>VTLG01009208.1_pt1 | contig 107708 bp, 108 predicted proteins | sample 4694571 | NCBI WGS metagenome assembly VTLG01 (sample SAMN12604809, study PRJNA352737) | marine metagenome | biome: ENVO:00000447; feature: ENVO:00000209|ENVO:00000569|ENVO:01000036; material: ENVO:00002151; isolation source: viral sequences binned using virsorter ... | reverse complement strand
CTGCTAATATCCTATTTGTTTTGTATTTTTTGAAAAAGATGTTTTTTTGTGTATAGTTTTTTACAAAAGCCTATTATTATTATAGGTAATTTTGTTTTTTATTACAACGGAGATATTTATGTCGCATGATAAAAACGACCCTAAACAGATAGAATCTGAATTTGTATCCAAGGCTTCGGATGAACTTGAAGAAAGTGTGGCGGAAGAACTGTCCACTGAAGACCCTTCTCCAGAGGAAGCTGCTGCAGCTATAGAAAAGTTAACCGTACAACAAGACAGCGAGGCTGAATGAGAGTACCTAGTAACATGTCAGAACAGGAAGTTATTGACACGATTACTAAAGTTAGTGATAAACTGTCCAATAAGTATACCTTCGCCTTCTATGCAGTAGAAGACATAAAACAAGAAGCCTTCATTATAGGTATGGAAGCTCTAGAAAGATATGATGAGTCCAAGCCTCTTGAAAACTTTTTGTTTATACATATAGCCAACAGGCTCAAAAACTTTAAGAGAGACAATTATTTCCGTCAGGATGAAGGTAAGGCAGAAAAGGTTCAGAAGAGAAAGAAGAATCTTCTTGAACCGGCGAATCTAGAGAACTTTAGTATAGCAAGAGAAGATGATGACCTGTTATCTAAAATATCAGACTTGGAGCTTAAAGAGCTAATCAAGAATAGTATTCCGGCAGCTATGCGGGCCGACTATCTACGATTGTGCGCTGGTGTTTCTGTACCCAAAAAAAGAAAGTCTGAGATAGAATACACGATTAGAAAGATTGTGGATGGTGAACAATGATAGATAAGAAAGATACTTCCGCCAAGAAGAAGGGAAGATTTTCAGTAGAAGATATAGAATTTATCGAGCAGAATTGCGAGGCTCTTTCTCCAGAGGAAATAGCAGATCAGCTTGGTCGTAGCGTTTCTTCTGTAAAAAGCTGGATCGAGAAGAATGTTGGGATATCAAATAAGCAGAAGAGGGAAATAGAGGCTCATCAAGAACTCAAGTCGAAACCTTACTGGAGGGAACTAGAGTCGCAGTTTTCAGAGTCAGAATTAGAGCTCTTTCAGTTCCACTTTAAAAAGATGTGGGCGCAATTCAAAGACGATGTGTTCCATACAGAAGAAATTCAAATAGTAGACACTATTAAATTAGAAATTCTAATGAACCGTATCTTAACGAGTCAACAAGAGAACCTGCAGAACATCGAAGGCGTGCAGGCGCTGATTATCGCTGAGAAACAAAGAGACAAAGAGGATCAAGACCGAGAATACATTTCGTCATTAGAGCGACAGATAGCAATGTTCAAGGCGGCTCAAGAGACGCTATCTAAGGATTACAAAGATTTGCAGGCGCGCAAGGCAACAATGCTCAAGGATCTAAAGGGTACTCGTGAGCAGCGTATTAAGGCTATTGAGGACTCTAAGCTGACGTTTGCATCGCTGGTCAAGAAAATCGCATCAGATCCTACATTCAGAACCCAGATAGGATTAGACATGGAGAAGATGAGATTAGCTACTATAGCGGAGAAAGAGCGTTTGTCTGAATACATACAGTATGAAGATGGGATAGTGGATCAACCGTTTCTAACAAATGAGACTGTCAAAGGAGATTAAAATGAAGACTGCAGTAGTTTTTGGAGTTACAGGTCAAGACGGTTCTTACTTAACTGACTTGCTACTCTCAAAGGGATATAGAGTAATTGGTGTCGCAAGACGAAGTAGTGTAGATACGACGGAGCGACTAGATCAAAATATTAAAAACAAAGATTTTGTATTAGTAGAGGGAGATATTACAGATGGGTTTTGCGTGTCTGACATCATTAATAAATATGAGCCCGACGAGGTGTATAATTTAGCAGCACAATCTCATGTAGGCACTTCATTTAAACAACCAACATTAACTTGGGACGTTACTGCCGGAGGATGCCTTAATATATTGGAAGCAATTAGGGTTTCCCCTAGAGTGGACGATATTAAATTTTATCAGGCGTCTTCGAGTGAAATGTTTGGCAAAAGCTTTACTCTACAGTCTACCGATTGTTCTGTAGGAGATTCTTTAATCACACAAGAAACGATAATAACACATAAATACCAAGATGAAGACACTGCGTTTATGCCGCAGTCACCTTACGCTATAGCTAAACTCGCTGCACACCACTTGGTAAGAAACTATAGAGATAGTTATGGGATTCACGCTTCTAGCGGCATTCTGTTCAATCACGAAAGTGAAAGACGGGGAGAAAACTTTGTCACCCGGAAAATTACAAAATGGATTGGAAAATTTGTTAATTGGCTAAACAATAATAATTTAGCCGCCCATCAGCTTACAAAGACTACAGAGACATGTGAAAAAATTTATGCTTCTGGACACCAAGAGTCGTTCAGTAAGCTGAGACTAGGCAATTTATATGCAAGGAGAGATTGGGGACATGCCAAAGACTATGTACGAGCAATGTGGCTCATGCTCCAACAAGGAGAGCCAGACGATTATGTCGTCGCTACTGGAGAAACACACAGTGTTGAGGAATTCTTGGAATGCGCTTTTAAGCACGCTCACCTTGGTCATTGGAGTGAGTACGTGTACATTGACCCTGAATTCTTTAGACCCGCTGAAGTTGATTACTTACTTGGTGACCCGTCCAAAGCAAGAACAAAGCTCGGATGGGAACCAGAAATAAAATTTGAAGAATTGGCGGAGTTAATGACGGAGGCAGACATAAATGAGAAATTACGACGACCCAGCTTACAAGAAGTTTAGGAAAGATGTCCTGAAGCGGGACAAATTTACTTGCAAGATGTGTAAGACAAAAAAGAAGAAGGTGTATGTCCATCACATACGTAAATGGGCTAGCGCCTCATCTTTGAGATACGAGGTTAGTAATGGAATTACACTTTGTTATGACTGCCACAAAGAAGTGACAGGCAAGGAACATCACTATGAATCATATTTATTGGGGTTGATAGATGGCTAAGAAATCCATACCAAAATATACAGTTATTCAAGACACAAGAGAGCAGAAAGGATGGTACTTCTCTGAGTACGATAAGTGTAATGGTATGGAACAAGGTTCTCTTAAAACTGGGGACTACACACTCAAAGGCTTTGAGGATATGGTGTGTATAGAAAGAAAATTTTCTGTAGAAGAGATAGCTACAAATCTCGGCAAAAAGAAAAAAGCTTTTGACGCAGAAATGAAAAGGATGCAGGAATTTCCTTTCAGATATATTATTTGCGAGTTCTCAATGTCTGATCTTATAGATTATCCTAATTCAATTTTTTCAGACTACATGAAACAAACTAGACCTGACTACGTAAAGCAACAAATAAACAAAAGACGTATAACAGGAAAGTATCTACTAAGAGCGTTAATGGAATATCAGACTTGGTACGGAATACATGTGCTTTTCTGTGATGATAAGAAAAATGCCTTCTTGGTAGCTAATAGCATATTCAAGAGGTTAAACGAAATGTTCCATGAATAGATCAAACAACAGAAGCAATATCTACTCCGCCTTATCTAACTGGCATGATTACGGAATACTCAGTCAGACAAGAGAAATATTTCTCGAATCAGGTGATGATGGCTTGGGGTCAAAGCACGCTGTAGAGTTTATAAAAAATTTGACTATGCTTGAGTCATTGAATAATAATCCAATAATCATTCATCAATATAACATTGGTGGCGATCAAAGTGCAGGCTTTGCGATATATGACGCAATTAAAGCAAGCAAGTGCAAAATTTTATTCGTTTGCTATGGATCGGCCTCTTCTATGGGGAGTATAATACCACAGGCTGTTTCTGGTAAGGGCTTGAGAGTCACACATCCCAACACAGAGTGGTTAATACACGAAGGGTCTTGTGAGTCGTCTGGCACAACAAAGCAGTTTATATCGAACGCTGAGGCCCTTAAACGCAATAAAAATACTATGTACGAAATATATGCTACGTGCTGCAAAAAAGGAGCGGCCTTCAAGGGGAAAAAACTTGAAGAAATCAAAGCAATTTTAAAAAGAAGGTTGAATGTTAAGGAAGACTGGATATTAGACGGACAGCAGGCTGTCGAATACGGATTCGCAGATATTTTATTCGGCAAAGGTCAAAACAACTCAATCCAAAATATACTTAAGAGACTGCAATGAAAAAAGAAAACCTAGAAAAAGTAATACAGGATGCGTGGCTCGGAATAGATATAGACGAGACCAACCTATTCAATCCTATGGACTTCCTATTTCATGACGGAGATATGGATAAAGTGTTGGAAAGGATAGCTTGGCTTATGATGAGGCCAGAATACTTTTCCTTCGTCTGTAAATATATATTGAATATCGAGATATCCCCATTTCAGTCTTTGATTTTGCAAGAGATGTGGAATAAGAAATTCCCGATGCTTGTCGGTAGTCGTGGTATGGGCAAATCTTTTATTCTTTCGGTTTATCCTTTGCTAAGAGCTTTATTTATGCCGAGGAGAAAGATTATCGTTGTCGGTGCCGCGTTTAGACAGTCGAAAGTGCTATTTGAGTATATGGACACCATTTGGAAGAACGCGCCGATTCTGAGGGATCTGTGCGGCTCTAGTAGTGGCCCTAGAAGAGATGTAGACAGATGTGTCATGCACATTGGAGACAGTACAATAACCTGTCTGCCTCTTGGTGACGGATCTAAGATTCGTGGTCAACGTGCTAATGATATTATTGCTGACGAGTTCGCATCTATACCGAGAGATATTTTTGAAAATGTTGTTGCCGGTTTTGCTGCCGTTAGCGCTTCACCCATAGAGAAAGTAAAGACCAGAGCTAGAAAGAAGAGAGCTGAGGAGCTTGGCGTAGAATATTCTCCAGAGCAACCAGTTCAATTCAATGACAAGTCCAACCAAATAATACTATCTGGTACAGCCTATTATGACTTCAACCACTTTGCTGAATACTGGAAGAGATATAGGTCAATTGTAAACAGTAAGGGTGATAGATTCAAGCTTCAAGAAGTTTTTGGCGAGAATGTGCCAGATAATTTTGCTTGGGATGAATACTCTGTCATTAGGATGCCAGTGACAACACTACCTGATGGTTTTATGGATGAAGGCCAGATAGAAAGGGCTAGGGCTACAGTACACTCAGGCATTTTTCAAATGGAGTATGGCGCCTGTTTCACGACAGACAGTCAAGGCTTTTTCAAAAGGTCATTGATAGAAAATTGCATAGCATCTGACCAGAACAATATTGTCATCGGAGAAACTCCTATTAGTTTTGAAGCTATGCTTAAGGGCGATCCGGGTAAGAAATACATTTTTGGAGTTGACCCAGCTTCTGAGGTTGACAATTTTAGTATCGTAGTTTTAGAATTAAATGGTACACACCGTAGAGTGGTTCATGTCTGGACTACAAACAGAAGTCAGCATAGAGAAAAGTTAAAATCTCATATGGCAGATGAGGATGATTTTTATTCATACTGTGCTAGAAAGATACGAAATCTAATGAGGGTATTCCCCTGTGTCGAGATAGCTCTTGATGCTCAGGGTGGAGGTATTGCTGTCATGGAAGCCCTACACGACAAAGATAAGGTTCGAGAGGGAGAGCAGAAGATATGGCCAGTAATAGACTATGACAAACCAAAAGACACAGATGATGAGCCGGGATTGCATATTCTAAGAATGTGTCAGTTTGCGAAGTATGACTGGCTAGCAGAGGCTAATCATGGGTTGAGAAAAGATTTTGAAGACCGGCTTGTATTATTTCCCGATTTTGATGCAGTTAGCTTAGGTCTATCGGCAGAGGAAGACGGAAGAGAAGGAAGAATATATGATACCTTAGAAGATTGTGTTATGGAGATAGAAGAACTTAAGAATGAACTATCTATGATTATAATGACACAGACTGGGACAGGTAGAGAGAGATGGGACACTCCAGAGGTAAAAGTGGCTGCCGGAAAGAAGAGAAGACTCAGAAAAGACAGGTACTCTTCGTTAATCATGGCAAACATGTCTGCTAGACAAATGAGTGTAGAAAGAACAGTAAAAACATATGATCATTACGGTGGGTTTGCACAAAAGAGCAATCAGTTTGATAATAGAGATGCAGGTCCAATGTATCACGGACCTTCTTGGTTTACTGAAAATATGGGGGATATATACTAATACTGTGTATATCCTATAAACATATTGTCAATACTATTGTTATAAGAGGTAATACAAATGGCTGATGATCTTTACTTGACATGGGCAGACGATTTAGAGAAGAGTAAGGCATATGCTCAGGCTTCTGACAACATACACGCATACGACGGAATACAAAAATCATACGCATACGACAATAGGACTTTTATAGATGTAGAGTCTTCTCGCTCTGTGAGACCGAGTTTCTATCGTAACGATTATACAGCGTTTCGTCCGGGAGAAGCCGTACCTACTCAACAGAAGCGCATTATGAAAATGTGCATGGCGGCATACGACAAGGTAGGTATAGTTAGAAACGTAATCGACCTAATGGGAGATTTTGCTTCTCAAGGACTTACTCTTGTACACCCTAATAAATCTATCGAGAGATTTTACCGCAAATGGTTTGATCAGGTTAATGGACAGGACAGATCTGAAAGATTCTTAAATTATTTGTACAGGTGTGGAAATGTAGCCATAAAAAGAAGAACCGCTAAAATTAATAAGAAAAAAGAAGCGGAACTCAAAAGAAGTACAGCTGCTCCGGACATGTCTATCGAGGAGATCCCGTTTGAAAAAAGAACCATACCTTGGAAATATGACTTCCTAAATCCTCTAGCTATCTCTGTAAAGAATAAAGAAGCAGCGATGTTTACTGGAGATATTGAGTACGTACTAAAAGTCTCAAAAACAACCATCAACTCTTTGATGATGTATAACGGCAGAGAAGGCAAAAACAAACCTCTACCACAAAGTGTGATGAATAAGTTTTCTGGAGGAGAAAGAGATATACCTCTAGACAAAGATAAGCTAATGATGTTCCATTACAAGAAAGATGATTGGAATATGTGGGCCAATCCTATGATATACGCAATCTTGGACGATATCATAATGCTGGAAAAAATGAAGCTAGCAGATTTGGCAGCTCTTGACGGAGCTATATCAAATGTAAGACTTTGGAGAATCGGTGATTTAGATCACAAAATCATACCAACAAAAGCAGCAATCAATAAGCTCAGAGATATCCTTGCTAGTAATGTCGGCGGAGGTACAATGGATTTGGTTTGGGGTCCAGAGATTGACTTCAAAGAAAGCAGTACGCAGGTTTACAAGTTTTTAGGTTCGGAAAAATATCAGCCCGTTTTAACTAGTGTGTATGCGGGACTTGGTATACCTCCAACTTTGACTGGTGCTGCTGGAGCTAGTGGAGGCTATACAAACAATTATGTTTCACTGAAGACACTTATTGAAAGACTTGAATATGGTAGAGAGATCCTGAAGAAATTCTGGCAACATGAAATCAAACTTATACAAAAGGCTATGGGCTTTAGATTCCCAGCCGAAATACATTTTGATTCTATCATACTATCTGACGAAGCCGCTCAGAAACAATTACTTGTACAGCTTGCTGATAGAGATATTATTTCTCATGAAACACTGCTCGAAAGATTCAGAGAAATCCCGAATATTGAAAAGATACGAGTTCGCAGAGAGGAAAAAGCAAGAGTGTCAGATGCACTGTCTCCAAACAAAGCAGGCCCATATCATAATCCTCAACATAAAGAAGATGTGGCAAAGATAGCGCTAACTAAAGACATTCTCGATAAAGACATGTATCTAAACAAATTAGGCTTACCTCCTTCAGAAGTTGATGAGGTAAATAAGCTGGATGTAGACTCAAAACAGCCTATACAAGAGGAGAAACCAAATTTGGTTGAGCCTGAAGGTGGCAGACCTCTAAACTCTAGAGATACTAAAAAACGTAAACAGAAAAGGGTTTTACCTAGATCTGGTGATTCTGTAGCAACAACTTTATGGGCGTATGAAACCCAGAAAACAATTGCAGAACTTGTTACACCTATGGCACTAACTCACTTTAATAAGAAGACCGCTAGAAGCTTAACGAAGAGTGAGTTTGACCAGTTAGAATATCTTAAGTTATGTATACTGACTGGCCTTAAGCCGTTTATGGAAATCAACGCGGATATAATTAAACAGATTATAGATGGCAACACTAAACCATCTGAAAGTTTTAGAACAAACGTTGAATCTTCAGTCGCTGCGTTCTCGAAGAAACAAAACAGAAAACCAAATATAGATGAAATGAGGTATATCTATGCTTCGGTCTTTACTCAACTCTCTTAGTTTTAGCGCAAAAAAGATGTTTAATCCGCTTTTTTGTGTATTAAAGAATAAGGAGAATATAAAAATGAAAGTTTATGCGCAAGAAATAGAGGACGGCCTACAAGAGGTCATAGAGTCCAATACCACAGTTGCATACGAGGTTCCAATTCTTTCCAAAGAAGAAAACCCAAATAGTATAGATAGTTTGTTAGAAGACGACAAGGCTATCGCTCTATCCTATATGGGAACCCAAGCCGAGAACAAGGAGCAGATAGACCTATATTATCTGAGTTCTGTTTTAGTTAGCACTGGGTGGAATAAAAACGATGACGTTTTTGATGCTGAAGAAATGTGGATCGCTCGGGCTACTCCTGAAGATAAACAATTCAATTACATGCATGATGAAAAAGACATTATAGGCCATATAACAGGAAACTATGTTGTAGACTTTGATGGAAATGTTATGGAAAGCGAAGCCGAATGGGAAGAAGCTGGCTCTCCTAAAGAATTTAACATCATCACAAATGCAGTTTTATATAAATCTTGGAGTGATCCTGAACTCCGAGAGAGAATGAATACAATAGTAGAAGAAATAGAAGAAGGAAATAGATGGTTTGTATCTATGGAATGTTTGTTCCCAAACTTTGATTACGCTTTAAAAGATTCACAGGGCGAAATGAAAGTTGTTAGGAGAGAGGAAGCTTCGGCGTTTTTGTCGAAACATCTTCGAGCTTATGGAGGAACAGGAAAGTATGAGGGTTACACGGTAGGTAGATTATTAAGAAATATATCTTTCTCTGGCAAGGGCTTGGTTTCTAAACCTGCTAATCCTCGCAGTGTCATACTTCAAAATGACAGTAAAAGTTTTAGTGAATGTGAAAGTGAATTAGTTACTGTTTCATCAATAAAGGAGACTAATATGTCCGATGTATTACAGAAACAGTTGGAGGACCTGCGAACAGAACTTACTGAAGCACGTTTAGCCAACGAAACTATGAAGCAGGAAATGGAAGCTCAGAAAACAGAAGCAATTCAAAATCAATTGCAAAAGTTTGAAGAAACTATTTCTGCTAAAGACGAAGCCATTAGTGCTAAGTCACAAGAAATTGAGGATGCTCTTGCAAGAGTTAATGAACTTGAGGAAGCGTTGTCCGGAGCGGAGTCTGCTAAAGAAGAAGCGGTTGCAAAGATCGCTGAAATCGAAAAAGCTGCTGCGATTGAAAGACGAATTTCCGCCTTAACTCAGGCCGGCGTTGAAGAAGAAGAGATTGAGGAAACCTTAGCTCAGTTTGAAAGTTTAGATGACTCTACTTTCGACTTTATTGTTGCTAAAATGTACAAGAAAGATGCTGAGAAAGAAAATCCTTTTGCAAAGAAGGACAAAAAAGAAGATGAAGAAGCTCCAGCTAAGGCTGAAGATGAACTTCTTGAAGAAGAAATCGACGAATCCGAAGCTGTCGCAGAAGATCTCGATGAAGTGGAAGTAGAAGAAGACGTAGCTATGGCTGAAGCCGTTAGTGAAGAAGATCCAACAGTGGAACTTCGAGCTACCGCTAGCGATTGGTTTGGTTCTCTTCTGAAATCAACTGCGAACCTTAAGTAATTTAACAAGGAGAAATAGAAAATGGCTCTTAAATCAGATAGAAATGAATTACAAACCGACATTAGCTTCTTCATGAATGAAGTCGCTACTAGAGGTGGTGTAGTTTCAATCAGTACTGGTGGTAGTGGTGCTGCTATGGACCAAGGTGGAGCTTTGGTTACTTACACAGCTGCTTCTGGTAAAGCCCCTATTGGTATTCTTCTGAATGACATGGTTAATATTGACCTAACTCGTCAGCACATTAATCAGCATAAAGATGAAGTTCAAAAAGGTGGTAAAGTAACTATCCTTCGTAAGGGATATGTTGTAACTAATAGTGTAAGCTGCGCTACTGATGCTACGGCTGGTCAACATGCTTTTGTCCAGTTTGACGGTACAATCGCCAATAGTGGATGTGTTGGCGACGACAGTGGAAACTCTGGGGCTTCAATTGGACGCTTCCTTTCATCGAAAGATGAAGACGGCTACTACAAAGTTGAAGTTAACCTTCCTAACGGCATTCATAAGACAAGTGCATAATTAGCTCATAAAGGAGAATAAGATAATGAATATGAAAGAACGTCCTTCTGATGAATTTATCGCATTGCTAAAGCAATCCGGTAGTTCAGATAAAGCAGTAGCTATTGAAGCTCAGCGAGAAATCGCAAAAGCTTTAGAGTTGCCGCTACGTAAAGGTGTTTTATTCGGTGATGTCGTAACTTCCATTTATGAAGCTATGCCACTTGAACCGGGTGCAACGCCTGAATTTCCTCTAGACCTACTCGCTCCGGGAACAGAAAATGAGCATGTTGCTTATACTAATCCCGGTCATGGTCGTATTCCAGAACGTAGCGTCGAAGGCGATTACGTCATGGTTAACACTTACGGAATTACCAGCTCGATTGACTTCTTGCTGAAGTATGCCCGTGAAGCTAACTGGAACGTTATTGCTCGCGCAATGCAGGTTTTGGAAGCATCATTTGTAAAGAAAATCAACGACGACGGATGGCATACATTGCTAGCCGCTGCTGTTGACAGAAATATCTTGGTATACGATGCTGATGCAGCTGCTGGTCAGTTCACTAAGCGTCTTGTATCGCTCATGAAGACTGTTATGAGAAGAAACGGCGGCGGTAACAGCATTACTGCTAATGGTCGTTTGACTGATATTTACATGTCTCCAGAAGCCGTTGAAGATATTCGCAACTGGGGAGTTGATCAGCTTGACGAAGTTTCACGTCGTGAAATCTACGTGGCAGCTGACGACGGCGCCCCTCTTACCCGCCTGTTCGGTGTGAACCTACACGACTTGTTCGAGTTTGGTCACAATCAAGAGTACCAAAAGTACTTTGCTGACGATCTTGGTGGAAGTCTCGGACCTAGTAGCGATGTTGAGCTTGTCATTGGTCTTGACCAAGCAAGTAGCGACAGCTTTGTAATGCCTGTCAAGAAAGAGGTTGAAGTTTATGAAGACGAAGCTCTTCACAGACACCAACGTCAAGGTTATTACGGTTGGGCCGAAATTGGCTTCGGTGTACTTGATAATAGAAGAGTTATCGCTGGCTCATTCTAATATATAGAGCACCATTTGCCTTAAAGCCGTCTCATTATTTTTATAGTGAGGCGGTTTTTTTATTGATTTTGTGTATATAATATAGAGTATAGTTTACCTACAAATGGAGAATAATTATGGCAGGAATGACAAATAGAGGCAAAAAACTTGTATTGTCTATGGCTTTCAGAGCTCAAGATGAACCGACCAATTACTATGTACATCTATTAACAAGTTCAGCGAGTCTCAGTGCTGATACAAATACGTTTAGTGATGTTAGTGCACAAGAGTCTACTGGTGGTAGTTATGGAGAGTTGACCAAAGCTAGAGGTACAGGATTCACTGTCAGCGAAGATGACGATAGCGATTTTGGTCAGATTACTGTACCAGACTGCGCATGGACTGCTAGCGGTTCAGCAATAGCAGATGCTAGATATGCAATTATAACAGACGATGCCGGCGGTAGCGGTGGTCATGCAAGTAACAATGTTTTGTGCTACTGGGACCTAGGAAGCACGCAATCAGTTTCAGATGGAGCAACATTAACCCTTACAGGTTTTAAGATTAAAATAACCGAAAGCTAATTTTGAGGGATAAACTATGACTCAATACGCAAGACCAGATTCAGATGTATCAGATGGTTCGTGGGTAAACCAAGCTGGAAGCAACACTAACTTATACCAGAGTATAGACGAGGCTGACGGAGAGAATGACAGTGACTATGTTATCTCTACGGATAGCTCTAGTTCGTCTGACACTATGGAGGTTGGATTAAGTGATATTAGCGACCCTCAAAGTTCTAGCAGTCATATAGTTAGATACAGAGCAAAGGGTAGCGACCCATCGGGCTTTTATGGTATACCAAGCCTGACGGTATCCCTACGCCAAGGAAGTACGCAAATAGCTACGGCCACCAATTCTTCATTAACTACTTCCTTTGCTGATTATAACTTTACTCTAAGTTCATCTGAAGCCAATGCTATCACTGACTATAGTGATCTAAGACTTAGGTTTGTTAGAGCTAGTGGCGGTAGTGCCAGTGAAACTAACCTTGTTTCTGAAGCTTGGTTTGAAACTCCGGACGCTTCAGACAACTATGATTTCAAAGTTGGAGATAGAGTCAAGGAGACTACCACGACTACTGGAACTGGCACAATAACTCTTGCCGGTGCAGAAGATGGCTACCAAACTTTTGTAGCAGGAGTAGGAGATGGAAACTATACTTACTATGTTATTGAGAGTGGTAACAATTGGGAAGTTGGTATTGGTCTTGTAACCGACCCAGATTCGGGTGATGACACTCTAACTAGAGCTACAATAATTTCCTCAAACAATTCAAATAATGCAATAACTTTAGCTGGCACATCCACTGTTTTTTGTGGTTCGCCTTCAAGGATGGAGGGCGCAGACTACGTTATAAAAAGCGGAACTTACACGGCTGATGATAATGACTCAACAATTCTTTGTGATACGTCTTCTGCTTGGACTTTGACTTTACCTACGGCAGGAGCAACGTATTTGGGTCTTAGGTATTTGATCAAAAAGATGACAAATGACGCAAATGCACTAACGATTTCTTCTGGCGCAACTGACTTTGTAACCGAAGGAGGAGCACTCAGTTCTACAATGAAGTTATTCTTGTACGGCGATTTCGTCGAGCTGCAGTGCATGAGAAATCCTTCTGTCGGCAATGATTATATATGGGCAGAGGTAGCCAAAGGTATCAAGCCCCATGTTGCTACAATCACTCAAACTAGTCAGCAAACAATAGCAAATAAAACTTTGACACAAGTCACTTTTGATGAAGACACTATTGAGCGAGGTGCTGATGCAGACCATAGCAATAATAAGATAGTAATTAAAAGGGCTGGTCTCTACAGAATAACTGGGTATATCAAGTATGTTAGTTTGGACAATTGCTGTGCGGGCGCGGTTGTTATGATTGGAATAACACCGGATGGAGGTGCTCTTGATTATTATAAAATTGGGACTGCGGCTAACTGGTCACTAAGCTCTGATTATGACAAGAGGCCTGCTCCACAAACAAGCTTCATAAGGGAGTGTGCTGTCGATGATGTTATTACATTGTATACCTACCAAGATGACGGAAGCAGTGAAGTTACTCTTGTTGCAAACAATACCGGGAAACCGTTTTTAGAAGTTGAGGAGATTAGATAATGGCTTTTGTAGAAGTTTCACCAGAACAGAACTTATCCTCTATAGTTGCCATTGCAGGTGGCAGTATGTCTTCTACTCTATATAGGGATGGAGGAATTCAAGTAGATGGCGTTTCGCAAGAAGACTTGGAGGCCGCACTTGCTACCTATATGTCTAACCTTGAGGCTTATCTACTTCAGCCAGCTAGAGAGAATAAGAACAATACTATCTCTCAGCAGGCGAACTCTTACATAGAGGAGTACTATCCATCTTTTAGAAGAGAGCTTTTTATAGCACTTGCTGAAGAGGCTAGAAACACAGGATTAACGAATAGACTTAATTATATCAATCAACTTCTTACTTGGGTAAAGACGGTCGTTGCTTTGGTTATTTCCGCAGAGACTACACTTGAGTCAGAAACCACTTTAGATGATATCGAAAATTACAGTGTAGATTTTTCTGTGTTTGATGCGACAAATCCAAATATCACAGTCAAAGGCGCTTTGGCTATCGAAGATTAATGAGGTAAAAAATGGTTTACTCCGGTGGCCCTATAGGATCGCTCACCTATGCTGATGATGGGGGCGTATCTGATGTTACTATAAGTAATATCGAAGCTACCGCTATCGGTTCTTCCGCTAGTGGAACCAACTCTATGAGTATACCTAATGCGCAGGCCACAGCTATAGGCTCTGCCGTAGCGGGAACATTCAGCAATAATTTACCTATCTCTAATGTTGTTGCTGGCGCTATAGGTTCTGCTGTCGCTGGAACAAATTCTATGAGCATTCCGAATGCCGCTGCAATCGCTATAGGTTCTTCTGCCAATGGTACAATATCTAACGCTGAGTTGATATCAAATATCGAAGCTACTGCGGTTGGATCTGCTGTTAGTGGAACTAATAGCATGAGCATCCCGAATATAACAGTCGTTGCCTATACTGAAGCACAGAGAGGTACTGTAAATAATTCTGGCGATACATCAACAGCAAAACGTCGCAACTTCTGTCTTGGATACGAAGATTACCATGAACTTGATGGCTTTTACATGGACGTGTTTTAATTTTCGTTATTTACCCCATGATTTTGTGTATATTTATGTGTAGTAGTATATTTTTTATGAAAGGGCAGCAAAATGGCTTGGACGACAGATTTGGTTCTTTTCGTCAGAACCCTAATTGGCGATCTTGATAGCTCAAAATACGCCGATGCTAGGCTTCAACAGATTATTGCTGTTGCAGCTTATAAGGTTAATGACCAAGCAGATTTCAGCTACACTTACACTGTGGATATTGGAGATAATACAATTAGTCCAGATCCAGTCACTAGCAGCGATACAGACTTCACTGTTCTTACAGCATATCAAGCAGCTTGCATAATTGTAGGTAGTGAAGTTAAGACAGAATCGGCCAACTCACTAATGTTAAAAGATGGGCCTTCTGCTATTGATCTTAGAAATGTTTCAGGTAGCTTAAACATAGTATATAAAGATTTGTGTTCTAAATTTGAAGACCTGATGAACACATACAAGGCAACTAATAGCCTTCATGGTCAGGCTGTTCTTGGACCATACAGTCCGGGAAGTAATATCGTTAATAGGCAATATCAATATGGATACAGCAGGTCTGGTACATATTTCGACAGTTAATAAAGGAGATAAACAATGGCAATTGATGTAGTCCAAAAAGTAAAGAATAGTGACGACCAACCAAAGGGTGGTAAGGGTGTCATTAACGCTGGACAAAAAGCTTTGTCTGCAGCTGATAAGATTGATTCAAATCATACTATCAATCCTCCTATCAGCTCATCAAAAATAGATCAAACAATAGACGTAATGTATGACAATCTGAAAGGCAGATTTGACGATTACAATACATATAGTGCATAAGGAGATTTAAAATGGCAGCAGTACCAAGTTTCGCCACAGGAAGAAAAAGTAGCATTGGGACCAGTGCAGCTCAACTTACAACCACACATGTTCACGCTAAGAGAGGTGTTCAGATTGTAGCTGATTCAGGAAATAGTGTCTCTGTATATGTTGGGATATCTACAGTTACAGCAGACTCTGCAGACGCTACAGACGGGTTTCCTCTAGCTGCAGGAGAAAGTGTTGTGGTTCCTGTCATAGACCCAACTACAATTTATGTTAGAGCAGCAAGTGGCAGTAGTTCAAAGGTATTTTTCATAACGGTGTAGTATGCCTATTGTAATTCCCACAGGGGTATTTAATATATATAATGAGGCTGTTGAGCTTTTTGAAAGAACAGTTAAGTTAGTCTATCCAGAGAAAAAAGAGCAGTGTCCAAACTGCTACTTAGACACTTTGGGTACGCGAACTAGATCTGTAAGTGTTTATAAGCCCGGCGGTCCTTATCCTTTTAGTAGAGGTATGCCATGTCCTTCTTGCGATGGACTTGGCTATAAAGCTATAGAAGCTGAAGAAAATATCCAGCTTCGCATATATTGGGAGCCCGCAAAGTGGTACAATGTGGGCTTTGCTGTAGATCTTCCAGAAGGATCTATCCAAACTATATGTAATATGACCGATTTGCCAAAGCTAGAAAGGGCTAAATATTTAATACCTCAGTCCTATGGGAATATTAGCAACTATAACACTATGAGATACACAAGAGCTGGAGCATCTTATCCACAAGGGTTCAAGCAAAATCCTGAGAAATACGCCGTTACATTTTGGACGAGGACATCATAATGGCAGCTCAGGGAAGTCTTAGATTAGTAGATACTGTTAAACAGATTCAGCTAAAAGTAAATATAGAAATAGCTAAAGAAGCTAATAGAAAAGCTGCTAAAATAAAAACATCAATACTTCCAAAAATAAGACAGGTTATTTCTACTGCGCTCGCTTCGTCAGATACAATTAGCTCTCTTTCGGGTGGAAAGCTCAGAGGAGACTTTGGTATTCCTAAAGGAACAGATGTTGTTACGGCAATTATAAGCGCGGTCTCTAGTGCCGTAGATATCACGATTAGCCCCTTCTCAGGATCTTCGACAGGCATTAAAGGAGCAGTTGTTTTAACTATACAGCCCGGCGACTATAGTAATGTTCTAGGATTGCCGGGTAGTACAGTTACTACAGAAAAAGGACAGTCTTTACCTTGGTTGTCTTGGTTATTGACATTAGGCGATCAAGTTATAGTTTCTACTCATGGTGTTAGATATAAGCCCGGCACAGGTAGAAGTGGTCAAGCACAAATGAAGTTTAATTACAATGCTCCATTCAAAGTAGATAGTGCTCACTCAGGTAAGCCGGATGATAATTTTATTACTAGAACTATAGACTCTGTATCAGATGAGATTACGGCTATATTAATAGGAGCGTTCAAATGGTAGAAGACTATAAATCTTTAAAGTCAGTAGAAAACACGCAAGATGCCACACTATCTAACCTGCTCCTCGAAAATTTTATTATGTTTTTTGATTGGGGTTTTACAGATCTTGGAGGCTTTTATTCTGTAGAGATACCAGAGGTTGGTCTTTATGGAGGTAATAAGCATGAGCTCAGGCCTGTACAAGATCCTAATTATAACGATGGTCAGGTTTGGGAAGGTTTTAGAAGTAATTGGGTCTGGGAAACAGGCGTGCAGAATGCCGAACAGCCCATCCAGATATCTGGCGTCTTTATTGGCGATACATTTTATGAAACCGGCGTTGCAAACACATCAAAGCCCTATCATGTCAATTTTCCTGACGGAAGAATTATATTTGACTCAGCGATATCAACATCTAGCACTGTTAAACTAGAGTATTCCCACAAGTGGATTAATGTAATCCCAGCGGAGGGAGTGCCTTGGTTCAGAGAAATACAGCAGGGCTCTATGAGGCTAGACAATCCTACATTTGGTCAGTTTGGCTCTGGTGATTGGGCACAGCTCGGTCAGACAAGAGTACAGCTTCCTACCGTTGCTGTAGAAACAATACCAAATAAATCTTTTTATGGATATCAATTAGGCGGTGGTCAGTTTGTAAATTCTGATATGCTTTTTTATGTTGTCGCTGAAACTCACTGGGAATGTAACAATATTATCGACCAGATAGCTTTTCAAAATGATAGAGCTATATGGATGTTCGATACAAATAAAATAGCGCTTTCAGGAGTTTATCCTCTCAACTACAGAGGAGAGCTAAACGCCAACGCTTTACCTAGCGGTTTATATCCGCAGCTAGTTGATGAATCTCCAAATCCAGATGATGACTCTTACAACTTTAGGTACAGAAGATGCTATATAGGTAACGCTTCAGCTAACCCAGTTACAGAGATCGCTCCTAATTTATACATAGGCACTGTACGCTTTTCTACAGAAGTTAAGGCTATATAGGCGACTTTTTTCTTTTTTTTGTGTATATAATAGTAACCAAGCCAGAGGTGGATAGTTCACAAAATATACGTATATTAACATAGGAGATTATAATGGCTGTTAATAATAGAATATTCTATGCTTGCCAAGCTGTTGCATTTGTCCCATCAGGCACTACTTCTGTAGGTACTGGGCATATTGTACACGGTGTTCAGTCTGTTGGTATTACCAGCAACTTTAGTCTAGAACAAGCTTTTGAATTCGGTCAAGTAGAAATTTACGCCAACTCTGAAGAGGTCGGTGAAGTTGAAGTTACTTGCGAAAAATTAATTGACGGATCTGTAGGTTTATATGTCCATGCCGCACACACACAAGGCACAAATGTTGTAGCTGCTTCATCCAAACGTACAGATGTTTATCTGGCGATTTATAATGATACAGCTAACGCCGTCGCCGCCACCACGCCGAGAGATGTGGTTGTCTGCTCAGGTATGTACATTAGTAGTTGTTCTTGGACTTGGCCAGTAGATGGTAATGCTACTGAGTCAATCACGATGGTAGGCAATGACAAACAATGGAATGACAGTGCCGCTGGAGCGCCCTCTGACGATCCCACTACAGCTTTTGGATCAGTTGATACTGAAATTGCTGGCTCTGATACCCCTGCTTCCGGTCTTCAAAGAAGATTTGGTGGTGTGTCTATCGCTACTACAGACGCAGCCTACACTAGTCATCTTCCTGATGCTATCATGACACAGGGTACTTCAGACAGTAGACATATTCAGAACATTTCTGTTAGTGTTGACTTTGGCCGTGAAAACATCTTGGAACTCGGTCGGTTTGGACCATATTACAAGTATGCCACATTCCCTGTAGAAGTTACTTCAGAATTTGAAGTTATTGCTACAGAGGGCGACTTGGTTGGGGTCTCTGGAACCAACTATAACTTGGGTGCCGGTGAGCAGATAACAATTGCCGATACCGCAGGTACATTTTTGGATTTAGGCGATAAGAACAAGCTTACATCTGTATCATACTCCGGTGGAGACACTGGTGGCGGTAATGCTACTGTAACGTTCTCTTACTCAACTTTCAATGATTTGACAGTTAGAAGTGGAACAGCCTAGTAGTTGGATAGCTTAATTATTAAGCTTTGTGCGATAGTCGTGTTGTAAGGATAGGCGGCAAGCACTGATTGGGATTTAAGGATGGTAATATGATGCAATCGCGCATTCAAAGAGATTTATATAGAATAATTAAAGGTCGCACGCGGTACAGATCGCGTGACGGCCTTATTCTATACATATATGAGCCTGATGCCGATATACTGGAAGAGTCTTATGAGATATACGACGAAGCCTACGACGAGGCTTATAAAAACGGCGCGTATGTTCAGGAAGAAATCCTTTCCCTGCTAATTGAGAATGATTATTGGAGTCCACTTGATGATAAGGAGGCTGATAAGGTTTTCAAAGAGCTTGAAGAAGCTAAGTTTCAAGCTTTCAAAAATTTCTACAACAAAAAAGAATTAAGATTTTTCAAAAGAAAAGCCGAATCACTATCTGACAAGTGGGCAAAACTATCTACAAAAAAGGTCGCTCTAGACCATCTTACTTGTCATGGAGTCGCTGAGTTAGCTAGACACCAATGGCTTATGTCTGAGACCGTTTACTATAAAGACGGAGCAAAATTTAATTGGGATGTTGATGGCATATCTACACCTAGAATATTAAAACATTGGCAGGAAAATCAAATTCCTCCTGAGCAGGCAAGACTTATAGCTAGAAGCGACCCTTGGAGAGGTTTCTGGACTTTATCTAAAAATGGCCTTGACTTATTTGGCAAGAGGTGTGTGGATTTGACCTCCGACCAATCAAGGCTAGTATCTTTTTCAAAAATGTATGACGGAGTTCATGAGAACCCTGATCAACCAAACCCTAAAATAATTGAAGACGATATAGCTTTAGACGGATGGTTTGTTTCCCAAAAAAGGAAAATGGAAGCCCAAAGGAAAGAGCGAGAAGTAGATTCAATGACAAATAATGAAAAAATCAAAAATGCTGGTGAAGTATTCGCTATGGCTCGGACTGATGAAGAGGTTCAAGAAATATATGATATAAATGACCCACGAAGCAGAGGCATAATAAAAGAAAGAAAGCGTCAGATAGAAGAAGAAGGAACTGTCAAGTTTACAGATCTTCAAGACGTAAAATTGGAAATACAAATGGAACGACAAAAAATGTTTGCAGATCATATGAAAAGAGGAGGGAAGTAATGCATAATGGATGATTATAATCAATTATTGAAGAAAACTTTAGATTTGAGATCTAAGAGAGAAGATAAGTTCAAGGACATGTCCAAGAACAGACTCTATGAAATATCTAGAAAAAAAATTCAAACCACAATGATTGGAGCGCTGGACAGTATTGAAAAGAGCTTTGGTTTTTTATGGCAGACTACTGAGGGCGACATGAGCGCTGAACAGCAAGAGTTGAAAAAGATCTTTGAATCAACACGGTCTGAAATACTAGATAGAGGAAACACTCAGATGAGAAATCTTCAAACGGAATTTATTAATTACGATATAACGTGGAAAAAGTACAGTCTTAATTTGCCTGTAGTTAAAAAAGAAGGAGAAGAAAAAGATGGCTAAAGATAAAGAAACTTTAGAAGGCCTTTTTACAGGTCAAGACGCTAAGGGAAATGATGTTACGGTTTACATTAAAAAACCAACAGTGTCAGAGTATAGGGACTCTCAAATTGGATATAATAAAGCTTTTAGAGCAGCACTAGATAGTGGAGCTGTTTTAAAGAAAAAACTTAATCAGTTCATGAGAGATCAGGGTCTATGGGACGATCAAAAAGATAAAGAAGAGCAAGCCTTTCTGGATAAAATCAGAGGTCTTGAAGGCCAGATTAAAAAGGGTGGTATTCCACTTAAGGAGGCTCGTGGGGTCGCTTTAGATCTTAGAGAAGCCAGAGATGGTTTCAGACTTTTGATCGCAGAAAGAACTGCACTAGACGCTAATACTGTAGAAGGTCAAGCTGACAACGCTAGGTTTAATTCTTTGGTTTGTCTATGCATTCTTAAACAAGACCAGAGTGGCCCTTTCTTTGCTACTGAAGAAGAATACGATAAAAGAGGAGCAGAACCTTTTGTTGTCGCAGCTGCTGCCAGATTAGCTAGTTTAATATACGAGCTTGATCCCAATTATGACGACAGTCTTGTCGAAAATAAGTTCTTGACTGCATATAATTTTGCTAATGAGAAAAATCAACTTATTAATTCAGATGGTCATTTAATTGACATTGACGATGATGGAGTTGAAAGACTCATTAACGAAGAAGGTAGATTTGTAGCCTATCATACTGATGAAGGTTATAAAAATCAAGATCCAGATGACACATACTACGTCAACAGAGACGGTGAAGAAATTACAGAAGACGGCGACGTTAAAGATGGATTCTCTCCATTCTTAGACGAAGACGGAAATCCTGTAGATGTTCCCGAACCTGTTAAGGCTGAAAATGAAGATTCTGAAGAGCCAGAGTCCGAGGAATCGGAAGCAGAAGCTTCAGAAAAGCCGAAAAGACGTGGTAGACCTAAAAAGACTGAAGAAATTACATAGTTTTTGTGTATATAATTGTGGACAGTCTTAAAGGGGTAGCAATACACTATTGTATCGTGCTGCCCCTATTTTTTTAATCTGAGAGGTATACGATGGCAGGAAAATTTGTATTAACAGCGCAAATGCAGCTTCAGGCTCCTACAAATACTGCGCAGGTAGTTAGTCAAATAAATAGACAGCTGCAGAATGTTCGTATAAATCCTCAGATTAGCACAAAGAACATGACCGCTGCGAATAAGCAGATGACAAATCTTAATGCTAGTGCAATTAGCGCATCTAACTCTCTAGGGAAAGCCAGTAAGAGTGCACAAAGTCTTGGAGCTTCTTTAGGCGCTGCAGCTAGAAGATTTGCCGCCATTACTCTTGCCACTGGATTCTTCTTAGGTCTTACTAGAGCTATGGGAGATGCTGTCGGTAAAGCTATTGAGTTTGAAAGAGAACTCCTTAAAATATCGCAGGTCACAGGTAAAACTGTACAGCAGTTATCTGGACTAACTAACGAAGTCACGAGGTTATCTACCTCATTAGGGGCATCATCTTCAGAACTGTTAAACGCTGCTAGAACTTTATCACAAGCAGGTTTTGCGGCGAATAAGGTTACTGGTGCCTTAAGGATATTAGCTCAGACAGATTTAGCGGCTACGTTCGATAGTATTGCTGATACGACAGAAGGCGCTGTAGCTATTTTGAGACAGTTCAGAAAAGAGGTTGCAACCGCTGGAGGTGAGGTAAAATTCTTAGAACAGGCTCTGGATGCTATCAACGCTGTATCTAAAAACTTTGCTGTTGAATCGAAAGACCTTATCGCTGTGGTACGTAGAACTGGGGGTGTGTTTGAGGCTGCTGGCGGTAAACTAAATGAATTGATTGCTTTGTTTACTTCTGTTCGTGGTACTACTCGTGAAACGGCAGAAACCATCGCTACTGGTTTTAGAACTATCTTTACTCGTATTCAGAGAACCGAGACTATTGACCAACTCAAAGAGCTTGGCATAGTTCTACAAGACTCTACTGGTAAATTTGTCGGTCCTTTACAAGCTATCGAGGCACTGTCTGTAGGTTTGGCTTCTCTTGATCCTAGAGACTTTAGATTTAACCAAATAGTTGAACAGCTTGGTGGCTTTAGGCAGGTCGGTAAGGTTATCCCTCTTATTAAACAATATGCGACATCTGGTGAAGCTTTAGCTATAGCCAACAGCGCGATGGGCTCTACGGCGGAAGATGCGCAAACTGCACAACAAGGTCTAGGCGTGCAGATAGAAAAGCTAGGTGAAAAATTTAACGCCCTGTTCAGAAGGTTGACTGACAGTGATACATTCAGATCGTTTGCAGAAGGGGCGATACAACTCGCTGAGGCTTTTCTGAGAGTAGTAGACGCACTCGAACCATTACTTCCAATGTTGGCTAAGATGGCGGCATTTAAGTTAGGACAGATGGCACTTCCTGCTTTTGGTAAGTTTGCTGGTATTACCGGGAAAAATAAAGGAGGTAGAATTCACGCCTTTAATTCTGGAGGTTTGGTTCCCGGTACAGGCAATAGAGATACCGTTCCCGCAATGATGACTCCCGGAGAATTTGTTCTACGAAAGTCTGCAGTGCAATCTATTGGAGCTGGAAATTTAGCTAAAATGAACGGCTATGCCAACGGCGGTAGGGTTGCTGTCGGGCCACAGGTTTTTGGGATGGCTATTCTAGACGCTGCTGGTCCACAGACGGGTGGAACTATCAGCCTTCCCGCTACTAACAGCGGTCAGTTTACCGACCAAAAATTGGTCTCAAGACTCAACTCGTATGATGCAAAATATCCCGATTCACTTAAGCAAGGTAGAGGTGCATTCAAAATACTCGCAGAGATGACGGCTGGAAACAAGATGATAAAAAGATCTGGGCCTAGTAAGACTCTTCAAGATATTATGAACAAGGGCATTGATAAAGGATTGATGGCCAGTGTTGACGCTGCAGCAGAACACACAGCCAAAACTTTAAACCCAGCTATTAAATCTCAAAAATTAAGTGGCACTACCGCAGGTCAAAATTTTATAAAAAGTGTTAACCCAAGCCAAAGAGGTCTTGTGTTTGAGGGATTGTTAGATAATCTAATTGGTGAACCTTTTGATACTAGACCTCAAGACCCAAATCGTCCGTTTGACTTCCTTAATGGAATGGGACAGATGTCTCGACATTACAAAACTTTAGCCGATTTGAAATATATAGACGCTAAAAAAAGCCTAGCACAATCTCAGCCAGCAAAGAATAAACAAAAAGTTGCCAATCAGTTAGGGCTACTCAATGTTGGCAATGTTCTTAGGGAAATGAAGCATGGTAAAAAAGTTGGTGCACAAGAACAGCAGAAAATGAAGAACCCGAAGGGTGCCGGTAGCACAGGTTTTAAATTCCCAAAGGGTATAGGCAAGAATGCTGGCGGGAAAATAGATAGTGTTCCTGCTATGCTAACTCCCGGAGAGTATGTCATGAGTAAAGCGTCAGCTCAAAAAATAGGGTATGGCACTTTAGAAAAAATGAACAGGGGAGGCATTGCTGGTTATAACTCTGGCGGAATTGTTCAGGGATATAATATTGGAGGCGTCATTGGAACAGCGGGTGCAGGTAAAGGTGGAGCCAGAGCATTTAAAGGAATGGGCTCTCAGGGAATGAGGCAGTTTGCTCAGGCGGCACCTAACGCCGCTAAAGCTATTATGCGTCTTTCTCAAACAACGGGTCAAGTTCAAACCGCAATGATTTCTTATTCCAGAGCTCTCGTTCAGGGGCAAACTCCACAACAAGCTTTTGCGACGGCTACTCATGGGTTAACCATGTCTACAAACAAAGCGGCTCAGGCTCAATTGAAGCAAGTGCGCTCTAACCACACGATGTCTGCTGCCGGACAAAAATATGCGCAATCATTAACCCAATCACAGGGCCCAATCAAAGGGGCTATGGCAAAGATGAAGCAGATAGCCACCATGCCCGTTACCGGTATGATAGGCAGTGGTGTGACAAAGATGGGCGGCGGAATGCAAAAGGCTGGCGGAGCGATGAGCAATGCTGCAGGCAATGCTATGATGGCTGCCTTTGTAGGGTCAATGGTTTTGGAAATGGATGTGTTCAAGACTGCGCTTGGAGACGCAGGTACAGCTGTGGCTCAACAGCTTATGATGCTAGTTCCAATGCTCATGATGATGGCCGGCCCTATACTAACATTTGTAGGTTCAACGATAACAGCGACGGCTGCCAAGATTGCCGAGACGGGAGTCTCTGGTTTACTAACCGCAGCAAAGAGCGCAGAGTTGCTAGCTACCGTAGCAATGGCAGCACCGCTTATACTATTGGCAGGTATAGGTATAGCGCTAGCTGCTAACTTCATGTATCTTAAAGAGGTAGCTAAACAAACCGCTGAAGAAGCCAAGAAGATGGGCGAGGAAATGGCTACTGGAGAGGGTGCGACTGGAGATGTAGGTGCAGACACCGCCAGACTAAAGGCAACGTTCCAGAAAGCAAACGAAGCTGCGTCAGAAGCTGCTGATGGCGGATGGTGGGGTAGTCTTGTTGACGGAGCAACGAGATTTGGAGCCGGGTTGCTAGACATACAAACTTTAGGTTTCGCCGGTGCTACTGCTGCCCTTGATGAACACCAAGCGGCTCTTCAGCAATCAAAAGCTTCTCTGCGTAATGACTTAATGGCTAGTACAAATGCAGCAGCAACATCTCTCGCGATTGCCGCTAATGCCAGTAACACTTTTAATGATGCACTAACTGAAATGGCGCAGAAGGAGATGAACGCTTCAGAGGCACTGGATCATCTTGCATCAGCAGGCGGTCAGTTAGTAGGTAGCTTTGATCAAGCTCAGGCGGCATATCTCGAATCTCAAAGAAAGCTAGCACAAGCCGAAGCTAATCCAAATGCAACCGAGGACGAATTAAAAGTTGCTAGAGAAGCAGCAGAGAATGCTGCTAAGGGGATGGAAAGGCTTCAAAAAGATGCTGCAAAGCTAGCGTCTACTGTTCGTGGTAAGCAAACTGCAGCAATTGAAGAAATGATTAAGTCTGGCAAAACCGCCGCGCAAGTCCTTGCCGATCCAAAAATCAAACAAGGCTACGAACAGGTATACCAAGCCAATGTTAGAGCTAAGATGGCTTCGTTAATGGCAGCCGACGCAACCTTGAGTGAACAGAGAGCAAAACAGCAGGCCCAGCAGTACGCTGCGGGAATCATGAAAGCTCAACAAAAGAAAGACGCAGAGGTTCTAAAGGCTGCGGACGAAAGACGTATAGCAGACGAGCAAGCTGCTATGGCCGCTAGAAAACTAGCGTTTGAAGCAATTAAAGCAGAGAGAGCGTTAGCAAAGCTTAGTGGAACAGTGGCAGCGATGAATATTTCAATTCAAGGTTTTGAAAGTGTGATGGCGGCAGCTATAGGCGAGTTCCAAGAGTTTAATCCTGCTCTAGGTGAAGCTATAGACACCTTGTCGGGAGGTACAGTTACAACAGCTGGAGCTGCAGCTCTTAAAGCTACTGGATCAAGTGTGGGTCTAGGCGGGACTGCTGACAACCTGATCAAAACAATGCGGTCTAATGAAGCACTCCGCAGTAAGCTGATTAAAGATGGTATGACAGAGTTTAGAAAGGGTGGAGATAAAGCAGGAACTAGATCGGAGGCATCAGATTTCCTAAAGCAAGCAGGCTTTGACTTGAGTGGAATGGACGAAACTCTTAGGAATGAGATACTAGACAAGTTTAGAGATGGTCTAACTCTCGATGAGGTCAATGAAATATTTGAAACGCTTAATGAACGAGTTCAACCCGGACTTGAAGCTTTCAAACAAATGGCGGAGGTTCTTAATACCGCCCAAGCTAGTATTACCGCAGCCACAGGCAAGCTAATAGAGGCTAAGAAGAAAGAGCGAGACGCTGTGATGAAACTCATAGACGTACAGTTTAAGGGCTTCAAAAGGTTGATGAAGGCTCAAGGCAAAGAAGTTACTTCAGATATGGTCAGAGCTAATACTACAGCAAAAGTAAGAACGGCGGTTCAAGGAACTGGCGCTGGTACGGATGTGGCAAGTATAAGCGCGGCGAGGCAGAATTTCCAGCGACTAGCCCAACAGTCTGCAGCGGGAGCTGCCAATACCACTGACGCAAATGTCAGAATGAAACTGACACAGCAACAACAGTTCGCCACAGAAAAAGCTAGACAGCTAGGTGAGGCTCTAGAGGCATTGACAGACCAGAGTGAGCTAGCCGCAGCAGTTATGGCAGATATAGAGAAGGAGCAGGCAAAAAGAGCCGCCGTGCAGGAATCAATCAAAGAGTTTACCTTTGCTACTAATGAAGGTAGAATGCAGATGATGCAAGAGTTTGCCGCCCTTAACAGAGTTCTTCAAACAGGTAACATTAACACTATTCCTGATAAGTTCAGGGGTGCTGTAGGTAAGCTTTTAGATAAGTTTAAAGACGTAAAACTATTTGGCGGTCAAACTGGAGGCGAGGTATCCAAACAGCTACAGATAGGCGAAATGGATCGCATGATGCGAATGATGACAGGAGGAAGACAGGGCGTTACTCCCCAGATGATCAAGCAGATTATGGAATCCACAACCAAGGAAGACAAACTTATTGCAGACCTTAAAGCTCTTGGTCATGAAGAAGTTGCCGCCCAGCAAGCTCTTGTTGATCAGCAAGCCAACAATATTAATAACTTAGTAGCTGCAATTAACAATATGGTACAGCGTATTAATTCGTTTATTCAGAAGGCTAAGGGAGAAACAGACAACGCAAATATAGCCGTGCCAAAAGCTGGCGGAGGATTAATCTACAGAGCTGGCGGAGGAAGTATATTCAAGCCTAAAGGGACAGATACTGTTCCCGCCATGTTAACTCCGGGCGAGTTCGTTATTAGGAAAAGTGCTGTTGATAAGATTGGTGTTGGAGCGCTTGCCGCACTTAATAATGGCAATGCTAATACTGTCTATAAGGCTGGAGGCGGTTTTGTGGCAACTGATATGTCTTCAGGCCTAGCTTTTGCTAGATCAATAGCATTAGGGGCTGTGAGCTCTCCACATTGGAGGATGTGGAAAAACCAACAGAAAGGCCTTCATCCTAAGTTTGAAAAATATCTAAAAGATTATGGTCATGGTAGAATGACGGGTGGTATCTTAGATTATGTAGCACAGGCTATAGGAGCTACTGGCTTTCTTGGTAATCCTCGATACGGGTTAGCTTCCCTGACACTTAACACTCCTCCACATCCACATATCAACGATACCAGAAAAATACTTGCTAAAGCTGGGGGATTACTACAATTCAACGATGGTAGTTTACGATTTAATCCGGGATATACAGGTCCGAATAATGCTTTATTTGATATGACATTAGCAAACCGATGGTATAATGATGAGATGAATCAGCCTCAAAGTAGGGACATAATTAAAAACCCGAATGCACCTGACCACCTGAAGGCTCAAGCGAAGGACACTAGAGCGGCGTGGGCTATAGCAGAGACCGGAGTAAACCCCCAACAAGCGTTTAATAGGATTATAGTTTCCGGCCAGAAGATTTCGGATATGATGAATAAGGAAAAGGGCTGGTTTAGATTTTTTGCCGATTTTGCACCGGGCTTTTTGCGGTCAATGGCTACGCTCAAGGAATTATCAAAATCAAACGTAAACAAGCCGGTAAAACTTAAGGGTGCTGCCAACATAGCAGATCTAGCTGGAATAGATAATCTTCCAAAATTCGCAAAGGGCGGTAGTGTAGACTCGGTTCCAGCCATGCTCACTCCGGGCGAATTCGTTATGAATAAAGGTGCTGTGCAAAAACACGGCCTGTCCGCAATGAAGGCTCTCAACAAAGGAAAAGTGCCCGGATTTAACAGAGGTGGTTTTGTTGGCGGTGTTCAATATAGACAGGGTGGCGGAGGCGTTCAGGGCAATCAAATGTTGATGCAGGCTTTGGATGGCTTAGCACAGGCTCTGCCAGTCTTTACGAATGTAGCAAATCTTCTACAAGGTATAGCTAATTCGTTTAGTAACTTACAAGTCACACACAATGTGAATGTCAGTGGAACCTTAGCTATTCCGGGATTCAGTCAAGAGGCAATAACGACATTAGTTCAATTAATAGGAAACGAAGTAACACTCAATACTAGACGCCAAATTAATAAGGCGGTCAGAGAGTTCAGGCAACAACAAGATCAGCGAGCAGATTAATGGCAAAGTCAAAAAAGAAATTATCGTTACATATACAGAATGATCAAACTGGGACATCTAATGTCTCCCAGCGTAATTCTGATCTTGCTCTCGTTTTACAAGGGCCCGGAGGCATAGAGCACTTTACAAATTTCAATGACAGGGTGATTTCTTTATCCTCTACAACCCCTCCTCTTTCGGCATTTACATCCAGCCCATACCACAAAAACGCAGAATCTGTGTTTGGAAATATAAAAGGCAAGTACCCTAGCGATACTCCTAGCGACATTAAAATATTAGATGATATTGCAATAGTGTCTTATAAAGATCACAGCCAAAAGGTTTACCTAGCTAATACCCCTTTGAACAATGCAGTCCCAAAGGGAGATAAATTTTTCATCATAAGAAAAGAATACACTATTGGATATGAGTCCACCACCACTGTATATACTCTGCAGACCGGACTTGTATTCAAAAATGTCGGAATCTCAGATGCCAAACAGTTTGACTTCCTCACTTCAAATGCTGGAAACAGTTCAGCATTCAATTTTACATTGGTTGATGGCAATTCTTCAACTCCGTCAGTGTTAACAAAAACAGAATACTCTATTGAGTCTGATATAACTAGACAGGAAATCAAAAGAGACTCATCCATTACATCATTATCAAATTATAATTCTGATGTGGATATTATCTTCTTTCCTACTGAAGATAGAATGGCAAGGATAAAAGATACTGACGAAAAGGGTTTAGTTGTAAAGTTTTCTCCTACTGACGGCAATCTAGAAGATCTCGCATCTGAAGGTAGAACTATATTTTCTCACACAGATATAAACAACTCCGCAAAAATAATAAGCTACATAAAAGTATCATTTGACGTATCCCCAGACTCTTACTTTGCTAAGACAGGCGTACACAATAGATGCGGAAGAGTGGATATATTTGAAAGAAGAAAAGGTTTAGTGACAGCGGTAGATGGAAACAAAATTACAATTTCGGGCCCTACTGGAGATGGTACTTATGATACTAAACTTCTTCAAGATGGAGACATCATAAAGATTAGCTGTGGCTTGAATTCAGATACATCACTAGCCTACAAGAATGACATAAATGGTATAAAGTATGTGCAGAGAATAAATGACACTCAGTACTTTATATATAATGACGAAGATATGTATGAGCCAACTAATACGTCTGGCTTAAGAACGACAGATGGTGTGGTATGGACGCACTATGGTTCAACTCAAGAGCTTACTGGCTCTTGGAGATATTACACAACATTGTTTTCTCCTAATGGCTTAAACGGACAGTCAGTGTTCAAGGGAGATATGCTGATACCAACAGACGCAACGTTGTCAGCCCCATCTTCTGAAACTATTGTTGATTACGACGGCGACTCTATAGTAGCTGATAAATATAGGTTTGGCCAATGTGTTGATGTGATTCGACAATCAGGTCAGGACTTCTATTGGTTAGCGATAAGTGAGCTAGGAGCCCCATATTCATGCATAAAGGGTATAGACTATTATGGAAATATCAAAGAGGTAAAACCCGAACCTATAGAAACTGTTACCGCTGTTGGTGACACAACAACTGTCTATAAAACATATGACAATCAGGCTGGTGGATTTAAGTTTGTTGAACCAGATACAAAGCCCTACGGCAAGGTTTTCCTATACAAAATAAATATGTCCGGAGACTTTATTAGCAGTGTTGGAGATGCGGAGCAAATAGATGCTTCAACAACAAACCCATATGTGAATGAAGCACCTTTCCAAAATTCTGGCGTTGATTTTGAAGCCTTTACAGATTTCAAGAATCTTTATTGGTATCGTGCAGCAATAGCTAATGCTTTAGTTGACCCTGAAGCCGTAGTAAAGAGCACCTCTGGTATACCGTTGAAAGACGCTATTTTGGATGATGAATATTTTATAACTCAGGATGGCAGCAGAAGAGCTGAATTCAGAAGAAATATTGATAGCTCCAATTTCTATAGAGACAAAGTATTAGAGTATGTTAGAGATAATACTTCTCCGTATTTTTCTAAACAGAACGCTATCTCTATAAAATGGTTCACTGACGGCTATAAATTTGCAGACGGATTTGGTTATAGCTTTGCGTTAAAAGCCAACAAAGAAGATGACAATATTACAGGAGCTGAACTTAAGCCTATAATCGCAGTTGCCAATAGAACCTTCCCATTTGCCGCTTCTGTTAGTAAATCTATAGACGATCAGCTAGAGTCATTAAAACAGCTGGCGTCAGGAGAGGTCAATACGCTTGAGTTTGTTGAGCTTAATAGCAAGAGCAATCAATCTATTATCGAATTTTGTCGTGAACCCGGCAATTCCTATAGATGTGGCTCTATTTTTATATACAATCCAAACCAGAGCATCAATACAAAGACTCTGAGACACAGTACTCGACTTAGAGAGAAACTAGCCGAAGATAACTATCTACAGTCTAATTCTATTCTTTCGAGATATAGCAATATAGTTGGCTGGTATGGAAAGCCATTTTCCATGTTCTACAAGGATGATATGTTGATCGCTGGAACGGATGGTAGCGGTATAAAAATATTCAAAGAAAAAGACTCTGTGGTGTCTCAGTACGAAACATCTGTGGCTACTGGACTTAATTCTTATAGTTTAGATATATCGGAATATACAGGAACTTTGTCTGACGGCGACGAAAGGTTCACTGATTATGATGAAGATCATATAGATTTATTTAATATATCAAACTCCAATACGAACTTGCCAAGCAGTGTATTGAATTGTTGGAAATTTTCAAAAACATATAGTGCAGAATCTGACTCTACATTTCCGAGCGATTCCGGAACCAAAAGTATATCAAAAGACTATGATGAAATAACAATTAGTTCTGACTCAACAATCGTACCGTTCATGATGTATCCAGATTTAACGCCGGACTTCTCTGTTGCGAAGCAGTCCCAATCCTCGACTCGAACAGAATACGAAAGTGCCAACATACTTCTGAGGACTCCTTTTGGTCACAATTTTAGATACGATGATAGAATTATCACTTTGAACGCAGCATCTTATGTGAATGAGTTTGACATCACAGGTTCAGATATTTTACATAGATTATATGTGTATGAAGTAAATAACAATAATACTACATCATTGATTCAGAGAATAACTCCCGCAGTCTCAAAGGAAGTCGCTCCTGCAGATAGGGGAACTTCTAGTGACTTTAGTTACACAAAATATGTAAGAGAAGGATCAACAACATTCTCCGAAAACTACAACAATAGCCTATCAATATCCTATTTAATGGATGACATGTTCGATATACTTAAAGGCAAGATAGTTTTGAAGACTCCTTTGGGTCATGCAGTATTTTCTGACTCAGGTCGTAGACCTTTATTGGACTTTGTTTCCACTGAGAGGAACAACTTTGTTAATCCATACTTTAGTTTTTTGGAAAGTTTTAATCCCAAAAAGCCATATGATCTAAATAGCATATATACATACAAAGAAGGCGCAGGAATTTCCTACGACGAGACCATATCTGATGTGAATGAAGAGCATAGAGGCATGTGTTTATTCTATAATATAGAAGACAAAACCTTCAGAGAACAAACAGTAAGAAAACTAATTGGTGCAGATTTTACATTGGATATTTCAGACAACATAACTATGCGAGGAAATACGCTCGTCAGTGATGATAGCTCATCGCTTAGAGTTCTGCCTAAACTTTCCCTGCTATTCAAAGACCCTAGATCTTCAATAACACAAAAAGGGAATGTTGCTGGTAGAAAACTAGATTATGGAGCCTCTACTGCAACTAGATCACCTCTGTATGTAGAAGGCTTGCAGGATGCCGAATCTGTGACAGTCGCCCCCGCTTATCAGAAGTCTACAGAAGTAACAGGGAATGAAAGCTGGAGAGGGACATATTCTTTTGGTGCTGCTGATTTATTTAAATTCATTGGGGGAGGAAGTGAGTTAAAAGACTCTTCTAACAATAGAACATTTAGATATAATGATGGGAAAGGCAATGCTACAACCGCTGGAGATGTAAACACATATGTTCTATCTTTTGATGATGTTGCAAAGCCGAGTTTCGACTCTTCAATATCCATTGAGGGCACGCTTATTATTTCTATAACTTCGCAAGAGAATAGCACTAGCTCCAATTCTTACAGGCAAAAGTGGTCGTCTGATATGCGCCGTGAAGAGCTTAACTATGTTCCCTATAGTATTCCTTATAGTGATGGCCCAAATCAACATGCATTTGTTAATAAAGTAAAAATAGCTTCTACCAAGATGACATATAGAGATTATGACTTGGGAGTTGTTAGAAGATATAGCTGTGCTACGTATAATGAAAGCTTGAGTAGTCGCCTAGATCAGGCTCTTTCTTCTGAATCAACACCTACTGGAGAAACTCCGGGAATCATACGCATGGGATCTTCTAAGTCAGCAGCTCTGTTTGATGAGCCGAACACATCTTCAGTTGGCACATTTTCAGATTCGCTGCAAATTTTGTATTTTAATTCTGACGGAACTTATGAAGGCTTATCCCCGCATGGTTTAATTGGTAGCGGGAATTTGGACAGATACGGGAACTTCGATGTGCAGAAACCAGAAGGGCTTTCATTAACTATGAGATCTTATCCAACAATAGATTCGGAGAGTGAGTAATGGCTAGAGGTTCACTATTTATGACTGGTTCTATTGCCTCTAGTGGCAATATGCCAACACATATGACTGGGATAGCATTCTCAAGTGCAGACATACCCTTGCGCATAGGTTCTACCAAATCCTCTACTTTTAGAACACTTGCCATGCCTCAAATTATAGGTTTCAAGTGTGATGGTATAAGCTTGTTCACTCCTACCCCTTTAGGTACATCAGAAACCAAAGACATGTCTCTTTCCTTTCCCGGAGGTACTGGAGTTAATAGAGGTATAGACCTAAATATAGGTAATATATCAACTGATGGTTCTATGGATCTTTCTATGGGTCTGCCAGCACCTGCTAGCGGCACAATGAATATTGCTGTGTCGGGAGCTCATGGTATAGTTAATACGATCCCATGTGTAGAAGGTAATCTTATCCAAAAGGGCGCGTATTTAGACAACGAAAATATGACGCTGCATATCAACAGGAATGTTTCTAGTGGCATCCTTCCGCTTCGTATGTCATCGCCTGACCCGTCTACATCTACAATGCCATTTAATCTAAACACAGCTCCTTTCGGAAGCGGGTTGAATTTAGATCAGACTGGACATGCGTTATCCAACTCAAACACGACTCTTGTTCTTAATGACAGAAATAAGTCTAATACTATGAGTCTGTTCTCGGCTTCTCCTGAGCCTGTCACAGGTACAGCATCTTTGATGGCTTCCGGAGATTTTAATCCGGCAGCTAATTCGTTAGACAATAATTACTGCCATCAGGTATCAGCATCACCATCTACTTCTCAGTTTGATGAAAGTTCAAGTGCCGAAAATCTTATAACCTCAACTGGCTCAAACTCCATATCTCGTAACAAGCTATCTTCAAGCAATACTAATGACTACGGTGTTAGACGTGTGTCAAAAGTCGGAGGTAGTATTGAGAACTATGATGGAAACTATGTTAAAAACTTCTACGACAAAGAGGTCAGCAGAGACTCGATTGACTCCAATGGAACTTATCTGGCAGTTGGTTCAAACACAAGCACTATATCTTCACAAAATACGCTACAGATATTCGATGTGATAAGCTCTGAATCTATAAAACTGAAGTACGAGTACAAGAATTTCTTGGAGGATTTGAAATCCCTATCTGTATTCGGAGACGATGAACCATACTTGAAAATGTATTACAAGTCTGTTAAAGTTTCCGACAAGCACAAGATTGCAGTTTCACTGAGAGTGCGGAGCACTTTAGGAGATTCCGATTTAGTATGTATTTTAGAACCTGCAACTATAACTCAAACTTCAACTCAAGCAGAGGTTGGAGATGAATGCGCTATCGAACCCATAACATCTGAAAAAATATTTACTACAAGTATAGATGGATGGAAAATAACAAAAGCTATTTCTTCAAGATATTGGAATAGCACTGATTCCGAAATGGAACTCAACTCCATGATAGGCTCTTCGGTAGCTTGGAAAAATGAAGATTTGTATTATGATAAACAAAGCGGTTCATACGCCTCTATATATGCGGCTTATGAGTCAGAATCTTATGCCACCAGAAAAGCCTTTGGCTTCAGCGATACGTCCGATGGCTTTGGGTATTATAGTAATAGAAACAATCTTCCAAACCCAACAAAGGTCGCATTTGGCTCAAGTATAAAAATTTATGGCGATCTGGCATTTGTCTCTGCTCCTCTCTTGGATAGTTACGTAGCTAATAATACTTTGTCTGCCTTAAACGCTGCTTCTCCTGATGGAGCAGTCTATGTATTTAAGTATGATAGTTCTTGGTCACATGTTGATACTGTCTATTCTGGAGGATATACATCTGCTGACATTGCCGGCAAAGACTCCTGCGGATATGAACCTAAGTTATTTGGATATAGTTTTGACTATGATACTGATTCAGAAATATTGGCAGTTGGTGAACCTATGTCTAAAAAGGTCTATCAGTTTACAATAAACTCTTCTGGAGAGGCCGTGAACCTGTCTGAGTATTCATCTTCTTTAGATGGTTTCGGAGCGTTCGTTGGTTCTATATCTAATACTATTATTACTAATTCAAAATCAAGTATAGAAGACCCTAGATATAGTTCTTCGGTTTCTTACAGTAGTTCTAACATACAGTCAGAAGTTAGCCAATACACTTCCGGAGAGGCAATAACAGACACTAGCGAGACCATACATTTCGTTAAGAAGGTTTCACTAAAAGGAAAGGATGTACTACTTGCGGGTCGTGATTTTTCCGTAACATATGGTTTTGGTAAAATTACAAAAATCCAGAAGATATCGCTATTGAATCTCACCGACCTCAATGGAACTCTGATGATTCAAGGACCACTTCCATCAACATCCGACCTTAATCTTTCGTTTACAAGACCATCTGGAAATGCTACCGGAGATATGGGTATTACTTTCGCCGCATACGGAGTTAACAGTAATACTACATTATTTACCAAAGCTCCAATTGGAGCCACTGGAGATATCTCTCTACACTTGAGAGCGGAGACATCACTTAAGTTTCCTCTATCCCTTCAGGCGTCATATGTTTCGGGCACAAGCTTCATGAACACCTATGTTGCTGCCCCTTCAGGTGCTTCAAGCATAACTCCTATGGTTGGCTTAGGTCATGGCAATCCTACCCTAGCAACAGATATGTTCCTCAGAGGTACTGCGGGTAATGAACAAGTACTAGGATTTGATTTGTTTATTAAGCAGGTAGATATCTACAATGCTTCCGGAACGCAGAATTTCCAAATGCTAGATGTACTTGGTCCGGGAACAGGAAACGCCACAGCTCTAAATACTTTGTACTTGGGTGCGGGTGATTTTGGGCCTGCTAGTGGGATCTCGACTACTGTAATGAAGGGCCCTGATAACATAACAAGCACAGGGACATTGCCTATCAGATTACAGGTTGATCCGCCAAGTGGAGTTGCCAACAACACCGGAACACTCATGTTAGAAAATACTCAAGATAGGATTCCTTCAGGCTCATTAGTTGGTGGAATTATAACTAGAAAAGGCATAAATATAACCATGAATGCTGCTGGTTCTTCTACTGGCACTTCCGACTTAACACTGTTTAGAAGAGGTACTGATAATTTCTTTGAACACGAATCAACTATGGGTCTGTCTTTGACAAATGTTACGGTTGCGACAGGCTTAAATGTGTATATTAGTGGGGCGCCTACTATAACTAATACGATGAATGTAGCCATTTCTGGCGTATTTGGATCTGTAAATAATAATAGAGACTTGCATATCGGCGGTTATGAGTCATAATAAGGAGTAAAAAATGGCTGTTACTTTTAATCCACATAGCGGAGATTCTGTCACTATTGGCGGTAGCTCTACCACTGGACCTTTTCCCAAGTATAGCATTGGGGTGGAAAGGGTTGAGAGTGATGCAGGAGTACTAATAGATATAGTATATGCAATAACCGTTACTGGACAAATGATTGCCAGTGGAGATGTTACATCAGAGGGCGCTAGACAAAAAAGTTTATTTAGTAGACAAAAAGTTTTAGCAGCTCTTCTAGAACAGGATTCCCCCACAGGTCAGCTAAATATAGATCCTTATGGCGGTAGTACAGGAATGAGGTTTGGCGATGCCAAGCTAACGGGGGTTGAGTTTCCAGAAGGAGATGATGAGACTGGCGGAACGCAAGTCGCAGACTACACATTTAATTTCGAGGCAAGTACACGAGATGGCAAGATAGGCACCAGTCAGTACTTGTCTGCTTGCGATGAAAGCTGGGAAGTAGCTAAAGGCGATGAGAAGACAACGGATCTTGGTACTGGTGAGAGCCAGACTCTTCTAGCAAATCCCAAAAATACATTTACAGTAACTCATACAATTTCTGCAACAGGTTTTGATAAGTACGTCAATGGATCGTTTAGTAGATCTGGATGGGACGAGGCCAGAGCTTGGGTTCAAAGCAGATTAAAGGCAGCCCCTACTGAGGTCACTTCAAATCTGCAGGGCGGAACGGATTTTACTAATTTTGACCCGAAGCGTATGGGTAATTTTGTAGCTGCATCTGGCGAAGGCGAAGATGCAACACCAGCAGTTGATAGTGGGTTGATAGACCTTACTAGTCTTAGCTCCTATGATTATAATGTACAAATAACTTCAGATATTAATGCGGGCACTTACTCTGCCACTGAAACATATTTTCTATCTCCAAAAGACTACACTACAAGTATAGAAATGTCTTATGAGGTTGATGAAGAAGATGTCTCCACTGTAACGGTGAATGTTTCAATTAACGGTTTGGATAAGCCGGGTACAGGCGTTGATGACGGAAGCTTGAGGTTGTCAGACAGCAGCATCGAACAGGCAATAAGTCAAGTGACTGCCTTTAAGGGATTAATGTACAGTGAGGCGAATACATTTTATCGTTCTCAAATTGGAGCATCCGATGAAACAGATTCTGAGACTGGCGCCCTTATAGATGGCAGAGCTTTGTCAACCACAGGCTCTAGTTCTGAAAGTAGAAACTATACTACTGGCGAAATAAGTTTATCGCAGACTTATAATGACAAAAACGCCGGTGGAGATGAGCTGATAAATGAAAACAATTTATCAGAAAGTCACAACTTTTCAGATTCAAATAAAGGCCATACAAATAACACAGTTGCAATATTACCTGTGATTGGAAAGCCAGACGGCCCAGTGTTTCAAAACATGGGGACTACTAATGAGAGGAAAAGAAGTCTTAGTCTTGAGTGGACATCTAAGAAAAACATTGATGTTACCACTGTCGATGGGGACGGCGTGTCGAGCACTAGCAGTATAAACTTTCGTAAGGCAATTACTTCCTATCTAAAAGGGGACACAGAAGCGGATAATTACGCACAAGGCAAAACATATGTTGAGAGTGCATATACTCATGCAGATACTTATAGGCCAGATGGAACTCAAGGAACACATTATTGGCAAATTTCAAGAACTGATGGATGGAATGAACAGACAGGTCAATTCACCTTAAGCATAGAATGGACATACTAAATGGGAATAAATTATTTAACAGAAGGATATACCATACTAGAAAGGTCGGCTAATGTCGAAGAGCCGGCATTCATGTTTGGTGCTTATGTAACCAGCTTTAGCAGCTCTGTAGGTTATGGTGCGGAGTCTAGTACTCTGCAGATGTCTATAATAGAGGACCCCAACAGAGAAATTCAAAAGAAGAATAATCTAGGAGAGCTGTTGTATTTAGGTACAGATGCTCAGGGCACGGAAGTAGAAACTACAGACGCTGTAGATTCCAATGGTAACGCCAACACAAAAATTATGGTGCCAGACCCTGTAACAATTCATTACTTTGAGCCAGTCCGTGACAGTGACGGAGTACAGAGAAAAAATCCAGACGGAACTTGGATGGTTGCCAGAGTAGATGGATTTCCTCCTGTGGGAACAGCGTGTCAGTTCAAGTTTCAAAAGTTTGAGTTTGCTGGAATTTTCCAAAGACATAGCTATAAGGAAGATACTGGCGGTCGTGTATACGATTTAGTTTTTGAATCACCGTCAAAAGCTCTTGATGGTGTGCAAGTCATCATGAGTGATTTTACCGGCTCAGTCTTTCAAGAAGACAATATGCTCACTCCTGCTGGGTACAAAAAAACAATATGGGATGATCCAAGCTGCACAGTTACTGAGTATAGAGGCGCCAGCGGGAGCAGAGAAGTGTGCGGGTATAGCTGTAACGACATTTTAGGATCAGACACATTTACTAGTCAAATAAGAAACGTGTATAATCCATTTGGTATATTAGCTAACTATAAATTTGTTTGGGGCTCTGGTAACGATCAGGTAAGGTCTCGATTTAGCTGGCCAAACATTAATAAATATGGTATCGCGCTGATAGGCGAGAATGACGCGAGTGGTAGCGATAGTCCTTATAACAAAGGCCTATTAACGCTTATACAAGAAATATCAGAATCCAAATACAAGTATCGACCATACACTCTAGACACTGCAACCACAGCAGGTGTTCCTGCAACCAATATTAATAGCGACAGTCCTTTTGGAACTTCCTATGACCCTGATCCAGATGCTTACGTAGTCCAATACGAAGACAAGAAAGAGGTTATAGGAGGCCCAGTTCATTATGGGATGTCTTTGATGACCATAGATATGAGCGATCTAAAAACTGCGATCTCTACACATATTCCAAATAAAGATTTTCTAAGAATGAAGGGGCCTGTTCAGTCAGTTCAGGCAATCGTTCAAGAAGCATGTGACTTCATTGTTCACGACTATGTAATTACATTAGATCTAGTTAAAGACATAATGCCCAATGGGTCTTCTGATGAACCCACCATAACAAATGGCGTCATTCCACAAAAGTATAGAGAAGACGATCCCGAACAAGAGGTTGTTGGCCCTGCTATTAGATTTAAATTATTAAACAAACAGGCAGCACCGGAACCCGGAGCAGTAAAAGATCTGATAGATGAATATAGACAAAAGCCCGAAAAAGAAAGAACCTTGCAGTCTTCTACTCATGGGACTGAGAGTTCAAACGTAGTAACTCAAAAATTGTTATTAGGCGGGAAGGCTAGTCGAATATGGGAAGCGCTAAGTAGCTCGCACCTAATACCAGCTTATGGTAAAAGACCCGATGGAAGCTGGATTGTAGGCACTGGTTTTGATGATTCCACGAGAGTTGAAGTGTGGAGTGAAGAGGGAGCTCAGTATACTGATGTTACAGTCCTTGAATTGAGATGTGCGCTAGCCTCAGAAGAAGCGTGGGGAATTTACCGACAGCTTTGTCAAGAGTTTGATATCTCTACTGTAACTAGTCCTTTTACTTCTAGATTAAGCCTTAAAGGTCTGAGGGCCTTGAATAAAGTTGCAAAAGGCACATGGTCTTGGACTATGGCCTCTTCTGGATTTTCAGGCGAGCAAATTAAAGGCACAATGAGGCTAATGAACGACGCCGAGTCAACTGATAATGTCCGTAGAGAGGATAGCAGATGGAATGCGGTCTCAAATGTGGCGCAGAACTATTTTGGCAAAACTTATTTTATAATGCTACCTACAGAGCCGGGAGCTTTAGATAACAACATTAGATATCTCAATGAAGAGGAGTATGACTTTGAGTCTGCTTGGGAAATAGCTGATTCTGGATGGGACCCTAAATTTAGGGCCAAAGGTAGTTACAACGATGTCTATACAACCGAAGGAAAACTTAAAGCGTGTGTAGGATATAGAGTGGATACTTCCACAGCTGCTAAAATGGTGGATGTAGATTTATCCAATCTCGGAGCTACCTTTCCTTTGCAGTCACGGGGTGGCTACGGATTTTCCCCCGACTTAAACTTTATCGGCACTTCCAGTGTACAGGTGGAAAGCCAAATATTTTATCAACCAATTAACACAATGGGACATCTCTTAGACAGTAACGGAGATCTCAAATATGACCCATGTAATGAACATGGTCAACGAGCGTTAGTTCATATAACCTGTCCACAAGTTTTATCAAACGATATGGGTAATGCCTTGTGGAGTGCCATGAAGAATATTGGAGAAAATTTACACGAAGCTATGGGAGCCGGAATGATAGGCGGCTCCGCTAGCGACTGGGACGATGGATTCCAGAGAGGTTTACAGATAGAACCGGGAGACAATCTAGCCAATGTCGCTTCAACATGGTTGTCTCAAATAAGAGGAGCTCCAAAAGTTAAGCACCCAACAATTGTATGTATACCACAAGAGAGTAATATGTATACTTGGGGGCCTTGGTATTCTTATGGTAAGGGAGAGAATAGACATTTCGGCAAGGCTGCAGTGGAGCAGGACACCAACTTAAGGCCAGAAGTTTTTGGTAGCGCCTCAAACTTAGATAAGGCTGCTTTTAGTTTAGTCAATGCTGATACTGCAGATATGTATGCTTCAGAAAGTGGAAGTATAACTCTTGCGGAATTTCCACAGTATAACATAGCTGACAGATTCAATGCTGGTGGCCCTTATATCACAAAAATGGATGTCTCTGTTGGTACTAATGGGTTGACAACAAGTTATTCGTTTTCAACATGGACTAGAAACTTTGGCAAAATTGCTAAGTATAATGTCACGCGCATGGCAGACATCAACAAAAACAGGATTAAACGCCTTAGAGAAGGTGGGCCGCCGGGAAGATCCTCTGCCGGTATATCTAGCTCAAGTACTTTTGCCTCAGATAGGAACAATAACGACAATATAGTCAGAAGTCGTAGGGGAATGAACTTTTTTAGTGGTTTTGCGGCGACTATGCAGAGACCCGAGAATGCAGGCGCCGCCGCTAATCCACTCGCAACACACAAGACATATTGGGATATGAGTGGAGTAAGTTCCGATTCTTTACATGTGGATTTTGCGCAACAGGATTTTGTTAACCCCAAAACTGGAAAAAGGTATACAGATGCAGAAGGAGGGCCAAAGCACACTTATGACAGAATGTTTGGCTGTACTCCTGAACAAATTTTCTCTCCTGTTGGTGTTAGGTTAAAACCTAATGACGGTAGAGTGAATGATGAAAATAGCACTACTGGGCTTGACGATTTACCTTATATATTACTTCCAACTAAGTCAAGACCTTTAGCGGATACTGAAGAACAGGCGGATGCTACTGGTAAGTTTTATGAAGCAAATGTTATTCCTACATCAATGGATTTAGACCCATATTACGGAGCTCAAAGAGAAAATGGAGTTATAGACTTTGGGGCTACCTGCATAGGAGATGTTGCATGGCTCACAGAAAATGGTGGCGAAGGAAGAAATCTACACATTCAAAATAATGATGGTCAAATACCTGTTGCTGCAAATGGTGAGTCTTACTTAAGAACTTATGGATTAAGAGGTCCTATTCTTTTATCTGGTTGGGGTTATGATGTTTGTGGCCTACCTGCGCCTTCAGTTAATTCTAGTCTTCATATGGAACAGAATTTACTTAACCCCGCAAAGAATAGATCTATATGGAAAACAGGACCTGTAGATTTGATGTGGGATGACGAAAGACAGGTTTGGTCGGGCGGGTTAAAATTCCTAGAAGGCAAACTCACAAGCGCTATAGAGCCGGCTGAGTCTCTTGATGAACCCACGACTGCAACTATGGAAGTGTATAGAAGAAATCGAACGGTAGAGGAAAGAGATGACAACGGAGTGGCCACCAAATTTGACACTAAATGGGATAATGTCTTCGGAGACACAATAACAATAACTAACAGAGATCCATCATTATCTGTTGATCCGGGCAGCGCAAGTTATGATATATATGTCATGGTTGCTAGGATTAATTATGAGTGGAGAGTTGTTTACATAAGCTGTGATAATGCTTAAAAGGAGAAGTCATGGGACGACCGGGATGTAGCTCTTGTTGCGAAGAGAGTAAAAAAGGATGCATTATAAGCACTTACGACGTTTGCTATTTAGGCAATGCCGATGAGGGCTTAAGGTGTGAGCGTGAAGATCCAAGCGCTTCTACTGATGATGAAGATATCCAGAAACAGATCGGTAATTATATAAAGAGTCTTGCCGATAAACAGTTTGAGTATGGTGGTTTTGATATACCAAATGTCACAGAAGAGGGACTGGTACAGTATAAAGAATGTAAAGGCGACTTTGCTGAATATAGCTCATACGCAACCCCTTGGCTTTTCCCTGTTACTTTTTTGAGTCCTGATTTAGGAATAGCTCATATAGACGAAGGCAAAGATGAAGATGGGGAAGATATTAAAGAAGGAGCTAATTTCTCTCCGCACAGAAACGGCTTGAATGTGCAAGATAGTCAAATGGTAGGCACTCATATACCTAGAAAGTGGACTGTTTATTTGAAGTCGCTAGATGACGACGATACGGGCGTTATAAAAATTGAGAACGAGTGGGATTTTGATAGCAATTGGGACGAAAAATATATATCGTTTGTATATCACGGCGAGAAATATGGGTTTGATGACTTTCACCGCGAGACAAAGTGCAAGAACAGGAATAATTACAAAGCGGAGATTCCTCAAAAACTTTACGAGAAATGGGAGGAGAAATACATAGAGGCAATAAATCCCGACAAAGACCCCGACATGAAGACAACCATAAAGGTAATTAAGACGGTTTATTTTAGAACATTTTATAGAACTATATCTGGCGGCCTAAGTAAAAAGAAAAAATCTGTACCAGTAGTGATTAAGTACACTCTGAATAATGACGGAAATCCAGTCGATCTAGGAATTGAAGATGAGGATTTTGGAAGAAAGGGCAGGATAGAGGCGAATGAAATATATTTGTACTGCTGGGATTATGATGACAAGAGAAAAAAATGGCTACCATTGCATGCAGCTAGAAAGGCTATGGGCCCGCATTTGCCGGATTACACATTAGAGGATGATGGAATTGCCGGCTTTGGGCAGGGTGATGGAGATCTTGTGCAAACATCATTTGATTTTCTTACGGCGGGTACATATGACGAGTTTGCTTGGTGTTTGACTTATCCATTCATGACGCACACAGATGGTTTCGCGCCCGGTGGCGATATAAGGGTCAATCAAAGTGGGCCAATAGTAGACGGCGTGAGACAGATGACAGATAAGATGCCAACTAATGAAGTATACGAAGAATATGAGGAGCTTCTATCTGGACAGCTGCGCAGAGGTGTTTCTATAACTAATATACCATCTTACGAGGTGGGAGCTAGACATTTTGGCGAGTCTGCATTTAAGTGTATAGTTGTTGAAAGTGAAGAGTTTCTTATTCTAAACCCTTATGTCAAGAATATAATGATTGAGGATGAATGGTTTGAACATTATGACTATGAGTACCCAACCCTTGCGCAAGAAGAAGAGCAGAGGGATGACGCTAAACTAAGAGAGGATATTGTTAACAAATATACCGACCCTAAGTTAACACCAGTTGAAAAACCAGAAAAACCAGAAAGAGACGATTTTCCTGAAGGAGAGGACGGAGACGAAGAGTTTGAAGAAGCTATGGAAGAATACGAGGAGAAGCTTGAGGAGTATAACAAATACCTTGAAGATCTCTTAGAAAACTACAAGATACTAAAAAGACTTTGGGGCGACACCGATTTTAGTACTAACGATACTGGAGATGGGTCCACTGCTATATTTACCTATAGGGACGTTAAAATTAATCTTGAAAAAGATATACCACAAACTATATACACAACCTATGCTCCTCTTGGCCTTTGGAATCATAACGCAACACCTATTAGTCGCGACGATCTTAATGATCCAAACGTACCTCAGTGCGGAACCATAGATGCTGCAGTAGGAGGGGTCGGAGATACAACTAAAGATATTGAGTTTCCTCGTCAGCAACAAATTCCTGCATTTGGCGAAGGGGTTGCGGATGAGGACTCTGTTTTAAAGGCGTCTGATACAATTGAAGAATACGAAGATACGCATAAGTTAAAAAACCCACTGTTTAGAAACGCTGAACATGCTTATTACCAACCTCAGAGCTTTTTTGGACTTTTGGTCAACGATGAATATGACACAAGCTCAGGAACAAAGACGGGGGATGAAAAAGAAGACCGACTTAGAGATGTAATAGTTGTCAAGCTTAGGAGTATGCGAGCCGTCCCGCAAGACAAAGTAGACGAGATGTTGGAGCACGGCCTAGTTTGGTATCCAATAGGGGGATGCGATTTGCTTTCTATAACCGATTCTGTTATAGGTGTTTCTGGACAGCCTGAAACATTAACTCTAAGCAATGGAGAGGAATGTGATGTTTCTGAAGTCGAATCTGCAAGCGATATATTCACATACGCTATGGGTGATAGTACATATCAATTACAAACAAGTTACCTACACGGAATGTTTAGGAATCCGTTTTACTATAGGGTTAGATCAATTAGCCTTATAAATCCAGAAAGAGATGTGTATCCAGATCATGAAGACGGCCCAGACAATCCTGAAATCCATGTAGACGATATAGCATATGTAAACCAAGACTTAAAAAGAGGGTCTATAGTTATAACACATGACGGCAAAGAACATTTAAATCCGACAAGAATAAAACTAACAGGAACATCGAGTTGGACAAAACTACCAGAAGACGAAAGATGTCCAGAGGATAATAATGATGATGACGATGATGAAAATACAAGTTTTGTAAAAGTATTAGCTTACGGCGGTCAACCCGGAGATCCGTCTGCGATTGATGGCAATGCTACTATGTATGCTCTAGGTGGCGGTCGTGAATGTCGCGGCTTTCTTTCGAGTGATGATGATGAACAGGCTTTCTTCTTGGAGGCTCTTCCTCTGCACGGACTTAAGGCTAAAAATGTTGGTGAGAGTTTTGGCAAAATTTGCAACCTATCTGAGAACGCGATAGTATTAACACCAAGAGTTTCCTTTGCTAACGCAAGTCGTACCGAGACTAGTGCTTGCTGTGCGGCTATGTTAGAAAAGGAGGAAGAAGAAGAAGGGACATTCTCTTCAGGAGGTAGTTCGATCGCCTCAATATGTCCAGAAGGTGGTGCAAGAGAGATGTTTTTTGATGATAATATAGTATACCCTACCGCAGGGTTAAATATTATGAAAATTTATAGAGAATTGACACTAGAAAATAACTTCACATTTGATGCAGATGGTGAAGTAAAAACACAAATAGAACAGGCTTTCAAAGGATCTCAGAAGCCTAATTTTGGGTATCTGTTTGGCACTTACCTAACGCTTGAATTTGAGCTTGAGCAACTTGCTCCTGCTAAAGATAATTGGGGCACAGAATCCGCCAACGAAAATGAGCAGTAAGGAATAATAAATGAAAACGGGAAAAGAATACAATAGATATGGACAAACTGGACTTAGACCAGAAGACTTTACTGGACCATGTGCACCTTGCTCAACGTTCTGCGATGACGAAATAGCTGGTCTGCTGAGTAAGTTCAACTTCTTTACTCTCGACACGGGAGACAATGGTGAACTTTTATCAATCCCTTCGGATAGTTTCCGAGATTTTTCTACAGCGGGAGACTATGAACTAGAAGATGTACACGTAAGGATTTCCAAACGAGAAACGTTTCTTGGAGATATACGTATAGATTTTGAAGATAAGGGAGACAAGTACGATGCAAGCCCTTTCGCAAAGTACAGTCTGCCTCTCGTGTATCAGCACTTTAATGGCGCGTTTAGCGAGGGCGAAGAGGCTGGAGAGGATGGCACGACCCCTCAATGTAAATGCTACCTGAGATGGGAACGGAGCCATCATAAGCGAGTTGATAGCGAACGACTCATCCAACTCAGTGGCTGTGGTGACTGTATATCTGATACTGGAGAAACAGAACTAAGACTCATTGACACTGATTATATTAACGGTGGTGTTATTGAAGAAAACATGGTGAATACTTCGACTACCATAGAAACAATAGATGTATTCGCTGTAATTGACCATTTCAATGTTTTTCCTGTCTGTGGAGGCTTGGCAGTAGATGAGAGTGGAACGTTTGAATTTGATTACACAAAAGAGAAAGAAGATGATGATGACGTAGAAGAACGGTTTAAGGGAGAAGGGTTCTATATATTTGCTAGAAGTAATTGTAGCGCTAGTCGCTACAAGTTTAACGTCGCCAGTCATTCTCAGCACCCTCATTTTGTAGGGTCTAGTGCAAACAGTAGGTTTGCTCAAAATTTTAGAAACAGTAAAGGTAGATTTTTTGATAATGATTCTTACTCTAGATCACTTGGAATAAAAAGAGAAAGTCGCTTAACTCAAATCGGAAAAATATATCATGTAAAAATACATAATGCATCTTGGGGAGATTTCATAGTAAATCAAATACCTGCATCCGATGCAGGAGGCCCTGAATACTGGACAACAGAGCATCCCTTCCTGCATTGTCCGCCATCAGTTTTAAAGGACGATATTTTCGGTGGCCAAGCTTTTGACTCAGACGGTATTCCACAAGGAGACGATGCTGGAGAAGGCAGTGGCGATTCTGGCCAAGCAGAGGAGTGTAAGTGGTGTCAATCTCGTGGCGGTGACGAAGAGAGCCCCGGAGAGGAAGGCTCTGCCGAAGTACCCACATCTACTAGACTACTTACTCTGCCATTTCTTTCGGACGCTGGAGAATTTTCTTTTACCTGTAGTGGTGAAAACAAAATTAGGAAATATAGTGGAGATTTTTGTGAAGAACAAAAAAAATATATTTTCCCTGATGAAGAAAGCGCTCTTGAATCTTTGTTAGAAAGGCTTAGAGAAAAGGAAACTATAATTGGATGCACCACGCAAAGGAACAGCTCAGGTGGTGCGGGCGGTTCAGGCATCAGTGAAGGCGATTTGGTGCTTGACGATGATGGTAACCCAACGACTAGAGGCCCAGAATCCAGTGACTCAGGAGGAGGTTCCGGATTTGCCGGCTGGGATTCAACCTGTCCAAACAATATCCCCCATATTGAATGTGGAGATGGTTATCTCACCCCTTTTGCGAGGCTTCATGAGCTTGATGAAAACAATGAGCCAATTTTTGAAAATCCACAAGAAAGTGAGCCTGAAGACAGTGAGTCAGAAAGTAGCGGCTCAATAGCAGAAGAAGAGAGTGACGAAGAAGAGCAAGTGGCAAAGTTCGGATCTTGGTCTCAGGCTTATATACACGATTTCAAGCCTGAAGATGATCCTGTGGCAGACAACTGCTCTGAACAAGATAGACAATTAGATAGCGTTGGTCTTGTTGGAAGATGCATGCCGAGAATAGATGGATACATCAAATTAAATTCTGAAGAGATTACCTCTGAAGAAGACGACACAGAACAAGGTAGTAGTGAAGAGGGCTCTGAGGGAGGCTCTGAGGGAGAAGAGGGAGAGACTACATATCATGACGTATTTTTAGAATATATGTTAAAAGATAGAGAAGAGCAGCAAGATCGCTACAGAATAATAGAACCAAATAAGGACGACAGGTTCAATTTGTCAAACATAACCTATTTGGTAAACCAGTCAAAAGAGGAGGATGATGGTGGAGGTTTTGGGATGGACATTACGGCAGGAGAAACAGTAGTAGACTCTGATGGTAACCCAACGACTAGAGGCCCAGAATCCAGTGACTCAGGAGGAGGAGGAGGAGGAGACGAAAATTCCCCTAACCGATGTTCCATACGGTCTGCATGTAGCTGGAAGGACACAGATTTTTATGCGCAGACTCAAACTCAGTTTAGCGAGAATAACACTAGCAGTATTACTGGTGGTTCAGATCAAATCATTGGTATAACATATTATGAAATCAATCTTGCAGGGTTTCAAAATTCGACTCCGGGTAGCGGCAGCACGCTTGATATAAACGAAGATATGGGTATCTTAATACTGCCTGAACAAATATATCAGAAAACGTTTGATGTAATCCTAGAGCAGATTTCACCCAATTATAATCTGGGAGGCTTTGAGTCTACTGATATTGCAGATATAACAATGGATTGGATCGAGCGTGGAACAAGTGGCAAGATTGCTTTATCTGTGATTGAGTACATATATAGAGCTAATAAGGCGATATATTTTTATAGCAATGATCCCATTCTGGTTGTTGCCGAGGGCGAGAATGTGAAAGGCGGCGTTGCACAAATTAGTGCACATTCTTGTGGTCCTCCGACTCAAATAATCGGAATGGGCGAAGAGGTAGTGAACACTGGATGCTTAGATACTTTCGATGCGGGAGGTGGATGGGGGGAGGCTGCCTCTTGGTCTCCGGCCTATAGGGACAAAACCGCTGGTAATATGCAGGTGGAGTGGAGTCCTCCGTATACTTTAGCTTATCCGGAGATTTCTGAAAATCTTGTAACATGTAATGAACGGGAACTTACATTTTTTGTTGACGGTATGCCTCCAGAATTTGATGCTGGACAAAGAGTTCATGATTGTCATGTAATTGTGGATGATGTTTATTTGTTTCCGGGAGCTTCAGAGATACCTAAGAATATTAAGCGAGGCACACAGGACTTAGAATTTGAAAATGAGCTTGTCAAGAAGTGCTTGTATGATGAAGACGGAAATATAAAAGATACTGTTCCAGAAGGTATGATATGCACTGAAGAGCCTATAGAAGAAGGCGAGGAAGAAATTGAGACACTATGTGGCAAAAAAGGTTTTGTATATATCGTGCATAGGAAAACCAGAAAGCCAATTTCCTTTGCTCCTAATAATCCTACAGATGGGGGGAATAGCGAGAGAGTTGGCATTAATTGTAAAACTTGCTTTGAGGAGTTTCCAGAACCTGAAGATAAATATTTCTATCAGTGCTCAACCCAAATAGGATACCTGTTTACTGCTCCAGAAGTAGACGATGCTAGAGCCGCCTTTGAAAGCTTTGAGCCTGATCTTGCGATAGAGATTTCTGGTAGCAACTACTGTTCTATTCAATACCCGCTTGATCTGTCGTTTACAATAGATCCTTTTACAGGCAATCGTCATGGGTGCCAGACCTGCCCAGACTATGTTGCCGAGTGTGTGTATTGGGACGGTGGCGATCTTAGATCATGTAAGATGATGTGTGGATCACCGCAAGAAGATATAATTGAGTTTCCTTACTGTGACAAGATGGGAGATCACGCTATTTATGTAGGCGCGGAACTTCCGTGCTGTGATAACTGTTATAGTAGCCAAGATGAGGGAGATGAAGATGGCGAAGATCCGGGAGATCCGGGAGATCCGGGAGATCCGGGAGGCATGGACGATCCCGCAGGTATGGGTATGTGGGGAGGCGGTGGAGATCTTGACACCTGCAAAAAGCAATCATACGCCTGTGGAGTTGGAGTAAGTCCTCATCAGAGTGGTTATTGGTGGTGGAGAACAGGAAGAAGCCTTGGCGGAGGCGGTCCCCTTAGTGGCGATGATATCTCTAGTTCGTTTAATCTATTAGAAAGTAACGAATTCGGCGTAGGTGGCGGAGGCGGTGAAGGTTGTGGGGATTGTTTTTCAGCGCCAAGACAGTTTTTAGAACATCGCTGCTGTCATCGTGGAGTTGAATGTGATTATTACGCGATAGACATTACAGAAGGTACTAGCCAAATTATAGTTCCCGGAGTTGTAAAGACCTTTGAAGAACTACCTTTAGAAATCAAGTTATACTAAGGAGCTATTATGACAGGCACTGATTCTATTTATTCAACAGAATTATATAAAGCATTCCCCATAGGGAAAAAGTTTCAATTTAGAGAGCGTGGAACTTCGACAGACTATCAAATAAAATCTTATTATGGCTATCACATAAATATACAAAGATTATCAGATAATGAAAGAGCGACAATCCCTATTAATGAGCTGATCGCTAAAGTGAGAATTGGTGCCATTTATGACGAAGATGGAACACAGCTAATCTTGAAATCAAATGGCTCTATTAGCAAGTACGAGGATTCTGAATAGGAGAAATAATCAAAGATGATGATGAGAAAATGTCCCAGATGTAATTACACTAATACGTGTGATTCTAACATGTGCAAGTGTGAGGCTTGCGGTCTTGTGATGGGTGGAGGAGCAGAAGGACAGAGCGAGGCTAAAAAAAAGCCTGAGAAGGCTGTCAAGAAGAAAATGCCTTCTATTATGAAACAGGCTGCCAACTTTGCTAAATCAGTTACCAAACATGTGGCTACTGGAGCCCAGAAAGTTCCTAACCACGTCCGAGCTAGTCGGCTAGAAATATGTCAGGGATGCGATAAACTCGATGAGAAGAGATGTACGGAGTGCGGATGTTTTGTGGATATTAAAGCTGGTTGGGCATCTGAGGCTTGTCCTTTAGCTAAATGGGGTCCTTACAGACATACCAGAGGAGGCTGTAATTGCGGTCGAAAATAGAGAAAAAATGAAGTTAACTGTAGCATATTGTGTATTATAATACATAGGTGCTTTTAGATACATAAAAGGAGATATATTATGGCAGAAATCACATTTGGTATCGACAACCAACAGAACATTGTGGGTTCCGGACTGGGTTTTTACGGATCAACGTTTGGTTCGTCAGTCCAAATTGGTTCGTTTCAGGATACCACGTTCGTAACAAACGCCGCTGGCACATCTCAAGGCCCAGCAGCTAATAATGTTAAGTTTACCGTTCCGGCAACAGGTAGTTCTCAAGCTGTAGGTTCAGGTATTCCAATTACTAAAATCAATTCAGGCGACAGATCTTTCCACATCAACTTTGACCATACTTCAGATGTTAATGTACAGAACTGTCAGCTAAGAATATATGACAGAACAAATACAAATTACCCTGCTTCTGGTGTTGTAACTAAGGTTTGCGAAATTGTAAACTTCGATGGAAAAACCTCTAGCGCATGGAACTCTGGAAACGGTTCTAGCAATGTTGCCTTGAATAGTAACTTCTATGGTTCTGGCGACATGTTCTGGTGGGGTTCTCCTTGGCCAGATTCTGGTCCAGTAAGAGCTGCACAAGACTTCTATACTAACTCTTCTGGCGTTAAGTTCAATAACTTTACCCAGACAGAAGCTACTGCAGGTCAAGGAAACGGCGACTCCAGACTTGGAACTGTAACTGGTGACACTGAAACAGTTGGTGGTACAGGCGTTATTGTTCCTCTGTTTAATTCACCCGGTAGTGGCGGTTACTTCTTGAACTCAATCAATACTGATGTAGCTGCAGTTCAACCAAAGTGGTTGCAATATTATGACAATAGTAATCGTCCTGATGACTGTCCTAATCTTGGAACTAAAACAACTACTAATACTTATGGTGGTACTGGTTTGGCTAAACGTCATACATGGTATGTGGGAATCTCTGCTTCACCGCTAAGTATTGGATCAAAGACTTCTTATGGACTATATGTATCTCTAGAGTACCTATAAAGACTTGAGCCTTTAAAGTCCATTAAAAAGCCCTGCCTCGTGTGGGGCTTTATTTATGGCATAAAGAAACCTCGCCCAAGTTTCCCTGAGCGAGGTCGCCTTAACCGGAGCACCCTTATTCAAGGGACTTTGTTTTCGGGTTCCATTTCTGCCACCCGTTGTCTGCCAGCCAGTTGCCGTCAGCGTCTTTTCTTCGGGGGAATAATCCTCCACCCTTCTTATTGGCTCCAAATGCTAACCTAGCGCCACAATCCATACAACGTAACTCATAGTACTCATTTCCGTCATTTTCTCTAACGACAAATCGAAGGTTTTCAGAGCCACATTTACCACAAGTGGTTTCGCCAAAAACCTCTTGAAATGTAGCTAGTTGCTTCCAGAGTTCTCTTACTGTTTCGCTTTCAAATGCGACGTTTAGTTTGCCTAAGTTGTAGTTTACTTTCATCGTTAACTTCTCCAATTCTTGTTATAACCCATTATATGTTCTGGAGTTTTGCTTTGCTTTGTTTGGTATTTGTTAAGAACACCAAGCATAGCTGAAGCTTTACTTTTTTCGATTTCTTCTATCGAGTCATATGAGCCTTCTCCAGAGTTAATAAACTCTATGACATTGATGTCAAGCTGTCTACACTTATTATCAATAAAGTTAATTTGTGAAGAGCTAATCTTGGCATCTTCTTCCCATTCCCCATCAGTGGGGTTGTCCTTCTTTACGCTCTGCTGAACAATAGATACAATATCTTTCTTGGCAAGTTCTTCTGCCGCGAGACATCTTAAACCTAAAGCTTTCCTCAGAGCTCTCCCTTCAGCCCTCGTGCTAGCAGTAGCGACAGGATGAGCGCAGAAAAGATCATCAGTATTACCATGCCATACATCCGCAACCTCCTTAAACACACGAGCTTGACCGCTATTCATCCAGTTAATAACAACCTGATAGACAACAGTCGCTCTACCGGGCCCATTTCCGTCAGTTGCTGGAAATACCTTGTCTGGGCCAGATTCCATAACGTCACCCAAAAGTAAGTTGGCTACACGTCTTAGACCGGCGCAAATAGGATTACCATCAATTAACTCATCCTTACGAAAATGCCCCATGACATATTCGTTCCATTCCTTAGTTCCATGTTCAGGAACATCATTAGCTTGTTCCTGCTCTTCTAGCAATTCATCATTTTCTACTGTGTCAACATCAAACAATTCCAAATCAATTTCTGACATTACGATATCTCCAGTTCAATTAGTCTTTTAGCTTCCGGTGGAAACTTCTTACTTATCTTATTCACTACAGGCTCAACAAGATCCCAAAGTCTCCTATCGACTGAACGCGAATAAGTATTACACAAATATTTTATACGAATGACACAATACCCTTTCTTGAGCATCATCCCATTCTTTATTATATCATGCTTGACATATTCTCGCAAGTTTTTTTCTCCAAAAACTGGCCTAAAATGTTGAGGCCCGTCTATCTCTATTATAGTAGATATTTCAGGTAAAAACAAATCTATTTCGTATTTTTTGCCTTCTATAAGACCTTTTTTGTGCAGTTGCACTTCGTATCCTGAGCTGGATAATTTTTCATAAAGTCCTCTCTCTGCTTTTGATCCCTGCTTCATTGTAGCAAAAAGTGCCACAGATCCTTGCTTGCGAAATTCTTCCTTTTCGGATTGTGATTTCATATCCCAAAGTTCTTTGGCTCTATCTTTGCGCCTCTTGCGCTCTTTCTTGCTGAGCGATGCCCAAGCTTTTTCAACAGACATACTGATCTTATCTTTTTCTTCATCAGTCCTCTGTTTACCCTTTGTTGGGTGAGCGCTTCTGCCAGATTCTAAGGCCTTTTTCTGTGCATTACTTTTGTCTCTTAGCTCCACACCATTAGAAACCAAAGTGCGTCTAATTTTATTTGGATACGTTCCAAAGTGCTTGGCTATGGCGTGCGTACTCATTTCTTCTTGAGTATACATCTCAATAACTCTATTTAAGTCCATAGGATTTCCTCCATTTCTTCTTTGTCCCAGTCATCAAGTATTCCAATAACTGGCTTGTTGCAGTAGTTCTCTATAATTTTTTTATGCGATTCACTTCTAGCTATAATGCTTAAGCTTTCATCCCTAAGAACCGCAGAACATTCCTCGAATCCTAACCCCGATCTTAGCCACTCTATATCCCATAGGTATAAAAACTTAGTTATGTTGCTATTTGTTTTAAGCATGGTCTTAGCCGACTCTATATCTGTAGCTACGGCAGTACCGCAAAAACTAGAGAAATAATACGGACTAACACAGGCAAACTTAACAGCCTTAACTGTGGGCAGCAAAGGGTTTGTGTAACACATTACATTATATTCATTGTCAGATGCTACTTTATTTAGTGTATCTATCAGATAGAAAGCATTTTGAGTTGGACTCAAGTCTTTCGTTATAATAGCTAGATTTCTCATTTGATTAGTGGCCTTTCAAAGTAGTCTTCTCTCCACTTTCTGCCTCCAGCAAAGTGCCTTACAATAACATCAGAAGCTCTTGTGGGATTTATGTAGAAAGTATTGCCTCCATCCTCGTCTGGTATTTCTGTTACGTTCCAGTTAGGGTCTAATATATCTACATTATCATAAAGTTCTGGCAAGCTATAGACAGTATCTTCGCTATATTCTGAATGCCAACCAAAGTGTGGTAGCAAAAGGAATGGCTCCCAACTATGTCTTTTAACACCAGCTAATGAATACCAAGAGGCTTGCTCCCTAAATATCTCCCAAAACGAACTTTGTTCATTCATTGAGCCTATTGTAACTTTGTCCTTAAGTCTTTGATACCTCTCTTCTGAAAGTAGATTGTTAAGCATATCAAAAGACCATTCATTGACTTTAATAGAATAAAGACCCATGCAATGAGTATTACAGGAGTCTATTGAGTATGTAAAGCTCTTACGCGCCACTAGAGGCACTCTGCCGTCTACAATGCACATATCTGCATCTAAGTGAGTGAGTGTGTCTCCTTCCTTCAGGAAGCCGTCTCGCATGTAGTCTAAAACTTTACTGAATTTCCACCATGTAGGATGACCTCTAAAAAAGTCCTCGCCTCCATTGAACTCTATATATTCAAAACCATGCAGCTGGCAGTATTCTTTATTTCTGGGGCGCATGTGCTTTGCGTAGAAATCTTGCCGCCAATCTGGATAGTTGGCGATTACATATAAATATTTTTTACTCATGCTATTCCTTTAACTCTAATATATATTCCAAAACTTTGCTATCAAAGAAAGTCTGGCATAGTTCTGCATTTGGTATGATACAATGACCGCCAATCTTTCCGTCTTTAGGAGGATACAAGACTGGTCTAATAACATTATTCATTCCTAGACTTTTGTACCCTGCGTTATAAGTAAGATTCCATTTGCTAGCGACTTCCTCATACTTGACATTATGCTCTTTACATAATTCATTCATATCATTGTGAAATGCAATGCACATCCCATAGTATGTGGTGGATAGAACTTTAGCTAGCTCTGTCGCTTCACTGGAATCAAACGTGTCGTATTTAATTCCCAATTCTTCATAGTGTCCCTTAACCTTTTCTACAGTTTCTAAGCTGTCTGCACCAATAAATTTTACAAAGGTTTTTAATCCTTCATACAAGTTGGGATGAACTCCTCTTACTGGAGAGTGGGCAATAGACCAAAAACCAGACTTAGCGATTACCTTCTTGGTTGTTCCGGGGGTCACTGTACTGTGGATAATGACTAGATTGGGCGAGAACTTATTTATATACTCACATACAATATCAGAAAAAGACTCTTGGTCTTTAAATGGTATAGCTATGTTGATGATGTCTGCTTTTCCAACTAGATCGAATATCTTTTTGCCGGTATCTAAAACCTGTACGCAAAACTCTTTACCGAGATAGCACTTTTCTAATGACTGCCCTATCTCTCCGTAGCCTATAATTCCTACCTTTTTCATTTTAACTCCAAAAGTCTACAACCTCTTCTATAATTTCGTCGATACCTTTAGTGGGCTCCCATCCAAGCTTTGTGCGAATCTTAGTTGCATCTGGTATCTTTTCTGGTGCCTCTGAGAACAGTTCGCCATGAAGCTCAATTGGGTCTACATATGTTATTCTAGACTCGGAGCCAGTAAGTTCCTTAACTCTTTTGGCTAGATAAATAATAGCTTCTTCATTCTTCTCATTTCCTACGTTCCATTCTTGATTCCATAATTCGTCAGAAGCCACAGAAGTCAGATATATTCCATCAACAATATCTTTAACCCATGTAAATGCTCTGATCTGCTGACCAGTGTAGTACACAGTTATGTCTTCGCCTTCAAGAGCCTGTTTAACAAACCGAGGAAGCACAAAGCCTCCATCTGGTAATTGGAAGGCTCCTGTTACGTTAAATGGTCGGATAATCTGGTATTTGAAATCCTTGTCTATTTTCCCACAATTAGATAATACTATTTCCGAAAGCAACTTAGCGATGGCATATTCGTTTCTAACTGTAAACTCTCCCTTTAATACCTTGTCTTCGTCTTCAGAAAGATAAGTCTTACTGTCTCTATGCCCATAAATTTCTGATGTGGACACAAATACTAGAGGACAGTTATTATATTTCGCTCCGTCGATTACCGAGTATATGTCCTTAAGTATGATGTCTGCCATGATTCCAGAGTGCTTTAACACACCTACTGGCCCAACAGGAGAAGCAAGGTGTAGTATGAGATCGAACTTTGGTAGCTTTTCCCAATTTGTGTCAATTACGTCCCCATATATATAAGTGACATCCTTTGCTATAGGATGATCTTGAGTTATAGCGTTAGAAGACAAGTTGTCTATTACGTAAACAGACCAGTTTTCTTCTGTCCATTTTTCTATACAGTGCGTCCCAATGAATCCAAGACCACCTGTGATTAGTATGTTTTTCATTTATTCTCCAGTAGCGTCAAGGACATGTCTGTAGGGGATTGAATTATTAAATAAGAAATGATGTGTCCTAGAAGGACCTTGATTAGGGCGTACACCAAATTCAAGTCCTATGACCGAGTTGCTCCAGTCGTTCCAGCTATTTCGTATGTCCTCACGGCTTTCACCTAGATCATATTTTTCGCTGTAGTCTTCTTCTGCTAGAACTCTTGTTATAGTTGCATCTCCTATAGGCCACTTTTCTCTAAAGAATGGGCCAGACTTACAGCCCTTGAGTCCATCCTGTGGTTGCAACGGTGTTTTCCAATGGTAGTCATATTCAGCCTCGCAAGATTCGTAGTAGGCTAAATCCGCCAATTTCAACCTAAGAACGAAATCGTCGTCTTCCCAACCTCCGCCATAAAATCTCTCATCCCAAAATCCAATAGTTCTAAGAAGCTCTTTTGAGAATCCCATAAAACCTACACTGTATTGCGTAGCTGCGGCAAAGCCGTTTTCTAGGCAGTCTATAATTTTTTTGACTTCATGTGGCTTAGGATGAGTTCTGTCATTTATTAATACTACAAACTCTGTTGGAGAACTATTCATAGAGTCATTAATTAACTCAGAATAAGTTGTATAAGCATCCGGATGTCTATCTATTCTATTATTCCAATAGACCTTATACTCTTCTTCGAGAGGCTTCAAGGCTTCCATTTGTTTGGAAACAATATCTTGATCGCAACCGCAATGTAAGCATATTGTAAACTCTTCTATCTTCAAGGCGTATTATCCTTCTAAATGTTTTTGTATTTCTGAAGTAATGTAGTTAGCCACGTTTTGAGGTGAGACTACATCTGATATGTATTTTAGAGAGCCTTCCGATATTTGCTGTAACATGTCAGGTTCGCTTAAAATCGCGGAAACTGATTCATGGTACGAAGGAGTACTTTCATTATAATGCACATACGGAGCGCTCTCGTATATCCAATTATAGGGTTGGGAGGGACAAATTACCACACATCCGTGTGCCGCAGCTTCAAAAAATCTAAAAGTTTCTGAACTAAATGCTCCATGAGGACATATAGCTATTTTTGTGTCAGACAAGATTTTATTATACATATCAAAATCTAGACCAGAGTTAAAAGACTTATATAACCCAAAGAAGCAGTTTAACTCATCATCTTCTAAGAAGCTATTTATCTCAGCCAAAAATGGAGCCCTGAGTGGCGTTGTCTGCCCGATGAATGTTACATCGAACTTTCTATCTTGTATATCTATGAGCGATGACGCATCTTTTGGTATAGTACCCAAAGGAATAGGCCTAACTTTTTCATGCTGATCATCGTGGGCATATTGCTTAAAAATCATCTTAACGCTTGGGTCAGACACCTCACATGGGATTGTGTATTTTTCATCCCCATTCATTAAAAGAATTTTGTCTCCTTCAATCTCCTCAATAGGATCGTGAAAGTTTTTAGCAACAATTGTAACGTCCAGATCTATTTCTTTTGCTATTGACTTAAAGTAATCTTTTTCCAAATTGTTATCTGGTAAGAAATCAATGTAGTTGACCATTTAATACCTCTATAAGTTTAATCGCTCTAGCTTTTGTAGTGCCGACCGTCCAGAGCCATTCTCTCTGGGCGCACACCATTTCTATGTATTCTTGTGTTGGTTTGCCGTTCACTACAAGTCTATTAAATAGCTCTTCAAGCTCTGCCATACTACTGTAGGAAAAGCAGGGCAATTCTTGTGGCGAGCACGATTTTGGTTTCTTATCGTAGTCTCTAAACAGTAGACATGCGCCACTAGCCAATATCTCGTAATGTCTTAATGAGTCCCAACCGCCTTTCATACATGTCAGGCCGAAGAAGGATCTACGCATATCCTCATAGTAATCCTGCTCTTCAGTAAAGACATATAGCTGTCTTGCGGCTGGCCCTAATATCTGTGGACCAAAATAGGAGTATGGGGGAGCGGTCTTTTGTATCATTTGAGTTTTATTATCAAATTCAAGCGGCATAATTCTATGCTCAGGTATACCAAAACCTGTAGGAAAAACATTTTGTTCTTTTTCAAGCTGCCCGAACCTGTAAAGCTCTCTTTTAAAACATGGAGTTCTAGTTATATTTCTATGGTCATGGCCATCTAAATACCAAACGCCATGCTTCGCTAATCTATCTATTACGGGGTTGTTCTTAACACCATATGCGTTAGTTACTCCATACAGCACAAAGTCAATGTCTTTCAGCTCACGATTTTCTACCTCTGCTATTGGCTCTGTCAATAAGCTGAATCCCCATCCGTGAAGCTCATTTTTAGGAGACTCGGAGAAATCCCCGTACATTATTTTCTTGCGAGGAAAGTCAATGCAATCATCTCCAAGGGCTTCTCTTAGCCCATGTAACATAGATACTTCTTGATAATCGCCCTGAGAGTTTGGATCTTCAGTTGTTATGTATACTAATCTCATAATAATTCCGGGTAAAACCTTTCAAAGTCTTCTCTGTATTTATCTTTAATCATTTTCTCTGAGCTTTTTGTCAATGTAAAATTCAACTCGCTTTTGTAGGTTGCTCCTACCTCATGTGGAAAGGCACCCTTGAGGTCAAACATGTCTTTTATTTTCTGTCTGTGTTCAGTGTCCTCAAACCTGAAAACCTTAACGTCTTTTTGCTCGCTCACATCCCAAAAATCAGACATCCGTCTTGCGTGTAAAGGGCATATCAAACGAAAAAATCTATCCATCGCTTCATCACACCTGTCATGCCAGCTGTCATGCCAAAGGTTTTCATTTCCTCTTATTTCGCTAAGTACTCTATCTATAGGATTTCGTATAACTGTGAATATAGTTTCTACACAGCTCCAGTCTACGCTTATCTGATCTAATATTTTATGTTGATGTCCACCCTCTATGCATTGTTGTGACCATCCATTCTCCTCAAAAAGCTTAGTAATTGAACTGCCTCCAGTCTTTGGAATATGTAGGAATACTACCTTTTTGTTATCTTTATCAAAAACAGTCATTTATAAGTCCCTTTCTTTTTCTATTATCTTTTGGTAGCATCCTGAAAAACAATAATAATCTCTGTAAACCTCGCCTCCTCTAGTTATCATATTCTGGATTGAATTGATGTTTTTAAGTAGCGCTTGAAGTTTGGCATTTAAATACGGCAACTCTGTCACATGGCATAAGACACCGTATTCTTCAAAGTTTAAGATGTCCCCAAAAGGTATCCAAGGTTCATCGTATACATAAACCGGAATAACTCTAGCCTCTAATGCTTCGCATATCCTAAATGAAGTTTTTCCATAACCCCTCGGACACAGAGCAAATATTGATTTGGATAATGTTTTTTGAAAGTCATCAAACGTAGTTGACTCTGTTATATGTATATTATCTAGATGGGCTAGGTTCTTTACCATCTCTTCTCTTACTGGATGTCTATCACGAATAGCACCTACGAAGCTAGCCAAGATAACCCGTTCCTTCGAGTCTTGTATTCCGTGAGGCATGCAGTTCAGCGGATAAGCATAATCGCCTACTCCACCAGAGGAATAAACAAAAAGATCAAGACCGTCAACATTATTTTGAATCCCATCGTCCCACTGGCAGACAGTAAAATACTTTTTGCCTCTATCCAAAGAATCTAAGTAAGACTGCAGATCTGACATATCTTCATTGCAATAGTCCTTTGACACATAATAGTTTGTCCAGCAGACAGGCAAATATTCTCTGTTTGTTTTGGGTTGTTCCTGCGAAAACCTCTTGTAAAAATATTCTTCAAATATCTCATAGTTGTGTGGAGGGTTTTGGTGGTTGGTCGCTATTGCAAATTTATCCGCTTGCCAGCTTGAATGCCACAGGTGACATGCCATAGTCCAAGGTCTATAGTATGACTTTACTAATTCGTCTGTGGCTTCGTGTCTAAGTGCTGCGGGAAACGGATGGAAGGTGGTTGATGGATATATCATTACTCCCTCGTCACCTACAGTCTGCATATAGTGCAGTACGCTCCTAGTCAGTGCCCAAGGCCCTGTTTGATATAGCACGAGAGTGTGGGGACACTCTATGCCCCAAGGATTGTCTAGCCTCATTTCCGATATACATATATCCAATATTGGATGATTGGGCATAGATGCCATAATCCCATTATTCAATTGTACAGATTTTTCTAAACATATACCGGCATAAAAACAATACTTGTTATGGGAGTTTGTAAAATTTGCGTTACATAGAAAATCTACATCTACATACAGGCCACCGTATCGTTTTAATACTTCGTATCTCAACATATCAGATTTGTGACCGAAGTTATCTGTCTGGTTGTACAGGTCTTTGTTTATCATCTGCGGCAAAAAGGTTTCAACTTTCCTGTCGTCCCAAATCCAGATTTCAAAGTCAGGATTGTGCTTTCTCCACCCGTCGATTATGGACTCGTATTTTTCCGGTAACTCACTGCCGAGCCATATAAAATGGATGATCTTTGGTATCTTGCAGTCGTCGCTATTATGAGCAAGGTTCTTTTCATAAGCATCCTTTATCATCGCCCAATCTGCGTTTGAATTCGCAAAATCAATATCAAATAAAGATGTCTCTATTTCACACATTTCAAAAAAGTTCATTATAACCTCACATACAGGGCATCGCCCCAACTTTCAGACTGCCAGAAAGTATGAGCTCTAGCTAGCTTAAACATACCCATTACTTCGTCTATCTCTCCCACCATAGGGCAATGCTCATATACCTCATCCCTATTGACTTCTACAACTGCCATATCGACCTGCTCTAAAAACTTTAGACCTCCTGTAAGAACTTCTAGTTCATACCCCTGAACGTCTATATTTAAAAAGTTATAGCCAGATACATCAATGTTGTTTTCTTGCAGAAAAGAGTCGAGCGTCTCTACCTGCACTTCTGATTTTCCAGTAAACCTAACTTGAGGGTGTTCTGTAAGATGTTTTTTAGGCTTGTAAAGAGAGCTGGAAGCTCCTGAGCCGTTCTGTATGCCTCCTTCTGTCTCTGATATAAACATTTCGGCGGTGTGCTTATAGCTACCAAGAGCAACATTAAAAACCTGTTCATTCCCAGCGCACTTCTGTTTTACTATGTCGTATAGATTCTTTTGGGGCTCAAACAAAATAGTATTTGTAAGACCAAGGTTCCTGTAGGAATCAAGCTCTTCACCAACAAAAGCTCCAACATGTATTGCTCCCCTTATGGTTATATTCAAGTGTTCACAAATTTGTTCAAGGTTAAATATCATTTTAGTCCTTCTAATATATCTATTTCTGTGTGTGGACATCTTATTTCCGGGAAATTTATTTTTTGCAGGGCAATTCTTGCTCCATTTAAAAATAATGTGTTAAGATACTCAGCGTCATAACTGTATACATCTCCCGATGAATTTTGTACGTCATTTTGAACTCGGTTATTAGGGCTATTGACTATGCAGCTTTCAACTGCAGAGCACATGACATTTGTTAAGTCGTAGTTATTGCGTTGCAGTTTTGCTTCTATGGTATTGGGTGTTTGTGCCCAAGAAAATTTGGCTCTTGGAACTCCTTTGTTCGAGTAGTGTCTGTCCAAAATTACTAGCTCTTCAAAGAATGTCAACCACTGATTTTTTCTAATAATGTGACCATCTAACGATAGAGGGTAGCCCCAATATCCGCCATATGGTATCATAGTCCACATCCAAAATAAAGAGTCATCAACCTGAAACACCTCTGGTAGTATATCGTTATACAGGTCGCCGGAGTGTTCTCTCTGGGTGGTATTCCCTCCTAACCTCAAGGAAAACACACACGGATAAACGGCTCCATCTGATCCTTCCACCAGAGTCTCTAAGGCGTCTAATATCTTTCTACCGTTGGTGGTTTGTCTGTATGCTATAATATCATCTGTGAACATACCAATATAATCATTTTTGGAGTTCTTAATGATTGTTTGAGTTGCCACGAATATATTTTTATAGTGCCCTACCTGTCTAATAAACTGGACATTTTCATGCTCCTTGGAAAGTTTTTCATAAGCTAGTTTATGCTCATCCGACGATATGTCATACAACACTACAACCTCATCAAAAAAACCAAGGTTAGCTTTAATGCTACGTAGAGTTAGATCTAGCTGTAGAGCTCTATCTTTACTAAACACGATTGAGGTAAGCATCAAATTCCTCCTTGTTTTCCATGAACCAGCTTACTGTTTGCTCAAGGCCTTGTAAAAGATCTATTTGAGGCTCATAACCTAACAAATCTTGGGCGCGGCTTATGTCTAACTGCCTTCGAGGTTGTCCGTCTGGGTAGTCAGAATTAAAATATATAGCTCCGTTATATCCCATTACTTCTGCAATAGTGTGCGCTAGGTATTTTATCTGTATTTCTCCACCAGTTCCTATATTGATTGGATCTGGAGAAACGTCTTGCTCAAGGGACAGGGCTATGGCATTAGCACAGTCATGAACATGTAAGAATTCTCTGCTTGCTTCACCAGTTCCCCACACCTCTACAGATTCCAAATCAAACTTCATCGCTTTGTAAAATTTTAGGATTAGCGCTGGTATTACATGACTTATAGCAGGGTCAAAATTATCGTGAGGCCCATACATGTTAACAGGAATGAGGTTAACGCCGTTAAAGCCATACTGCTCATGATATGATTGCACCAACTGCATAAGTGCCTTCTTTGCAATCCCATACGGAGCGTTTGTTTCTTCGGGGTATCCATTCCAAATATCTTTCTCTTTAAAAGGAACAGGAGTGAACTTAGGATAGGCGCACACCGTTCCAACCATAATAAACTTATCGACCCTGTTAAGTCTGGATGCTTCTATTGTGTTCGCTCCCATAACTAAGTTATTATACATAAACAGTCCGGGATTCTCTTTGTTTGCCCCAATTCCTCCAACGGTAGCCGCAAGATGGATAACTACTTCGGGCTTTTTCATGGCAAAGTATTCGAGAGTTTCCTTGTAGCACGTAAGGTCAACAGATCTTCCGATTGGAAGCAGATTAGTATACCCTTTTGACTGTAGAGTATTGACAACAGCTTTCCCTAGAAAGCCGGTGCCACCAGTTATTAGAACTTTCTTATCTTTAAGCATTTGCTTGACTCCTAATGTTTTTCCATGCCTCTAAAATCATCGCTGATTCTGCCTCGCAGTTAAAATACGACAATATCTGAGCACACCTATGAAAGTTGCTATGGTTTTCAAGTACAAATTTTTTGCCCGCCTTCGCTATCTCTTGTCTCTCGTTCGGATTATCTAAGTAGTAATCTATTTTATTTTTAAAATCTTGAGGCGAGTCTGCGAAGACAACGCCATTGTTTTTAAATATCTTTCTTATTGACTCTACATTATCAGAGATGCAGAAGCCTCCTGCACATAGTATTTTAAAACATCTCTCATTTATGTCGAAACCGTATTGCTGTGCATGTGGCTCACTTAGGTTAGGACATATCTTGGCCGAGGCAAACAAATTTTTAACGCCTTTGTCTCCTATGATTCCGCAATACTGATTGACATGCCAAGGCTGATTGCCGAATATCTTTATATTATAGTTACCGACAGGATCACAGAGCGGAGTCAGATACTTATCAATTACAATTCCTTTATATGGCCAGTAACCGCCAACAAAACCTATATCACATGCCAGAGAGTCATCATAAACTCCGTCGCAATATTCATGAACATCCGCACACATTATCAAGGATTTAGCATCTATTCCTATAGAAGAATACTTTGAATGGGTTTGATCCATAGCGTCTTGATCGTAATGTATGTGAACAAAATCGGGCTTCCCTGTTTCCTCTTTTAGTTTACTCAGTAGTTCGATTTCCTGTTGGCTCGCATGTAGAACATTAAACCTCGGGTCTGGATCGAAGTCTCCCCAGTCTCCGGCTCTAAGGCCAACTTTTAGGTGGGGTCTTTCGTAGATACATTTAATAAGATCTCTGGTCAGATTGTAGGATTGACCGAGAAAAATATCGGGCTCAAAGGTATCAAATACGTCAAACGCTGCTATCTTCTTGCAGTCCCATAAATAGGTTTGTATTCCGCACTGTGTAAACGCTTTTAACCAAGAGGCTCTTTGGTAATAGTGCGCGTGCATCCCATCACTAGATATTAAAATTTTCATTACCAAGATCCTTCATAGAGTCTATTTCAAGTATACATTTTTGCGGTATGTCATGAACCTTAATTATACCGCCCTTGTTTATTATAGCATTTAAAACCTCAAAAGTCAATAGGCTTTTTTGCTCAACTGAATTTTTGCAGCAGATTTGTCTCAACATGCTGAGTTCTTTTCCTGTTAGCAATGCTATTTGGCACCATTTTTTACATAGGCCATACGAAAATATAGTAGCCCTTCCTCTATTCTCTGTTATTCCCACTTCTCTGTCATTCATTGTTCCAGAGTCATCAGCAAACACAAAAGACTTTGATAAGTCAATCCCATCAAATATATTAGGTCTGAAGAAGAGATCCCCGTGAAGAAACAGCAATGCTTCAGATGCTGAGTTGTTTACTATTAACCTTAAGGTCTCAAAGCTGCCAGTCGTATCATATAGTTGATTTTCTACAAATCTACTCTTACCGTAAAGCTTGCGTATTATCTTATTTGCATCGTACCCAACACCTGTTATGATTTCCGGTGAGGAGAATATCGAGTTGACTGCTTCTATCTGATGTTCAAGTAAACACTTATCTTTTATTTTTAGCAAGGCCCGAGGTTCGTGAGACTTAATGCGGCTCCCTACTCCTGCGGATAGTATCCCAACAGTGCATGATATTTTAGGCCCTTTTATTCTATGTATAAATCTAGACATTACGCTGGCTAATAGTCCTTACATTTTGCTCAAAAATCTCTGCAGTCATCTTCATTGATTGGTTGTTTCCGGTCTCTCTTACGAAAGAAAGAGGTTCTGGAATATGAGTCATCATACATATATCAGACAGTCTAATCCATAAATCATAATCTTCTGTACAGCCTATAAAACCTCTGCTAGCTGGCCCGTGAAGCTTGCTGTCATAAAACTCTTTGTTGTCAAGCATAATAGATTCTAGAAAATGTTTTTTAATAAAACCTGCGCTATGGACTATGCAGTTAGACATGAGCTGTTTTTTGGAATAGGGGTATTTATATTCATATTTATTATAATTGTTTCCATTATAAGTTTTATGTATGATATAATCAGAATATACAACTCCTATATCTTCGTGTTCGATTAACTTGGCTACATGTGTGGACGCTTTATTGATTGCGTATGTATCATCTGCATCCAGTATTCCAAACACGTCAGCCCATTCCCAAGCTTCCCATATTGCTACATTTCTAGCAGTGCTGGCTCCTGAGTTATTGATATGGTAGCACCATAAATTTAAATCGTTACATTGAAACAGTTTCATCTCGCCACTATAATATGGCTCATTGACTTGATGAGAATCCGTAATAGAAGATACGTCCTCTCCAGCGTAATTGAAAAGCCTATGATAAGACCCATCGGAAGACCCATCATCTACAACGTAGACCCTGAGTTCTCCTTCATAATCTTGACTGATGGCGCTGTCTACGGCATCTAAAACAAAGTCGCCGTAATTGTAATTGCTAATTATTATAGCAACATTAGGGAGTGTCATTTATAAAGTCCTCCCAGCTAGATAGCGAGTCTGAGTCATCACTTTCTAGAGCTTTTACTCGGTCTATAAAATGGAATGGGACTTCTTCTCCTGTCTCCTCGTCAATAACCTGTCTAAAGCCGTCTAAATACTTGTACAAAGAGCTTTGGAATATAAGTCCGTTTATGCCTTCGTATGGCATAACAGCAGCCATCCTACGCATATCCTGATTAATTCTTTTGTGTATTGTCTCTATTAGGTCAGAAGCAACCTCTTCCCCAGAAGTGGTAACATAAACCCAGCCATTCTTTGCGTGAGCAAATGCATCATCTAAATGGTGTAACTTAATTTCTTCATCTAGAATTTGAACTAGATGATATTCGGTTTCATTAAAGTTAAAGCTGGAGGCTAATATTTCCTGAACTTCTGTATTGAAAGCAACATCGGGGTTTATTACAACAACATATCTGAATTTACCTAAACTTTGATTTATGGCTGATGTCATAGTCTTCTTAAAGTGGCTGATTGTTTCAAAACCCTTAGATGTGTCAAGAATAACAAATAAACCCATGCGAGGCTTTACTTCTTCCATAACGCAATCAACATCATCTCCCTCGATAATATGGAGCCACTCTTTTGGTCTAAAGGCATTGCAGAATCTATTGAATGTAAAAGAAAAGTCTTCCTCAGAATCTGACTCAAGGCCTTCAGCCAAAGTATCTTCAGGACAAAGCTTCTCTAATCTTCCAAGTCTACACCCCTTTTGCCTGCCGTTAGTATGCTCCGCAAAAACACACCCCTTGCATGAAAACTCAATATTAGCGCTCATTTATAATCCTCCTAGCTTTGACAATCCCTTGACAGGTCTCTACGTTTAGATACTTCTCGTGCACTTTTAATCCTGCTCCCTCTAAGAGATCGCACACATTCTCTATATTCAATACTGAGGACATGTTCGCACTATCCTCAAAAAACAATTTATTTATTTCAGATATTTCAAGGCCCATACTGTCTACGTTGTGGCAAATCAAAGAAATGTCTTTGACATAAAAAATGACTTCCCCAGAGATTCTAAGTTTAGAAACTATCTTACTAACCACATGACCAACGACATCAAAATTGAATGAGGAAAGAAAATTATCCACTATAATCTCTGTAGCTTCTGAATTGTCAACAATTGTATCCAAAGTATTAATATCTTGAATCCAGCTATGTGACTGCAGCTCAGGCTTGCTATGCGATAATACTACCTTCATTTTAGCTCCTATACTTTTTTATGACATTAAAAAATAATTTGTTCCAGTTATTTGTAAATCTTTCTAGATTGTATTTTTCTCTAATTGTTGCTTGTGCGTTCCGGCCCAATCTCGCCGCTTCGTCAGAATTATTTAGCAGGAACAAACAGTGCTCTCTAAGTTCATCTGCGGTATTTGCCAGAAGCCCATTCTCTCCATGTTGAATTATCTCAGGTATCATGCAGTTGTTAGTGCTAACGATAGCGCAACCTGAAGCCATTGCTTCCATAAGAACCGTAGGGACAGGGGAATGTAGGGACGTATTCAAGAATATCGACGCCTCACGATAACTCTTCCTTAAGGACTCTAGACTGGGTGCAGCCTCAGAAAGTCCCGGACTATTGCCTAAAACATTTATTGGAAGCCCATTCTCTTGTCCAAACCTAACGGTTTCTTTCCATAATTCCCACCCGCAACACCAGTCTCTACTGGGCCATTCATTTACCACAGAAAGACACACGTTTTGTCTAGGAACTTGTCCAATATCTTGTGACCAAAAATCAAAATCTATTCCATGTTCGATAAATCCCGCTCTTGGATTTGTAGCTCCCCACGCCCCTTTGTTATAGTTTGATATAAAGCTGTCATGATCTGGTACAGACCTGTTGAAAGAAACCTTTTGTTGCTGTACATCATATCTAATATCAGGTAAAACATGTGTGTGTCTTATGATTGGAATATTGTACATGCTTTTAATCTTGTGTGCTGTGGCAAGTCTATCGCAGCTAGTATGACAGAGAACAAGATCAAATGTTATATGCCAAGGAAGTATATCTATTTCATTGTAGTTTTCTGGTATATTGCCATAATCAGTATTCCATGTTTTGCCTTGATTTATAGAATAAAAATTATGACCAGTACGACATAAGTTTTGTTCGTATCTTTCATGAGTGCAAAATGTAAGTATGTTCAACTTGTCAGACTCTTTAAGTTGAGACCTTCTTAGCATAGATCTGATTGTTTGCTGGTTCGCATTACTCATCTTCCAAAAGCCCTCTCAATATTTTCCCGACTACTTTAGTATCATATTCTGCAGCTTTCAATACGGCTTCTTGTTGTATAGCCTTATATTTGTCAGGACTATTCTTATACGTCTCGTAAGCCACCCTCATCATAGAACCTAAAGATTGTATATCTGGCTCCATCCATTTTGTTCTAGAAGTATACATATTTGATAGCGAGTTCATAGCACCATAACAAGGAACAGCTCTAGATGGGACTTTCCAACCATGACAAAAATCATCCATTCCTGTACCACCAGTGTATATAACAGGAAGTCCTATAGCCATTGACTCAAGAGCAGGAATACACCAAGCTTCACCAAAACTAGGCATTACAAAACAGTGACATTTTGATATCAGAGACTTAAGATGTCTAGGCTCTAGGAACCCAGCTACAACTACTTCATCCCTGTAGTTTTGACGAATTTTTAACCTAGCTTTTATTCCACTACAAAAGTTACTCATATACGCTACAGTTTGATCGTTTCCGTATCCCGGTTTATTTACCTTCATGAATAAGTTTACTGGCTCAGAAGGATGAAATTCAGTATGGAATGCCCTTACTAGAGATTCTATATTCTTTCTCTCTATAGCTTCTCCCACAAAACAAAAGTTAAAACAACCAGTTAGCTCAGCAACATCTGCGCAGTCTTCTATCTCTTTGTATTCCGACATATCTAACGAATGTGGCGCGATACGAACAGGAACCTTTACTTGGCTTCTATTGCAGGCATCTACCATTTGCTTGTTAGGAACCCATACCTCATCCATAAGGTTTATATGTCTTTGCCAAGAGGTTTCTGTAAAGGTCTGAGTCTCAGTGACAAAAAATCCTATATTTTTAAGATCTGCATTATATGTATAAAGGTGAGGCAGTGTGTGCTGTATACACACATCGCAGCCAGCTTCAGACTTTAGCTCTAGGTTGGCAATAGTATTGTTATTAGTTTTGTAAGAGTTGTTGTATGTTATAGCTCTAGGGACAACATCGACACCAGCAGAGTGTAGTGCCAAAATATTATTAACCGCTGCGTTAGCCCATCCCGTTCCATCTCTATAGTTGCTTATGTATAAAACCTTCACTATGATACACCGCCTCTCTGTATGACCTGAGCTCTAGCCTCTTCCCACATATTGTGTATGCTTCTAGCTTGCGACATGGCGTCATAAGCCTTGTCTATATTGAATTCCTCCATAGTCATAGATCCATTGTTCGTGTGAGACTCGTTAAAGTAGAAATCTACACTGGTACTTCTTGCTGTACATTTGTAAGTGAGATCCTTAAGCAGTCTCTTCCATTGATAACCTCCAATTAAATGAGGCATGCATAGAACATCTGAGAACAAAAAGTCAGCTTGGTCTTTGACTGAAGATGTCGGCACAAGAGTCTTCGGTGCTGGAGCCTTTATAGTCGGCTGTGACAACCATGTAGAACGAATATCTTTCACTGGGGTGTTAGCAAAGTGATTAGCCCACACACTTGCAGTTTTGTCCCAATTATAGTTTGAGATCGCCTTATCTCTCATACTGCTGCCTAGTGATGATAAGTCCTCTCTGCTAAGAGCATACATTTTCATCATCTCTAAGAAAGTCGCATCATTATCTGGAATAGCTCTATAGCATCCGGTTTCGCACTCTGGAGATAGTTTCATAACTGGTATCTTGATAGCTCCAGTATTATCCGCAACAGACTGCATAGCAGAGTAATCAACTGTCATTAGAGGGACTCCAGAACTCAAAGCCTCTAACTGAGGCATACCAAAACCCTCGCTGTTTGCATACTGAATATATAGATCAAAAAGTTTATATATCTCAGACAACTCCAGCTCACTTACTTGGTTGTTTATACCTGCCATTTGGCTTTCCATACTATGGCAATTATCGCAATGAGAGATAACGTCTGAAAATATCTTTGAGGATATAGCTCCGCACTTCTTACATCTATATGTAAATAAAACTCTATTTGCGATCCCATATTTTTGTAATAGATCAGGAAATTCCCATCCTAAATCAGGATATGCCGTATGACAGTGGAGATATGCATTCTTCGCACCCGTAGCATCTAAAAACCTTCTAAAAGTCTCAAAAAGATCTGGATACAACTTTCTTCTTTGGTTGCGCATAACAGTACCAATAACAAACGCATCATCAGGAAGTCCGTACTTTCTTTTGTGTAAAACTTTGTCCACAGCCGGCGAAAAATGGTGGCTTGCACATGGAGAAGCAACATCTACAAAATTTATTGCAGGGGCTTGATTTATAAGAACGTCCCTGCCAAACTCAGAGTAACTAAAGACAGCCTCAGCAGAGCTGAAAGTATCTATCCACTGCTGGTTTTGCGGGAAGGCATCGACTGTTGGCATTATGCACCAATCAAAGAACTGTCTGAATGTAGTTCTCTGGACAAACTCCATCATCCACCAATCTCGGATATCCATAACAAAGTCGGGCATAAACTCAAGCAGCACATCATTAAGCTTGAATTCTCCAAACTCATATGTCACACGGCTTTTGTATTTATCCCACTCTGGTGTTCCCTTGCTGGGTTGATTAGCTACTACTTTCCATTCTGGGTTTTGCTGGTCAACCGTTGCCTGATCTACATAAGTAGCCAGCTCCATGACATCAAATCTTGGATCTCTGTTGAGTCTGGATAAAACCTCTTTTGTATAAACGGAATACCCAGTAGGCAAGAAGTGTGCTTCTGTGCAAAAGAGTATTTTTTTAGGTCTCATATCTTTTTATTTTTCCTAGTGCAGAATATAGAAAGTCATAATATTCCGATTTTGTTAAACTCAAATTCTCGCAAATATCTTTTCTGGGGAAATCTCTGATCCTCATTTCTAGTATATTTCTTTCTAACGGCAAGAGCTTAGTATTGCATTTGATTATATTTTCAAACTCTAGCAAGAAATGATCGTCATTGTAATCTGGGGAAATATTCGGTTCTAGCTTTATAAAGTCAGCCCATTTTCTTTCTTTTTTCAGAAACCTAAGTAGATGATTTCTAACGCATGAAAAAACATAGTTTTTAAGTGGCCCTACTTCGTTGTCGTAATTCCTTATAGCCTTGAGAGCACCGAGATAGGCGACCTGTAGCAGGTCTTGGAATTCGTAAGAGTCAGTGTTATTATTAAACTTTGTTACCAAATATATAATTATATCTAAGTTCGCGTCTAGCGTCAACTCATCTCTAGTCATCAATATGTTCTTTTCCATGAAACACCTTAAAGCTTTGTACTCGAAAGTTTACTTTTTGTTTGTTTTCCCCGGCAGAGTTAGTCCATTTTTGCTGCCTCGCAGACGCATGAATAGCCATCATGTCGCCCTTTTTACATATTTTGTGTATTGTAGATGCGCCGGTATCCCAAGCCTCAAATTCAAAAAAATCAACTCTCTTCTTCTTATTTCCTTCTTTGTCTTTTCGGTATTCCTCGACAGCCAAAGAAAACGTTGCAAGCTTGGTAGACCCAACATCTCTAATCTCTGGGTCAGCAGCAAGCCTCCCTACAAAATTGCAATTATTCATAAATCCTCCTAAAAACTAATACTATAAAAGATTATAGCAATGTTCTAGGCTTGAGACACTTTATTAATTATCAAACTAGTATCTTTTTTCTTAGAAACTTGACCAAATGCAATTACAGTGTTTCCTTCGTATAATAAACCTTTGAATTCCTCGTAAGCATCAGGAAACATTATCGCAGAATCCAAAGTTGCGGTAGAATCTTCAACTGACATAAATGCCATTGTTTGTCCGGGATTCTTACCATTTTTAGTTACATACTCCCTTAAAGAATTTATATGCACGGCTACATTTACCTTGCCAGTTCTTCCTGTAGCAATTTCCTTGCATGTACAGTTGACAGCAGAACTTTGTATTGAATCTGTCTTGGAAAATGTGAGTGATGTCCCCATATATTTTTTCTCTATATCTGCTATCCAATCGGGATGGTCTGTCAAATCATATGGAGGAGACTCAACAACATTCCTCAGATCGAAAACTTTAATTAGGCGATTAGAGTTTATCTTAAGGTTGTTTATCATGTGATCTATGGATTCAACTAAGCTGTCTTCACTTCTATAGTTATTAGATAGCCACTCTCTTTCTCTAGGAGATAGATCCTTATAACTCTTATATTCGTAAAGCAATTTATTGCGATGACCTCTATTATTTGGGCCATTGAAAGCCCCAACGCTAATCAGAGATTCCATGCATGTTTTATTAACTTTAAGACCTAGATTAAACAGCGTATCTGCCCAAGTAAACTCTGAAAACTTTTTACCTAAAGATTCTTCAAGTTCAGGAATAATAGATAATATCTTGGCAGACTCAGCGTTGCCAACTCCTTTTACATTAGTGATGCCAAAGTATATATTATTTTTATTAGCAGTAAAGTCAGCGTAAAAATGTCCGAGTCTAGGAGGTAATGTCTCTATATCATACATCTTAGCGTCAGAGACTAGCTCTTTTATCTCAGAATGAGCGTCTGGTTTTCGTTCTGAATGATTTAGATAAACCTCAAAGAATTTTGTGTTCTTATGCACTTTACAGTAAGCACTCCTGTAGGCGTTTACTGCATACGAAACCGCATGTGATTTATTAAACGCATACCGATTTGATTTTTCGATCCAGCTAAAGATTTCTTCGGCAGTGTCTTTATCGAGGTCTCCATGAGCTATAGCCCCTTTTATGAAAGACCCTTTGATTTTCGCCATAAGGCCCGCTTTCTTCTTGCCGATAGCTTTACGAAGACTGTCCGCCTCTTTGAGATCAAAGTCTGCCAGTTGCTGAGCAATCTTCATAGACTGCTCCTGATAAACAAGAACTCCGTAAGTTTCTTTTAGAATCGGCTCAAGGCTTTCATGCAAATACTTAACCTCATCAATGCCAGCTTTACGGTCAACATAATGCTGCGTCATTGACTTGCCTTCAGTGAAGGCCTTTAAACATCCGGGCCTAATCAGAGAGATAAGCGCAGCTAGTTCTTCGATGCTTCTGGGTTGAACCCTTTTCGCCCAAGACCTGCCCAACTGTGACTCTAACTGAAAGACACCTTTTGTTTGCCCATCACAAATCAAGTCCCAAACACTTGTGTCATTGTAATTATCAATATTAAACGTAGAATTCGCCATTCGCAAATGCTTTCTCAAATTTAGTTTTTTCGGAAATGTTTCTTTGAAACTTTAGAAACTTAATCAATATGTTTGCAGTGTCTTTAACGTCCTGCAGTGCGTCATGAGCATTTTGTTTGCTCTCTTCAGGAAAGCCCATATATTCTCGTAAGAAGTCCATACTAAGGCTCTTGAAGTCTTTATTGTTCTCAGTCCAAGAGAATACCATATCCATCAAATCTAATTTAAAAATTGGATTGAACACTGTTTGACGACCCCTAGAATCTGTTGTGCCGTGCATTTCACACATCCTTTGTACGATTGGCAGGTCAAATCCAATTATGTTGTACCCAGCTGCGATTGGAGCTGTGTAAGATGTGCTTCTAAAATTAAACTTATTACAAAAGTCTTCAAACTTATTCCATACTGTTTTTGGCAACGGAGCTCTAGCTAGAGCTTTACGTGTTTTACCCGTGATTTCTAGAGCCTCATCTTCGACTGGATCAAATCCCGCCTCAATAGCTTTCTTGTCATCTAATATGGGACGGATTTCGCTGTTAAACACTCCTCCCGGCTGAATCGTCAGCTTACGGCCATGAAGAGCGATAGCTGCGATTTGCGTTGGCTGCGTCTTGTGTGGATTTCTAGATCCGGTTTCAAAGTCGAAAACAATAATGTCTCTATAATTCATTCTAGGCGTTCCTTTTAAGTTCTATAAATTTATTAACAGCGTCGTCTATGTTCTTGTAGATTTTACTAAACTTCATCTTTTGCGAATGCACTTGATAGTATCCAGTCCTTGAGCTCACATAATGAGCCAAGTTGCATAGGCTAATATCTCTGTATTCAATAGCGCACCCCGCAAAAAGAACAGACTTGTAATCTGATTTGATATCCATCTTTACTCCTTAATTTCCATAATTTTACTTAATAGGTCAATACCCAATATATCAAATTTGACATGACCCTGATCTTCTAAATCGCCCATCTCAAAGCCCGCAACAAGGTTCTTACTCCTGTCTTGAACCATAGGGCAAACTTCTCGTAATTTCTTAGAGGAGATAATAACTCCTGCAGCGTGTTTGCCTTGAGACTTTATTGTCCCCTCAATATCTATAGCCTGCTGAAAAACAGACGACAATGGGCCGACAAGATCGTCTTCACTATTTAACTTACACCACCTGTCTAAGACTTCTGGCTGATACTTCAAAGTCCATCGTATAAGAGACTTCTCTCCGCTCTGTTCTAGCAGGTCAGAAACATCAGCTTCGTTAGGTATATTTTTTGTTACATCGTTCATTTCACCGAAAGATATGTTACTGTTTAGCCTCATAATTTCTTTTAGAGCTGCTCTACCTTGAAGCTTGTTAAATGTAAGCATCTGTGAAACATTGTCCTCTCCATATTTGGATTTGATGTATGCAATGACTTCATCTCTTTTCTCGGCGGGCACGTCAAGGTCGATATCAGGTAGGGAAACATGTCCATCTGTATTTCTACCGGCGTTATAAAACCGCTCAAAGATCAAGTCATATTCAATAGGATCAATCTCTGTAATTCCGATTAAATAAGATATAAGACATCCGGCGGCAGAGCCTCTTCCCGGCCCCGGAAGCCATCCCTGCTTTCTAACATGGTTAACAATATCCTGAACGATTAGGAAGTAACCCGATAGATTAGCTTCAAAGATAACGTCCATTTCATTTTTGATTCTGTCGAGATATTCTTGTTTTCTAGAACTGTCTGAAACCTTACCTGTTTCTGCCAATAGCTCACGCCATCCATCTCTACATAGCTGCTTTAGGTAATCATCCTCCGAATAACCTTCAGGGCAGTCAAATTCTGGAAGCATCGGCTTTCCTAAAATATCATACTCTTCACACTGTTGAGAAATAGAGTCTATTTTGGCTATGATATCTTGAGAGTAAGCACTCTTGACCTCATCTGGAGACATTAAAGAGTAAGCGTCTGAGTTAAAGAAGCCTCTGAATTTTTTGAATTCATCCTGCTTTACCTTCTCCTTTGCTTTAGTCATGTTTGTTTTCATGCCTGAACATAGTAAGATTCTGTGTAGCTCCGCGTCTTCTTTTTTGGCGTAATAGCTCGGCTTCTGTTGTAGTTCATCTATACAAATTAGATTGTCGCTATGGCTCTTTACAACCTTATGAACAACATCATCGCTATAGGAATTCTTCTTAGAAACCAAATCAATCAGATCAAACCAGCCCTCTTTGTTCTTGGCTAGCAACGTGACTGGGCGATTTGATTCAAATTCAAAAGTGCATCCAATTATAGGTTTTACATCATTGGCTTTGCATGTTTTGTAAAAAGCAACAGCTCCAGAAATAGTATTTATATCAGTAATAGCACACGTGTCGTAACCAAACTCTTTGCATTTAGCCACGAGCTGTTCTGGTTTAGAATAACCTCTCTGTAAACTAAAGTGTGTCTTATTGTTCAGCGGAATCCAATTCATTACAGTCCTCAAATTTATTCAATTCTGAAATAGCAACATTATGACAATCTGCTCGAACTATAAAGCCATTAGATGGATCTTTCTGGCCTTTTGTAAGTTTGCGAGCTTTCTTAAAATAATCATCGTGAGTCAACCAACCTAAAACCCACGCTCTTCCCCATCTTTTGTTCTTGTTTTCAATTCTAACAAAGACATATCGGTCGCATTTTTGTTTTGTGTTAAAGTTAGCAACTGAGCAGTCATAGTAGGGTTTGGGCGGTGACGTACATCTTTTTGTCTTTACGTCATACTTAATTCCGTCCTCTGAAACTAGGTCATAATCGTATGTGTTATTGATTATACCACCTATAACCACATTTGCAACCTCTTCGCCTAAAAAACCAGCGATATTTCCATCGCCCTTCATGATGGAGTTCTTTATGACCCCCATCTCTCTGGACTTTGCCCACGCGCGTTTCTTCATATCTTCTGTAATTTTTACTTCAATCATTATCCGGGAGCCTCATAATATCCAACGTCAAAACCTTCTCTAGTACAATTCTGTATAGTGTCCAACATCCCAAACTGCTCTAAATGATTACTGACATGCCTGCACATACTTTCGTTAGTTCCGGGCCAGTCTTTCTTACAAAAATCACAAAGCTTTTGGCACTTCCAATGAGATTGGGTTTTAGAAAGCAGTCTTGGTTTGGTTGTCTTCTTGATTTCTTCAAATCTATCTTTGAGCATGCCGAGAAACTTCTGTCTATCACTTTCTTCAAAGCAGATGCTAAACGGCCCGCCATCTCTAATAAAGTATATCGACATAATTGCGTCTTCATATTCAGGGAAAAGTTTAGAAATAGCATAATGGTATAACATTAATTGTGGGTCTTTGCAAAGCTTTTCATAAGTCTTTTCTTCTCCTGTGGCCCAGTTAAGTCTTCGTCCTGTCTTCCAGTCAATGACCTCAATAACTCCATCATCAACTTCAGTAACTAAGTCAATAGTTCCTTTGATTGCAAGTCGTCCTTCAGCCTTTGTCCCGTCTGGCATATCGTACTCATACTTAGCCCAATCTTCTTCGATGGGAATATCAAACTGTGGCTCTGCTGCTACAATGTTCCTGTTGCGAGGATCAAAGTTTCCATTGTCATAAGTAAGCGCTTCCCAAGTTAGCTTATCGCAAAACTTATAGTCGGCATTAGTATAGTGATGAGTACAGTTCCCAGTATAGTGGTCGTAGCTACGCTTAAGGATTTCGTTTACAAATTTCTTTGTTCCGAGTTTACGTTTAGTGAACTCGACCTCTCCGATAGCGTCATCCTCAAGCAATAGCTTCGCCTTATCTTGATGTAATTTTTTACAGCCAGCTAGAACTTCCATCACCTTATGAACGACAGTTCCAAGCTGAGCTTTCTTGCCAGATACTGTTTGATGACCTAAAACATAAGTCATAAAATACTGCATTTGGCAATATTCAAAATTATTGTAACTTGAACTTCTGATATATGTAACTAACATGTTACTCCTTAATTCTCATTATGCCGCCAACCAAATTATCTGGTTCTGGCTCTGGTGGTGGTTCGATAACATTTCCTAGCCATCCCCACTCATTTAGCAATTCCATGACCTTGCCGTTAGTCTCCTCTATGCTGAGGTTTGTATTGTCTATAATAGCGTCATAGCCATCAATATTGTCTACTTCAACTTCACTAGAATGTCCGTCTCCCGATTTACCTCGTGTTAGCTTAACAACTTTACCGCCAGCTCTTTGTACTGCATCAACTTCATTTTGAAATCTACAGTCTGATATTACAGCGATTAGAGGCTCTTCTGTTGCGATTGATTTGAGGGTTCTATCTGTCCAGATATCAGGGTGTATTTTTCTACAAACATCCGTACCAAAATACTGCATGAACTCTCTAGCTGACATTCTACCCTTTTGTTTTCCTTTATAGCCCGGCATATTTTCCCATTTAAACCACGTAAGACTATTCTTGTCCATATCTTTACCAAAACATTGTTCCTGCGTGATACCAAAAAGCCCAGTACATATTTCTTTTAGGGCTGAAGCAAAAGAATAGTGTTTAATAAACGGCCACATGTTCTCTGAGGCCCATAAAGCAAACTCCATATCAGTGCGAGTTACATCTAAAAGTCCCATGCTTGGCTTACCATCTGGCGCCTCACTAGAGGCAACTGTATTGACGGCAAGCTGCCCATCTTCACTTATCATAAACTGCTCAATTAGATGATGACATCTTAGTTGGTAGCCGTGCAAGAAGGCACAGCAAGTATTTTTGCCGGATTGTTTCTTTCCTGCAAACGCCAAAATTCTGGTCATTATAAAACTCCCTCTAATTCATTTATTATTTGATTTTGTATTTGATCTATAGTCATGTCACCAACGTCTTTTTCGGATATTGATGGCCTATAGTAATTGAATCTTCTGCCACACTTGTTCATGATTTGCTCAGCGGCCTTGTTTCCAGCTTCGTCATAATCTGTTAGTATAACTAAATTTAGCGCACCACTAGCTTCTAGCAAAACTAACTGGTCATCACTTAAACTTGCTCCGAATATACCAACAGTATTCTCAACACCAGCTTCATGCATTCTCCAAACATCTCCCTGTCCTTCGACAAGAACCGCTGTAGATGTCTCTAGTATTTTGTCTTTGGCTAAATTCAATCCATACAGATATGAACTTTTGCGAAAGCCTTTACTGTGCAACCATTTTGGATTCATGTTTTGTCTGAAAGACCTCCCTATACAGCCAATATAATTATAGTCTTCATCGTATATAGGAACAACAACTCTTCCGGACATTGGCTTATTTTTTTTAATACATGTTCCAATATCAAACTTGGTAAGCGTCTCTTCTTTATAGCCGCGCCTTAAATAATAATCGGCAGGAATCTGTATTGTATCTATAACTGTCTGTCGGTCAACATCTAGTGAACTTCTTTCTGGAGACCTTTTGAATATGTCTAAAAGCTTTATTTCATTGTTGCTTTCTATATCTGTCAGGATGTCTAACTCTTTAACATCTAGGTCTAAGAACTCAAGACAAAACTTTGCAGTTTCCAATATCGAGACATCAGAAGCCTTTTGGTTGGATAGAACCCCTCGCACAAAGCCAAACAGATTACGTCCATATTCTTCCTCGCAGTGCTGTGTCCAGCAATTCCAATTACCTTTGGCGGTATTGCCGTCTGTAAAAATGCTGCATCCTTCAGGATTGTCTCCACCATGAATAGGACAAGCAAAAGCGAGTCTATTTGGGTATTCGATGAACTCAACCTTGAAGTACTTTAATAGCTGAGGCAATTTACTAAATAGCTGATTAGACAGCTTCAATATCTGCTGGTTGCTTATCCTCTGATTCAAAACCATTATCCCTAATATTAGATCTAGACCTTAATTTATTTCTAGTCTGGCCTTCTACAATTTTGCCAAACTTTCCAAACATATTCATATTTATATAGTCTCCATCGTCTAAGCCAGCACCATGCCGGGCTACAATGGGAACTAATTTCCTATTTCCATTTTCATCCTCATCGTCTGCCATTTCCTCATCAGACTTCAACTTAAATATTGTGAAGCTGGTACACAACCAAATAAGCCTATCCGAACCAGATACAACATCAGTAGATTCTTTTGTTATACCGTCTCTGTTCAGCTGAACAAAGCTTAGACAGGGCACATCATACTTGACACAGAAGTTATGCAGTTGAGTTATCTGAAAGCCTAAAACCTGAAACTCTTGCATCGAATTTGAAATACTAGAGGAGTTCATAAGTTTTAGATAGTCATATATTATCAAACAGTCTTTTGTCCTGCCATTTTCATCGAAGCCTACTTCTTGATATATCCATTTTCTCATGATACTTAAGATATTTTCAAATGGCTGACCAGCAATACTCACGTAGTGATAGGGTATTTGCTCTAATTCCGCAGCAGCAGTCTCAACTTTCTCTGCCTCAAGATTATTAGAAGCAAACTTGCCGCTAGAAATAGAATTAATTTCAACACCACTGATATTCGCAAGCATTCTGTTTAAGTGGTCTTCTTTTGACATTTCAGTATCTAAGACCAGCACAGGTATATCTAAGTTCTTAGCCACATGCATTGCTACCGCATCGCCAAACATTGACTTACCCACCTTGGGTCTTGCAGCTATGAGGTCAACACATTTTCTACGCAGTCCCCCACCAATAGCTTCGTCATACACAGGAAAACCTGTACTTATTCCTATCATATCGCTAGGGTTTTCTTTAAGGAATTCTACATAGTCTGATATGTCATCACCAATTATCTGAGGCTTATTATCAGATGTTTGGTATATCTTAGCCGTAGCGTCTAGTACAGGCGTTTCAATGAGGGATATAATATCATTTATATCTTCATCGCCAGACACTTTTTCTATCTCAGAGGAGCATATCTTAAGTGTTTGTTTTATATCCCTAGCCACCTTAAGTTTAGCTAACTTAGCCGCATGGTTAGGGACATTCTCTTGAAGTATTGGAAAATTGAACAAAGACCGCAAAAAGCCAATTTCATCTTGGCTATTTATCTGCTCATAGCAACCAATTTGATTTGCCGCAGAGAGTATAGAAGAAAGTTCTGCCTTCTGCGTGTCTTGAAGCGCCTTCTGTACACATCTAAATATTGTTTGATTCTTTTCGTTGACAAAATAATCAACGTCAACAAAGTCAATATCTAAAAGCGCATCAATACCATATTGGCAAAGCCCTGAAAGAACAGCTCTCTCGGCAGCTAAGTCTTCTAGCTTACGCTTATTTTTTTCAGCTCGTACCATAATAATCCAATGTTAGCCATAGCATAAGAAAACCACATCAGTGCGTGTGGGTAATCTTTTTGTTTTATACAAGAACCGCAGACGACCAAATACATAACCGAAGTCGTAGCGATTGCAAGTGTACCTAAATTCATTTACATTCCTCTAAAAATGTAAAAACCCATACAGATAGTTGAACTCATAAAAACGCCAAGTAAAAAATCTTTCCATTCCAAAGTAATTGCTTTTTTCATTATCCAAAAAATCCTTTAATCTTGTTTAGAATATCACCACCTCCAAAACCTCCTTTGAAGATAACTAGGTATGCTACTATAGCACCTGCAATGATAAAAAACAACCATTTTCTTTTAGCTGCGACTGCATAAAATTTATCTTTTATTGCAGATAGCCGTTCTAAACGGTATGATCGTCTTTCTTCAACCTTCTCTTCTCTACGTTCTTTTCTGTCTTCTTTTTTGAGCTCCCTCTTTGATTTGATAGAATCCTCAGCATCCTTCTCAGTGTTGTACGTTTCTACCTTCTTGTTAGTGTAGCTTCCGTCTTCACTCTCTATCTTCTCGTAGACTACGAATAGTCCATCCCTCTCTACAATGCTATACTCTTTTTTATTAAATAAAGGCATTATTCACCACTACTCCCGAAGCCACCCTCGCCACGATCAGTATCGTCTAAGTTATCGACCTCTAAAAATTTAACATCTTCAACTTTTTGTATAATTAATTGTGCTATTCTGTCGCCCGGATGAATGTGCACTATTTGGTCAGAAGTATTTAATAGACAAACTTTTATCTCACCTCTGTAGCCAGAGTCAATGACACCCGCAAGTACGTCAATTCCTTTTTTAACTGATAAACCAGACCTTGGCCAAATAAGACCGCAGTAACCGTCAGGAATAGCTATAGATATGTCTGTAGAGACTAACCTTCTTTTATGCGGATAAACTGGCTGCGACGTGTAGGAAGCATATAAGTCCCAACCCGCATCGCTTTTGTGAGCCTTGGTTGGAATCTTTGCTGCATCATTTAACAACTTGATTTTAATCATACTATCTAACTCTATTCCTTAAACAATCATCACATACAAAAAATTCTCTTCTGTGCACTTCAGAGACATTAAAACTTTTGCCGCATTCTTCGCATACCTGCTTGCTCATCCTGACGGCGTTTCTTCTTTGTGTTGGTACAAAGTCTGGAGTTGTTATGTCTGTGTGTTCTGTTCCATCATCTACAAATAAATTCTCTCCTCGGGCAACCTGATTAACCGCTTGAGATTTTTTCTTGTAAGGTCTGGGCTTTACTTCAAATTGACTAGCGTCTACTCTAGTGTCGGGAACCGGCGGCTCTACATGTTCTGGCTCACTAGTTTCCTGTATCTCGTCTTTATGCTGTTCTAAAAGGGCGTTAGCCATAGATATTAATTCCTCGTCATCAAGACGTATGCCTTTTTCTAACAATTTCTTTGCAGTATCTACTATACTCATTAATAGCCTCTCTTTTTACCAATATCATGTAACACTGACGCCATCTTCTTCGCTGCGTCAACTTTTCCAGCAAGCCTATTTATCCTAGCTTCTGATGCTAGCTTCAGTCTATTGAGCTCAGATGCCAATGGATTTTCTTTTATAGCAGAGTAATATCTAGCTTCCCATTTGGAATACTGGCCGCCGTAATTCTCTAGCTTGTCGCCAACAATAAACCATATACTGTCATTGCAAAAGCTAACTACTGTCTTCTCTTTATTATGTAAAGTCTGAAGGTATTCTGCATGCGCAAATAATACAAAGCTAAAAGAAAGTGCCTTTTGTATATCTAGGTTTCTTAGCTCGTCTGTTTTCAAAGACATTATAGCTTCAACTTCTTCATTAGGCTCAGCCAGATCTACATTTCTGTCTTCAATCCAGTCATCGACCTTCTGTAAAAACTCAGTTAGTTTTTGTTCGTTAGTCAAATTTTATTCTCCATTCATCTTCAGACTCATTGTAATTCAAAACAATAAGCCTTATGTGATTTAGATCGCACCAAGCTTTCTTATCATTATCTCTCCCTTTAGCCTTGAAAAACGCCATTTTATCTTTGTGAAAAAATGAGTTGAACTTGAAGTGCTGTTCGCCATGCACCTCGACAATTAGGTCTCTATTCGGAACATATAAGTCGGCATATAGAAGTGTCTTTCTAGAGCCTGTTTTGGTTCCCGGAAGTGTGACTTCCTCAAGTATTCTATCATAAGGATAAATATCTTTCAAGAGTTTTCTTGCTTTTTTGTGCAAAGAAGACCTATTTTTTTCATCGACCGAAGCCTGACTTCTGGAAGGGTTCCATTTCCATGTTTTACCATCAAGACCCGCTACATTCATACTTTATTCTTTCCAATAAGTGTTCTAGATTTTCTTGATACAACAAAGATCGCAGGTCTTCTGAATATGTGAAGTTGGGTCTTTCATGCATAAATTTAGATATTTCCCAAGGCAGACTTTTTTCTTCATAGTTATATGATGTTATCATTGGCCATATTTTGGAGAATATTAAATTTCCGTAATTTGCCTGTATTATAGGCACTGTGTTACTAGAAATTGCTTCCCATTGCCTAAAAGTGTCCGAAGCATTCCCTTCAGGTGCTATGCAAAACCTGTACTCTGATAGCTGTTTACAATAGTCTTTTTTAGACAAATAAGGCTTGCACATAACATCTGCAAATGAAAGGTCATCTTGATCTTTGAATGAAGATGGGTGACTGGCAAAGTGGTCGTCTATATAACGGGACTTTATGGCCCAGTCAGCTATATCAGATCTAAGATTCGTTGTGAAGCCAAAGTTAGCTACTACAAATCCGGTTTTTTCTACGTTTGGATTTATCCACTTGTCTACATCTTTATCGGGATAAGTACCTATCGGCATAGGATAGACTTTCTCATGAACCTTTTTTTTAAGATTGCTAATATATACGTTCTTAAAATTAGAAAGAAAAGAATATATATCTATATGGCAAAATTGATAGTAAGATAAGCCAAAGTACATTCTTCGGGCTCTGTCAACATGAACAGAATAATCATCCGCATATATTGTCAAATTTTCTTTTGGCAGGTCAGAAAAAGAGATGTCATGATGTTTACAAGTTTCTTTTAGTGCATCAACTGTTACGCCAGTCTGAACCTTGTGAAGACATGTATCTGTGCTTCGACAAATGGAACCAACGCCATGTCTGAAGCCAAAGAAACAGGTCGTGGTATTGCCATCAACATGAACTGGAACTACTTGTTCGTTATCTTCATTTATTTCAGCATAGTGATTTAGGTACTTGGGCATTATAGCATACCTTTGATTTCTTTTTCTAAAATATCGACAACCTCTTCATTAGTAAAAAGAAAGTTATACAGCTTTTCTTGCCCTTGAAACTTCACGGCCTTAAGTACTGCATCGACATCATCGGTGTCTACTTCGGGCTTTATTTTTTTTACAGCATCTTTATAGGGTAACATAAACTCACACGTCAGCCACGCTCCTGCTTTTGCTATCAGTCCAATATCTAAGGCCAACATTACAAGCTCTTGAATCTTATCTATGCCATGACCATATTTAATCCAACTTTGACACTCAGTTCCCGGAGATCCCATAGATGAACAAACAACTTTCCAGTTTACTGCTTGTCCTACTTGTCGGTCACTCTGAACCCAAGGACTGATAGACTTTACTTCCATTCGTGTGTCTGCCTGATACTGTATTTTACGCCCACAGTCTGGCATCCTAGATGCTCCATATCCAGAAGTATTGGCAATGAAGTGCGTGATGATAATCAATGTTGCTCTCTGATTTGGTACGATCTGACCCATCTTTTTGCAGAAAACAGACAGAATCTTAGGAAGTCCAGCTCTTCCCGGAGTCATATCCCCGTCAAGTTCTTTTTCAGGCATTAGAGAAGATGTAGAGTCGATGATACATACGCATCCCTCATTCTCTTTTGCGCTGACTAACTTAACGGCAATATCCAAAAATGCTTCCGCGCTTAGTGGCGCATCTTCCGAATGGATAATCTGCATCTTTTCTTTGTCTAGGCCGTCAACGCCTAGAAGGTTCATTTCTTTCAGTCTGCCTTCAGCATCCAGATAGATAATAGGTCGTCCTTCTTTCTGGCAGTTGGCAGCAATTTGAAGTGCGGTAGTTGTCTTGCCACATTTTGGATCTCCAGTCAAAATAACCCAAGAACCTTCCTTTATACCTCCGTTAAGAGCTAAATCGACAGATGGACTAACACTAATGACTTTGTAATCTTTCCGTCTTTCTAATATCTGGTTGCCTGTGGATATGACATTGCCATACTTCTTGACAATTTCCTTAACGTATGATGGGTCATTTGTTTTTACTCTTGCCATCAGAACTCCTTAATTTAGAAAAGAGCGATTTATTACCAAAGCTCTTTCTGGGTTTAACATTTACATTATCTTTTTCTACTTCAATTATATCACTTCGTTTTGGTTTTGGCCTCGACGCTAGCAACTTTTTGTGCTTTTTAATCTCATCTTTTACCCACTTAGGGGCAGCACTATATACACGCTTGTTTTTATTAATAATATAATCATAGACAGCCCTTTCTCCAAATTCGGATATAAGCTGATAAACTTTTTGAACCTGCAGAGCATATTGTTTTTTGCGAGTCTTGTTCCAGAATTTATAGGCTAGAGAGCCCTTGTTGTCTTTTTCTGCTTTTCTCTGAACCAGCACTTCTGCTATGTACTGGCCCGCTGTACAATACTCACCCGTTGAGGGTGACTTGAACCTGCTCGCTTGACTTTTTTGTTTCGCCATTTCGCCAAATCATAAATGATAAATTTTCTTGTGTAATATCTCTAGTCTGAACGAAGTCTACAAATTCACATTCAGGCCAACTATACTTTTTTACATCAACATGTGTCAGCTCTTCACTAATAAGACCAAAAGTCATGTGCTGATAGGAAGGGCCATCGCCAGTTTGCATATCAATATCTTTAGAATACCCTCTGGCTATAAATACTCCATCTAGTCCGTTCTCGTCTTCAAAAACGACTTCTTCTGGAGCACCTATAACTATGCATTGGATCTTAGTTATATTACGATTATTAGCTTCGCAGTATTCCCTAAGTCTTACCCAAGGACTTTTTTCTAGTCCGGGACGTTCATAGTCGCCCCACACAATAGTGCCATCATCGAGCGTACATTTCCAAGTCATGGTAATGTCTTCCATGATTAATTTTCTGATATGTTCATCTCGGACTGTGCAAATCATTTAGTCATCCTTATTTGGTTTAATGATGTGAATAGCATTTTTATATCTATCAGGCATTTGCACCCTGCTTTTTCTAGTCTCGTCGCCCTGCATGGAAGCATTCTCTGTCATGATTGTAGCGCCATATTTTTTATTCCTAGCAAACTGTTCAGATGTTGTTAGGGTGCGTGGCGTGTCATCAGAGGCGTCGTCTTCTTCGTCTTTGATGTTTGTGATATGCTTATTCACTATAGACTCTGACCTATCAAGGTCTTTTGCAATAGCCTCTGCGCCCTTCTTCTTATTATCCTCAATATAACTCTTCTCTTCTTTCGATAGGGGTCCTGTCTTTGCCATTTTAATTTCTCTCCATTAATGATCTTCTGGCTCTGGTTAAGAATATTCTATCCTCAGTCGTCAAATACTGCATATAATATTCAAACACAGGTTCAGAAACTTTTTTAAAATCAAAATAAGGCCTTGTATGCTTACCTGTATCTGCACCAAGCGGATCAAACAAGTCACCTCGGCCAAACTTTATATAATATGTTTTATAACCGTTGTTGTCTGCTCTTTTCGCAAACGCTGAATTTTCATCTACCTCTTCGGCTCCAGAACCAAAGTAGCTGTATTGCACACTATCTGGACTTGGCAGGTCGAGACCGCTAACGTCTTCGTTTTCCCATCTAGCCATTGAACTTCTCCAATTTATTTGTTAAATTTTTAATACAAAGATTCTTATTTGCCCCATCCACCTTGACTACAGCTCGTGATCCAATTCCTAAAGAACTTAACTGCTCGGATGTCAAGGGTTTTGGGTCAAGAGAACCATCTTTCAGCACAGGATGAACTGATATGCTGAAATTGATGATAGCACAGTGTGGCTGATCTGCTCTGTCAACTTTATCCATTATTCACCTTTTTCAATATACTTTTTCTTCTGAGATGGAGTCATCTTGTTTATCTTATTTCTTAGCTGATTGGCTTCTCTGTCTTTTTTAACCTTGTCCATATTGTCGGCCTGCATTTTGGATTCAAGCTCATATTTACCAAGCTTTTGAGTGTTGCGATCAGCTAAGTGCTGGATTGTAGTTGGTTCGCCCTTGACCGAAATATGGGGAGCGCTTAGGATTACTCTTCTAAACTTGTGTTTTTTACATTTTGGGCATCTTACAAGAGGCTTCTCGGAGAACTTTTGAAAAACCTCTTTGTAGTAACCGCACTCGCTGCATTCATAATCATATGTCGGCATTTATTACTCCTATAAATAATCTATGATATTATAGAATTACTTATCGAGTTTGACATCTATTTTCTGTAAATTTTCTGAGAATTGTTTAAGCGTGCTTATAGTTGTTTCTCTAGCCACTCTCTCTGCGGCCTCAGTAGCGTAAGCCGCAACCTCTATTGGAAGCTCATTAGAAAGAGCCTGCAAAAATGTTTCAAACTTCATAGCTGTGTTGTCTGATATTGAAGTATTGTAGTATATGCCTTCTTCCAAAATGGTAAGTCTTTGCTCTAATTTAGCGCTATTATACTCAGCTCTAACGCCTATAAGCAAAATGGCAGCTAGAAAAAAACCTCTAAAAATATTTAACCGGCTCATCGTCATCTTCTTTCTTGTTTAGTGTCATGAGAATTTTGGACACAATATCGCTCCGTACAATATCGCTATAGTCAAGCTCGCAAACTCCTACGCCGGAGACCTCAACTAATTTTTCCATACAGGTATACAAACCTCCTTGTTGCTTACCTAAGTCGGACTGCCTTAAGTCTCCGTTTATCACAGCTTTGGAATCTTTGCCAATTCTTGTAATAAACATTTTGATCTGCTCAAATGTAGCGTTCTGCGCTTCGTCAAGAATCATAAAACAGTTATGAAAGTTTCGCCCTCTCATATATTCTAAAGGACAGAGCTCAATAATATTCCTGTTTCTATAAGTTTCAACAGTGTTCTTAGTTAAGTACTGATTCATTTCTTCTAATATAGGTATTAAATATGGGTTTATTTTTTCAACTAGTGTTCCCGGCAAATGCCCTAAGCCTCTTCCTGATTCAACTACTGGTCTAGTAATAATAATCTTGTCTACTTTCTTCTCAATCAAATACTCACACGCCATTCCCACAGAGACGCTAGTCTTGCCAGAGCCAGCAGGCCCAGAGCAAAAGGTCACATCGGACTTGTGAATCTGACTCATGTAATGTTCTTGATTTCTAGTCTTTGGGCGTAGTATTTTTCGGCGCTGTCTAGTTGCGGGTTTCTTCTTGGATTGTCTTGACATTAATTGTTCTCTACTGTTATAGTCTTAATTTCTGAATCTTGACACATTGGGCACATCGGTTGAGAACCGGGCTTATGTATACCGAGTTGGTGATGAGTCATAAGGATCGCTTGCATGATCTGCGAATCTCTAAGTCTCGCATGTAAGGGTAATTCTCTGAGATCTTTTTCTATGGGAATTTTGACCTCTATTGATGGCTCCTTATTCATTATATGCTTAAACATATAGAAAGAGCCCGCTAAATTCAGTAAAGATAGAGAAAATAGCACATACACTGCATTTCTAAAAAATTTCATGATATTAACCAAACAGTTCGGTTATAACCTTACCGGAGTTAGCGATTTTCATAGGTCTACCACTGTTACTAGTAAACGTAGTCCCCAAAGAAATGTCAAGTGCTTTACAAACGGAAGCCATAACATCCTGAGATGTATAAGGTTCGGTTTCAACACGAGTACCATCTGAGTTTGTTTCGCCAATAGCGATACCGCCATTCATTCCGGCTCCACCAACGACAACACTCCAGCTACGTGCCCAGTGGTCACGACCAGCATTACCGTTGATTCGAGGAGTTCTACTGAACTCACCCATCCAAATAATCGCTGTATCTTGTAGTAACCCACGCTGTTCTAAGTCTTCATACAGCGCGCTCATGCCTTGATCTAGCATGGGCAGTTTCGTATCTCTTAATGTAGGAAAAATATTTTGATGGTTGTCCCATCCGCCTAGATTAACCTCAATAAATGGTACTCCCGCTTCGACTAAACGTCGTGCCATCAGACATCCCTTACCAAAGTTATTATCTCCATATCTTTCTTTTATATTTTCGGGCTCGCTAGCCACTTTGAGTGCGTCCATTTGGGCACTTGTTAGAACATTAAATGTCTCTTTAAGGATCGCCTGATGTTCTTTTGCTAATGATCCTCTTCTTTGATTTATGAAGTTGTTTTCAATAGCGTCTAAAGCGTAAGCCCTTTGGTAAAATCTTTGATCTACCTTCATGTCTAGATTTCTAATTCTACCATCACTATTCACAACGAAAGGATTATACTTAGCTCCTAAAAAACCTGCTCCCATACTTCCCCCACCAACCGAGATGAACTGGGGTATTGCCAAATCTTCTCGTCGCAGTTGATGGGATAGGACAGACCCATAGCTTGGGTGGTCAATAGACGGGTTGGGTACATACCCAGTGTGCATATAATAACGACCACGCATATGGTCAGCTTCACGAGTACTCATACTTCTAATAATAGCAGCGTTATGCATTTGTCTAGACATTAAAGGCATGTGTTCACTAATCTGAACATCTCCGCTAGTGGCTATAGGCCTGAAAGGGCCTCCTGTTGGAGCGCCTGATTTTAAGTCCCAGATATCCATTGTTGAAGGGCCGCCGCCCATCCATAGCAGGATAGCAGATTTACCATTTTTTTTCAGCTCTTCCTGATTCGCTTTGACAGTTTCCGCTAGCGACAATACGCTCGCTACAGAAGCTAAAAAGTTACGTCTCTTCATGTTGCATATATCCTTATGCTAAACTAAAACCATCTCCTAAACCCTGAATACCCATAGAGGGAGATATAATAGATAAATTTTGCTTTCTAGTGGAGCCGCTTTCATACGTAATAGACAATTCTGTTTTCGGCGTTCTGTCGTCAAACCACGTCCAGTACATACGGTACTCATCGGAGGTATATGTTCCGGCGATTGGGAACACAAACATCATTGCATTTCCAGCAGCCCAACCTGCCCTATCTACAAGTTCCTGCACGATATCTTTGATATCAGGGCTTGTCGTAAGGTTGTCATTCTGAGCATCCTGACTACCGTTACTTGGTACGTTAAATGTGACATTCGCTGTTGTATGATTACTATGAGCGCCGGATGCAGCGTTCATGGTGGATGGGTCAGGATTATCAGCATCAAAGCCAGAGAGTGTGTAGTCTACATCTTCACCGTCTCTAAAATTCAGTTTTAAAGTTGCGGCTGTTATAGTTGCTCCTTGTGGAACTTGAACATCAACGAAGCGAACAAAACCCTTTTTGTATTTATACTTTGATGACGTTCTATCGAATCCAGCTTTCCACGCACTTGATGGGCTAGACGGCCCTGCCGTGTATCCGGTTGAAGCTGGATTATGAGAGCTAGATTGACTAGTTGACCAATACCCTTCATTGGTATTCTGGTAACTCTCGTCTCCCTCATTTTGTACTACGTTGTAAGTTACAGTTGTTGCCATTGAATTATTTCCTTGGGTTTACCATCTGAATTGAAAAAAGAAGCTATGAAATGGGCCCGGATAAATAGGCGCTGGCTGAGGTTGAACGATAACCGGAGGGCCATAATAGGGGTTAATAACTGGGGGGTGATATATCCTGTAGAAGCCATGTATTGGATGGAACCTAGTCTCTACGGAAGGATAATTAAATGGGTGAGCATATGGTCTACCGATTATTATACTTCCATGTCTGTAGTTGTGACTGGGCCTAACTTGTTGCTGTTGAGGTTTTTGCTGTTGTGGTTTTTGCCACTCTTGTTTTCCAAACCCCGCAGGTTTCTGTATTGGTCTTCCAAAACCTTGAGGTAATTGTGGCCTCACGGCGGTTGGAGGTGAAGCGACCCTTCGCTCTTGGGTCGATTGCGGCCTCGCCGTAGTTGGAGGTTTAATAACCTTGCGTTCAGGCTGTTGCGCGCTTACAGAAAGTGGCACAAATAATAAACAGAGTAATGCTGAAGAAGCTAAACCTACAGACAGTGCCTCGATTAAATATTTCATTATATTAACTCCTTAAGTGGTTCTCTATGATCTAGAAGATATTGTGGTCTTCCTGTATTGTCTAACAGTGTTGTAGACATGGTATCAATACCCAATCCTCTGTACATTGTAGCACATATTTCTTGAATATGCACTGGCCTAGATTCAGGAATTTCGCCAAGTCTATTTGTTTCTCCTACAGTTTGTCCGTGATTGAATCCACCTCCAGCAAGTAAAGCACAGGAAACTTGAGGCCAGTGGTCACGACCGCCCTTTGGATTGATCTTGGGTGTTCTACCAAACTCTCCCCACACTACAACAAGCGTGTCGTCAAGCATGCCACGTTGGTCAAGGTCTCGAACAAGAGCTGATACGCACTGGTCAAGCTTTGCACCATGATCTCTAACCAAGTCGAAGTTAGAGCCATGACTATCCCAGCGCCCATAAGAAAGAGTAACAGAACGAGCTCCAGCTTCAACAAGCCTTCGCGCCATGAGAACATGTTCATTAACAGTCGGTGCTCCATCATATTGGAATTTAAAGGGTTTACCGTCTCCGTACATTTCTCTAATCTTTGGGTCTTCCTTTGACAAGTCCAAAGCGTTTACTAGAGAGCTTGATGTCAAAACACCGAAGGCCTCTTCGGTAAAAGTGTCTACGTTAACAGCCTTATCTATGGTTTTATTTAGTTCTGCAAAACCTGTTAACAAATCTTTTCTATTCTTGAATCTCTCAACTTGCATATTGAGTTTAAGATCTTTCATCATCTCACCATTTGGCTTAAATGGCTTATGTGTATCTCCAAGATAGCCAGCGCCCCCAGCTTCTGACCAAGGATTATGTTGTGTAGGTTCTGCCAATCCTACCGCAACTGGTACGGCAGGATCAACAGCCCCTAAAATTTTAGAAGCGCACGCGCCAATAGCTGGATAGTTGACTCCAGAAACCATATCTTTCCGGCTCCATCCGGTAACACACTGGTATCCGTCGTGTGAGCCATCAGATCCAACTACGGTACGAACCGCAGTAAATTTATCAAACATAGAGGCAATTTGTGGAAAACACTCTCCGATGTATACTCCCGCCACGTTGGTCGAGATCGGTTTAAATGGGCCACGGATTTCCGATGGAGCTTTAGTCTTTATATCCCACATGTCCTGATGCGGTGGGCCACCGCCAAGAAAAATATTGATAACAGCCTTATGGGATGTTCCGTTCTCCTCTTGGGCATGCAGAACCTGCGGCATAGAAAGAAGACCAAGACCACCTACAGACAAAAAACTTCTACGTGATAAATTAAGCATAATACACCTCTAATCTTGTTAACTAATACACTTCGGACATTTACATATCTCAACCTTGCAGATGCAATCTGCTTCTGGACACGGACATTCATCCGCACATATTTCACAAATTACTGGTTGATCGCCACTAAACATATCTTTTATCTCCTCTTTGTTAATAAGACATATTGCTGCCACTATTATAATCGCTATAAGCGGTATTTTAATTTTCATTCTTTAATCTCCTTTTTGATATTTTCATAGATAAGCTCTTCACTAGCGGCGGCTAAGCCTTTTAAGCATGAAGCAGCTCTTGACTGGCTGATACACACAGCGATTCTTTGCTGCTGATTTGGGTATTCTTCTTTCATTACATCACTGGACATACAGCGATTTACAAAATTTTTAGCACCCTCATCTTTATTTCTTTTTGGTAAAGGCATTCAATTCTCCCTACACTATTAATTCTTGTCTAACTTTTCCACCATCTACAATTTCAATAGGGCGGTCGCCCGGAGCCATGAGCTCTTTATCGGAAACAATGCCAATTCTATTGTAGATTGTCGCAGCCCAGTCTTCTACTGTCATAGCGTTTTCATCTGGTTCACTTGCGGTTGCGTTGGAAGTACCATAAACCATACCGTTTTTGATTCCTCCTCCAGCCATAACGACACTAAAGACCTTTGGCCAGTGGTCACGACCAGCAGTAGCGTTAATCTTGGGTGTTCTTCCAAACTCAGATGCTAAACATACTAGAGTAGAATCGAGCAACCCTCTATCGCTAAGATCTTCAATAAGAGCAGCCAGACCCTGATCCAATGCGGGTACTTGTCCACGAATACCATTTTCTATATTATCGTGCATATCCCAACCGCCATACGTTAATGTAACGAAACGGGTTCCAGCCTCAACCAGACGGCGAGCCAAGAGCATGCGAGCTCCAGCAGTATTTCTGCCATACTTATCTCGCATAGCATCGCTCTCTTTATTAATGTCAAAAGCGTCTCTAGCTTTTTCGCTGCTGATTAAACTATAAGCTCTATCATAAAAAGAATCCACAGCATCCAAAGAATCGGACTTTTCTTTAGTTGCGAAGTAATCATTTACCGCAGAAAGCATTTTTCTTCTAGTGCCAAATCTTCCATCGTTTACTCCTGTTGGAAGTCTTAGGTCTCGCACTTGGAAGCCGGTACTTGCTGGGTCAGCACCCAAACTAAAGCCTGAAAAGGAGCTGCTTAAATATCCAGTACCTGCAAATTCGTTAGGTTGGTTTGGGATGCAGACATATGGAGGAAGGTTTTGGCGAGGCCCAAACTCATGCGCCACCACTGAACCCATTGATGGGTATTGAAGGGCTGGGCTAGGTCTATAACCAGTAAACATATTATGTGTGCCTCGTTCATGAGCTGCTTCTCCATGTGTCATGCTGCGAATAATAGTCATCTTGTCGGTGACTTTAGCTGTCTTAGTCATCATTTCATTTAATCTAGTTCCGGGAACTACCGTTTCAATACTAGACATCGGCCCTCTGTATTCCAGAGGAGCGAAAGGCTTAGGGTCAAAAGTTTCCTGATGAGCCATGCCTCCCGGAAGATAAATAAATATAACACTTTTGGCTGGGCCTTCTACACTCTCATAGAATTTCTGGTCAGCCTGAGCTGTCTTCATTCGGAAGTAATCCGATAAAGTCAAACCCAAGCCACCCAAAAAGCCGACATGCAGAAAAGATCTGCGACCAATATTATTTCCTTTGCAATTCATAATTTCCTCTTACCATTTCTTGCACGACCAGTATCTTGCTTTCCATTTAGGGCCGGGAGTATCACACTTGTGACGGGCTCTAAAACTTCTGCGCCTTGCTGGGTCGTCTCTTTTAATTTCCATGTTAGGGTCGCCAAAGTTAACCTTGACTACATTACCCTTTTCATTTTTAACATAAACAGAAAACTTCTTTGGGCCATCAGGAGTCCTAAAAGGCTTATTAAGTTTTACTTTTCTACCCTGATACTCAGAACCCTTAGACTTATCTTCATCTTTAGGCTTTTGAGCTTTCTTCCAAGATTTTGGATCTGGTCGATCAGGATCTCCCGGTTTGGCGGGCTTGTAATCGTCGCCTTCCCGCTGCTTTTTCTTTCTGATGTTTTCCCAAAGTCCGGGTTTTGCTTCAGCTATATCCCATTCTTCGGTATCTTCTCCAAAATCTTCATAATCTGCTTCGGCGGGGATCACAAAGTTTTCTTCTGTAATATCCTCTGTATAACCACCCTCGGCACAAAACTGATTTAATTCTTTTGCATAGTCTTCTTTTCTCATTATAGTATTACCTTTGCCTCTCCTTCTAGAAGGTATCTTGGTCTTCCACCGTTATCAACACGTTGGGTTCCACTTTCTATTCCAAAATGGTTAAACAGTGTTGCCTGCAAGTCTAATGGGCCAACAGGATTTTCTATTGGGTTATATGACCTATCGGATGCTCCAATAGTTCTGCCTGATTGATACTCTCCTCCTGCCATCATCATAGGTGTGATAGCTGGCCAGTGGTCTCTGCCTGCGTTGGCATTGATTTTAGTCCTGCCAAATTCTCCAGTGACAACTAATAGCACTTTATCATTTAGCCCACGATCCCATACATCTTGTAGAAATCCGCTAATCGCTTTATCGACAGGAGCGACTCTTTTCTTTAGAGCATCTGAAATATTGCTATGCATATCCCAACCACCATAATGAAGAGTAACGAATTTTGTTCCGTGTTCTACGAGACGGCGAGCTAGCAACATTTGCTCCCCTATATCGTTAGCTTTTTCTGATCCGTACAGAGCCTTCGTGTCTTCTGTCTCTTTGTCTGTTGCGAACGCATCTTTAGCAGAACCGAGGATAACATCGTAAGCTTGACCCTTATAAAATCCAACTGATTCAGCACCTGTTCCAGATATATCTTTAGCCGCTGAACCTATGGCTCCTAAGAGTTGTTTTCTGTTACTGAATCTGTCGATTTCAATTCTTGGTGTGAGATTGTCTTTATTGGACGGATCAAATGGTTTAAATGCTCCACCCAACCAAGCACCTTCATCACCTTCAATTTTACCTTGTTTAACATAAGTTGGTACTCCGTTTTGCGGGTGATTCGCGCCATAGACAGCGGAAACAATAGAACCAAAAGATGGGTATTTAGCCATTGATGTTGTGGTTCTTTCTGGGTTGTAGTGCCCAGTCATCATAAAGTGCGTGCCTTGTCTATGCGACGAATCTTTGTGACTAAAGGAATTGACTACGTTTAATTTAGATGTATGTTTAGCTAGACCTGTCCAATCAGCGCCTAGTGTTATATTAGTTTTAGGGTCATGGATGGCTCCATTGATTGGTTGCCACTCTGTGGGAACTGTGTCGTTAGGGGCGTGAAATGTTTCAAACTGAGTTGGGCCTCCTCCAAGCCATACCCAGACAACAGCTTTATCTTCATGTGATAGGACATCTTGAGCCAGAGCGTAGTCAGACAGCCCTACTGCGCTAAGTCCTGCCCCAATGCTTCCTACTCTTAAGAAGTTTCTACGATCAAAAATGAAATCTAACATATCTTCTCCTTTTAATAGTTGGTGCTTTGTGTTATATCTGTTCTAGCTCCCGAATACATGACAAAATCATGCATATAATTTTCGTAGCTAAATGTAGCCTCGACATTTCCCCCGCCAGTGTCTCCACCAGAGAAAGAAACTCCTGTGAAGAAGTTCTTCTTACCTAAGTCTATTACGAAGCTAGTACCGCCAGCAGTAAAACTGGTGGTATTCAACAGCGCTAATCTTACACTCCTATCCGGTATAGGACGCATAAAAGAAGTGCCCATGAAATTAGTGTCTTTTATTAATACATCTTGCTGTAAAGCTCTAGTTATTATAGCTGTGATTTCTGCCTTACAACTAGTGGACGTTATGTACCTCCATGTATTGGGGCTAGTTGGGCTTCCTCCAAATTTACCCTGATCGGCTAAAACGCCATACTCAATATCTAAACTGGTTGAGAAAGATTGTAATTGACCCTGCTTGGTAGTTGGGTCGGTTCCTCTTTCGTTGAGACCGCCTCTCTCTTGAACTACAGCGAGAACCTCAGTAGGAAGCCTACTTTCATCATTGGTTATATTATAATAGTATTCTTTTTCCAAATAGGTAGCAGACTCGCTGCCTCCCACATATGTAGGGACGGATGTGCCAGACCTAGTGCTTCTATATCCTGTTAGGGTTATTGTTTCTTGAAATATTCCATCAACGCCTAACTCATAAGATAGACTATTTAGCAGGCAATCATGATATGTTGTATTTGTATCTGCGCTACTTGCTGAGCTGCCGCTATAATTATCGTCTGCGTACATGACAGTAACTTCAAAAGATTTTAATGCGGTGCCACCCCCAGCAGGTGCTTGACCTCTTACAGCAGTTCCGCTGTACGCACTATCTAATGTTATAGATGTATCACTTCCAACTGAATCTATCGTATATCCAGTGCCGTTTAAAAAGATAGTGTCTCCGGCGTCGAATTGAGAAGTGAATGAAGTCCCTGTTCCTGTAACAGTTGTGGAACCACTGTTAGCTTCAAGTGTACCATCTCCCTTATTAGCAGCGGAGCCTGACCAACCAGCCATTCCAAGTTTCTTAAGTAAGAAAGTGCCTGCGTATCCACCAGTTGGCCCAGTAGAAAAGAATGGTGATGAGCCAACTCGCATGTTTCTTGTGATAGTTATATTCCAAGAAGGTGGGCTATAAAGAACGCCAAATTCGCCAGTCTGTATTTTACCCTGCTCTCTTATTCCCTCAACCTCTGAGGCTAACTCTATACTAACAGACTGTACACCTGATAAATCAGATCCATCTATTGTTACCTTTTGGTTTGCCCAAAATATACGATGCGGGGTACTTGACATTTATAAACCTTTAAAAATCATCCACTAGGTTTCCAACGGAATATTCTGTAACTCTTGTTTCAAAGAAATTCTTGCACTTCTCTAAATCTATTATTTCACTCATCCAAGGAAATGGATTTTGTGCATTGCCATATGGTGACGGCAAACCTAGATTAGTAAGCCTTCTGTTCGCAATGAACTGAACATAGTCAATAAACATATCTGCATTCAGTCCCAAAATGCCATTCGGCAAAACATCTCTAGCATAAGCTAATTCAAGCTCCATAGCTGTGTCAATGTGTTCAATGGTTTCTTTCTCCATTGCCTTTGTCCAAATCTTAGGATTATCTTCTCTCAACCTATTGATAAGAGTTGTTCCAAAGTTGATATGAATACTTTCGTCACGAAGTGTGTATTGGATTTGCTCACCGATTCCCGGCAACTTATTTTGCCTGTTAAATGAAAGCAGCATAGCAAAACCAGAGAAGAAGAAAATTCCTTCGCAGATAATATAATAAGTAATGATATTACGGAGAAACTCTCTTTTTCCCTCTAATGTATTTATGTTGAAGTCTGGACGATTAATATCTGTGGTGATATTCATTAGAAACTCATCTTTAGCTTTTATGCTTGGCACTGAGTTATAAGCTTGATATACCTCGTCAATATCTAGGTTCAATGAGTCACAAACATAAACCACCGTTAGATTGTGTAGACTTTCCTCGTAGGCTTGGCGTAAGATGTATTGACGGCACTCTGGATCTGTGACGAATTTGAACACGCTTAGCAGTAAGTTGTTAGCTACCAAAGATTCTGAGCCAGCGAAGAAACCTAAGCACCTTTTTACAACAAGTCTTTCATCTTCGGATAATGAATTTGACTTCCATTGTTCAATATCCTTAGCCATCGAAACCTCTGTAGGCATCCAATTATTTGCAGCTCCGTCGATGAATAAATCCCATGCCCATTTATTAACATGCGGCAGAATTTGGTTCACACTTGCTACTTTATCTGATATGATTTCTTTACTTTTCTTCATTCTCACTCAATCTTTCAATTATCTGTTGCAATAGGTCTTTGACTTTTTCTGTTTCTTCTGGACTAAGCTCCAGCTTATATTTTAGTGGAGACGTTGAACTCTGTTTGAATTCTATAAATCTCATTGGCAACTCTCACATCCGGGGTCTAAAATGGAACAGGCTTTTATTTCTTCTGTCTGTACCTCATCGGTTTCTGCTTTAAAACTAACTGTAGACTTTTCTACTCTTGTGGCCGCTTTGCCTCGTAAGTAATATGTTGTCTTTAAGCCGTTCTCCCAAGCATTAAAATATAAATCGTTCAAAAATTTTAGACTATCATATTTATTGTAAAGGTTCAATGACTGCCCCATATCAATCCACTTTTGTCTTTCAGCCGCAGCTTCGATTAAAATTTCCGGCTCAATATCAAAAGCCGTAATAAACTCTCTTTGGATATCCTCGTCCAAATCAACCGCCATTACGTCTCCGTCAGCAGTTTTTAGAGCATCTACCAACTCTTGACACCAAATACCCTTCTTTTTAGCCATTGCGACAAAATGCTCATTAACCATAGTGAATTCACCACTCAAAGTCGAATAAACATAAAGAACTGAGTAATCTGGTTCAATAGACTGCGAACAGCCTTGAATATATGAGATAGTTGCAGTAGGGGCGATTGCCATGACATTGCTATTACGCATGCCGTGTTTTCTAACTAATTCCCTAACTTCATCCCATTCTTCAGTAAAACTCTCGAAGTCCACTCTCTTATACACATTTTCTGGCTTTAAAGAGTGTCTCTGGTTCATTAAATCGCAGTAAGTATCTATAGGAAAGTTACCGTTGTCCCACTCCGAACCCTCAAAGGAGGGGTATGCCCCTTTTTCCTTGGCCAATAGTGCGGATGTCTTAATTGCGTGTAAAGAAATGAATTCTTGAATTTTACCACATAGCACAACAGCATCCTTTGAATTATACGGTATCCCCAACTTATGTAACACATCATGGGTTCCCATAATTCCAAGACCTACGGGTCTATGCTTAAGGTTTGCTTTCTTTGCTTCTTTTGTAGGATAAAAATTAAGATTGATAACATTGTCCAAGCCTCTTACGGCTACTTCGACTGTTTTTTGTAGCCTCTTCCAGTCAATAGTCCGTACCTTTAGGTGTGAAGAAAGGTTAATGCTTGCGAGATTACATACTGCTGTTTCACCAGTCTCAATAACCTCTCCCTCTTGGTATTCCGTTGGTTTTGTGTGTAGCAGTATTTCTGTACATAGATTAGAAGAATGCACTACTCCTTCATGCTTATTGGAATATCTAATGTTTGAGGGATCTTTGAAAGTGATCCAAGGATGGCCTGTCTCGTAGAGGGCTGTTAAGACTTTTTTCCATAAGTCTTTTGCATTTATAATTCTGTAGTTCTTGATTTCTCCGCTATCGGCTAATCTTTTATATCTTCTGTAGGCTTTGCTAAAGTCTTTACCATATGTATCATGTAACTCAGGACACTCTGCCGGATCGAACAAGTACCAGTCCTGATTCTTTGATACGGAAATCATGAAGTCATCTGGAATCCATATAGCGGTATTCATGTCGTGGCATCTTCGACGGTCATCGCCAGTGTTTTTCCTAAGATCTAGGAAATCTTCAATATCTAAATGCCAAGGTTCGATATAAGAACATCCAGCACCTTTTCGCTTACCGCCTTGATTCACAGCAACTAAAAGATCATTAAATATTTTAAGCCAAGGAACAAGCCCTGTAGATTTGCCATTTGTGCCCTTGATATAACCACCAGTAGCTCGGACACTAGACCAGTCTACGCCTAAACCTCCAGCATATTTAGATAGTCTAGACTGCCCATGTAGAGTGCCAAAGATTCCATCTATAGAATCCCCAACAGTACTCAAGTAGCAGGAAGAAAGCTGAGAGCGATTAGTCCCACTGTTAAACAGGGTGGGTGTAGAGGGTGAGTACCTAAACTCAGACATCATATTGTATATTTCAATGGCCTTGTCTTCCTTGTTCTCTTCTGCTAGACATAAGCCCATAGCTACCCGCATGTAAAATGCCTGTGGAGTTTCCATCCTTTGCTCATCAAGGTGTATAAAGTATCTGTCGTAAAGAGTTTGAATACCTAGATACTTGAATAGCTTGTCTCTCGATGGAACCATATTCTCAGCTAGATAATCTAGGTCATAAGATAATAATCTCTCACTGAGTCTTTCCGCTTTAACTAATTTCTTTATATTCTTAATAAAGGCTTTTTTGTACTGTTCCTCAAAAGACTCGCTACCTACATCTTCACCAAAGACTTCTTTATAAAGATTGTTTAGAAGCATTCTAGCTGCGGCATATGCATAGTTTGGTTCTTTTTCTATCTTAGAGCGTGCAGATAGTATTAGGGCCTTATTAATCTCTGAAGTAGGTATTTTATTATAAAGCTGGAGGCTAGCGTCTAAAACAACTTCGCTAACAGAAACATCTTCCAACTCGCTGCATGCTCTTTCAACACACTTGTTAATTTTGTCTAAGCAAACATCTTCCAGTCTTCCGTTGCGTTTTTTAATTTTAATGTTTTGTGTCATATCTTATGCTGTCTAGGGTTAAAGGTACAAAAAAAAACGACACTTATAATAACAGAGGTACTACAAGGAACTCTTGATAAACCTCTGTGCCTTTCGGCTATTTGGGGAAAGTGCCGTTTAGCCTGCTTTGCAGTAAAGCTGGGCTTCATTAATCCCCAAGTGTATTATAGTGTCGTTATGTTAATTTGCAAGCTAAAAAAATTATAATCAAGCTTGTCTTTTAAAATAAAGTCAAAAAACATCTTGGCCCTCCTTTAACCAAAGAATGGACGATTGTTTTCTCCTTCTTCTCCGTTCGGCTCTGGAGTTGCTTCTTCTTCCGCTTCTGGTTCAGGATCAGGTGCTGGTTCTTCACCGATACAAGCAGCGTCGTTAATTCTTGTCATCAACCCAAAGTTAGCGTTTAGCCATTTAAAAATTTCCAGAGCATCCTGTTCGGAAACACCTGAAGAACTGAGACTGTCAGCATCCAGAAGTTTTTGAAATGTTTCCAATACTTTTACCATCTTTTTCTCCTTAATTAGTTCTGTTTATCGCTTCCAATATTTTTTCAGCCATAGTGAGCTGTGTCTCGTGAAGCGAGTCTTCTAGTTTGTCTATCTTATTATCAATCTTTTTCTCTATTCCGTCAACCTTATTTTCTAAAGAATCCAATCTTCTGGAAATAGAGTCATTAACTTTTTCTTCTAACATGATTAGCTTACTCCCGTGTTTCACTACTGTGTGAAAAACCCATCCTATTACTGGAAGTGCTACCATTCCTATAATTTGTGCTATGTCGTTGATTGCTGACCAATCCATCTGGGTTCTCCCGTGTTATATCGAAAAAAAATAGGAGAGGGAGATATCTCCCCCTCCTTTGAAGCTATTAGCCAGTGATTGCTTTATAGTCGTAGAAGTCGGAACCACCATCTCTGGTAGCAGTCCAAGGTTTACGCTCTGTAGCATCGTTAGTGAAGTTGGCCTGTATCACCAATCGACCCGGAATTGCCCGAGTTGGATTAGCTGCGGCATCACTGTAAACGACCTGAGCGCCAGTACCGTTTCTTGACGATCCACCCGGAGCATGCATTGCGGCATCAATCGAGCTAGGAGCAGTCGCGGTGTCCATTCCTCCACTAGCAACATTAAGCCAGTTGGGTCTAGACGTGATCGCAGAACCATCACGCTTGGTGTTAGTCCAGCTAAATCTATTGTTACGAAACGCTGTGAGCGTCTTGGCGCCAATTTGCTTGTAGAACTGAGCGATAGAAGGAGTAGTTTTACCTCTGCCCATCGAAAGAAGATTGGTCTTTGAAACACCTGCTAGAGTTATAGTTGATCTAGCAATAACATATTCTCCTGCTACATCATAAGCAAAACCTCCACCAGATAGGATTTTCTGGTTTTGGATAATGCCGTTGTCTGCCTCTTTAGGTCTAGTGTCTCCACCTAGCTGAGAATTTTCTGCTACAGCGTCTTTGATTTGGAAAGCGTTGGTGATAATACCATCGCCAATAATAGAGTTGGTGATAGTGGTATTATTGTTGTTAAGAATAGTACCGCCTTGTTTGGCGTGTGTAAACGCGCCGCCCGTAGTGTTTTTCAGATAATCTGATGGTTTAGTAACTGCCATGATATATGACTCCTATAGAAAATAAAGATATAAAAATCCCAAGTTATCCATATAAGAGTCCGGTTCCTATTATATACTACACAAATTATCTAGTATTTTATAAGACTTTAGTCTGATTCCGTGAATATTTGAGTCATAAAATATATCATAATGCTCTTGCGATAATATAGGAGAGCAGCTAACAACATTCATAGCCAACTTATCTTCTATTAGCTTAGACGTTATTATATTATCTAATATATCATCCACCATCGCTCCAGTACCTAAAACTATTTCGTAAGCTCCGTTGTATTTAAGAGAGTAGCACAGCTCATGTAGGAATTCTTCGTCGGCAACCCTGTATTCTATTACAGGCCTTATAATCACTCCATTCTCTTTTGCCGCCGAGAAGCAGGTTCTGAAATCTTTTCTGATCGCATTTAGATTGGAGGATTCTATATCATTTCTATTAACCACGAGGTCTACTGTTTTAACACCTCTTTTTATAGATAGCAGAATTTCATGCACCCTAATCCTAGTCTCTGAAATGCCAAGAGGGAAGTCAACGAGCGAGGAGAAGTTGCAGTGCTCACGAATAAACGTCTCATCTATTCTTGGGATTAGGCCAGAAGGCGCGCATATTTGATCTACACGTTTTTCGGTTGCTTCAAATATACACGCCAATATCTCTGGGTATTTTGGCTCATTGCATAATAGCTCTAACTTCATTTAGATCCTCGTAGTATGTTTTGGCCTTGTTGAATCTACGTCTAGCAGTTTCTCTGCTGTAGCCATTCATCTGACCTATTTCTGTCATCGTCATCCTGTAAATATATTTTTGTTTCAATAGTCGAGAGTATTCTTCAGGAAAATCTAACAGTACAACTTCTAGGTTTTCTGTGCTAGTCTTGCCACACACATCGAACGGGATGTTTGTGAACTCTCTTTTCTTCTTCTTTAGGAAGTTCTTTATAGCAAAGGTCAGCTGCTGATAAAGATAGGATGTAAATTTGACATTGCGAGATGGATCAAACTTGTTTAAGCACTCCCACAGAGTAACATATCTCAGAGAAGATATATCGTCGGGATCTACAAACCTTTGATATTTCGAGCAAACTTTATCCATAATTTTCTTGTAATCAATATTCTTAACTGCTTCATCAATGTTTTTGTTCATCTGAACTCCTAATAATAATACCACCAATTTTGTTACGTAAGTCTTCAAGTTTATTTAAATCATGCAAATACTTATCGTTCAAAGTGTCTGACATGATATAATCAATCTCTCCTTTAGAGGAAACAAATATAGACCAGTGAGGCTTTGATCGCACTTGGGTCTTTACTTCCTCTAAAATGTCTCTTAAGTCCTCTGTTACAGCCTGAACAGCGCTCATATGTCCTGTATCGGCTATACAGTTCTCAATATTTAATTTAACCTCTGTTGCATTAAAAAGTTTTCCAACACCTATGAAAAAAGTATATCTTCCCATTATCTTGATAGCTTCTACACCATCTACCAATTCTACTTCATCTCTAATTTTAGTAGTTACATCGAAGTTGGTATACGCTATCCAGCAGTCCCATCTGTCGGAAGGCTTCAAAAAAGAGTCTGCCGCTTGAGGCCCGTAGGGAGTGTATAAAACACGAGGAGCTGGTTCTAAAAACCTCATGGGAAACTCTGCGCCCTCTTCTTGAGAAGACATAAGTTCTTCTAGTATAGATAAATCTGTGTCATTCTGGTAAAAGTCTTGAACCACAGCATTCCAGCTTTGCCAAGCTATTTTTTTTGGTTTTGACATTTCAAATACCTCCATCTAATGACTTATACAAAATATTATACACATTATTGTAGGTTTTGCTGGCTAGGTTTGATGACCAAACTACCACTTTCAAGAGGTGTTTTATTCTTTTCATAAAGGTTTAAAAAAAGTTCTAATTCTTCTGGCATGTCGTCACACTGATCAATTATATGGGTTAGCATTGCATCTTCATATTTTCCAGTGGATAACTGAGACATAATAAATGCTAAATTTTCTATATCAGGGACACTAGCACCCCAACCGCACTCAAAAAAAACTTCTCCAGTATCCTTGTCTACATAGCATTTAAAGAAACAAGATTTATCATTATGCGTATCTTCTTGAGGAATGTCGTGAGATGATGTCAAAGTAGTGTTCTCCTATTTGTTTTATTTCTTCATCAATACAAACTCTGATTGTGTTGCCTTTACTTTTCCAACCATAACTGGTAGGAAACTGACAAAAATAAATTGCCTCGAAGTGGTCTTCATGCCTAACAAAATCACATAAATCTATGTCTAGCCATTCATAGGTATAGCCTAAGTATTCACTACATATCTTCTTGACTGCATCTTTAGGTGTCTGCGATAATAGATACTTGTGGAGAGGCTCACCGTCAACCAACAACTTAATTCTTTCTGGATGTAAGGTTGGTTTTGATGTATCAATAGCTAGCGGTAATAGTGTAACTTTAATCTTCATCTTCGGTACTAGTTTCAACTTGTTCGGTTTTGTCTTGTGCTTCTTTGATTAACTGGGCTTTAAGTTCTTGTGTTAATTGAAAACACTCTCTAGCCTCTTTGTATTCTTCAAAAGCTTGTCTAAATTCATCAAACACTTGGGGATGTTCTCCAACGCCCATAGAAGAATTCATATAGATCTTCATTGTTAGCGCAGACTTATCCATAATAGCCCTGTAGTGCGATTCTGCGACTGATATAAATTCAAAGTTCATTATTTACTCCTGTTATAAAAAGAGTCCGACGCATCGTGCGTCAGACTCAGAATCATGATTCTCAAATATGTATCACTCCGTTGTACGAAGAGAATCACCAACGATCCAAGCTACAGCAATAGCAACAATACTAGTCGCTGTGTCTTCTGGGATGCCGATGACATCTTGCAGGGCTATGGTAACAACAGTACCAATAGCTGTCCAAAAACGTCTCGACTTCACTAAGGATTTGACCTTATCTACCATTTTCTCTCTCCTATAAAAAGATAACTGGTTACTGAAAATATTTTAGCATGCGAATAGGGTATTTACAACCTTATTCTATGGCTTCTACAAACTTTTTGGCAGAGTTTTCCCAAGAAAACTCATTAGCCGTTATAATCCCGTCTGAATTCTGTACTAAATCACCCTCTTTTTTCTGCTTATGCACCTCCCTCATGTGTGAAATTATTTGATCTTTTTGATCCTCACCTATAGATGCCCACATGCCCTGACCGTGAAACCACACACCATCAACAGCAGACTCTAAAGATGTAACATCTACCAACATAGAGTTCTTAGCACTGCAAAACTCAGTATGTCCTGAATAGTTGGTAGTGATTACATGTTTACCACAAGACAACATTTCAAGTAATTCAAGATTCCATCCTTCGGCTCTGGCTGGAAAAACGCCACAGTCAGTTTGTTTCATAATATTGTACACATCTCTGTGGTCTTTTTGTCTTGGAATTATACGTATCTTGTCTCCTAGCTTGGAGTTTTTATACAGATTTATCCATTCGTCTTGCTGTTGCTGACTATAGAAAGGGTTGTGGCACATCATCCATAGCTCTACTTCGTCGTTATAATCAAATGCTTTGTTAAAGCATTCAACTAATATGTCATGGCCTTTTCTAACTTCCCATTTTCCACAATTAAAGAAAACTGTCTCTCTTCTGCCTGATTTAAATGGCTGGAATATGTCTCTATCAACACCAAGAGGAACCACACTAGTTTCTATAGATGTTTCCTGTTCTGCGATCTGTTTTGCCCACTCGGAACAAACTAAAATTTTATCATTGTGAGAAAGGCTCCATTTTTCTGCCTTCGTAAACTGATTTAACTCAAAAATAGGAAAGGCAATATGTTTACCTTTGCCAATGTGATGATGTACATCATTTTGATGCCAAATTTTTACAGATGCTGTTGATCTGTTTACGTTTTTTTGTATCAGTTTAGAAAAAAGCTGAAGATATTTAGGATCTTCTATTTGGCCTATCACATTGAGCTGTAGATCGTAACCTATTTTCAATAAACTCTTTATAATATTGACAGAGGCTACGCCGTAACCTAGATTGTTAATTGGTGCTGTAATATTAATCATTTTTACCTCTTGATAATTCATAGTAATGGCGGACATTACCTAAGTCTACCTTTTTATCTTCAAAAATATCATTATCTAACACTCGGATAAAATCTTCGTGCATTTCATTATCTTGCATCCATATGGCGTGCCACTTATACTCATCCCTACTCCAAGTTCCCCAGTCTGTTAGGATCGCAAAATATATTCCGTCTACACCAAGTAAGGATTGTGCAAACTCTACGGCCTGCGGCATCTCGCTGTAGTTTTGTCGTTGAACAACAAAGTCGAGCCTAAGTCTATCAATTTCACCACATCTCCTGAGTTCGTCAACCATCTCTATGTTTTTCATCAGGATGTCCCACTTACCTCCAACCCTAACCTTGTTGTATGTCTCTTCGGTTGCGGCATCAATAGATATTAGAACAGTACTTATATTATCGTGACATAAGCTCATTCTTTCCCACATATTTTCAGTAAACATGACACCGTTTGTTTGCAGGTTGATAACTACGTTGGGATGTTTATTGCCATCAAAACTTGTAAGAAAATCTCGAAAGACTTTTGAACCAAAAGGATCTCCCGATCCAGTTATGTTAAATATTAAGTCACCATCTAA
>VTLG01007455.1_pt1 | contig 108467 bp, 99 predicted proteins | sample 4694571 | NCBI WGS metagenome assembly VTLG01 (sample SAMN12604809, study PRJNA352737) | marine metagenome | biome: ENVO:00000447; feature: ENVO:00000209|ENVO:00000569|ENVO:01000036; material: ENVO:00002151; isolation source: viral sequences binned using virsorter ... | reverse complement strand
GAGATCTGGTGTGATCCTAAAATCCGTGTAGGACACGAAAAAACACGAGTTATCTAATTATGACTGATACCTTGTGGAAGATCGTAGAACTTGGGACCAATGGCTGGTATGTCATTGACCCCAAGGTTGATCAGAACTTAACAAAAGAACAGGCGGAAAGAAGACTTGAACACTATATTGGTGAAGGTTATTCTCCACAAAGATTGAAGGCTAAACATCAAAATGACAATCGTATTGATAAATAGGTTATGGCAGTAAGAAAAATGTCAAAAAATGGATCTCCCCTAGGTGAGATTCAGAAAAAGACTAGACAAGGACAGGGTAATAATTCTAAATACTCTGCAACTAGTCGAAATCACAAAAGAAAACCCTACAGAGGACAAGGTTAATGGCAGATTCAGATCCAACAAAGGCACCACATAACGTCACTACAGTTGGCGGTGGAAGTGGAAAGACAGTCGGACAATATGATGTATCCGCACAAGCACGTAAGAAGTCTGCTGCAATCAACAACAATACTCAATCTCCATTGGCAGCAGGGTAGAAAAAAACAATTGAATAACCTTAAGCACTTGGGTAAATGCCTAAGTGCTTTTTTTATGCGATAAATAAGATATGATAATGGAATTTACTATGGAAACTAGAAACGAAGACAATTTACTCCGTGAAGTTGTTGGAGATGATGCCAATGATGCTAAAAGAAAGCAAAAATTGGAAGAAAGTGACCTAGATACACATAAGTGTCCTGAACCAGAATGGCTTTAATAGACAGATCAAAAAATAAATCCACAGTTTTTAGGGATATTAGTTTATCATTTGTTCGACATCCTGTAACAAATGATCTTGGTATCTTTTCTAATGAGGATGCTATACGAAGATCTGTCACAAATTTGACGAGAACTCGTTTGGGTGAAAGATTCCATAATGATTTAATTGGAACACAGATTGATGATTCTATGTTTGAATTACATACTGTGTTCGATGCTGAAAGTATTCAAGATGATATTATTCTTTTACTTGAAAACTTTGAACCAAGAGTTAATAATGTTCATTGTCAGGTAGCTTTTCCACCTGATACTAATGAATTAAATGTTGCTATTCGATATGATGTGACTGGTTTGGCTTTGCCTACTCAAAATATAGAATTTGTTCTTCAATCTACTAGACTATAATGGCGTTCAATCAGTTTACTAACCTAGATTTTGCCGATCTTCGAGCACAAATCAAAGATTATTTGCGAACTAATAGTAAATTTACAGATTTTGACTTTGAAGGGTCAAACTTTTCTGTTCTGATTGATCTGTTAGCGTATAACTCATACATTACTGCCTATAACACTAATATGGCAGTTAATGAGTGTTTTCTTGATAGTGCAACTCTAAGAGAGAATGTTGTTTCACTTGCAAGAAATATTGGTTATGTACCGAGGTCAAGTAGGTCTGCTTCTGCAACGGTTAATTTCAGTGTTGACTTAGGTACTAATGATACTAGGATTGTAATATTAAAAGCTGGACAAGTTGCATTAGGTAACCAACAAGGTGGTCAATACATATTCTCTATTCCAGATGACTTTGTTGCTACTGTAGATGATAATAATGTTGCTCTTTTCAACAATTTAACAATCTATGAGGGTGTCTATTTAACAAAGACATTCACAATTGACTATTCTCAACCCAATCAAAGATTTGTTCTTCCAAATTCTAATATTGATACTACTTCTATTCGTGTTACTGTAAAATCAACAACGAATGAGATTTATGCTCTATATGACAATATTTTAAGAGTAGATTCTACTTCTAAACTGTTCCTTATTCAGGAGATTGAAGATGAACAGTATGAGATATTGTTTGGTGATGGAATTTTAGGTAAGAAACCACCTGCTGGTGCAAAGGTTACAGTCAGTTATGTTGTAACCAATGGACCTCTTGCTAATGGTGCTACTAACTTCTCTTTCATTGGTATTTTGAAAGATGATACGGATACAACTCTTACAAGTGGTATTTCATTACTTACAACTACATCTAGTGCTTCAAATGGTGATAATGTAGAAGATATCAGTTCAATCAAATACTTAGCACCCCGTATATACGCTGCACAGTATCGTGCAGTAACGGCAAACGACTATAAGGGTATAATTCCATATGTTTATCCTAACGTCGAGTCTGTGACCGCCTATGGGGGTGAGGAGTTAGATCCACCTGAGTATGGAAAGGTCTTTATATCAATTAAACCAAGAAATGGTTCATTCTTATCACAAATTACTAAAGATAGTATTTCTACACAATTAAAACAATATTCTATTGCTGGAATTAAACCAGAGATAATTGACCTTAAGTATCTTTATGTTGAAGTTGATTCATCTGTCTATTATAACACTAACGCAATATCCAATGTAACTGACTTGAGAACATCGGTAGTTAAGACATTAACCACTTATTCTCAATCAACGGATATTAATGCTTTTGGTGGAAGATTCAAATACAGTAAAATCGTTGGTTTGATTGATGATTCTGCTAGAGGTGTTACTTCTAACATCACTAAAGTTAAGATGAGAAGAGACATTATTCCAGAAATCAATACATTTGCTACATACGAACTCTGTTATGGAAATGCCTTCTATCAACAATGTGATGGTTATGGTATTAAATCTACAGGATTCACTGTAAGCAATATTAATGGAACTGTTTTTCTTGGTGATGTACCTATAACTGGTACTACAACTGGAAGATTGGTATTCTTTAAACTTGAAAATAATATACCTCTTATCGTTAAAAACGATGCTGGAACAATTGATTATACCAAAGGAGAGATTATTTTAGATGTGGTAAATATAACAGGTACTTCATTGGCAAATGGAACAATTCAAATAGAAGGAATTCCACAATCCAATGATGTTATTGCATTGAAAGATTTGTATTTACAACTTGATGTTCAACATAGTGAAGTCTCTGCTATTCCTGACGTTGTTTCTTCTGGTGAAAATACATCTGCTACATCATACGTCACTACCTCCAGCTACACAACTGGTTCAGTCTATACAAGATAAATGACGGATATTAAAAAGGTAAAAATCTCTCATATTATTGAGTCGCAGATCCCTGAATTTTTGAATCAGGAGTCACCTCTGTTTGAGGAATTCCTTAACGTCTATTATCAATCACAGGAACACCAATCAGGTGTTGTTGATTTAGCCAGCAATCTTGTTGATTATAGAAAAATCAGTGCATTTAACAATGAAACCCTAGTGCCTGCAACGGTTCTCACGGCTGATATTCTTGCTGGTGAAACCACTATAAATGTAGTCTCTACTCGTGGTTGGCCTGCAACATATGGTCTTTTGAAGATTGATAATGAGATTATTACATATACTTCAAAAACTGACACACAATTCTTAGGATGTGCTAGGGGATTTAGTGGTATTGATCAAATATCAAGAGAAGACGCATCAGAATTTCTAAGTTTTCAGGAAACTGATGCAGATAAACATGTATCTACTACTCCAGTATTTAATTTAAGTAATTTATTTCTACAAACATTCTTTACTAAGTTTAAAACTGAGTTCCTTCCTGGCTTTGAAAATAGATCTTTTACTGCTGGTACGTCTGTTGCTAATGTTCTTACAAGGGCAAAAGACTTTTATATGTCTAAGGGAACTGATGCATCGTATCAGATTCTTTTCAAATTACTATATGGTGAAGAGATTGAACTGATTAAACCAATTGATCAGACAATTAGTGCATCATCTAACGTATATTTCCAAACTAAACACCTTCTTGTAGAGAATCTTTTTGGAGGAGAACCACTAAATGCAGTTGGTAATTTCCTGTACCAAGATATACCTGGCATTGGAACTGCAAGTGCTTCGATTTATAATGTAGAATATAGACCTGTTGGTTCTAAAGACTTTTATGAATTGTCTCTAGACTCTACTTCTTTTGATGGATCCTTCCAAATTCCAGGCAAAACTAAAACTCTTGAAGCAACTGCTGAAGATTCCACTTCGATTGTTGTTGACTCTACCGTTGGATTTGGTAAAACTGGTAATCTTTTAATTAAACCAACAAAAGATTCAAACTTCCTTAGTGTATCATATACAGACAAAACAGTTAATCAGTTTTTGGGTGTAACTGGTGTATCCACATCTTTAAACTTTTCAGCAGATATATTCCAAGATAAGTTAGCTTATGCTTATTCTGGTATAGGTCAAACTGCTTTATTGCAGTTTAGACTTGTAAATGTTATTGATACCGTTGATACTACTGACACATCAAATATGATGGTTGGGGATTCAATGAAGTTGAACTCCTTTGGTCAAGATTTGGGGGATGATCCAAAATTTAACAATTGGATCTATAATATTCCTTCTACTCATACAATTTCATCGTTTAGTCAGGTAAACGTTAATACCTACAGAATTGTACTATTTGACGCTATTGTTTTCTATGTTGATGAGGAATTAACACTATCAGATCAATTTGGAAATTCAATATCTGTTATTGTTAAAGATATTGAGTATGGAGCAACAAATATACAGAAGAAATTCTCAAATACTGTTGTTGTACAGGTTTCTTCAGCTCCTCCTGCAAATCCAGCAACTATTCAAAAGAAAGTTATTAAAGCTTCTCATAATTCCAACTATTTTGCTGGTGTTGGTGATTTTCCCGTTGGTATTCAGAACACCTATTTGGATAAGGATGAAAAGTACAATTATGTAGCTTCTTCTGGATTACCAAACTACCCTATTTTCGCTACTGACAATAAAGTTTGGGTTAAGTCTGATTCTGTAGAAGCTACTGATAGTGGAGTACCCATTTTAGGTGGTGGATATACATATACGATTAAGTCTATTGACCCACAATCTAATACTGCATTTAAACATAATTATGTAACGGGAGATAAGATATATTGGGACAATACTACTACAAGTGGTATCCAAACTGGTATCTACTTTGTTACTAGTGTAAATGAAACTGAATTTAGACTTTCATACAGTGGTTCTGACGTATTTGCTAATAAGTATATTGCTTTAAAAATCAATACTACAGGACAGTTTATATACAAGTCTGGTTGGGAAAATAAAACACTAAAAAATCAAAAAATCTTACGTAAGTTTCCATATGTAAGAGAGAAGAACTATTTTGATGATCCTAACAAAAGAGATATTGATAATAGAGCTATAGGATTATTAGGTAATGGTGTTGAATTGTTCCCACCTACCGTTCTTGATGAACAGATTTTCTTTGGTGATATTAGAAATATTGAAGTAACTGATTCTGGTAAAGACTATGATGTTCTTAATGGACCACCACTAATCATTAATGATTCTAAAGGTTCTGGTGCTTTTGCTCATGCTAATGTAACTGGATCATTTAGAGATGTTAAACTTGTAACGCCTGGAATAGGATATCAAGAGAAACCAAAGATTTCTGTTACTGGTGGTAATGGTACTGGTGCTGTTTTGGAGTCTAACTTTGTTAGAGGAAGAATTCAGAATAACTTTAAAGCGGATGGTACATCTGTTAATACATCATCAGATACTATTGATTTTGAAACTAGACATAATTTTGAATTAGGTGAAGGTGTTGTATATGATGCAAGAGGAAATACTCCTGTTGGTAACATAGTAAGTGGTGCAACCTACTATGCTTTCCCAGTTAGTGATTTAATACTTAAATTACATACAACTCCAGAAGATGCTATTGCTGGAATTAACACTGTTAATTTGGGATCTGTTAGTTTTGGTTTCCATAGATTAACAACTCTTGAAGCTAAAAATACAATTACCAAGATCTATGTAAAAGAGCCTGGAACTGGTTATTCCAACAAAAAGGTTGTTGTGCCTGGAAGACCTGTTAATGGAGACACACAGTCTGGTATAAGTACATCTGACGATTATATTTTTGCACCTAATCACAATTTCCAAAGTGGAGAGATAGTACAATATAGTGCTACTGGAACTCTTATTAATGGATTATCTACAACTACGAATTATGCTGTAGGTAAATTAGACAGTAATAGATTTAAATTATATGATGTTGGTATTGGTACTCAACAAACTCCTGAGAACTACGATAAGAAAAGAAATATAACTTTAAGAGGATCTGGTGTTGGAGGTAATCATACAATATCATACCCACCTATTGTTGTTTCTGTTGAAACTTTATCTGCTATAGGATCTACTACAATCATTCAACCTACTATACGTCCAAAGGTACTTGGAAATATTGAAAGTGTCTATTTGGAAGAAGGTGGTACAGGATATGGTTGTACTAACATTTTAGACTTCCATAGAAGACCAGATATTGGTATATCTACAGTTACTACTCAGGCATTATTAAAACCAATAATCATTGATGGTTCTATTGTAGATGTTCAAATACTTGCTTCTGGTTTAGGGTTTAGACAAGATTCTGACATAATTGTAACCAGTCCTACAGGTAGTTTTGCTGATATTGCCCCAGTAATCACAGGTAATAAAATAACTGGTGTTCAGATACTTGATGGAGGAGTTGGATATGCAATAAGTGATACTACATTAACTTTACAGAATAGAGGTGTTGGAGCTAAATTTATTGGTGATATTCGTGAATGGAAAATTAATCAGGTCACTAAAAATGAGACCATTATAAGTCAGGAAGACTCTCTTTTAACTAAACCAAGTAATAACCCAGAATATCAGTTACAAACAGTATCAATGTATCCTCCTAAAAAGTTGAGATATCAACTTGGAGATAATATTGATTCTGGTAATTTAGAACAAACTGCAAATCCACAACACTCTCCTATATTGGGTTATGCCTATGATGGTAATCCAATATATGGCCCATATGCATTTGAGAATCCAACTGGTGGTAGTGTTATAAGACTAACAACTGGTTACATAGTCGATACTACATCTAAAGTAGGTCTGAGACCGCCTGGATATGCTCTGGGGTACTTTATTGATGACTTTAAGTATGATAACTCTGGGGATCTTGATGAATATGGTGGAAGGTATTGTATAACTCCACAATATCCAGATGGAACATATGCATACTTCTACAGTATTGATGTTGATTCAAGTGGAGTTGCTGAACCTAAGTATCCATACATTATGGGTACAAAATTCAAGGATCTTCCAATTGAAGATAACTTTATTACGTTCTTCAATCAGGATAATCCTGTAATTGAAAGTGAATTAACAAGAAATGTTGGTCCATATTACCTTTCATATGGAAACTCTGATTATGATCTTATTGATAAGATAAGTGATAATTACAAACAAAGATTTAATGTAACAAAGACTAAAACTTCTGGTATATCATCAGTAACTATTTTTGCTAGAGGAACTGAATATAAAGTTAATGACAGTCTTGAATTAGACAATGCTGGTACAGATGGTACTGGAACAAATATTGTTGTTTCTGAAGTATTAGGTTCTGAAGTTGATACTGTACAGATTGGAGTATCTACTTTCCCTGAAACAACTTTGTTATTAGAGGATAATAGGATTGTTGGTATAACAACTATACCACATGAAATTGCTAATGGTGAAACGATATATCTTTCTGGAATTTCAACATCACAATTTACACCATTTAATGGACTTCAGAAAGTAGAAGTTCTTACTAGGTCTGTTGGATTGGCAACTGATCTTGCAAATGTTAATACTACTGGAGTTACAACATATATTAGTGTTACTGATACCTTTGGATTTGCTCAAGATGATATCATTGGTATCGGAACAGAAACCATGTTGGTTATGGATATTGATCCTCAATATTCAAGACTTCTTGTTAAGAGAGAATATTATGTTGGTATGGCTGCTACACATAGAGCAGGAACCGATAATGTTATTCTAAAACCAACTAAGTTCTCCTTTGGATTGGGTAATGAGGATATTACATACCTATCTCAGAAGAATTATTATACTTATTTTGATCCAAAAAATACAGTTGGTGTTGGATCTACTGGAACCCATTATGACATAATATCTACTGGATTAGGTACAGCTGGAAATCAAACAATAGAAAACAGATTTGTTCCTGAGAGATCCATTTATATGCCTAAGGGTCATGTTTATACAACAGGACAGAAATTAACTTATAATATAGGATATGCAGGAACTTCTCTAGTTTGGGCTAAAACTTCAGTTGGAGCAACAACTGGTGTAGGAACAGAAGTTCTAGCTCAGGGATCTACTGTTTATGCTGTTAATCTTGGTAGAGATCGTATTGGATTATCCACTGTAGGATTCCCTACTGCTGCAGATGCTGTATATTTCTATAATCTATCAAATGTTATTGGCTTTGGTCATTCACTTGCTACCAATTTTCCAAAAGTCACTTCTACTATAGAAAGATATTATGGAAAAATAACTACTAAAACTAACCATAATTTACTTGGTGGTGATGTAATTACTATAGATGCTATACCCACTTCAACAGAAACAGTTACCTTAAGGTACGATCCAGTACTTGCTAAAATTACTACTGAAAAAGTATCTTTTGATAATAATGATTTTAGTGCAGATTTAACTCAAATTGCAATTAATAATCCATCATTCCAAAGTGGTGATAAAGTTGTATATTATTCAGGTGGAAATACTATAAACGGACTAGTAGATAATGAAACATATTTTGTTCTACGGGAAGATGTTAGTGCAATAAAATTATGTAAGCATAGAAAAGATGTAGATGATGCTAAAGTAGTTAATATTACTAGTGTTGCAGTTGGTACATATCATCTTGCTAAGATTAATCCAGCACTTAATTTCACTACGGGTAATATTATTACTTTTGATGTTTCTGACCAGACTCTTGGTGACATGAGGTTGGATTTCTTTGAAGATATTGATTTTGTTAATAGATTGGATGTAAGTGGTGATTCTGCTTTAGGATTTAATGTAAGTAGAAGTGGTATTCCTGGCACTCCTAATGCTACTGTTAGTCTAAGGTCAAGTACAGATTATCCAAGAAAGAGTTATTATAATCTTACTCCTGTTGTTCCTTCAGATAACAGAAAACTGTATGGTATATCTGATACTGAGGTTACTGGTAGAAACAATATAACTTTCGATAAGATTGTTATTAAGGCAGAACACAGTATTCTTAGGAAGAGTGATAAAGAATTTACATTCAACTTGAAATCTAAACCAACTGAACCTCAGATGTATGTTTCTAGGGTTGGTGTTAGTACAATAACATATAGAACTAATTCTGAGACTGCTAGAGGTCCAATTGCTAAAACTAAGGTTAATTTCCCTGGCAAAGGATATAGAATATTACCTAAAGTTATTGGTTTTGCTAGTACTCAAGGTAAAGATGGTATTGTTAAAGTTTCTTCACCAGAAATAGGAGAAATTGATAATCTTGAAAGAGTAAAAGATGGATTTGATTATCCAACTGATCCTACTTTATTACCATTCTTAAGTGTTCCTGCAATTGTAGATATTAATGGAATTGCTAGGATTGATGAAGTTGGAGTAACAACAGGCGGTAGAAACTATACCCAACCACCAACTCTTACCGTTCGTGGTAACGATAATGTTAAAATTGCTGCTCATGTTATTGGTGGATCTGTCGATAGCGTAGAAGTTATTGAAAATGCTTATGAATTTAATGAACCATTAAGTATTATCACTACCAAAAACTCTAATGGTTATGATATTGATAATATTACACATTCTGGTACTGATGTAACAGTTGAATTACTTCTTGATCCTCAATTTAATAAACCAATAACTTCTGGTTATGCTTCTACTGATATACCGTTCCCATTTGCTGTTGGAGATACTGTTTTCATAGAAGGTTGTAGATTAAAACCAGATTCAATAACACAGGGAGAAAATAACTTTAACTCCGCAGATTATGACTATGGTTTCTTCCCAGTAACAGGTATTAATAGCACCAATTATACTGTTACCTACAGTATGGCGAATGTTGCTGGAATTAATACTGTGACTCTTGGTTCTTATGATGATGACTTTACTCTAGGTTATATCGTCAATTATAAAGACATGGCTGTCTTTGATATGAAATTAATTGATGATGGAAGATATGTTTCTGGTGAAAGAGTAACTGCTGCTAAGTTTGAAGGTTATGTTGCAGAAAATGGTTGGAATGAAAAATTAAATCAACTAAGATTAAGAGATACTATAGGAGTACTTAGATCTGGTGATACCTTAACTGGTGAAGTATCTGAACTAGAAGGAAATGTCAGAGATGTAACCAAATTTAAGGTTAAAACTAAACTTGGAGTTACTAGAAATAAAGTATCCAAGAATGATATGAATTTTGGTATTCTTAATGATTTCGGTCAAAGAATATCAGATAACTTCTATTATCAGAAGTTCTCATACTCAATTAAGAGTGATCTTCCATATAATCAGTGGAAAGAATCTGTAAGATCTATTCTACACCCATCTGGATTCCTTGAATTTTCTGATTTAAGAATTACTAGTGATCCTAAAAAAGATGCAGATGCATTGAATTTGGTAAGTGTTGGTATTGCAAAATCCAACAATATGAAGGTCAAACCAGCAGATCAAAAGATTGATCTTATAATCAATATTGACAATGAAGTATTCTTAGGTAATAGACAGAATTTCTGTATGGTTACAGAAGATGATGCTTTACCTGATGGATCTGTACAGAGAATCTTCTTCCCTGAAGGAAGACCAATTAAGAGTTATATTCTTAATAAGACTAATAAGGTTCTTAAGTTGGATGATATTTCTCAAGGATTTAATGGTGCTCATGATAGAACTGGTACTTTACAAGGAAATACCGAGTTTAAATTAAGATCTGACAATAGACCAGTATTTAAAGTATCATATGGTGCTTCTGATACTAGTGCTGTTAGTCTAGTTAATAACGCACTTACTATTCAGGGACATAATTTCCAATCTGGTCAAGAGTTGGTTCTTGATAAACAGGGTGGAGATGGAATTGGTATTGGCACTACATCACATGTAACTGGAACCAAAGACATTGTTATGTCTGTTGTTACTTCTGGTACTGGATCCAGTGCGATGTATGAAAATGGATATAACGTACAAATTCCAGGCCCTGTTACTGGTACTGCTGTTACATCTTCTCCTATAGTACAATTCAGATGGTATGGATTTGGTAGTCCTGATGGAGGTTTGCCTGGAATAACTACTGGTAATGGTACTGGTGCAAGATTCCAAGTTAAATTTGATTATGATCAAACAAGTGGTGTTGCAATTTCAACAGCTGTTGTATTGATCAGTGGTGGTACTGGATATGATGTTGGTGATACTGTAAGTATTGCTGGAACTCACTTGGGTGGTGCAAATCCAGCTAATAATCTTACATTCCCAGTTACTGCTGTTACAGGAACAAGAACTGGTATTTTAACAACATACTCTAACTTACCATCTACCAATAATGGATCTGGTAGTGGTGCAAGATTTGATGTTATTAGAGATGCTAATCTTGATGTAGTTCAAGTTGATGTAGTTCAAGGTGGTACTGGATATGCATCTACCAATAGAATTTCTATTGCTGGAACATATATTGGTGGTTCTTCACCTGCTGACGATTTGTATATGACTCCAATTGAACTTGGTACTACAAATATGCCCGATACCGTATTTGCACAGAAGATTGATGATGTAACATTTAGATTATCTGGATTATCAACTTCATTACCAATGGACTTCACAGGACTTGGTACTGGAACACATATTCTTAAGTATGCTAATCCTAAGTTGAATGCTATTATTATGATTGATAATATTATTCAAACTCCAATTAAGAACAAGAAACTTACTGTTGGAATTGGATCTCAGATATCTTCTACTGATCAGGGTATCGTTATTTCTTCTGGAATTAGTTCTTTGTCAAGAAATGATGTTATCCAAGTTGATGATGAATTAATGAAGGTTAAGTCAATTGGTGACACTTCATTTGTTAAGGCTAGATATGCAAATGTAGAGACAACTGTTGATAATAATTTCTACTATGATACGAAGAGAATGAACTCTTCTGTTACTCGTATGGGATCAACATTAGCAACTCACGATGACAACCCTCCATATTAACTATAAATAAAGAAAAACCACTTGTAAGTAATGGCTAGACAAGGTATAAACACTGGTTCAGCTCCCAATGATGGGACAGGGGATACCCTGTTAGCTGGAACACTGAAAATTAATGCCAACTTTGAAGATGTATATACAGTCTTTGGAGATGGATCGAACTTAATTAGTTTCGTATCTTATGCTAGTACCGCTGGATACTCTACAAATTGTGGTATTGCAACGACTTCGACATATGCAGGAACTGCTGGAAAGGTAGATACTGCAATAGATATTAATACTACTGGTGTTATAACCTCTAGTTATGCTGATGTTGGTAAAATTACAATACAACAGCCTGGTGCAATTGCTGATGGTCCTATAGAGATTGGTTATGCTACAACCATGTTTAGGATTAGATCTGATGGTATGGTGGGCATAGGAACTTCACTTCCCACATCTCAGTTACAAGTTGCTTCATATTCTAATGAAAAACCAGCAATATGGGCAATTACAAAGGGTAATGCACACGGATTAAGAGTTTCTTCTAATGAACTTGTAACTCCATCAGAAAGTTTTGTAGTTACTAAAGGAGCATATTGTGGTATAGGATCTACTGCTCCTTCATCTAGATTGGATGTTAGGGGTGATGTACAAATCAATGGTATTAGTACCTTTAGTGGTACATCACATTTAGACGGAGATATTACAGAGAAAGTAGTTGGCAAATGGACAGACGGACTAACAGCTGTTGGTGGAACTTTAACTATAGATGTTTCTCAGGGATCTGTTCTTCTTGGTGGTCTAACAACATCAGTTATAACTTGGGATTTCACTAATGTAACTGCGTTAAATAGTAAGGCTACTACGATTACTCTGATTAACAACGCAGGGGTTGGTGCTACTTATGGTGATGCAGTTAAAGTGAATAGTATTCCTGTTGCTGGTGGTATTCATTGGGTTGGTGGAAATCCGCCTCCTTCGACGAGTAATGATGATATTCTGACGTTTAGTATTATACGAGATAGTACTGGAGCTGCAAGGGTATATTGCAGTAGTTCTCTTAACATTCTTTGATAGGACGTAATAAATGCCAAGGACTACGCCTGGATCTGGAGCTCTCTTAAGGCCTTATTTTAATTCCGATTACGGAATAGAAAAAATTGAGGTGTTGGATGGTGGTGTTGGATACGCCAAGACCGATCCTCCAAAAATTGAAATAGACGGGACAATGACACCTGTAACAGAGGGTGTGTTTTTTCCTGTAATTACAGGTATTGGTACGATAGCGGATATTGTAATATTCAAGAGTGGTTTAGGATATTATCCAGTTTTTAGTACTACAACTTCTTCGGATGTTGTAGTTGAACGTGGATCTTTTGGTTCAATAGCAACTAGTCATACCGTAGGATCTGGAAATTCTGTATATACTGGTGATTATAATATTAAAGATGATACGATATATTTCACGGATGCACCATATGGTAAAGCTGGTCCTACTGGATTAGAAACTGGTTCTACATTTGCTGGAAGATTATTCTCCAGAAAAATGGATCCATATGATGTGGAGGATAAGAACTTAATATTAGATGATATTGCTCTTGAATTTACAGGTATTGCTGGAACACAGTTTAAATTAACTGAAAATTTAGGTATAGTATCTGCTCTTTACAATGATGTAAATACTGGGGTTGATATTAATAACAATCCATTTGTACTGATTAACAATGTTGTACAAACGCCTGGTGCTGATTTTGAGGTTGTTGATAGTTCAGAAAACAAGATTAACTTCTTAAGTGGAGTACCTAGAGCTGGAAGAATTGTAAAAGTAGGATTACAAACTGGTTCTGGTTATTATTATCCATTAAAAGCATCTGGTAGAGTTGGTGTTGGTACTACTGGTGCAGTAGAATTTACAGATATTACAGGAAAGGGACAGGGATATAGATCAGTTCCAGAGATTAGTGTTAGATCATCTCAGGGATATGGAGCTAGTGTAACTCCATTAATGGGTACTAATGCTGGTACTACGGTTGGAATTACCACAGCAATCTATAATCATCTTACAGGAATTGCTACATTTACAACTGCTGCAGCTCATGGATTTGAAATAGATGATAGAATAAGAATTACTGGAGCTGGATTTACATTTACTCCATTGTCTGCTACTAGAAATATTTCTTACTTTGGATATGATTATTTGACTGGTATTGCAAGTATAAGGGCAACTGGTGGTCATTATATTGGAACTGGTACTAACCAGTCAAGAAGTGTCTTACTTGCTGGTGTTGATGTAAGTAATGGTATTACGACTTATAGGTTTAGAGAAGATGCTTATCCAATTGTCAATAATGACAATGCTAATGAAGTAAGGTTATATACTGGACTTTCAACAATGCCACTAACTTATGAAGGTGGTGGTACAGTTAGGGCTGGTGTTGATACTGCAATTCTAGAAGGTAAAAATGTTGTTGGATTTGATATTCTTGGAGTAACTACAAATACATTCAAATGTTATGTTGGTCTTTCTACTTTTGCACACAATTATATAACTGGTGGTGTAGTAGAAAAGACAGAAGCTGGTATTATTACAGCATTTTCTATTACTAATGGAGGAACTGGATATTATATACCTAGAACCATTGCTTATTTGGATGGTACTCCTTCAGATGGAATTACCACGATAACAGCTCATGGAAAAGAGATTGGTATTAGTACTTCTATTGCAAATGTTTATTACAATCCATCAACAGGTATTGCAACAATACAGGCTCAATATGCACATGGATTAACAGTTGATAATGCAGTAAGATTAGCTGGTATTGCGTTTAGTACTCCTATTGGAGATATTACATTCCCAAGTGATGCAAGAAAGGTCTTTGGTGTAACAAAGATTGAAAGTAACATCAATTTCCAAGTGAATATTGGTGCTGGAATGACAACTATTGGAATTCATACCCACCATCAAGGTATTGGTTCTTATGTTGCATTAGAAGGTCATGGATTATCTACTGATGACTTTATAGAACCAACAGGAACTGCTGTTACATTTGGAAGTAGTCCAGCTATAGAAGTTACTAGAGTTGTATATGATAATGTCTCTGGTATGGCAACGGTTCTTACTAAAAAGAATCACAACTTAAAAGATGATGATTGTGTTGTCTTTAGTGGAATTGCATTTACTTGCGACTATTCTCCTAGACTTAATTTAAGTAACGCTGAATACGATAATACTACTGGTGTAATGACGGTTACTACCGCTGCACCTCATGGATTTAAAGTAGGTAAAGATGTTGTAGTAACTGGTATTGGAATGACCTGCGAGATAGATGCAGGAGTTACAACACATTATTACCCAAGAAGACAGTCAAGTACATATAATACTTCAGTACCTATTACTGGTACAACTTCCAATACATTAACAGCTCAAGTTGGATATGCTCCTCCTCAAGACCAATTTGCACATACATTTGTAAGTGGATTGACTGGTGGTTTAATATTTGGTGGTGATTATGCTCATACATTTATTCGTGCTTCTGATGGGGCTGTAAGAACTGGTGGTGACTTTGAACATAAGTTTGTTACATCTACATCAAATGCAATATTCAGAGGTGGTGCATATACTCACAAGTATGTAAGTTCTTTATCAGAAACAATTATAATTGGTGGTGCATATAACCATACATTTGTTGCTGGTTCTGAGAATACTGATTGTATTTCTGTTGTTGGTGGTAGTAATACAACTCCAACTGCTGCAGATTACAACCCACTCACAGGAGATTTAGTACTAACTGTTAATGGTCATGGTTTATCTGGTCCTTCTGTACATTCCGTAACAACATCTAGGTATAATGCAGTTGTTGGTATATTAACTGTTACCGTACCTAACCATAACTTCGCTAACGGAGATACCATTAAGATTGTTGATAATTCTATAGGATTTAAGTGTTCAATGGATGGATATGCATCCACTCACACATATCCTAGATCAACTGATCCGATTAGTGATAAGTGGGTTCCTATTCAGAATAAAACAACTAATACTTTTGAAGTATTTGTTGGAAAATCACCGTTAGTCAATCATTCAGTAACAGACGCTCAATATACACCTTCCACTGGTATCATGACGATGACCATTGGAAATCATGATTTACTTCAAGGAAATAGTATTAAGATTGCTGCCAATTCATTAAACTTTAAGTGTGAAATGGATGGAAAGCAAACCATTAAAACATATCCAAGAACAACAGACCCAGTATATGATACTGCTGTTCCTATAACTGGTGTTGGGGATACTACTATTAGTGTTAATGTTGGTATTTCTACAATAGTTAAACGTACTCCAGTATTTGTTCATTATACTCCTTCTGTTGGTATTATGACGGTTGTTTTGGATACAACTAATCATGGTATCATTGTTGGTGATTCTGTTAAGTTTAAGCCTGGTTCTTTAGCATTTACTTGTTTAAAGGATGCTAATACTACAGTTCATTTCTATCCAAGACCTACAGACCCATATTATGACAAGGCTGTACCTGTAACTGGTGTTGCTGGTACTATGTTTACTGTTAATATTGGTCAAACTTCTGCTGGAAACTTTACACACACTTTTGTTACTAATCAGGGTGTTGCTAATGATGCAGTGATCACTGGTGGTGATTATCAACATGAATTTACTGGAATTGGAACAGACGCAGTTATTAGTGGTGGTAATTATTCACATACATTTGAAAGTGCAACTACTGGTGGGTTATTAAGGTCAGTACAGAAAGTTGGAATTGCTTCTGGTTCTTTAGTATTCAAATGTGCTAAAGATGCATATGCTACAGAACATGCATATCCAAGAGAGTCTGATCCTGTTTATGGGCAGAATATAGGAATTACAACTGTATCTACAAATACCTTTACCGTTAGAGTTGGTGTTAGTACCATACAGAAGAGATCAATATCAACCTCTACTTATGACCCTCTAACAGGAGATCTTGTACTTACAGTTGGATCTGGTCATACTTATACTTCAACGTCCTCACACACGATTACAACCGCTACCTATACACCTTCTACTGGTGTATTAGAACCAACAATTGCTTCTCATGGATTTAAGAGTGGTGAATACGTTAAATTTAATGATGGAGCGATTACATTTAAGTGTGCTGAAGATGGTGGATCTACAAACCATCCATATCCTCGTCCATCAGATCCATATAGCAATCAATGGTTACCAATCTACAATGTAGGAGTTAATACTTTCTCCGTATTTGTAGGTGTTTCTACAAACACTACTGCACATACATTTGTATCTGGTGCTACTGGTGGAGTCAAGAAAGCATCTGATACTATTGGAATTAATACTGGATCTATAACATTTACATGTTCTAGAGACGAACACAGATCACAACACTCATATCCTAGACCAACTGATCCTTATGGTGGTAACTTAAGTGTTGGTATTGGATCAACATCTGCTACAACTCTTACAGTAAATGTTGGTATTTCTACGATACAAACTCATGCAATTACAACTTCTACATATACTCCTTCAACTGGAGAACTTGTAATTGAATCTCCAAGAATTGGAGAGAAGTTGAAGGCTGCTGATTATTATACCATCAACATGGCTACCTACAATGGAGCTACTGGTATTATCACATGTACTATACCTGATCACAAATTTACTACTGGAGATAGAGTAAGATTTGCACCAAATTCAATAAGATTTACATGTAGCATGGATGGTAAGAGTACCATTCATAGTTACCCAAGATCTTCAGATCCTGTTGCTTCTAAATGGGTTCCTATTTTTGATACAACACAAAATACCTTTAGTTGTAATGTTGGTGTTTCTAGTATTATACCTTATAGTCCAACTGGAGGATCATATGATCCAGCTACTGGACATTTAACTTTAACCATTGGATCACATAAGGTTAGAAAAGGACAGAGTGTTAAATTAAAGACTCGTGCATTTAAATTCACTTGTGCTAAAGATGCTCATACAACTAACCATTTCTATCCTAGAGCAACTGCACTGAAAGGTCCTGATCCTGCATATAATACTGCCGTTAAAGTTGTTGGTACAACTGCTACTGCTATTATCATTGATGTTGGTACATCTTCCAATTTATCTGAACATATATTCATTTCTGCAAGTGCAAACTCAGTTTATGTTGGTGGAGATTATGATCATGTATTCTATAATGCAGATGCTGATGGATTAGCCAAGGCAAATGGAACTTTAGGCATCTCTACAGATGGGATGACATTTACTTGTGCTCAAGATGCCCATGCAACAAATCACACATATCCAAGAACTGGATATGCCCATACATTTGTTAGTGCAAATTCAGGTGCAATTCTTGTTGATGGAGTCTATCCTCATCAGTTCTCAAGTGCATTGGCAGGAGCATTAGAATTTGGTGGTGATTTTGCCCACACTTATGTAAGTTCATTAACTGGTGCTGCATTTACTGGTGGTAATTATGCTCACACATTTGTTGCTGGATCAGAGAATACTGATGCTGTTCATAAGGGTTCTTGGACTGGTACTAAACTCACACCAACAAATGCAGCATATACACCATCAACAGGTAATCTAGTATTAACCTTTGCTTCTGCTCACGGTCTTATTGCTGGTTCTGATACTGTTGGTATTAAGACAGATTCTCTAACATTTACTTGTACAAGAGACGGTAATGTTGCTGAGAAGACATATCCCCGTACAACTGATCCAATACATGGATTAACTAACGTTGCAATTGGAGCAACCACTGTTGATACAATTACTATCAATGTTGGTGTTTCTAATATCGTAACAACAAATATTTCTACCGCTACTTACATTCCTTCTACAGGTGTTCTAACAATTACTGTTCCATCTGGTCATGGATTAACTACCAATGACACTATTGGAATTGCAACTGGTGGTATAACATTCACTTGTGCAAGAGATAATCATTCTTCACAACATGCATATCCACGTACAACTGATCCTCATCATAAGAAAGAAATTGCAATTACTGGAGTAACTGCAACAACTATTTCATGTAACGTTGGTGTATCTACTCTTCAATATGCTGGTGTAACCACTGCTGTTTATGACGGTGCAACTGGTATTATGACAATGACTGTTGATCCTGCAACAGTTGCTCTTGCAGTTGATAGTCAACTTAAGGTTGGAATCGTTACAAGTGGTATAACATTCAAGTGCGGAAGGGATAATTATGCTAGTGATCATGCATATCCTCGTGCAACTGACCCATATAATGCAAAAGTAATTTCTATTGCATCTACTACTGCAACTAGTATCACTGTTAATGTTGGTGCTGCTGGATCTGTATTAGATGTTTCGGCTGCATCTTATACTGGAATAACTGGAATATTAACTCTAACTTCTGCTAATCATGCACTTGTAGTTGGAGATAATATTGGAATTGCTACTAATTCCTTGATATTCACTTGTGCTAAGGATGGACATGCTAGTAACCATTCATATCCTAGGACAACCGATCCTATACACAATAAGAATGTTGCCATTGGAGCAACAACTCAGAATACCGTAACATTAAATGTTGGTAAAGCAGTCAATACTGGAGATCCTATTGATAATCAAGAAATAGGAATTGCAACTCACAGTACCAACTCTATCACTCTTAATGTTGGTGTAACAACAATAAGACCAGTTAATGTTACTAATGCAACTTATATACCATCTACAGGATGGGTTGAACTAACAACTGATGATGCACATGGAGTAGATTACAGTAGAAGTGTTGGGATTGGAACTAATTCTCTAACATATACCTGTAATATGGATGATAATGCAACTGAGCATAGTTATCCTCGTACAACTGATCCAGCTCATAATGCAAAGTTAGTAGTTGATCAATCTCTACCTAATACTTTAAAGGTTAATGTAGGAACAACAACGGCAGTTCCATACACTGCTTCTGCTGCAACTTATAATGAAGTTTTGGGTATTATGACCATGACTGTTGGTGCTGGTCATAGTTTTGCTACAGGAACCAACTTTAAGTTTGAAAAAGGTGCTTTAACATTCACTTGTACAAGAGATGGTAATGTTCAGGCACATGCATATCCTAAGAAAGGAGATCCTTGGTTTGATGGTACTGTAGTTACTAGAGTTATCAGTAATACTAAGGTAGAAATGAACGTTGGTGTATCTACTGTACCAACATACTACAAGACTGGTGGAACTATTCAAGGTGCTATTATTGCTCCTAGACTTGTTAATAATTCATTAAGTGGATCGGATTATGCTTCTGGAGGAACATTTGTAGATAAGATTCTTTCTCCAAATGAATATGTTGTTAATGTTGGTATATCAACTTGTGTTCACCACTACAACAGAGGTGGTCAAATGTTCCAAGGTAAGAGGATTACTTCTTCTACTGGGGTTGGATATGCTGGATTAGATGTTTTAGAGAGAATAGATGGTGGTAGTGTTAGAGTTAATCTTGGTTTAACTACTGAATATGCCAACTTTAAGAGAGGTGGTAGAATTGACAAACCAATATTCTTAGATGTAACAGAACCAGATCCATACTTTAACAGAGATCTAGAATACGTTTCTGGTGGAACAGGGATTGGAACAAATGCTGTAGTTAATCTACGTGTTAATGTTAATGGTAATATTGGTCAGTTTGATTTAACTGAAGAAGGTGTTGGATATAAAGTTACTGATGAATTAACTGTTGCTGGACTATCATCAGACCCAAGAGTTGGTGTTCTTACTGCGTTCCAATTAGAAGTAACAGAATTGGATAATGACAAGTTCTCATCCTTCTACATGGGACAGTTTATCCTGTTTGATAACATATCTTCGTTCTTCAATGGATTACGTACTAAATTTACTTTATCTGTAACTACTGGTGGAACTACTGAGATCTTGAGTCTTAAGACTCTGCCTGGTAGTGATATGGATGTTACTAATAATATCTTTATCTACATTAACGATATCCTACAAGATCCTCAATCTGCTTATATCTTTAAGGGTAGTAGAGTTATCTTTACAGAAGCTCCTAAAGCAGGATCTAAGTGTTCAGTATTCTATTACAGGGGATCTAAGAGAGATGTTGAAACAGTAGAACCACCATTGACAGTTAAGGCTGGTGATATTGTCCAGATTAAGGAAAACAAAACTAATCCATTTGATACTGATCAGTTTGAAAGAACTGGTAAGAGAATTGTTGCTTCTGATGTTTTAGAAACTTTTGCATATGATAGTGTTGGTATTGACACAAATCAACTTGCTGAGAGACCATTAACATGGGAGAAACAGAAGAGAGATAAAGTTGTTTCTGGTGTTCTAATTTCTAAGGCTAGACCAAGCTTGAAGGCGAAAGTCCTACCTACTACTAGGATTATTAGAAATGTTGGTAGTAGTGATAATGTCATCTGGGTTAATAATGCATATCCAGTGTTCTCTGATATTGACTTACTAACACAGTCTGAAAGAAATGCACAGATCTTTGAAGATTATGATATTGAACCTGGCATTGTAACATCTCTTGTTTCTACTTCATCTAGTATTTCTTCACTAACAATTAGTTACGGTGGAACTGGTTATGAGTATATTTCTAACCCAGTAATATCCATATCAAATTCAACTATTAGGAAGAAGGATATTATTAAAGATTGGAAGTTTGATGGAATAACTGGTGTAACTGATACTGTTGAATGGAAAGCATTTACAGAAGAAGAACCTATTGTTGCTGTCGGAAGTAGTAGTAGATACATTAACACCAAGAGTGGTGAGTTCTGGGAAAGAGGAAACATTGGATTTGGTGGAACAGTTACCTTCAATTCTGTTGGTGTTGGTTGGACATATACTAATCCTAATGATGTTTATGTTGTTGCTGCTGGAGATTTCGGAAGTCTTGCAAGAGGAGTAAGTATTGGTAACAGTGTAACTTCTTGGCAGGAAATGGATCTCAAGGAGGATAGACAGGTTCCTGCTCTAAACTTAACAGTAACATATGTTAGTGAATATGCTGGTAATTTCAATGATGTAATTTGGGAAGGCACAAGAGATACTTGGGTTGCAGTTGGTGCTGCAGGATCAATCTTTACTGCTGTTGGTGTTAAGAGTGATGCATATTTCAGTCAATTCTCAAATACGTTACAGGATTTGAATTCTGTTATCTATGCTCAGAATGAGTTTATTGCAGTTGGTAATGGTGGTGCTATTATTGCATCTAATGATGGAACTATATGGTCTCCAAAAGTCAGTAATACCAATTTCAATTTGAATGATATCATTTATGATGGAAATAGATTCATTACAGTTGGAGATAATGGAACTATTGGAGTTTCTTCCGATAAGAATTACTGGCAACCTTGGAGTCAACAACAATATAATAATGCAGTTCATCCTGCTACATTTGATTTCAGTAATCTTAAATTTATTGATGGAATCTATGTTGGAATAAGTACTATTGGTAATATCTACTATTCATTCGATCTTATAAATTGGAATGGTAGAGAAGTACCACATCCAAATAAAATTAGAGATCTTGCTGCTACTAATTTTGGTCCAAGTCAGGGTAGAAGAGTTCTTGCAGTAGGATCTGGAACAACTGCTTTCTATGCCGATCCAGTAATTAATAGAGCAACTGCAACTGCTTCTGTTACTGCTGGTGTTATAACAAGTCTTACTATAACTGATGGTGGATTTGGATATGATGTAGGAAGTTCTCCACCAGTAATTGTTGAATCTGATAAGACTAAGAAGGAAGACATTCTTTCACTTAGAACTAAAGGTGATTTTGGTACTATTGTTGGTATTAATACATGGTTGCCTGGTATCGGTGTTACTGTTCCACCTAGGTTACAATTTACATTGAAGTCTGATTTCAATGATAATACTAACCTTGGATATGGATATTCCTCACTTAACGCTTTGGGAATTAACTATAGTCAATTGCAGAAGGATGATTACTTTATTGTTTATGATAGCCCTTGTGTTGTTGGTCATGCATTAACTGGAATTACAACTGCTATTGGTGGAATTAATAATTATCCGTTAAATAAGGTTGGAATAGTTTCAGCAGGAGACAATCTTGGAGGTATATTCAGAGTAGAATATGCTACTACTGGAGACTCTGTTTCTGGTTTGGTAACAGTTACATGTGCGTTCCAGCCTGGTCCAAATAACAATAGTGATATACAAGTTGGATTTACTACTTCATCTCTTATTGATACCTTCTACGGTAAATATACATGGGGACAAATTTATGGATACCAGAATAGAGGAGCAGGTGCTCCGCAAGAATTCTTGGTAAATCCAGACAACGGATTAACAGGTTTATCGACTGCTGCTGTTGTTTCCAGAATAAAACCTTTGACTTAACCACTAAATAAAGAAAAAACACACTAGCTTAAAATGCCTGCCATTATTTCTGAACAATTCAGGATTCTGAACGCCGAGACTTTTGTTAAAAGTTTTGTTGGTGTGGGATCTACTGTAAATAAGTATTATGCTTTTTTGGGATTACCCAATTCTATTGAACCTAAAGCTGGTGGTACTTTTGATTGGGCGACAAATACTCCGTCCCCATTAGATGGATTTGAAGAAGAGTATTCCATTAAGGAATCAGTTATTGCAATGAAAAAGATTACGGACAAAGATGTTCGTAGGTTGGTGAGAAAGGTTAAGTGGGTTGCAGGTACTACATATGAGATGTATCGACATGATTATAACATATACAACTTGACTCCAATTACAAGTCAAGGTAGTCTCTATGAGGCGAATTATTATGTCGTCAATGAAGATTTGAAAGTGTATGTGTGTTTACAAAATGGATCAGACCCAGAGAACCCAAAGGGTAGGCCTTCATATGACCAACCCACATTTATTGACCTTGAGGCTAGAGCAGCTGGTACTAGTGGCGACGGTTATGTTTGGAAATACCTTTACACGATTAAACCTTCAGAAATAGTAAAATTTGATTCTATTGAATACATTCCAGTTCCAGAAAGTTGGGGTGAAATTGGAGAAACAATTGCTACTAAAAATAATGCAATTGATGGTAAGATTGAAGTAGTTGTAGTTAATGATAGGGGTTCAAGTTATCAGCCTATCTCTACATCGTTTGCAAATGTTCCTATTTTAGGAGATGGTGTAGATGGTAAAGCAACTATTACCGTAGATTCCTTCGGAAAGGTATCTGAGGTATTTGTTACTGATGGTGGTACAGGATATACTCATGGATCCATTAGGTTCTTCCCAGGCGCTCCTGGCAGTGAAAGTGGTGGGCCTCTTGCTAATTTAACCAATACTGGTATAGGTACAACATCTGTAGCACAATTTAATGTTATTATTCCACCAAAAGGTGGTCATGGATATGACATTTATAGAGAGTTGGGAGCTTATCGAACTCTTCTATATTCTAGATTTGAAACACTAGAAACTAACCCTGATATTATTGAAGGTAATGATTTTGCTAGGGTTGGTATTATTAAAAATCCCACTGTTTTTGGAAGTGATACGGAATTACTTGATACTTCTATTGTCAGTGGATTAAAAGCATTGAAATTGGGAGGACTTACGACTGCAACAACATATGCAGTTGATTCTGAGATTACCCAGACGGTTGGTGTTGGATCAACTGCAATTGGATATGTTGCATCTTGGGATAAAGTAACTGGAGTGTTGAAATACTATCAACCAATGGGTCTTGCTTCCAGTGCAACTGGATATAAAGTCATTCCATTTACAACTAATCCAGATGCTGGATATGGTGTCACTATTAGTGGTTCTTCGGTTGTTGGATCACTATTATCGATCAATACTGACTTTAACGGTGTTAGTACGTCAATAAATAATAAGACGTACCAATTAGGAATGAATTTCAGTGCTGGTATATCTTCGGCTGAGTTTAATACTAAGTCAGGTGAAGTGATTTATATTGATAACAGGACCGCTATTCCTCGTTCCGCAAGTCAAAAGGAAGACATCAAGATAGTACTGGAGTTCTAAAAGAAAATGCCACAAAATACTAATCTCAATTCATCTCCATACTTTGATGATTTTAATGAGAGTAAGAATTATCAGAGGGTGCTATTTAAGCCTGGATTACCTATCCAGTCTAGGGAATTAACTACTTTACAATCTATTCTTCAGAATCAGGTTGAAAAGTTTGGTAAGCATTTCTTTAAAGAAGGTGCTGTAGTAGTTCCTGGCCAGTTGGCATATGAATCAGATTACACTTGTGTGCAAGTCGACGATACACATTTGGGTATTCCTGTTTCGCTCTATGTTGCAAATTTAATTGGTAAAAAGATTAAAGGTGAAACTAGTGGTGTATCTGCAAAGGTAGAAGGTTATATTGACAACAGAACATCAATTAAAGGAAATTATACACTATACATTAAATATCAAAGTTCTAGTGACACTGATTTTTCTAGGAATAGATTCTCTGATGGTGAGAATTTAATTGTACAAGAAGACGTTACATATTCTCTTTCTAGTATTAGATCAGGATCTAGTTTTGCTACAACTCTAATATCTAATGCAACTGCAACAGGATCTGCTGCTAAGATTGCAGAGGGTGTATATTTCATTAGAGGTTTCTTTGTAACTGTTGGTTCTGCAACAGTTATTCTTGACCAATATACAAATACTCCTTCTTATAGAATTGGATTATTAATTAAAGAGGAACTTGTAACTGCATCAAATACCGACAATGATTTGTATGATAATGCAAGAGGATTCTCTAACTATGCTGCCCCTGGCGCAGATAGATTTAAGATTTCAACTACATTAGTTAAGAAACCTCTTACTGACTTCAATGATGAGAACTTCATTGAGTTAATGAGGATTGAGAATGGTCTAATATCTAAGTTTGTTAAAGAGACAAATTATAATTTAATTCGTGATGAGTTAGCTAGAAGAACTTATGATGAGTCTGGTAACTATTACATTAAACCATTCCCAGTTGTTGCTAAGGAATGTCTAAATGATAGGATTGGTAACAATGGTTCCTATTATGCAACACAATTAACACAACAGGGCAATAAACCAACGAATGACTTAATGTGTCTATCCATTGGGCCTGGTAAGGCATATGTTCGTGGTTATGAGGTAGAAACTTTAAATACAACCACTGTTGATGTACCTAAACCAAGGACTACAGAGACAATTAATAATGAATCTATTCCTTTTAGTGTAGGTAGGCAGGTAGAACTTGATAACGTTTATGGATCCCCAGACGTTGGCATTTCAACCACTTCATATATTCACCTATACAACAAGAGAACTGCTACTCCAGGCACCGCAAGTGGGTTGCACATTGGAGTTGCCAGATTGTATGATATGAAGTTGAAGAATGTTGCATACTCTGGTGCAGATACAACATTTGAATCTTCACTTTATGACGTTCAAACATTCACATATCTGAACCTTAATACAGCAGTTACTTCTTTACAAGTTCCTCAGTATATTGAAGGTAGAAGTAGTAATGCTGCTGGATATTTGTATGAATCTGTTAGTGGTAGAAATCAACTAGTTCTTTATCAAGTTGTTGGAGAATTCCAAGAAGGTGAAGAAATCTGGGCTAATGGTGAATCAATATCTAGATCTATTACTAGGGTTGATGATTATGGTATGCAAGATGTATTCCAATTTGTTGGAACTGGTTCTACATTTACCGCAGATCCACGTTTAACTATTGGTAGTCTTATCGGACCAACTGCTACACAATTCACTGTTACCGCAGGAAGTGGTGGTGTATCAACTGTAACTTCTCCTAATGCTAGTTTCCTTAATGTGGGAATTAAGACTGGAGATGTTATTAGTTATAGTGTGCCTGGAAATACAACTCCTTCTTATGCTGATATCAAACAGATTACTAGTGGAGAAATTGTTGTAGGACAATTGACAACAGTTGCTGGAGTTTGTACTGGAACATTACCTTCTGCTACAGTTACTACAAGTGACTTATTCAAAACTACATTAGAAGTTCAGAATAACTCTAAAGCATTCTTATTTGCTGAATTATCCAAGACTAATATTGCTTCTGTAGGTCTTAATAATGCGAATATTACTTTTAGGAAATCATATACAATATCCATTACAAATAATGCATATAGTGGAACTTTAGAAGCTGATTCTAATCTATCATTAGAACCATTTGATGAAGAAGATTACAACCTTGCTTTCCCTGGCAGTGGAGTTGTTGAAACTCTTGATAATCAGAAATTGACAGTTAGTGGTAGAACAATTACATTAGCTAATTTAGCTACTGCTTCTGGAACTGCTGTTCTGACAGTTACTTGGAAAAAAGTTAATGTAAAACCAAAGAATAAGATATTTAAGAGAGCAACTCAAATTACTATTGATAAGTCTAAGTCTAGTATGGCTGGAGTTGGTGCTACAACTAACAACAATGGACTTACTTATTCTTCAATTTACGGTACAAGAGTAGAAGATAAGAGAATTTCTCTTACTGTACCAGATGTTGCATATGTTTCAGCTATTCTTGAATCTTCATCAACATCTGAACCACAATTACCTGCTTTGGTATTGACGAATTTAAATGCTAATATTCTTAACACTTTAGAAGGTGAAACTATTATTGGTAAGAGTTCTGGTGCTTCTGCTATTCTAGTCGAAACCAATGGATCTAATGAAGTTAAATTTGTACATCAGAATGAGAACTCATTCCAAGTTGGTGAAGAAATTATATTTGAAGAATCAAATGTAGTTGCAGATATACTATCATTTGTTCCTGGCGATAGAGATATTAGAAATAACTTTGAGTTTGATCCAGGCCAAAGATTAGATTATGTTGATTTCTCTGCTATTGTAAGGAAGCCTGGATCAGAGGCTCCTACAAAGAAATTAAAGATTATCTACAATAATTTTGTTATTGAGAACTCTGACCCAGGCGACTTTGTAACTGTTAATTCCTATGATGATGAAATCTATTCATATGGAATACCATTTGTTGAAGGAATACCTGGCGCTGATATTATTGATTTAAGACCAAGAGCAACTTCTGCAGCTGCTGGTCGTTCTCCTTTTGAATTTAATGCAAGATTATTTGATCCATTCACTTCATCTTCAACACATGTTGTTGCCAAAGATAAGTCGATGAATGTTTCTTATGATTATTATCTTGGTAGAATTGATAAACTTTATTTGACTAAAGAGGGGATATTTACTCTTTCTAAGGGTATTCCAGCTATTGAACCTAAGATACCTAATGCTATTGATAATGCATTAGAAGTTGCAACAATAACTTTACCACCATATCTTTACGATTCATCTCAAGCTAGATTGCGTCTTGCAAGGTATAAGAGATATCGAATGAAGGATATCGGTGTTATTGAAGATAGACTTAAGAACGTTGAGTATTATACTGCATTATCACTTCTTGAAAGTGAGACTGCAAATATGTCTTTACGTGATCCACAAACTAATCTTGACAGATTTAAGGCTGGATTCTTTGTTGATAACTTCAAATCATCTGTCGCTGGTGATGTAACTAACACCCAATATAGAGCAAGTATTGATGCGGTTTCTGGTAGATTAAGACCACAACACTATACAACATCACTTGACATGTTGTTGGGTTCTGAAGCTATTGTTGGTGCGGCAACTTCCGCAAGTCCTGCTGCTGACTATAGATTCGTAACAGATCTTGGAGATGCAAACGTTAAGAGAATTGGTGACGTTGTATGTCTAGATTACAGTGATACTGTTTATCTTGAGAATAAGTTTGCAACAAGGATTGAGAATGTAAACCCATTTGCTGTTGTTAACTGGATTGGTCAAATTGAACTTAATCCATCTACTGATACATGGATTGAAACAAGAAGAAGTTCTGCAACCTATGATATAGAAGGATCCTTCAATGGATTCATGGGTATGACTGGTGCAGATAGTAACACTGGTTTATCTCCAATTGACTGGGGTTCATGGGAGACAACATGGACAGGATCTAGTACATCTACTGGACCTTCTGTGTTCAGTGATACTAGAACAACAATGACTGGAACAACAGTCACAAGAGGTCAATATGGACAAGGTGGTCGTCATGGTGTTCCAATTACCACAACTACTCACTTTAGAGACGATACTTGGAACTTTAGGGAGCAAACTACAACTACAACAACTAATCAAACTAGACAGGGTATTCAGTTTAGGGTTGGTGAAAGATTTGATACTACAAGTCTTGGAGATAAGGTAGTTTCAACTGAAGTTGTTGCTACAATGAGATCAAGAAATATTGAGTTTGTTTGTAGGAGACTTAAGCCTAATACAAGACTCTATCCATTCTTTGATAACATTGACATGCAGAAGTATGTCGTACCGAAACTTATTGAAATTGAAATGGTTAGTGGTACATTTGGACCTGGCGAAGTTGTTGAAGGAAGTCGTCCAAATACCAATAATGATGCAATTAGATTCAGATTAGCAAATCAGAATCACAAGTATGGTCCTTATAACAATCCAACACAGACATATAAGGAAAATCCATATAGTCCAGCATCATCAATATCTTCCGCATATTCATCTACTGCGACATTGCTTAATGTAGATACCGCATCATTGGAATTGCAGGCTGCATCTGGTTTCTATGGTTACATTACCACTGGTATGAAACTAATAGGACAGTCTAGTGGTGCAATTGCAACTGTTAAAGATATTAGATTAGTTACTGATAGAGCAGGATCTCTAATTGGATCACTATATTTACCTGATCCTACTGTTCCTTCTGCACCATCATTTAACACTGGTACTAAGACATTTACATTAACCAGTAGTGCTGCTAACTCCACAATTTCTGGATTTACTGATAGTTCTGCTGAAACAAACTTCACTTCTTCTGGAACACTTCAAAATATTGAAGCTAGTACCTTAAGAATGAGAAATGCTGATGTTCAACGCATACCTCAGTCAGAAGATAGGACTTTAACAGATACAGACAGCAGATTAGTTGTTGATACAAGTTTCAATAACAGATCAACAAGTCAGACAAGATGGGTCGATCCTCTTGCACAATCTTTTGAAGTACCAGATGTTAATGGTGTCTATCTAACAAAATGTGATATTTACTTTAGAGCAAAAGATACAAATGCTCTTCCAGTAACACTTCAAGTAAGGACACTACAAACTGGTTTGCCTACTCAAGATATTCTACCATTTGGTGAAGTAGTTCTTGATCCGTCAGAAGTTGTATTATCTGAAGATGGTTCTAAGGCAACAACATTCACGTTCCCATCCCCAGTATATCTTGAGGGTGGTGGAGAATATTGTTTAGTTCTTCTATCTGCATCTAATGAATACTATGTCTTCATTTCTAGAATGGGTGAAGAAGATATTACTACAGTTAATGCTGCTGACTCTGAGAAGATAATTGTTTCATCTCAGCCATTACTTGGTTCATTGTTCAAATCACAGAACGGTGCTACATGGGATCCAAGTCAGTTAGAGGATCTTAAGTTTAATCTTTATAGAGCTAACTTCACTACTGAAACTGGTAGAGTTAATTTCTACAACCCAGATTTGGAAGTTGGAAACAGACAGATTGTTTCACTTGCTTTGAACCCAATTGATATGCTTGAGCATAACAAGGTTGTTGGATTGGCTAATAGTTTAACTGCTGCACAGATTACTGGACTTGCTGAAGGTACAACAATTTATCAAGAAAATAATCCAAACTTTAGTGCAAATCTTAATAAGGTTCTTGGTGCAATTGGAATTGGAAGTGCTTTAACACTAACCAATGTTGGAACTGGATTTACTAATTCTTCCATTGTTTATAACAATGTTCCTCTAATCTCACAGACAGGTAGTGGTTCTGGTGCTGAAATAAAACTCCATGTTAATAACAGAGTTGCTGTTGCTGCAACAGTTTCCATTGGTGGTACTGGATATTCAGCTGGTGATGTACTAACTGTAGATTATTCCAAGACTGATGATTTTGGTAAAGATTTACGATTAACAATTCCAAACAATGTAGGTGTTATTAGTGCATTTAACACAATATTACTTAACAGAATTCAGGGATTACCTAAGATAGACGCTTCTAGTGCTATTGTTTATGTTGGTTCTGGTGGTACAACTGTAGTTAATGGTGGTGCTATCAAGTATCTAAACACTGTAACTGATGGATTACATTTCAGAGTAAGACATCAAAACCACGGTATGTACTCTAGTCAAGATCAAGTTGAACTCTTTGGTGTTGAACCTGATGTTAAACCAGAAAAAGTAACTGCTTCTTTTGATTCATCAAGTACTGCTGACATTAAAGTTTCTTCTGTTGGTATCTTTACTTCTTTTGAAAATCTAGTAGTTGATAGTTCTAACCCAGGCTATGCTCACATTGGTAATGAAGTTATTCAATACACTGGTGTTAATACTTCTCAGGGAACCATAACTGGTATATCAAGATCATATGATACCACTAAGGCTGGCGACTACAATATCAATGATAAGATCTTTAAGTATGAGTTGAATGGTATATCTCTAAGGAGAATTAATACAAGTCATAAGTTCTCCGACACTGATCTTCTTACTTATCCAATTGATGTTGATAGTTATTGGGTTAAAGTTGGAGTATCAAGTCGTGGAGTAGATAGAGCAACTGGAAACTCTAGTGGATTCCCAGAGTTACATTGGAGAGAAACTAAGTCTGGTGGAAGTTACGATCAACAGTATGTTATGGTCGGTGTCCCATTCGGACCTCAAGCAACACAGAATATTCCATTCAATCTTATTAGACCTAATATTGGAACATTGCAACCTGAAGGAACAACACTTGATGCTAAGATAAGAACATTTACTGGTAACAGTCCAGATGGATCTTTAGATGCTTATGTTGATATGGGATATGAACCAATATCTCTGAATAGTAATAATACCTTGAGTTCTCCAAGAATTATTGGTTCTAAGATTAATGAATTGAACAAGTTGGCTGACTTCCCTGGCAGGAAATCATTCACTATGCAGTTCTTTATGGATACTCAGGATACTAAAGTTAGTCCAATGATTGACTTGGATAGAGTTAATATTATTACTACAATGGATAGAATTAACTCTAAGATTAGTGATTATGCAAGTGATTTGAGAGTTAATTCTCTTGATGGTGATCCAAGTGCCGCAGTTTATCTTTCTAAGGTTGTTAATCTTGAGAAGGCTGCTGATGGATTGACAGTTATGTTTGATGCATACAGACATGCTACCAATGATATACGAGTTCTGTACAGGATATTCAGAGTTGATGCTCCTCCACAGTACCAATTATTTGAACTGTTCCCAGGCTTTGATAACTTAGATTCCAATGGTCTTGTTATCAATAAGGCTAAGAATAATGGAAAACCAGACAGAAGAGTTCTTGCTTCTGGAACTGAGAATGACTATAAAGAGTATAAGTTTACTGCTGGAAGTCTTCCACAGTTTAATGGATTCCAAATTAAGATTGTTATGAGTGGAACTAACTATGCGTTTGTTCCTAAACTTCGTGACTTGAGAGCGATTGCTTCTATCTAATGGACAAAATAAAAGTTCAAGATAGTTCTTCGCTTTATAGAGATGCTGACTCTGGTGCAATTATTAATTGCTCAGATAGTGAATATGATAATTATCTGCGAATGAAAAATCAAAAACTAACAGAAAAACAAGAACTTGATAAATTAAAAGATGAAATGAGTGAGATCAAGTCCATGTTGAACGTAGTTTTGAGTAAATTGTCATAAATAACTAAAATCTTCCTAATACTATGACGGCAAGAAATGTCAATCTAGTTCTTGATCAGGGTGTAGATTTTGAAGCAACTTTTACTATAAAAAATAATAACAACACTTCTTTAAATTTGACTGGTTATACTGCCGAGTCTAAGATAAAGAAACACCCTGAAGCTACAAAATTCAATGCATTTGCTGTTACATTCCCTGACAGGATTAACGGACAAGTGAAGGTTGCTCTTGCTAGCACATTGACTTCTACTATAGAAGGCGGAAGATACGTATATGATCTCGTTTTGACTTCACCCAATTCATATAAAACAAGACCCATACAGGGAAATGTTTTAGTAATACCAGGCGTTTCATAATGGCAGATTATCTAGTTACCTTAAATCAACCTGGCGAATATAACGTTGGTGTTGATTATGAAATTCCCTCAAAATCGATTCAATACGGTAATATCGTATTGGATGGTATTACGGGCATGAATGGTATAGGTAAAACATTTGCATTAACTGATCAGGGAGTTGCTTACAATCCAAATAACAATCAACAATTGATTGTAGCCAAGAATAATTTACTTTTAAATCCTGCGACGGATTATAATATTTCTGGTGATAAGATTGTATTTACAACTGCTCCTGCTACTAATGATAATGTATTCATGATTGCTTTGGCCGCTGCTGCGGATCTTACCCGAACTGTAAATTATGTTATCGATAGTGGAAGTACGCCAATGGCTGCTGGAGATAAGGGTAGATTAACAATAGATGTAAGTGGAAAGATAGAAAATGTACGAGTATTGTGTGATCAAACTGGAGATATAGTTTTTGACATCTCAAAAACTACTTTCCAAAATTTCCCTAGTTTCACTAGTATCACTCAAAATCAAAGGGTTCAATTGCAATCAACAAATAAACACTTTGATGATGTACTAAATAACTGGGATACCACAATTGTTGCTGGAGATATTCTCAACTTCAACGTGGTAAGCGTGAATAATATTAGAAGGTTATTAATCTCTCTAAAATTAAAATTATAAATAAGTATAGTTCTTAAAGTCTAACCCCTCAGAGGAGTTGTATCGATGGCATTACTAGTCCCTAATATTGGTGAAATTGAGTCACTTAGATATCTGATAGCGCAGAATAATTTCGTTGCAGATCTAGAAGATAACTCACCGAGAAACCTTGTACTGAAACTCTTTACAAGTAACACCAACCCAGCTGAAGGGGACGTTCCTACAGCCACGGCGTACTTTGAACCATATATTGATGGTAACGTTAACGGTTACGGAACGACTGCTAATACGGGTTATCCTCAATGTGTGAATAACAGAGGAGACCAAGACTACAACCAGCAGTATGGTATTCTGCTGAACGGATCACGTTGGGTTATTAAGAACGTTGGTAGTGGTACAACTGCTACATACCCAGAACAGACTTTCACATTTACGGGACCTGCTGGTAACATCTACGGATATTATGTTACTAGAGCAAATAACATGCCTGTCGCAGTACAAGGGGTTGTACATTCGGCTAGTGTCGGCATAGGAACTACAGTTACTAAGGGTAATAACACAGACCCATGTATTGGTGTTGTTGGTAACTCTTATGTTACTATTGACCCACAGGTTAGTATCAACGATCTAACTCTTGGTCAGTATGTTGCAGGTAACGCTGGTATTCAGACTGGAACTCGAATCATAGGTATTGATAGGTCGCTACAGGTTGTATATTTGGATAAGCCACTTATTGATAACATTCAGGTTGCTACTGACCCAAGTATTACATTCAGTTTCGGTAAGATCTCTATTACCAACCACGGTCTAAAGAATGGTGATATTCTTTATGTCAATGCTGGTGCTGGTAACACGACTCTTGAATCTAATGTTTATACAGTCTTTGATGTACCTAACGCAGACGAGTTTGTAACAACTCCTGCAATGACTGCTACATCTAACGGAGTACTTGGACTGAACACTGCTACACTATACTCAAGTATAATGTACGCTGAGAGATTCACAAACGGTCCTTACAACATTCAGAACAACGGTGACCAAATTAAGATCACTCTGAACGTCGCTCTAGACTAACAATCAAACTAAATATTCAATATGTGGGGTTTGCTTTATATCTAAGCAGACCCTTTTTAATTATAGGAGGTAGTCTGGTATATGACCGTATTTGTCTATGACAATACGAAGATAGATGAATTCGTTACGGATACTCATGGTTCTATCATGACATCTGCAACGGAGAATATTGACTATGGCGATATAAATCAGACTGCTGTAATAGAAAGAGACGCAAATTATTTTAACGTAGATTACTGGGGTGAAATACGATGGACTGCTGATATAGTTCCATTCGGCCCAATAAATGTAATCTCTGGAAGAGATCCTTTAGGTAGATCCATATATCAGGCTATCTTCCCATCAGATAGCACAGTATTATTTGACATAGGTGCTGCGGCACTAACCAGCCCTGTTAGAATTTGGGTTGGTACAGGTACTATATACGAAATCGGTTCAGGTCTTGAAAGACTGGTTATACCAGATCTTGGAGCAGCTGGGCCAGTTATCTTCAACACCTCTGGTGTTGCAGAACAGTCATTCAGCAAAGGAAGATATACAGGTAACGGTGTCGGCTTGCAAATTAGCCAGACCGCAGCCACAGAATTAGATCAGATTTATCCGTGGGATGGAACAGGTACATTTAATGTATCTGGAGGAACAACAACTCCTGACCACGAGAGTTACCTCCCTGTAATTAAGAACGCTGCTAAGATTAAGGGTGGTAATAGAAGAAACTATCAGGTTGAGAGAGCAATATTTGATTATTCTCGTGATCCAATTGAAACTTGGACAGAGGATGATTACGGTTCAGTAACTACAAGACAAGGTTCTACATTCGGTAGTACATCACTAACATTTGATGATACTATTGAAGATCCTCTTGCTAAGGAAACTTCATTCAGTGATACTTCAGTAATAACTGGAGATAATTACGGTTTAGTAACAGATACGCCAACATCCTTCAGAGATGATGGTTTAATAGAAAGGAAGTTCGGTGGTCAGATATCTCTACACGAGTATCAGGCAACTGGAGTTGGTGCTGTCGAATCCAGACCATTCCATTACACTGGTTCGGGAAGTATATTCAAACTTGCTCAGGCAACGGATATACAACTTTCACCAGTTATTACTGGTACTGGTACTGGTTGGACATTTACAGGAACCAACTGGTTCAGTCAGGCACCTCAAAGTACAGTATTCGGTGTTGGTGATACTGTTACTGTATCTGGTTCTGCTAAGGAAGAGTTTATTGCTCAGACTCCAGAAAGGACAGTACTATTCGATGTTTCTAGTTCTGCTGAGACTCCAAGAACTAGACTCGTTCCTACCTCCAAGAATCCATTCAGGATTACTGGATCTGTATCTGATATCAGTCTTGTTACTGGTAGTGGAGATAAGTCAGGTACAGTACTCTACAATATTAGTGGCGGATACACCGATCTTAAGGCGGTTAAGGCAGACGGCAATATAAACCTCTTCGATATTATTGGAGGAATGACACAGGGAAGACCTGTATTCACTCCTTCTTGGTTCTCTCCTCTTGGAGATCAAATTACAGAGGAAGTCGATTGGGGATTCATTTCTCAGACTCCAACTCAACCATCGGAAGATTGGAATGTTATCGTCACCAACGACGAAACCATTCCGAAGTCAGCAGAGAACTGGGGATATCTACTTCCAGACTTCAACTGGGCTCAACTTGGAGGACAACACTATCCAAACCTCGATTCCTTCTCTACAGGGGAATCCTCTTGGACAAGACAGACTTCTGCTCTTACAGGAATTGCGACATTCCTACTTTCCGAGAAACTGGATGTTGCAGCAGCTCTTTACTATACTTCTTCTGGAAAATCTGGTATTGCCACACACAATGCTGGTCTATTCTTCTCTGGAGAACTATGGTTATCACAGGCTCCACAACACACTGTATTCGGTGAAGGTGATTACATCACCCTTGATGGTACAGGTGCTGAGGCTTGGGTTCCTTGGATACCAGAAGGATCAGGTAGTCTCTTTACTCTTGGTGGATCTGCTGAAGCTACAACCAAGGCATACCTTAAAGGTGATTACCAGTACATCGGTGGTGAGGCTGGAATTGTATTCAGTCCTGCTCCTATATGTTCTGGTGACATTACTCTCAGTCAAGGTAGAGAACCAGGCCAGACATATCTCAGGATTATTGATCTTCCAGACGATAGGTTTGGTGGAACCTTCAATATGGTTGGTCAGGCTCTCAGTCAAGCCTTCTTCTCATATAATACTTCCTCTCTATTCGTTGGTCAGACCAATGAGGATTATGGTCAGATCACCAATGATCCAGCCTTCGGTTGGGATCTCAATCAACTTGGTCAGGCTTCTGGTACTGAGACATTTGACGATGAGACTAATAGATATGACCAAGATGTTCTCTTCAGTAGTGGAGGTCTAACATACGACCAAGGATCTGGTGGTGTTACTGTTCTACCTTCCTTTGATAAGACTGATAGTTACAGTATTGATGTTTCTACTACAGTTGTATCCCAGAACTGGGGTATTCTTGGAGAACAACAGATTGAATACAGATCTGACGCTCAATACACTCAAGAGACACCTCACTTCACTGGATTCAAACATCAGAGTGAAGGTACTCGTAATGGACTTGAAGACTTTGGTTGGGTCAATGAGACCGCACCAACTGCCAACAGGTATCCATTCGAGACACCAATTAAGATTGTTGATGCTGATCCACTTGCTAAGACTCAGTGGATTCCCAAATATCATGGTAAAGGCCCACTTATTGTTAGTGGTCTTACAACTGCTATTGAAAGAGTTTCTGTTGCAAGTAGTAATACAACACTATTTGATTTCGTTGGTACTACTTCTCCAGAGAGATTTATTGCTCAGACTCCAGAGAATACAGTTCTTTACGATACTGGTGGGACAAGGATTTCCGAGAAGACTACAAAAGATTGGGTTGGTCTTGGAACTATCAGTCTTACTCAGACTCAGGCGGTTGGATTTACCACTTACAGAAGAATCATCTTCCCACCTGCAAGTGGTATTGTTACCGTTTCTGGTTACTCAACCGAGAAGTGGAGTGGAGATCCTCCAGAAGGAACTTACCTACACATCTTTGGTGGAGCATACTCCGACCTCAAGGCTGCATACGCCACTCAGGCACAGAAAGTCACTACAAGACTTTATGGGGAACTCAATCATCCTCAAATCGACTTTACTCCTCATTATGGTATCGACAGAAATATCGGTATCGAAACAGGACTTACATTATCGCCTGGTGGTGGAGAAGACAGAATTACTGGTATTACAACTGCCAGCTTTATTCCCAACTACCCAGGCGGTCAATCTGCACTGGATGGAAAAGGTGGAAAGACTCACGAAGTTCTCACCTTCAGTGGAAAGTCTATATCCAGAACAAACGCACCTATCACAACTCACGGTGTTATCTACCTGTTGGGTATTGGTACAGATGGCAACGGTGTTATCGATCCTCAGACAGGAAGAGGAGATCTTGCTGGTGTAGAATTTGGAGCAAAAGAACGCTTCATACCTGCTACCGAATACGGTACTGGGTCGATCATGTTCGACTTTACTGGAACTGCTCCAAACAGAGTTATTTCAGTATTTGGTTACTATGGAGACGACAGAGATCCAGGCGCTGGTACATCTGGTCAAATCTCCATCAGGAACGAGGGTTCTGTTGCTCCTATCGAGAAGTTCGGAGTTATCGAGTCTGGTTCTGGAACTTACACTTACTCTGGAGCATACTCAGATCTCAAGTCAACATTCACAGAAGTTGGATCTGGATCTCTATACTCCATTGGTGGATCTTCAGAGAATACTGCGGCCGCAGAACTTGTTGCTGGGACTTCAATATTCAATGGAACTGCACAAGAGTCCTTCATTGCTCAAACTCCAGAAAATACTGCAACAATTACAGTTTCTGGAACTGGAGATGCCTTCCGTCAGCGTATATGGGTTGGTACTGGAAATATTTCTCTCAGCAACAACATCAAGGTTGTTACTGGAATCAGAATTTCCTTGGCTGGAGATGGTTCTCTATTCGGATTTGGTTCTGCTGCAGAGGCGATTCCATTCCAAGGATTCGCAAGTTCCGTTCTTGTCGATATCGCTGGAGAGGCACAAACAAGAGAGATTGCCAACTACGGTTACTACGGAGACGACAAGGATCCTGGCACTTCTGGTATTCTTACATTCTCTGGAGCTCTATCACATCCACTTATCGACTTCACTCCAGCACCAAAAGGTTCTGGACTCTTCCAAGTTGGTGGTTCTCTCGATCTCAAGGTATTCACCAAAGAGATTGGTATTGGTACGGCTACATTCTCTGGATCTTCCACAGTCAGATTCATCAGTCAGGCTGGCGAAGGAACAATTCTTTACGATCTCAAGGGAGCTTCTGCGATTACGAAGCTTCACTGGATCTATCAAGACTTTGTTACATCTGGTGTTACTACAATCTCTGGTGTTGGTGGAACAAGAGAGATTCAGAATTATGGTTACTACGGAGACGACAAGGATCCTGGCACATCAGGAAATATTACGATTTCTGGAAAACCACTTATCCATCCAGATGTTCGTTTCATTCCACACGTTGGAATCGGGGTTGCCGTTCTATACGATATCGGGGGAAGCTCTACCGAGAGAAGGGCTTGGGCTCCAGTATACGGAACAGGATCCTTCAAGAAACTCGCATCTCTTGATGAGGCATACGCAAGAACATCATATCAAGCTAGTGGTCAAGTTAATGTTACTGGTATTGCTCCAACTGAGATTCTCGTATTCGAGGAAGGTAGAACCTACGTTGTTATTATTTAATTCTATAAATAAATCAGAAGCATAACTATTTGACCTCTTGAAATATGACTAAGCAGGTTCAATTTAGAAAAGGTACGACGGCTGAACACTTTAACTTTACAGGTGCTTTGGCGGAAATTACTGTTGATACCGATAAAAATACCGCTGTTGTACATGACGGTGCAACGCCTGGTGGATTTGAACTTGCAAAAGCAAGATGGACATTTGTTAGCGGGAATTTTACTGCTGGTACGAACCAGAAATATACTGTGGACTCTACGAATAGTCCAGCAGGATTCAATCTTACTCTACCGACCCCCCGTGCGGTTGGAGACTGGATATGGGTGGAAGACTTTTCTAATTTCTTAAGTATTAACCCCATAAATATAGTATCACAATATTCATTTGAAAATGGACATTTAGTTCAGGCATCTTCGCCTTTCATTATGGATGTTTCTGGTGCGTCTGTAACTTTTATTTGGAATGGAACTCTGTGGAAGATCTTTAACAATAGGGCAAGTTAACTATGGCACTAACGCTAAGTAATTCAATTTCGGGTGAATTCGTCCCTTCGGAATCGTCGGGTTTTTTCACTTATGCTCTAAGGAGAGATGCAGAGCACATGCTCTACTTTTCAAAAGTTAGTGCTGCTGGAACAGAATTAGGAGAGTTTTATCGATTAGATGGAACTGCTATACCAGAATTTGGTGATGGTGTAGATTATGGTTGCTATGATGTTGGTGTTGGTAAAACATCTGTTATCCGATTGGATGTTGCTACCGAGAAGAAAGCTTTAGATGACCCAAGTGATAAATATCAACAGATCCGCTTTGACAGAAGAAATCTGTACTATTACATAGATGATGACGGTTTCTTTGTCATAAGGTTCAATGGGCCAGATTATGATTATACAACCATCGGACCAAAATAATCCCATTCAGATAATTAACTAGGAGAAACAATGGCTGAGTTTAGACTTGGAAGAGTAAAATTCAACTGGACAGGTGACTGGGCTGTATCCAAGTCTTACCTGATCGATGACATCGTTAAGTTCGGTGGTAACACTTATGTTGCAACTGTTAACCATACATCGACGGCCAGCACATCGAATTTTTACGCCAACGATTTAGGCAACTGGAACGTTCATATCGAGGGTCTTGCACAAAAAGGCGCTTGGACTACAGGAACCTATTATCGTGTAAATGACCTCGTTACTTATGGTAACGTGGTTTATCGTGTGACAACCGCTCACACTTCAGAAGGAACTTTCATCGACAAGACAAAAGTTGTCGAGTATGTTGCTGGATTTAAATCCGAAGGGGATTGGAATCTTAATGCTGAGTATCAAGCAGGTGACGTTGTTAACTACAACGGTTCATCTTATGTTGCTCTTTCAACATCTCTTGCAGGTTTCCAACCTCCACAAAACTTAGGAGTCGCTACTGATCCTAACGCTAAGTGGACAATTCTTGCAGATGGTCTTGCTGGTGCTGCTTCAACATATGCTGAGAATCCTTATTACAGAGGTGACTTGGTTCAATATGGTGGTAACATTTATCGTCATAAGATTGGTGTTTCAACCAACGTTTCTCCATTACAGGTTGGACTCGGATCAATTAAACCAGAATCTTATCAAGGTGATCAAGTTTGGGATCTCCTAGTTAAAGGTTTTAATTTTGTAGGTAACTTCTCTACAACTTATACCTATCACCCAGGCCACATCGCAAGATACGGTTCAACTTCTTACCTATCAATTGGTGCGTCACACGTTAACGTCGTTCCAACTGCTGGTATTGGTACTCAGTGGGAAGTTCTTGCTCAGGGTGACTCCTCTGGTGCGATGAACACCAAGGGTGACATTATCACTTACAACAGTGGTAACGTAAGAATCGGTATTGGTTCTACAGGTTATGCACTTGCAGTTCAATCAAACGGATTGCCAGGATACGAGATTGTAGGTAACCAGACAAGAATCTACTATGTAGACTCTGAGGATGGTGTAGATACAAACAACGGTCTTGCACCTAACCTTGCGTTTAAGACAATTAAAAAGGCTTGTCAGGCTGCTCGTCCTTTAACAACTATTACTGGAGTAGATTATACTAACGCAACTGGTGTTGCAACGGTTACTGCTCCTGGCCACGGACTACAAAACACTGGTACGTTCGTTCAGTTACAAGGTATCGACTTTGAGTGTCTATCTGGAGGTAACGTATTCAGCGTTCTGGGTATGGTATTCAACAAGGCAGTCGGTCTTGCAACTATAACTGCTATTGGTCTTGGTGCTGCTCCTGAAATAGGAATCGGTGCTACTGTTAGAATCAGGAACTTAAATGTTACTTATACAGGTTCTGCAAGATTCACTCACCAATTCCAGACTGCTACATCAGGTGCTGTTATCTCAGGTGGTAACTACTCTCACAACTTCATTAGTTGTGCAACCAACGGTGTTCAAGTTGTTGGTGGATCGAGTGTAACTCCAACAGGTGCAACATATACACCTTCAAATGGTAACTTAGAATTGACCCTTTCTGGTCACTCCTTATCAACTTCAGATAAGATTACCATTACAGCAAACGCATTTACCTTCACTTGTGCGATGAACGGTAATGCTTCTAACAAGACATATCCTCGTACAACTGACCCAACATATGGTCAGCAGTTAAACATTACTGGAACAACAACTAATACCATTACGGTTAACGTTGGTGCATCTCCTCTAGTAACATTCACACCTACTGCTGCTACCTATAACGAGAATACTGGTGACATGACGCTCACCATTGCTAACCACGGATTAACTGCTGGTACTGCAATTAAACTCGCTAACGATGGATTAACATTCCGTTGTTCAATGGACGGTTATACAACTGATCACACATATCCAAGATCAAGTGATCCTAAGTTTAACACTTCAATTGATATTACTCAGGTTACAACCAACACAATCACAATCAACGTTGGTGCTGCATCTCAGAGTACAACCATTACAGGTAAGTTCCCTGCTGTACATACTCAAGGTTCTTATCAGTTCAATGTACAGGCTGTTCCCGATGCAAACTCTGTTGTATTGAACGTTGGTGTTTCAACAGTTGATTACAACTACGCTTCTGGTGGTACTGCATTTGTTGGTCTAACAACAACCACATATCCTAATAAAGTTTCTAAGTCTTACTTCGAGATTCTTGAAGTTCCCGATGGTGATAGCTTTAAGGTCAATGTTGGTGTTGCAACCATGTCTCACGAATACGTGAGTGGTGGTACAATGACTGACCTAACACCTGCTATCCTGAAACTATCTGCTTCTCAGTTCTATGAGCAACTTCCAATTGTTGTTCCTCCTTACACTGCTATCGTAGGTAACGCACTTAGAGGTTCTCAGGTTCTACCTAAAGAAGGAACATCTGATGATTCCACAACTCCTAACAACAGGAGTCACATGTTCAAGATGTCTGACTCAACAACGATTCAGGCGATCTCCATGAAGGGAATGGAAGGATTTATATATGATTCTAACGCTCCATTTGTACTAGACAATACTAACCTAAGAACTGGTGTTGGTACAACTGCTGCTGGTGTATTCATATCATTCAACCCAGATTCTCCAATTAACGACAAATCACCATACGTTAAGGACTGTACTGCGTTCTCAGACAACGCTGCTGAGGCTTCTCCTTCTAGATGGGGTGGTGGTGCAGTTGGTGTATTCGCTGATGGTGGCGTACATGATGAAGGTGCAAAATCGATGGTATTCGATGCCTTCACACACGTTGCATCTGACGGTGCTGGATACATTTTAGACAGAAGTGCAATCGCTGAGATTGTCTCCTGCTTCACATACTATGCCCGTTGGGGATACTACTCAGGTGGTGGATCAAGAATCCGTGCTGTTGGTGGTAACAACTCTTACGGTGACTATGGTGTTATTTCTTCTGGATTCTCAACTGATGAGTCTCCAAGATACGCAAAACTCTTTGGAGATCTAGTAACTGTTCAATCTGCAACTAAGGCTGGAACAATTTCAGTTGGTGCAACCATGTTTGGTCAGACCTCTAAGGCAACTGCATGGTTACTAAATGATCAGATTGCTTCTGATAAGATTTACTTCAAGTATCAGCCAGGATATGGTTCAGTTGGTCTTGGAACCACTGGATTTGTAGATGGAGAAATCATCTGGTTCGGTGCTGGTGCTGAATCAAGTTCTGGTGTTGGTTCAATAACAGTTGGTGCTGCTGCATCTTCAACAACTGGTCAGAAGGGTTCAATCCTTGAGGTTGATAACACTACTGGAACACTACTTGTTGGTGACGCAATCGGAATTAAGACATCACTATTCGGTGCAGATGATAGATTCTACATCATCAACACAGTTACAAACGTTGCTGCTGCTGCAACTTACTTCAGATGGGTCGCAGGCTCGGGCGCTGGCATACAAACCAACTATACCAACCGTGCTACTCTGACAATTTCGCCAGAGAAGACAGTCGGTACATGGGATACACGGGCAGTCGCAAGTATAGGTTCTACGATTGACGTTAGAACATTGTTCTCACAGTGTCGTCTAACAGGTCACGACTTCCTCGCAGTTGGTACAGGTAACAAGACAGAAACTGGATATCCAAACGTCGATTTGGCGAATGTTATTCAGGGTAATGAGACTAACGTATATGGGCCTGGTAAGGTATTCTTCGTATCTACTGACCAAGGTGGTAACTTCCGAGTTGGTGAATTCTTCTCGGTTGATCAGCTAACTGGTCGTGCTACATTGGATGCTTCCGCCTTCAACCTTTCTGGTTTGACAGAGTTGAGACTGGGTGCTATCGGTGGTCAGGTTGGTGAGTCTATTAGTGAGTTCTCTGCTGACCAAACAATGGCAGGTAACTCTAACAATGCTTGCCCAACTGAGTACGCAGTACGTGGTTACTTAACTCGTGGCGCAATGGGTACTAAGGCGATGACTCCACCAGTTGGAACAACCGCTCAAAGACCTGGCGGCGTTGATGATGAGTTTAACACTGGTGCAATGCGATTCAATACTACTCTTGGTTCTCTTGAGTACTATGATGGAACTGATTGGCAACAGCCAGGTAACCTAAGTTACAGTACTATCACAGGAAATACAAACGTTCTTGCATCAAACGTCTACTTCTGTAACACAACAGGTGGTCAATTCACATGTACTTTACCTGCTTCTCCTAACCTCGGAGACGCAATCAAGTTCTTCGACGTTGCTAAGACGTTCGATAGTAACTCACTGATCGTTGGACGTAACGGAAAACCAATTCAAGGCGACACTGCTGACCTAACAGTTTCAACTGAAGGTGCTGCATTTGAACTCGTCTTCTCAGGTGATACACACGGATGGAGACTATTCTCTGTATAAGAGAACTCTCCTCCTTTATTATGACTTTTTAACCTAACTACAGGATTGTAAATGGCTAGTTATCGATCATATAAAAAAGTCACTGCTGCGATGGTTCCTGATTCATCCATCAGCATCGAGAAGCTTGAGCCTGGGTCTGGTCCTTCCTTTTGCGTAAAACACGTATACGGAACACCAAACTCATGTACGCCAGGTTGTTGTTGCTATTGGCAAGTCCCATCAGGAGCTACACGTATTACGTGGGAAGTTTGGGGTGCAGGCGGAAATGGTAATGGTGCTTGTTCATGTAACAGGTGTCATCACTACAGAGCTCCTACGGGAGGTGCTTATAATATAAGAACTATCCAAACTGTTGGAGGTTGTCAATATACAGTTTGTGCAGGTGGAGTTTATAGGTGTTGTTCAAGAGAGTGTAACGGTTGCGAAGGATGTTCTTCCTATGTTAATGGTTATAACTTAAGTAACTTCTGTGCCAGAGGTGGTGCTAGAGGTTGTGCAAACACCGACTGGTCAAACCATTGTCACTCTACTTGGTGGTGCTGTATTGCGCCAGGAAGTTGGGGTGGAGACTTCACGATGACAAGTCACCAAGCACAATGGTCTGGTCACTGGAATTGCCATTGTGGTGGTTCTGTTGGTAACGTTTGTTCTGTTGGTGCTCCATTCCTTGCAATGGGTAAAGAACATAAGATGACACACTGTTGGATTCGTTGTGGTTGCTGGACTGCTCCATACGCAACAGGTGGCAATAACGGAATGACTTCATATTGTGGATCTGGCCATTGCGGTCAGGGAGGCCAGGGTGGATCTGGTGTTGTACGTATTACTTGGATGTAAGGAGCAGAAATGGCTGATTATTCCTCATACAAAAAGATTGACGGAGATACCTTTGAAGCAGGTATCCTGAGTGCTGCTAAATTCAGTAGTTCTCCTACTTCCACATGGGGTGTGAAGTGGGTATATGGAACAATGTGTCGTTGTTCGCCAGGTTGCTGCTGCAACTGGACAGTACCAACTGGTGTAAGCAAACTTTGGATTCAACTCTGGGGGTCAGGTGGTAACGGAACAGGTTCTTGTTCATGTAACAGATGTCATCACTTCCAAGGTGCAGGTGGTGGATACTATAATAGTCAAATAACAACCACTCAAGCTGGTTGTGGTTATTCAGTTTGTGCTGGTGGTGTTTATCCTTGTCTATCCAGAGAATGTTACGGTTGTCAGGGATGTTCGTCTTATGTAAATGGATACGGACTTTCAAACTTCTGTGCTATTGGTGGATGGAGAGGTAATGCTAACCCATCATGGACAACAGAATGTAACTCTACTTGGGCATGTTGCCAATCACCTACTGCTCATGGTGGTCAGATGAACTTCGTCAACCATACAGATGGTTGGAGTAACTCAACTTATGATACATATAGAGGGTGGTGTCACTGCTATAACCAAGGTATGACTCCTACTTCTGCTCCTCTGATTGGTACTTTCGTCAGTCAGGCACAAAGGGGATGTTGGATTCGTTGTGGTTGCTGGATTGTACCATACGGTAACGGTGGTCAAGGCGCTATGAACTCATATTGTGGTAGTGGTCACTGTGGTCAGGGTGGAACTGGCGGTGGTGGTCTAGTCAAAATTACATACTTCTAAGAAGGAGAAACGATGGCAAGTTATTCATCATACAAACAGATTAAGAACTCGCAGGTTATAGATGGTAGTATCCCATCATCTGCGCTGGCTTCGGGTGCTTTCTCCAACTGGAATGTGAAATGGGTCTTTGGTAGTCCCAACTCATGTAGTACAGGTTGTTGCTGCAACTGGAGCGTACCAACAGGTGTTCAAAAGATCACATGGGAAGCTTGGGGATCTGGTGGTAATGGACACGGTGTTTGCATGTGCAACAGGTGTCAGAACTGGTTTGGTGCTGGTGGCGGATTCTATAACACAAAAACTATTTCAACTCAAGCAGGTTGTCAATATACAGTCTGTGCTGGAGGAGTTTATAGATGCTGCTCAAGAGAATGTGTAGGATGTCATGGATGTGCATCTTACGTTAATGGATATAACCTCAGTAACTTCTGTGCCTTAGGAGGTGCAAGAGGTTGTGCAACTGGTGGTTGGTCAAACGCATGTTTCTCACAGTTTGAGAGATGTTGTATGCAACCAGGCGCATGGGGTGGAGATTTCGGTATGGGTAACCATGCAGGAACCTCAAGAAGATTAGATGGTTGGAACTGTCATTGTTACTACAACATGTCACACTCAACAGGTGCTCCATTCATTGGAACCCTAGGTGTTGTTTCTGCTGTTAGACACTGTTGGGTTCGTTGTGGATGTTGGACTGTACCATATGGACACGGTGGACAGGGTGCTATAAGTCCCTACTGTGGAAGTGGCCACTGTGGTCAAGGAGGACAAGGTGGTGTTGGTCTAGTTAAGATTACATACGTCTAAAAAGAGTTCGAGATGGATCGGAGGGGTTACTACCCCTCCTTTTTTTATGGAATTGTATAAATAAAAGGCGAAGGAGTAAACCCGAACAAATCCGAATAAAAAAATGGCAACTAAAATTATTTCACATTCATGGAAGTTGAAACTTCCGAATGACTTTCTAGTAGATCACAGTTTTAGTGATGCAAAGGAAAGGACAACAACATACGATGGTCCAGACAAAATCTATCTACAGTTAGGTTCAGACGGAAAAGAAAAGTATGGTCCTTTAACAGAAGATGATATTGCAGATGGTCGTCCAAGACCTGCTGACGTTGTAGAGTGGTTTGAAGTTGATTGTGCTGCAAACGATACAAACACTTTAATCTGTCAATTACGTGGCCCTGTAATCGATGAGAAGGAAGAGGAAAGAGGTACTGGAGAAGTAGTCCATGCAGGTTCTCCTGATGTTGGTTCTGAGTATCCAAGATTCTCTTATGCTACACCATTAATGGCTGATGATATTTACAATTTTGAGTCCATTAAAAAGAACGCTTCTAATCAATTAGAAATCAGTGCTTTCACCGTTAAAGAGAAAATCAACGGTGCTGATATGGATCTTACTTGGGATAATATCAGATCTATGCGTAATAGAAACTTAGAAGCAAGTGATGGATCAGTTGCAAGTGATATGCCTACTTCATTGCAAGATGATTGGAAAGCTTATCGTCAGAAGTTGAGAGACTTCCCTAAGACCATGTTAGATGCAGGAGTTCATCCTAATATTGCACAGAACATGTTCCCACAGGATCCATCTTGGTCAGAGCCTGGAAGAGATCCAGAACCAAATGCTGATGGTAGTCAGCCTTGGGCTCCACCAAATGGTTAATTAACTAACCTATATAAATTACTAAAGATGATCGTAAAGGTCATCTTTTTTAATGCATGGTATTATTATGTTTGAAACCAATAATTGGCCACATGAAGATTGGCCACATGAAGATAAACATTATCATAGATTACATGATCATTTTAAATTTAATGATCAAGGTGCATGTTGGAGAAGTATTTTTCAAATAGACAATTTCTATAGAAACCCAGATGAAGTTCGTGATTATGCTTTGTCATGTGAAACTACCACCGACAAGAATAAGTGTGGTGACATGATAGGTAGCAGGGTATATGAAAAGAATTTTGAAATGGAATGTAATTTAAAACCAGTATTTGAAAAACTAGTAAAGAATGATGTTTGGGGGAAGAATTTACGTCAGGATGGTAGAGGTGGTTTTGATGCTACTGAGTGGGATAAACTTTGGACAAATATGCCGTTTATATGTAATATCACTTATGGAAAAGATTTTGCTGAGAGAGAAGATTCATATAATGGAAAATTAGTTACATATCACAAAGATCATGATAAACATAGATGGGCTGCTGTAATTTATTTGAACAAACCTGAAGAGTGTGAAGGTGGTACAAGATTTTATGAATTTAAAGAAGATTGGCCAGGTTTTGAACCTAGTGAAAAGGATGCATTTACAATTGAAATGAAGTATAATACAATGATATTATATGAAGCTAGACATTGCCACGGAGCTATATTAAATAGGGATATGTTTCAAACAAAACCCCGTCTGGCACAGGTATTCTTTATGTGACTATATAGTATAGGAATCATGAAAATCATTATTCTATTTTTCTTGAGGTGACAAAAAATGAGATCAAAAGCCTTTTTCATTAATGGAGGAGCTGGAAGAGTTATTTGCTCTATTCCTGCATTTGAAAAGTACGTAGAAGCAAATCCCGATGAGGATTTTATTATAATTGCTGAAGGGGGTACTGACTTCTTTAAGGGTCATCCAACTCTAGATGGTAGAGTTTATGATGTATGGCATAAAGGAATATTTGAAGAACATATAAAAGATAGAGATTGTGTAAGTCCAGAACCATATAGAGTTTGGCATTACTATAATCAGAAATGCAATTTATCACAAGCATATGATATTTCAATCAATGGTTTAGAAGAACCAAGAGAATTACCAAAACCAACAATTAATCTTTCCAAGATGGAAGTTATTGCTGGTTATAATATTGTTCAAGAAGTAAAGGCTGTTACTGGATTAGATAAGACTATAGTTATTCAACCATTCGGAAGAGGAGTTGAGCAACTAGGAGATTTTGTTGCAGATGGTAGTTCTAGAAGTATGTCTCTAGTTAATACCGTTGAAATTATTAATCAACTTAAAAAGGATTATGCAGTAATTGTGATGAGTGAAATTCATTTTCCTGTAGAGGAGAATGAGGAGAAATCTAAACATAAAATTGCAAGACCAGAGATTCAGGATATGAGACATTGGGCTGCAGTAATTGATGTTGCAGATCACTTCTTGGGATGTGATAGTATGGGACAACATATTGCAAAAGCTCTTGATGGAACTGCAACTGTTGTTTGTGGATCTACATTCCCAATTAACATATCATATCCTAATGATAAGGACTTTGATATTATTGATATTGGTGAAGGAAGAAGGAAATATTCTCCAATTAGAATTAGTCAGGAAGAACATATTGAAAGATTTAATGACCAAGCAATGGAGATGGATAAATCTCAAATTAAACAGGTTGTTGATTCTGTAAGAAAGAGACTTGGTAAATCAAAGAAATTTACTGGTACATATGTTCCTGTCCAACAACAGCAACAATCTTGCAGTAACCCCAATCACAATCAGGGAGCAATTCCACAAGGAGGTCAAGCTCCTCAATATCCAGATGGGAATTCTTTGGCACAATCTGCATACCAAGGTGCAGGGAGGATTAAACCAGAATCTCCAACACCTAATTTTACTTTAGGAAAACCAGCTAAACCAGCTAGGATTAATAAAGGATTTAAACAAGAAATAAACAGTCTGTTAAAGGCCGACAAACCATTATCTATTGAAAAAAAGAGTGAGGGTTAATAATGACACAGTGGATTGCAGCAATTGCTAGAGGTCATAACTCTGGTGTTTGTCTTCTTCGGGATGGTGAATTAGTATTTGCTATAGAAGAAGAAAGATTATCTAGAAAGAAGTATGATGGTGGTCCATTTGCTTCTATAGTTAAGATTTTAGAATATACAGATAAGTTAGACTACCTTGTGGTTGCACATACACAACCATTAAGTGAAGCTGGAAAGGTAGATTTCACGGGAGAAGATGTATATACGGGATTGGCCAGTAAGTTAGGGTTAATAGAAAGAAATTGTGATATCTACAATCATCCACAGGTTGTAGATTACAGTCATATTCACCATAAGTTACATGCTTCTTGTGCCTTTTATAGATCTGGATTTGAGAGTGCTGTTGCTGTAATTGTTGATGGAGCAGGAACATTCATTCCAATGAATATTGGTGGTGAAGAACAGATGACTTGGGAATTGGAAACAATTTTTAAGTGTAACTATCCTAATAATTTCAAGACTCTTTGGAAACATCAGGGTGGTAGAGGTCCTTGGCCATCAGCTGTTGTACCAGATTTTCCTTCTAGTAGAGAAGGAGAAGAAGGATCACATATAATGGTATTAGATGATAGTGCTGGTATTGTTAAAGCATATGAAGCAGTAACACAATATTGTGGATGGCAACCTATTGAAGCTGGTAAGACTATGGGACTATTCCCATATGGAAAAGAGAATGACAATATACCAGAGATCTATACTGATTATTGTGGAATGTCTGATTGGGCAACTACTAACAGAGATATAATAGTTCCAACTTATCCCAATGGTGCATTAGTAAATCAAGGTAGATTTTCAGAACTAATTACCACACCAGAAGATGAAAAGGGTGATTTGACTAAAATGGATAACCGTAGGGATATGGCTTATGCAATTCAAACTGAATCACAACAACAGGTATTGGATCTTATTCTTAAAGCTGTAGAGTTGAGTGGAGAGAAGAATGTTGTTCTTTCTGGTGGATATGGATTGAATTGTGTTGCAAACTATTGGTTCCTTCAAGAATTAGAACATGAAGATATAAACCTTTTTGTAGAACCAGTCAGTAATGATGCTGGTACTGCAATTGGTGCTGCTTATCTGCATCATCATAATGTGACAAAGAGTTCTAAGATACTGCCACATGTTCATGATTTATATACGGGACCACAGTATGAATATAATAACGAGGAAATATTAGAAGTTTCTCAGAAATATAATGCAACAAGAGTATTTGAGGCTACTCATAAAGATGCAGTAGAACTCATTACTAATAAGAATATTGTTGCATTGTTCCAAGGTAAATCAGAAGCAGGTCCTCGAGCATTAGGTAACAGATCTATTCTTTATGATGCTCGTGATCCAGATGGTAAGGATCATGTTAATCACGTTAAACGTCGTGAATACTTCAGACCATTTGCAGGTTCTATTCTAAAAGAACATGTACATGATTGGTTTGATCTTCGTGGTATGGATGAAACTCCATTCATGATGTATGCAGTTAATTGTAAGGATGGTATTCAGGAAAGGATTCCAGCAATCATTCATGTTGATGGTACATGCAGGATTCAAACTGTTACTGAAGATGTTAATAAAAACTACTACGATATCATTAAGGAGTACTACAATCAAACAGATTGTCCTATTATATTCAATACATCCTTCAACCTTGGTGGAGAACCTCTTGTAGAGACCCTAGATGACGCTCTGAGGACTCTTGCGAACAGTTTGATAGAATACCTCTATTTGCCAGAATATGGTCTTATGGTGGAGATTAAGAACTAATGAAGATTACTATAGTTGGTGGCGGTACTGCTGGATGGATGTGTGCAGCTGCAATGGCACATAAACTTCATTTTGCAGATATAACTTTAGTTGATAAAGAAGTATCAACTCCAGTTGCTGTTGGTGAAGCAACTCTTCTTAGTTTTGAAAAATTCTTAGAGAATTATTGTGGATTAGATCTTAGGGAATGTCTAAGAGAACTTGATACTACTTTAAAAGCTGGTATCTTATATCCAGATTGGGGATATGATGGTAATGAACCATGGCATCCTTTTTATTTTTTAGATTTTCCTTCTGAACATTTTCCACCAAATCCTCTAATAGATGGTTGGTCTTTAGCAAAAGAATTTAAGTTTGAATCTTTAATGGCTCTGTATGGATCCAGTATGGATAACTGTATTGATAAAGAACAGTTAGAAGGTGGATATGCAATGCATATTGATTGTATAAAATTGGTTCAATATCTTCGCAAAATATTGGAAGGTAGAATTAATATTATAGAAAAGGAAGTAGTAGGTATTGCTTCAATCAGTACTGATAAAGGTATTGAATCTTTACTTTTGGAAGGTGGTGATATTATAGAAAGTGATTTGTTTATTGATTGTACTGGACATAAAAGTGTCCTTAAAGATCTTAGAGATACTGTAGATCTGTCAGATAGACTTTATACAAATACCGCTGTATCTACACATATTGATTATGAAAATATAACAGAGGAACTTAAACCATATACCACATCTACTGCCGTAGATCATGGTTGGGTGTGGAATACTCCTTTACAATCTAGAATTGGAACTGGATTAGTTTTTAATAAAGATGTAACTCCTATAGAAGAAGCAAAAAAATATCTTTGTGATTTCTGGAATGGGAGATGCAATCCAGATGATTTAAGAGTTAATAATTGGACACCATATTATGATAGAAATCAATGGAATAAGAATGTAATATCTGTTGGATTATCAGCAGGATTTATTGAACCTCTTGAAAGTACAGGCATAGCTTTGATAATTGAGGGTGTAGGAACTGCTTGTAATTTATTAGAGAGTGGGTATTGGAGAGATCATGATGTTGAGTATTTCAATTGTTGGATGAAACAATGTTTTGAAATATGTACTGATTTTGTTAATATGCATTATTCGACATCAACTAAGGATACTCCTTTCTGGAGATATGTAAGAGATAACTATAAGATGTCAGATGCCCAAAAGTTTTATCTAGATAATATGAAAACTCAAGATAAATCTATTCTTGGTGGTAAGCAATGTATTTTTGGTGGAACAAATTGGATACATTGGTTAGTTATGTTAGGATTTGAGTTTGAACCTAAACAATACATGGAGGATAAAAAACCCAGAGAAATATTTCCTCAGATGTTGGAATGGGATAAGAATATGAGAAAACAACAATTTGGGAAATCTATTATAAAACATGAGGATTTTATTGATATGTTTTTAAAGAAAAAAGATATGAATAAAGTCATGAATAATCTTTCGGATTTTAGGGGATCGCATTTAAAACACAATTGATATGCAGAGATTTAAGAAGTTAAAAAATATAACAATTGTTGGTGGTGGTACTGCTGGATGGCTTACTGCATGTTATTTCGCTAGAAGAATTAGTGTGCATCAATGCAGTCCAGCAATGCCTTATAGTGATGAATTGGAAATAACAATAATTGATAAAGAAATTCCAAATCCTATTGGAGTTGGAGAAGCTACTATATTACAGTTCAGTAACTTCATGGAAAACATGGGGTTCAAAAGAGAATATTGGATGCCTAAATTACATGCAATCTATAAGGGTGGTATTTTATTTTCTGGATGGACAGATGGTAGTGAAACTGATAATGTTTGGCATCCTTTTGGATTTACTGATATAACCTATAATAAAATAGCAGAAACTTGTTATAAGGTTGCCCCTATGTGGGATGTGTGGAGTAAGTATAGAGATAAATTTGATCTTATACAGACTTTGGCAACTTATCATTCTGCGATGAGTAATAGAATTGAAGAAGAGAAGATAGATGTTTATGCAGATCATCTTGATGCATCAAGGTTACCTGTATTTTGTAAGGAGGAAACCAAGGATCTGGTTAATCATATAGAAAGTGATGTTGTAGATGTAGTATGGGATGGAGATGATATTGATCATCTAGTTTTAAAAGATGGAAGAGAAATAAAGTCGGATCTTTTTGTTGATTGTACTGGATTTGCTAAATTATTATCTAAGGATAAGAAACATGATATAGATTTGAGTGATAGATTATTTACAAATACTGCTGTTGCAGGAAGAATAGAATATAAAGATAAAGATACGGAAATGCATCCATATACACATGCATGTGCAATAGATAGTGGTTGGGTTTGGATTACTCCTATAACATCTAGAATTGGATCAGGACATGTTTTCAATAGAGATGTAACTCCTATAGAAGAGGCTAAACAAAACTTCTGTGATTTCTGGGAGGGTAGAGTTAAGAAAGAAGATTTGAAGGTTTTAAAATGGAACCCAGTTATGTCCCATGATCCTTGGACTGGTAATGTTGTTTCTATTGGATTGAGTAGTGGATTTATTGAACCATTGGAAAGTACTGGTATAGCTTTAATCTGTAGAGGTATTGAGTTCTTGGAAGATTGTATAAAAGGAGGTTGTTGGGAAGAGGATGAGAGAGTAGGATTTAATAGTAGGATGAGGGGTCACTATAATAATGCTTGTGATATAGTTAATATACATTATGCATATAGCCAGAAAGATACACCGTTCTGGAGATATGTGAGAGAAAAACATAAGAAATCTGATCTACAAATATTAGTTGAAGAGGATATGGCAAATCCAGATAGAGTAACTAGACAGACTGTTAAGAATGGTATATTTGGTGGTCATAGTTTTGCAGTATTAGCTACTCAACATAATCCAGATTCTCTTGCAGTTAAAGAATATTTCTGTAAGGAAGAAGGGGAAGAGTACTTAATGTCACATAATGTTGATAAGTACTTCAAGGATTTGAGGGGATTTATTGAAAGATCTGTACCACTTAAGGAGGTTATCTATGACTAAAACAGTATTCGTAAATGGAACATTTGATATACTTCATCCAGGCCATATGCAACTCTTTAAAGTTGCAAGATCATTGGGTGATAGAGTTATCGTAGCAACAGATAGTGATGAGAAGATTAGAACAGATAAACCCAATACAGGAAAACCTATTAACAATCTTCCATTTAGACTCACTATGTTAGAGTCTTGTAAGTACATAGATACAGTCTTGTGGTTTAATAGTATGCAAGAACTGTCTGATCTGGTACAATTATATCGTCCAGACATTCTATTGCTTGGAGATGATTGGAGGAATGGTGTTGTTATTGGTGCAGAGTTTGCTAAAGAAGTTAGATTCTTTCCAAGGATACCTTGGTATTCAAGTACTAAAGTAATAGAAAAAATTAAAACCGATGTTAATGATAAAAATATAGCCGAAATGTATAAATCCCAAGAACATAGACCTTTAGACACACAATGAGCAATATTCTTATTGTTGGTGACTCTTGTGAAGATAAGTATATCTTTGGAGAGTGTAAAAGATTAAGTCCAGAACAACCCATACCTGTTCTGGATCAGACTCATGTGGAAACTAGACCTGGCATGGCAGGTAACGTTGAAGAAAACTTTAAAGCTTTTGGACATGATACTCTTCTATTAAAACAAAGAGAAACTATAACAAAGACTAGATTTGTAGATTCAAATAGTAAATATCAATTACTGCGTTTGGATGAAACACCAAAGGTTACCAGAATAACTTCACCAGAAGTTCAAATGGCTTTGATGCATATGAATCCAGATGCTTTGGTTATATCTGATTATGATAAAGGTTATATTAATTCAGAAGATTTATTGACTCTGTGTAACCATTTTAATAGACCAGTATTTGTAGATACTAAAAAGAAAAGACTTTTTCAAAAAGATAATGTTTATTGGAAAATTAACAAAAAAGAATATGATTCCTTGGATAAAGATTATCTACCTGATGATACTCATCTCATTGTCACTCTGGGGTCTAAAGGAGTTAGTTATAGTGGGATAGTTTATAATTCAGAAAAGGTTCCTTGTTTTGATGTATGTGGAGCAGGAGATACTTTTATGACTTCTCTTGTTCATAGATTCTTAGAGACTGAAGGAGATATAATTAAATCAATTGATTTTGCGAATAGATGTGCTGCAATATCTGTACAGTATCCTGGCGCATATCATTTAAATAACGAAGAGATTGAAAGAGTATATGCAAGATTATGAGTTACTTAGAATCTCCAGTAGTTTTTAATAACATTTTACCACAAAAAACATTTGAAACATTATCAAGTTGGATGGTTTTGGGTGATTGGCAATTGAGCAATACTGCTGATGTAGAGAGTGCTACAAAACTTAGTTGGGAATTAACTAATACAACAGGGGTACGTCCTTCTGAGATGATTTGGTATGAGACTGGAACTATTGTAAAATATAAAATTAAGAAATTTATTAAAGAAAATTTAAACTTTTATAGAATCCATACTAATGGACAAACATTTGGTATGGGATCAGAATACCATACTGATTATGATGAAATAGGATATTTTACTGTCGTGGTATTTACAAGTCCTTATTGGGATACTCAATGGGGTGGTCAATTTGTTTGTAGAGATTTCAAAGGAAATCATTGGCAAGTACCATATTTTCCCAACAATGCAGTATTAATTCCAGCACATTGGGAACACTATGGTGCTTCACCTAATGTACATACTGATAAATTAAGAACTAGTGTAGCTCTAGGTTATAAGGTCGCCAGGTAATATTCTATGTGAATCTGTATCAGAATGTTCTGTACTGAACTCAAATAGTTCGGTATCTTCTAGTGCATACATTCTATGTTTCAGACCAATAGGCACATGAAACTTATCTCCTCTCTCCAATATGGTTATATGTGCATGTTCTATATCATCTTCCCATCCGTGGAATAGTTTAATCTTTCCACTCTGAACAAAAAATACTTCGTCTTTTAGTTTATGGTAATGCCATGAACACTGTTTGCCCTTGACAATAAACAATAATTTACCACAATACTTCTCACAGTTTGCTATCCACTTTTCATATCCCCATCCTTTAGGAACATACTTAATAGGTTCCGCTGCCCTCGCATTACGAGGTCTTCTACTTGCATTGGGGGATTTGGGATAAGTTCTCATTTCACATCATTAAAGAACGTGGTATCTGGCCAAGCCTTATCATCAATAAACATATCTGCATGAGGTTTGCCCATGATTAGTTCATGGTATTTAACACCCCATTCTTTAAGTTGTTGTTGAGTTAAATCAAATAAAACTTCTTCTGCCTTGACTTGTGCTATTTTGTGTCTCTCATCTGAGAATCTACCCATAGCACGAGCCGTGAGGAAAATAATATAGTTTCCTTCATCGTACAGTTTATTTATCGTGTCAATCCGACTCTTAAATGGTTGAGCATTTTCGTAATCCCTTCCCTTAGTTGGGGTACAAATCGTACCATCTATGTCAAAGCAATACCTCATTCTTCCTCCACTGGTTCTAAATCTTCAATCATTTCAACAGATACTTCATGTTCTCCTATTCTATAGAAGTGTTGTTCTATACCTAGGACATCAGGACGAAGCCCCAAATACTCAATGTCTGCACATTTATTTTCACGGAGCCACGCTTGCAACCTGTAGTGCATTAGCTCCCCTTTTGTCGGCATTAATGTAATCTCTTACTGTAATAAATTTATAGTCACCCCATATTGGTAACGCAGAAGTAAATTCTTGATACTTACCTCTTAGATGTTCTGGGAATGGTATATGTTCTATTTTACCATTATACTTGTTTGCAACTAATTCCGCAACATCTTGGAAAGTAACTGCATTACTTGTACCCAAATCATATATTCCAGAACCTTTTTGATTACTTAAAACAATTGCAACTACATCTTCTACACATATGAAATCTCTGAAGAACATATCTGAGTTTTCAAATAACTTTATAGTACCTGTTTCTTGAACTTGTTTTGTGAATTTACTTACTGGACTTGCTTGGTTACCTTTATGTTCTTCTCCTTCACCATAGACATTAAAATATCTAAACCCTTGTACTGATTTAAATTCAGTTATATGATCCTTAACCCAATAATCTACTGTAACTTTAGATAATGCATAGTAGTTTAATGGATTAATGATCTGTTCCATTTGTCCATAAACAGATGCCGAAGATGCATATTTAACTGGTATCTGATATTCTATTGCTTTTTTGAATAATCCAACAGAAAATTCTACATTATATTTGTGAATTTTATTTAAATCTGTTTCTGTTGTACTTGATATTGCCCCTTGATGTATTATTAGATCTACTTTATCCCAGTCTGTATAGTCTTCTAAGAACTGGAAAGCTCCTTCTGCTTCTACCCTATAAAGGTTTTCGGGATCAAGAACACTTGCAAAGGCTTTACCAATAAACCCATTATATCCTGTAAGAATAATCATATCAAACTGGTAAGAAAAATACTTGGACTAATCTATAAGTATCACCCTCAAAGAAACCTAGTTTATCATATGCTCCATGTAGAATACTAGTTGGATAGAATATTAGTCGGTTATATTTCATCTCTGCAAGATGGATTAGTTCCCAAGGTCCTACACTATCAGATACGTGTTCTTCATTCCATATGCCGTCTTGTCTTGGATCTACTTGTTGTCCTTTATAGTTATAAAAACCAGTTCCTCCTTTACACTCCTTACCTTTATTCAAATATATTAATCCCGCCCATCCTCTAGGTTCCTTTCCTTCTTCTAGTGGAAAATCCATATGAGGAACTCTTTCCTTGATACAATTATCTACAGATTGAGTTACATTGACCGAGAATGGAACTCTTAACATTGATTGTCCGTATGCTACTTCCTCTGATTTCTTTAATCCATATACATTTTGTGCAATTTCTTGCCATATTGGAAAGAAATGATCTAAGTGCATATTCATATCTACTCTTACACCAGGCGTTCCTCCACAGATTCTAGGATTAACTGTGCCTGGGCATCTTATTGCAAGATTTCTAACTTTATCTGGATTCTTGTAGAAGTTATCCATATAAACAATTGGGAATTCTTGCCATCCCATTAACTCGACTCTTGCGTTCAACTCTTCGTTGATTGCAAAAGTCTCCTGTTCATCAATAAAATACTTTTTCATAGATAACTAAATACTTCGGAGAAACTTATGAATTACTGGAATGGCAAAACCCAACAGTAAAGACGGGTTAAAAGAGTACGCTCTTAGGAAACTCGGAAAGCCAGTACTGGAGATCAATGTCGATGATGATCAGGTAGATGATCTAATCGATGATGCCATCCAATATTTTCACGAGAGACATGGTGAGGGAATAGATCGTGTCTTTCTTAAGCACAAACTATTAGAAGTTGAAAAGACTACTCTTACAGGAGTTGCTTCTACAACAACAGTAACCAGTACTCAAGGTGGAATACCATCATTAGAGTATGAAGAAAATGCCAACTTCCTTCCTTTACCTGACTCAGTTATTGGAGTCAATAAAGTATTTAAGATGGACTCTTCATCCATATCCGATGGATTGTTCAATATTAAATATCAGATCTTCCTGAATGATTTATATTACTATGGAGCAATCGATTTGTTAAATTATGCTCAGGTTAAATCATATCTTGAGACTATAGATTATCTTCTTAATCCAGATACTCAAGTGAGGTTTAACAAGAAGAACAGTAAGTTATATCTTGATATAGACCTAAAAGAATTGACTGAAAATCATTATTTAATTATAGATTGTTATAGAGTTGTTGATCCAGAAAGTGAAACAGCAGTTTATAACGATCACTGGCTTAAACAGTATACCACTTCTTTAATTAAAAAGCAATGGGGTCAAAACTTAATTAAGTTCCAAGGTGTCAAACTTCCTGGCGGATTGGAATTGAATGGTCGTCAGATATACGATGATGCAGTAGCAGAAATCGAAAAACATGAAGAGAAGTTAATGACAGAGTATGCTTTGCCACCTTTAGATATGGTAGGATAAATGCCTTTATCACCTTTCTTTTTACACGGATCACCTAGTGAACAAAGACTTGTTCAGGATTTGGTGAATGAACATCTAAAGATGTTTGGTCAGGATGTTCTTTACATGCCTAGAAGGATTGTTAATGAGAAGACAGTTATAAAGGAAATTACTGCTTCTAGATTTGATGATAGTTTTAGGTTAGAAGCTTACTTAGTTAATTTTGATGGGTTTGGAACACCATCGGATGTTTTAACTAAGTTTGGTGTTCGTGCAACTGATGAAATAACATTAGTTGTATCTAAAGAAAGGTATGATGATTTCATATCTCCATTTCTAAAGTTATGGCCAGCGGACGAAATTAAAGTTGCCCATACTCCACAAGAAGGAGATTTAATATATCTTCCATTGGATAATGCATTGTTTGAGATCAAGTATGTTGAAAGGAAGGTTCCTTTCTACCAGATGAATGATCTGTTCATGTATGAACTTAGATGTGAAATCTTCGAGGTTGAAGATGAGATCATTGATCTTCCAGATAGTCTCACTGATAAGGAAGGTGTTCCTGTTGAAGATACCATTGCAACAATGGGTCAAGTAGTTACTCTACAGATGGCTACTGAATCTAATGAAAATGCTATTGCCAACGTATCTCTTGCATCTACTATCATAGGAACCAAGTCGGTACAGTATGTTAAGATGTTTGATGATGGTAACTATAAAGGTACTCCATCAGTTTATATCAACAAACCAACTAGAGGACAACAAGCAACTGGTACTGTAAGTGTTGCCGATGGTGCAATACAAACTACAACTATTACCTTTGCAGGTACTAATTACATAAATGTTCCAAACGTATCCTTTACTCCACCAAATCGTACAACATCAACCAACATTAAGTTTGGAAACAATTCGCTACATCATAGTAACGATACTGATGTTGATGGTGCTAACTTTAAATTTACATCGAATGTAGATTCATTCCCAACTGGAGATGGAAGGTTATCCTTTAGTTTCTGGTTCTATCCTACTCAATTTGATCAAGATCCTAATTATGGTGCAGCCATAATGTGGACGGATAGGTTTAAGATATATCACAGAGAGACAGGAAACGTAGTGTTTGCTTCTGGTTCTGGATCTATTGAGAATACAACTACTTTGACATTAAATGCATGGAACTTTATTAGAGTAGAACAGTATAATCAAGATGCCACTATTTCAGTTAATGGAACTGTAAGTAATAACTTAGGTACTGCTGATCCTATCTTGTTCTTTGCAAATGATCAATTGAAACTTGGTGCCGATACTGGTGGTGCTGGTAAGAATCCTATTGTTACAAAAGGATTTAAAGGATTCTTAGATCATATAACTCTGAACTTAACTGGAGATAGTGGATTTAGAACTTCTAGTTCTCAACTTGTTCCAACTACTACTGCACAACAAGAGAGTGATCCACATACATCCACTGTTGCTCAGTTTATCAATAATCTTAATAATGAGTATCCAATAGTAACTGCTGGATTGAATACTGCTAGAGAAATATCTACTCTTACTATTAATCATCCAGGCAACGGATATACTTCTGTTCCTATAATGACTATAGAACCAGCAGATCTAGGTGATCAAGCAACTGCTGTTGCTATTATGACTAGTAGGACTGGAGTTTCTGGAAAGGCTATTGATAGAATCCTATTAATAAATCCAGGCACAGGATACACTACTCCACCACCAATATCATTTAGTGGAGGTAGTCCAAATTCTGTTGCAATTGCTACTGCTGTTATCTCAGAAGCATGTCTTGGTCCAGTTGCAATTACTACAGGTGGTCAAGGATATACATTCACTCCTACAGTTGGTATTACATCTGTTTATATTCAACAGTCTAGTGATACAACTTGGAATATTCTTAATGCAAAAGCCGAAGCTGTAGTAAGTACTGCAAATACTGTTACTGAAATTAGATACAGTAATGCTGGTGCAGGTTATACATCTACTGCTGCTACTGTTGGAATATCTTCTGTTGTTGCAACATCCTTCGGTAATTATGAAGGAGGAGAGACAGTTACGGGTGGAAAAACTGGTACTGAAGCTCTAGTTTCTAGTTGGGATGCTGGAAATAGAATACTTAAAGTCAGTATTCCTAATGGTAACTTTGCATTAGGCGAAGCAATTGTTGGTGCTGGAGCTAGTTACACTGTATCATCTATCAAAGATGATCTTGGTAACTTAGAGTTCGCTTCTAATGAGGAAATTGAACTAGAAGCAGATTCAATCTTAGATTTCACAGAGAACAATCCATTTGGTGAGTTCTAAATACAATTATAAAGTGGTAATATTATGCTAACTAACCATTTCTATCATGAAATAATCCGTAAGACTATTGTGTCTTTTGGAACTTTGTTTAATAACATTGAGATTCAGCATACAGATAAGGCTGGAAAAACTGTTAGTGTAATAAAGGTTCCTGTATCATACGGACCAACTCAAAAGTTCCTTGCAAGATTAGAACAAGGTAGAGACTACAATGATGGAGTCGCTGCTGCTCTTACTTTGCCTAGGATGTCATTTGAAGTTATTGGTATGACATATGATTCGACTAGAAAGGTTTCTACTATGCAAACCTTTAAGTCAGTCAATAAGACTACCAATAAAATGATTAAGGGATATATGCCTGTTCCTTATAACATCAGTATGCAACTTAGTATCCTTGCAAAATTAAATGAGGATGCAATACAAATTCTTGAACAGATATTACCATATTTCCAACCAGCTTTTAATTTAACTATAGATCTAGTTAATATTATTGGTGAAAAGAGAGATATGCCAATCACTCTTGAAAGTATTAATATGGAAGATAATTATGAAGATGATTATCTAACAAGAAGGGCATTAATTTATACTCTTAATTTTAACTGTAAGACATTCCTATTTGGTCCTATTAACAATAGTAGTGAAGGATTGATTAAGAAAGTACAAGTTGATTATACTACTGATACTGCAAATCTTAAAACTGCTCCTAGACAAGTTAGATATCAGGCAGTTCCAGTTGCAGTCAAGGATTATACTAGTGATGATACTGCAAGAACGAATGAGGTATTTAATGAGAAAGTAACTTCATTCAGTGTTAGTAGTTCAACTCCATTTAACAAAGGAGATTATATACAAATAGATGAAGAGAAGATGTTAATAACATCTAAGTCTGGACAAAGATTAACTGTGAAGAGAGGTGAGTATGGAAGTACTCCTGTACCTCATGATATAGATATTCCTATACATGCAATAACAATACAAGATACTGAACAGATTGTAGATGGTGATGACTTTGGATTTGGTGAAACAAAGACTGAATTTGCAGATGGTCAAGTGTTTAGTATTAGTCAGCAAACTGATTCCGACTTATGAAGAATGAATTTGAGGCCATAGATAATGCTTTAGAGGTTTCTGCCGAGATCATTCCTACAAAGGAGATCGAAAAGAAACCAACAAGAACAAGTATTAAACAATCTAAGGATGATAGTCCAGAGATTCAAAGAGACTATGAATATAGTAGAGCCCAATTATATTCTCTGATTGAGAAGGGACAAGAAGCAGTAGATGGTATTTTAGATGTTGCGGAACAGAGTCAATCTGCAAGATCATATGAAGTTGCTGGTCAGTTAATCAAACACGTTGCTGATACTGCTGATAAGTTAATGGATCTTCAGAAGAAGGTCAAAGATATTGAAGAGGTAGATACCAAAGCAAATACTACTAATGTAACTAACAATGCATTATTTGTAGGTAGCACTGCTGAATTACAGAAGATGCTTAAACAGACCATGAAGGATTCTAAATAAAACGGAGACCTGCGTTCTACTATGAAATCTTATAGACATTTAAGAGAAGAGAATTGGAGGAGGTTAAACCAGTATGGTGCAACCTATTCTATAACTTTTATTTTTAGAGGACAAACTAAGTTCATTCAGATGTTCTTTCCTCAGAGATCTAGGCCTCTCAAAAGAGATGTTCAAAGTGAGTTGGAGAAAGTATATCCAGGCGGTAAGGTAATATATTACTGTCCTTCCGAGAAAGACCCGACTAAACCTTTACTTGTTATTCCATAATGGCTAAAGATTCTGATAATGTATATCTTGGTAACCCGAATCTAAAAAAAGCAAATACTCCTATTAGTTTTACTAAGAAGCAGGTTGCTGAATTTTTAAAATGTAAAGACGATCCCGTATATTTTACTGAGAAGTTTATAAAGATTATTAACTTGGATGAAGGTCTTGTACCTTTTGACATGTATCCATTTCAAAGGAAGTTAATCCATAATTTCCATAGTGGTAGATTTAATATATGTAAGATGCCTCGACAGTCAGGTAAATCAACGACTGTGGTATCTTATCTTTTGCATTATGCATTGTTCAATGACAGTGTAACTATAGGTATTCTTGCAAACAAAGCTGCAACTGCACGAGATCTACTAGGTAGATTGCAGATTGCATATGAGGCATTACCTAAGTGGATGCAACAAGGTATTATTGCATGGAACAAAGGTTCTATGGAATTAGAGAATAAGTCTAAGATTGTTGCCGCATCTACCTCTGCATCTGCTGTTCGGGGTATGTCATTCAACATTATATTCTTGGACGAATTTGCGTTCATTCCCAACCATATTGCAGATGATTTCTTTAGTAGTGTATATCCTACTATTAGTTCTGGTAAGTCTACTAAGGTAATTATTGTTTCTACCCCTCGTGGTATGAATCATTTTTACCGATTGTGGCATGATGCAGAACTTGGTAGAAACGAGTATATAACAACAGACGTTCATTGGTCTGAAGTACCAGGCAGAGATGAAGACTGGAAAGAACAGACGATTAAGAACACATCAGAAGCACAGTTCCGTGTTGAGTTTGAATGTGAGTTCTTAGGATCTGTTGATACTTTAATATCTCCAGCTAAGTTAAAAGCCATGGCTTATGATGAACCAGCTGGTAAAGGTCCAAGAGGAGGAGAGATATATGCTAACCCAGAATCTGGTCACAATTATATAATAACAGTTGATGTTGCCAGAGGTGTAGAGAAAGACTATTCTGCTTTTATTGTTGTGGATACCACTACCTTCCCATATAAGGTAGTTGCAAAGTATCGAAACAATGCAATAAAACCAATGATATTCCCAAGTGTTATCATGGAATTTGCTAAAGCATATAATAATGCATATATTTTATGTGAAGTAAATGATGTAGGAGATCAAGTTGCATCTATATTATTCTATGATTTGGAATATGAAAATATCTTAATGAGTTCTGTAAGGGGAAGAGCAGGTCAAGTATTAGGTATAGGGTTCTCAGGTAACAAAACACAGTTAGGAGTTAAGATGTCCAAGACTGTTAAGAAGATTGGTGCTCTTAACTTAAAGACTTTGATTGAAGCGGATAAGTTACTTATAAGCGATTACGATATAATTGCAGAACTAACTACCTTCATTCAAAAAGCTCAATCGTTTGAGGCAGAAGAAGGATCTAATGATGACCTTGCAATGTGTCTAGTTATATTTGCATGGTTGGTTTGTCAGGATTTCTTTAAGGAGATGACTGATGATGATGTTAGAAAAAGAGTTTATGATGAACAGAAGAATGAAATAGAACAGGACATGGCTCCTTTCGGATTTATGGATGATGGTTTGGGAGAAGATAGTTTTGTTGATACTACTGGAGATAGATGGAATGTGGATGAATATGGAGATAGATCATATATGTGGGAATATCTCTGATGGATCTGGATGATCAGTTTGATCTAGGACATCTGTTCTTACAGGAGAGAAAGTGTAGAACGTGTGGTATAACTAAAGAATTGATAGAAGGATATTATTTAATTCGTAAAAATAGAGGACAGAACCCTTCATCATATTCTTATGAATGTAAGATCTGTACTATAAGAAGGATAGTTAAAAGAAGAAGAAAAAATAAAGTTCTGCCAGAGGACGTATATCCAGATTGGTAGAGTGTTCATGCATTGTTTCCCCATTAAAAAGCTGCAAACAATAAATAAGTTTAGGGAAAAAGATGAAACTCTTCAAGGGGAACTAACATGGCGTTAAATTTAGTATCACCAGGCGTTAGAGTCAAGGAAATTGATTTAACTATCGGCAGAATTGACGATATTAATGATCAGGTCGGCGCTATTGCTGGTCCATTTGAAAAAGGTCCAGTAAATGTACCGATTCTGGTAGAAACCGAAGCTGAATTGCTTGACACGTTTGGATCACCAAAGTCTGCTGATGCTCAGTATGAGTATTGGATGACTGCATCCGCATTTCTATCATACGGAGGAGTCCTTCGGGTAATTAGAACTAGTGGCGAAAAACTTACTAATGCTAATGCACCAGTTGGTGCTGCTGTTACTAACCTATCAGTAGAGTCTTCTGAAGATTACTTCAATAATCATACCACAGATCCAGATTGGCATTACGCTGCTCGTAACCCTGGCTCTTGGGCAAATGATCTTAAAGTTTGTGTAATTGACTCAAAGGCAGACCAAAGACTTGCAATCGGTACTGACGGACTTGCAGTTGGATATGCTGTTACTGCTGGTTTCTCAACTAGTGTTGCTTTAACAGATGGTACTGTTGGTGTTCAAACTGGATTCCTTAAGGGATTGATCACACAGATTAATCACGGATCCTTGGACGTTAAGATTCTTACTAAGTATAACAACTCTACAAATATTTGGAGTGATGCTGAGTATGAAGAAGGTTCATCTACAACTGCTTTCCAAGGATATGATCAAGGAATATTTGACTGGCAGGAAGCTAATCAAACTCCTAACATCAACTATCCAAACAGAATAAGAATTTTCAATACTTCTGGTGTTGAACAGAGAGTTGAAAGAACTAGGTTCCAAGCAACAGTTGGAATTGGTTCTACAATGATTGCTTTTGGTACTGATTTAGATACCTTTAAGGCACATATCGGAGACCAAATTAAGTCTCTAAACGGAACTTACACTGGTAACATTGTAGGTTATACAACCGATACTGATACAAAAGTCATCATGGATACTGCGGCTACAGTCGCATTTGCTAACACAGACTTTATTGTTAGTTCTGGTGTTGGTAGTGGTATTAACTTACGTGTAGGTAACACCGCAACTGATTGGTATCAACAACAAAAACTTGGACTTTCTAATAGTAATCTCTATTGGAAGAACCTTGCTTCTGCACCTGGCACATCTGCATATGCTAAGGACAGGAACTCAAGATTCGATGAAATTCATGTTGTAGTTGTAGATGACACTGGTTCTGTAACAGGAACTGCTGGTAACGTTATAGAAAAATGGACTGGATTGTCTAAGGCTTCTGATGCTAAGATTTCTCCAAGTACTGCTACCTTCTATAAAGATTACATCGCTAACTACTCCGAACTTATATTTGCTGGAGCTGTAGAGTCTGGATCAGGACTTAAGTTTGCAAGTTCTAGTGGATACACTGTTGATGCAACTGGTACTTGGGGACAGAAAGCTCAAGGAGTTACATTCAATGGTATAGGTGCTAAGGCTCATACCCTTGCAAGTGGTAGTGATTATGGTTCTGTTGGTTCTTACAACGTAACTCTTGGTGACGTTGTTACTTCATACACAACCCTAGAGAATCCTGCTGAATATGATATTAATTATCTAATTCAAGGACCTTCTGGTGGTTCTTCAATCTATGAAGCACAGGCCAAGGCTAACAAACTAATTCAGATTGCAACAACCCGTAAGGATTGTATCGCATGTATTTCACCATACAGATCTGGAGTAGTTGGTTTAACAAATTCAGATACTCAAACAAACAATATCGTTACTTTCTACGATAGTTTGTCTTCTAGTTCTTATTCAGTCTTTGACTCTGGTTACAAATATACCTTTGATAGGTTTAATAACACATTCCGTTATATTCCTTTGAATGGTGATATTGCTGGAATCATGGCAAGAACATCTATTAATTCCTATCCTTGGTTCTCACCTGCTGGTTCTCAAAGAGGAACCATCAACAATGCAATTAAACTTGCATACAACCCTTCTCAGGCACAAAGAGATCTTCTCTATCCTAAGAGAATTAACCCAGTTATCTTCTCTGCTGGTGCAGGAATGATTCTCTTCGGAGACAAGACTGGACTTAAAGAAGCCTCTGCATTTGATAGAATCAACGTTCGTCGTTTGTTCTTGACAATCGAATCTACAATTGAAAGGGCTGCAAGAGCTCAACTCTTTGAATTCAATGATACTCTTACAAGAACTAATTTCTTGAATATTGTTGAACCATATCTTCGTGATGTTAAGGCTAAGAGAGGTATTACCGACTTTGTAGTCGTCTGTGATGAGTCTAATAATACACCTGATGTTATTGACGCTAATCAGTTCAAGGCAGACATATTCGTGAAGCCTGCCAGATCGATCAACTTCATCGGTCTAACCTTTGTTGCAACTAGGACTGGCATCAGCTTTGATGAAGTCATAGGTACTGCTTGATATCCACTAAATAACATACGAAGGAGCTAGAAAGGCATGACTGCTAAAAACCCAAACGGACCACAGGTAAAAGATCGCACCATAGACATATTCAAGTCTAAGTTAATTGGTGGTGCGGCCAGACCAAACCTGTTTGAAGTTAAATTACAATTCCCATCTTTTGTGCAGGGAAACTCATTGGATGATTTCTCATCTTTCATGGTTAAAGCTGCTGCACTTCCTGCCTCAAACATCAACGTAATTGATGTTCCTTTCAGAGGACGGAATCTTAAGATTGCTGGTGACCGTACATTTGATGTCTGGACAATTACTGTTATTAATGACGTTTCCTTTAACTTGAGAAATGCATTTGAACAGTGGATGAATGGAATCAATAAGCATGATAGTGCAATGGGTTATATTAATCCTACACAGTATCAAACAGATGCTTTTGTTCTCCAGTTAGGAAGAAACGACGTTGCAAGTACCAAACAACAAAAGGCTGGTACTATTAAGACTGATCTTCCAAAGGGTAATGACAAGGTTCCAGTACTTAAGAAATATAAGTTCAATGGTGTCTTCCCAACTAACGTAAGTGCAATAGAAGTTTCTTACGACTCTGCTGATAGTATCGAAGAATTTACAGTCGATCTACAAGTTCAATGGTGGGATGCTTGGGATGGAGATGAGAACAATCTCTTCAACACTGAGTCTGCTACTGTTACACCTAATCCAGTTCTTACAACTTAAGGATTTTCTACTATAATAAATAACTGGGAATGGCCCAGTTATGTGAATTAAATGGCTAAATTATTTGGTTTTAAAATTCAGAAGGATGACGAGGCTGCAAAGTCCGTCATTTCTCCTGTCCCTAAATCCGAGGAGGATTCCTCGGATTATTATGTGTCTAGTGGTTTTTATGGGCAGTATGTAGATATCGATGGTGTCTATAAGTCTGAATTTGATTTAATCAAAAGATATAGAGAGATGGCATTACATCCAGAGGTGGATAGTGCCATTGAGGATATTATAAACGAAGCGATTGTTTCCGATCAGAATGATTCTCCTGTTCAGATTGACTTGGAGAATACTCCAGGCTCTGATAAACTGAAGGAATTAATCAGACAAGAATTTAAAACCGTTAAAGAACTCATGAACTTCGATAAGAAGTGTCATGAGATTTTGCGTAATTGGTATATTGATGGCAGAATCTTTTATCACAAAGTCATCGATTTAAAGAAACCACAGGAAGGAATACAAGAAGTCAGGCCTATAGATCCACTTAAGATTAAATTTGTTAGAAAACTAAAAGAAGACAAGACTCTTGCAGGAGCTATACAGAGAGTAAATCAAGATATACCAACTAACGTAGGAAATCCTGAGATTGAAGAGTATTATCTTTATGATCCAGGCACCAATCAGAAAGGAAATGGTGGAATAGGTGGTATTGGACAACCATTTAAGAGTTCATTAAAACCTGTAAAACTTGCTCCAGACGCAGTTACATTCTCACATTCTGGTTTGGTTGATAGGAATAAGAATACTATTCTTTCTTACTTAAACAAATCCATTAAGGCACTCAATCAACTTAGAATGATTGAGGACTCTCTTGTTATATACAGGTTGAGTCGTGCTCCTGAAAGAAGGATCTTCTATATTGATGTAGGTAATCTACCTAAGATCAAAGCGGAACAATACCTTAAAGAGGTAATGAACCGTTATAGAAACAAGTTAGTATATAATGCATCAACAGGTGAGATCAGAGATGATAGAAAGCATATGAGTATGCTTGAAGATTTCTGGTTACCAAGAAGAGAGGGAGGTCGTGGTACAGAAATTACAACACTTCCTGGCGGACAAAATCTTGGAGAGTTATCTGATATTGAATATTTCCAGAAGAAACTTTACAGATCTCTCGGAGTCCCAGAGTCACGTATTGCTGGATCTGGAGAAGGATTTAATCTTGGAAGATCTTCAGAAATCCTAAGAGACGAAATTAAATTTACTAAGTTCGTTGGTAGGATGAGGAAGAGATTCTCAACAGTCTTCCTTGACATGTTAAAGACTCAGTTAATTCTGAAGAACATTGTCACACCAGAGGACTGGGAGATCCTTGCAGATCATATTCAATTTGACTTTGTATATGATAACCATTTTGCAGAACTTAAAGAAACCGAACTTCTCAACGAAAGACTCGGTGTAGTTGCTGCAGTTGATCCTTATGTTGGCAAGTACTTCTCTGCTGATTATGTAAGACGTAATATCCTCAAACAGAAGGATGAGGAAATTATTGAAATTGATAAGCAGATGCAGAAGGAGATTAAGGATGGTACTATCATGGATCCTATGGAAGTACAGCAGTTAGGAATGGGTATTCATCAGGAACAATTACCTGGCGGAATGCTCGATCCAAATGCACAAATGGATCCAAATGCACAACAGGCACCACCTCCTCAAATGCCTAAAGGTGGTGAGATATAAATATCTTTAGTCCAATCTTATATTTACTGTTATGAGTGATTCTGATTTAATTGATTTGATAGCGAAAAATGAATCTCCAACGGACATTCATTCAAAGATAAAGGATATTTTGTATGCTAAGTCATCCGAAAATATCGATGCTGTTAAACCAGCGGTAACTTCATCTTTGTTTGGTGGCCCCAATCCTTGGATTGATGGCGAACCTGAAGAAACCACTGCCGATGCAGAAGATTCTGACAATTCGGAAATTGAAGCTAGTCAAGAAGAACCAACTCCAGAAGATGAAGTTGATTCTGAAGCCCCTAGTGCCGAATTGGAAACTGAGACTGAGACCGAAGAAGAGAAACCAGAGGCCTAAAAAATGAAACTCATTAGAGAAGAAATCGAAACCGCTAAGGTTCTTGTCGAAGAAAAAGACGGCAAGAAACATATGTTCATTGAAGGTATTTTCTTACAAGGAAACCTTAAGAACAGGAATGGTCGTTTCTATCCTACCGAAGTTCTTGAAAAAGAAGTTGGTAGATATAATGAGTCATACGTTTCAAAGGGCAGAGCTCTGGGAGAACTTGGTCATCCAGACGGTCCAACTGTTAATTTGGACAGAGTATCCCACAAGATTATAGACCTCCACAGGGAAGGAAATAATTTTGTAGGTAAAGCAAAGCTTTTAGAAACTCCAATGGGGGTTATCGCTAAGAATCTTTTAGATGAAGGCGTTAGTCTCGGAGTTTCGTCAAGAGGCATGGGTAGTCTAAGAGATACCAACGAAGGATACAAAGTCGTTGGTGAAGACTTCATGCTTGCAACAGCAGCAGACATTGTTGCTGATCCATCCGCTCCAGATGCTTTCGTAAACGGCATCATGGAGGGAGTTGATTGGGTTTGGGAAGCTGGTCTTCTTAAAGCTCGTGAGGCTAAATTGGTTGTAGTGGAATCTACTCCAGAACCAGTTGCAGTCAAAGAGCCTGAAGAAGTAGTGGAACAAGCAATAGAGAAAGCTAAAGAATCAATAAATAAAACTGTTGATCCTTTAGAGCTTGAGGAGAAGAAGCTGGAAATCTTCCAGAACTTCCTATCAAATCTCTAATTTAATAAATAAATACAGATTACGATATCTACTAAAGCCTTAGAGGAGAGTTCAAATGTCTCGTGGAGATTTACAAGAAATGGAAGTAGGCACAAAGCAATCCAAAACTGCTGTAAACGCCAACGCTGGTGCAGGGGATCCAATGCCTTCAACACCATCAGATTACGTTAAAAGTTCTCAAGCAGTGGAAGATCTGGGAGGTCCTACCCCTCAGAACTCTAAGCCTGATGACGAATCTAATAAGCTTAAGACTCCTACATCGACGATTAAGCAAGTTAAAGACGTAGTTACTAAAAATGGCGGGAAGGCCGACGCTATGCCAACAATTTCAAAAGGAAAAGTTTCTTACGAAGAAACTGAAACAGTCGAAGACGAAAAGGTGGAAGCCATCGCTGAAGACGAAACAGTATCTAAGGAAGACGAGGCAAAAGTTGATCTCAACGCTGCCATCGAAGAAGATGTTAATGCACTTCTTTCTGGCGAAGAACTCTCTGAAGAGTTCAAAGAAAAGGCAAAGGTAATCTTCGAGGCATCTATCAATGCTAAGATTACAGATATCGAAAATCAATTAAACGAAGAGTATGCTAAGAAGCTTGAGGAAGAGACTGCTGAAATTAAAGTAGAACTTACCGAAAGACTTGATTCATACCTCGAATATGTTTCTGGAGAATGGTTAGAGGAAAATGCACTCGCAGTTGAGCGTGGCATTAAAGCCGAAATGACCGAATCATTCCTAGACGGCATGAAAAAGCTTTTTGAAGAACATTATGTATCCTTACCTGAAGACAAATATGATGTACTTGAGAGCATGGTAGACAAGCTTGATGAAATGGAGACGAAACTCAACGAGCAGATAGAAACGAATGTATTCCTGAATAAGAAATTATCTGAGAGTACTGCTCAAACTGTCTTTAACAATGTTGCAGAAGGACTCGCTACATCCCAAAAGGATAAGTTAGTAAGTCTCTCTGAGGGTGTTGAGTTTGAAAGTGAAGAATCTTATCGTGCAAAACTAGAGACACTTAAGGAGTCTTACTTCGGAAGTAAGTCTGGTTCTGCAAAGGACGGACAGACTCAGGAGTTAAAGGAAGAAGCTGAGCATGTAGAAGCCCCAACGGGATCTATGGCCACTTACCTTGCTGCACTCTCAACTGTTCAACCTAAAAAATTGACTTAGTAGTTTTTAAACACCTAAAGGGCATTACAAATGCAACAAAACATCAACTATCAGGCCCTTACTGAAAAGTGGGCCCCTCTACTCGATTACGATGGAGTAGATCCAATCAAAGATTCGCACCGTAGAAATGTAACCGCAGTTCTACTTGAGAACCAAGAGCAAATGCTCCGTGAGAACCAAGAGTTCCTAGGAGAAGCTTCACCTACTAACTCAGCTGGTACAGCTGGTTTTAGTGGTTCCTCAACACCTGCTGGTCCAGTCGCTGGTTTCGACCCCGTACTGATTTCATTAATACGTCGTGCAATGCCTAACTTGGTCGCTTATGACCTCGCTGGCGTACAACCAATGAGTGGTCCAACTGGACTCATCTTCGCAATGCGTTCTCGCTACACGAATCAGAGTGGAACTGAAGCTCTATTCGATGAGCCAGATTCAGCATTCTCTGGACAGAACAGCGCTGAGAACCTCACAGGAGGATTCACAGATACCGCTGCTGGTTTCGGTACTACTTCACAGTCTGGTACTAACCCATCTGTTCTTAACCCAGTTGGTTCTGCTACAACCTCTGCCTACGACGTAGGACAAGGTATGAACACAGGAGACGCTGAAGCCTTAGGCGACGGTGCTTCTAACCATTTCCAAGAAATGGCGTTCAGCATCGAGAAAGTAACAGTTACTGCGAAATCTCGTGCGCTAAAAGCTGAGTACAGTTTAGAATTGGCTCAGGACCTTAAGGCAATCCACGGACTAAACGCTGAGTCTGAACTCGCAAACATTCTCTCAACAGAGATTCTTGCTGAGATCAACCGTGAAGTTATCCGTACAATTTACAAGATTGCTGAACAGGGTGCAACTGTTAATACTGCAACTGCTGGTGCTTTCGACTTAGACGTTGATAGTAATGGTCGTTGGTCAGTTGAGAAATTCAAGGGTCTTCTCTTCCAGATCGAAAGAGATGCAAACCAGATCGCTCAAAGAACTCGTCGTGGAAAGGGTAACGTTGTCCTTTGCTCTGCTGACGTTGCTTCTGCTTTGACAATGGCTGGAATCCTTGATTACACACCTGCACTTAATGCTAACTTAAACGTTGATGACACTGGTAATACATTTGCTGGTACATTGGCTGGTAAGTTTAAGGTCTATATTGACCCATTCGCTGCTAACAATAGTGCTGATCAGTACTATGTAATCGGTTACAAGGGATCTAACCCTTATGACGCTGGACTGTTCTACTGCCCATACGTTCCTCTACAGATGGTTCGTGCAGTTGGACAAGACACCTTCCAACCAAAAATTGGATTTAAGACTCGTTACGGAATCGTTGCAAACCCATTTGCCGAAGGTAACGTATCTAACCAAGGACTTGGAAGACTTCTTTCTAACGCCAACCGTTACTACCGTCGTGTTAAGGTTCAAAACCTTATGTAAGACAGAAGGAAATATTTCCTTTATTCAAAGAGAGACCCTACGGGGTCTCTTTTTTTATGCCTATATACTAAGCCTCATGTTATCGTGATGAATACAAAATGGATAGCTATAAGTCTTGGAACCGTATTAGGTCTTAGTCATATTGGGATGATCGGTATGATCTCCAGACAAAACAAGTTCCCTGTAGTTAATGTACCTGTTGGACCTTATACTTCTTATAAAGTAGAAGCTAACAAAGAAGGGTATAGCATCACTTACCGTGCGAATGATCCTAAGATGTCGCATGTGGAACGGGATATAAAGAAAAAGGCTGGGTTTCTGGGATTGGGTAACAACACTGTTGTGGAAAGAAAATCATATCCAGCCACGGGTATTGGGTCTAAAGTCGTGGTGGATAATGCCACAACAGGAACAGGTAAGTCAGAAGAATGTATCGAAGCAATCGGGGCAGGAAAAGGAACAGGTAGAATGGTCGGTGCTAGTGTTGGTACTGCTGTGGCCCCTAGTCTCACTGGGATTCCTTTCGTTGGTTGGGTTTTGGCTGGAGCTGCTACGATGATGGGTATGGATGCTGGTTCTGATGTGGGTGGTACTATGGTAGAAAGTATCAATCCAGAATGTGATCCTCCAGAGTTACAAGATAAATAAAAGTAAAAAGTCATGGCAACGACTGGATCTGGCAAGCTAACTGCTTGGGATAGACAACTTAAGAATAGAAACTTCTTATCCCCTGCTGGATTCAAGTTTAACTTGTCACGAGCACCTAAAGTTGATTTCTTTTCCAACTCTGTAAATATACCAAACATAAACTTAGGAGTTGCAATTCAAGCAAGTTATCTTAAGGATATCCCAATTCCTGGCGATAAAATTTCTTATGGTGATCTTGAAGTACAGTTCTTTATAGATGAAAATCTAGAGAATTATCTTGAAGTACATGATTGGATTAGAGCATTAGGTTTTCCAGAATCTTTAGATGAGACAATACCTTTAACAGTAAATCCAGATGATCTGGAAGGTAGTGCTTATTCGGATGGAACACTTTTAATCTATAACAGTAGTTTTAATGCAGTAGCGAAAGCAGAATTCCAAAGTCTATTTCCTACTTCATTAACAGCAGTTGAATTTAACGCTCAAACTACTGATATAAATTATATTATGGCGACTGCCTCTTTCAAATATACTATTTTTAATGTGGAGAGTTTAGTAGGAGATGAACCTTGAATTTATACAGGAACTTTGGGAAAAAGATTCTGTAATTGATAATGATCTATTACATTCTGAATCGACAAAAGTACCATCTTTACATGCGAAGTATTATAAGATCTACAATAATATCTTAACGCTTAAGAGGGCTCAGGAAACCAAGTACAAAGTTTTAAAAAAAGAGAAGTGGCAATATTACACTGGTAAAGCATCACCAGAAGTCTATGCAGCAAAACCTTTTGACTATAAAGTTTTAAAGCAAGACCTAGGAATATATTTTGACGGAGATGAGGATCTCATCAAGTGTGTTGCAAAGATAGATTACTATCAGATAATGCTGGATTATCTTGAGAGTATTCTAAAAGTTATATTAAATCGAACGTACCAAATAAAGAATGCCATTGAATGGCAGAGATTTACGAGGGGTTATGACTGATCTTACTATTACTAAGAAGAATGAGGTCTATCTCACTGTAGATGCACAACCTCATATCCAACAGGAACTATCAGATTATTGTACTTTTGATATTCCAGGCGCCAAGTTTATGCCTCAGTATAGGAATAGACATTGGGATGGTAAAATTCGTTTATTTTCAACGGCTACTGGAGAAGTTTATGTTGGACTGTTAGATAAGATTGTCGCTTGGGCAAAGAAGTCTGAATACTCAGTTAGTTTTTTAAATAATGAACATTACGGACCACCCTTTGAACAGAATGAGGAGATATCAAAAGCTGGTGTAAAAGATTATATGAATTCGATATCTCAAGTCAAACCAAGAGATTATCAAATAGAAGGAGTATATGATGCATTAAAACATAATAGAAGGTTAGTTATATCTCCTACAGGATCAGGTAAGTCTTTAATGATATATGCTATTGCAAGATATCATGTAGGACATAAACGTAAAACATTATTAGTTGTTCCAACAACATCTCTTGTTGAACAAATGTATAAAGATTTTGAACAGTATGGTTGGGAATCAGAAAGATATTGTCATAAAGTTTATTCAGGTCAGCATAAAAGTACTAATAAGATTGTAACTATAACAACATGGCAATCCATTTATAAGATGGATAAGAAATGGTTTGCTCAATTTGATGTAATAATAGGAGATGAAGCACATCAATTCAAATCCAAATCTCTAGTTGGTATCATGTCTAAACTTAGAGATACTAAGTACAGATATGGATTCACTGGTACTCTGAGTGGAGCACAGACACATAAGTGGGTATTGGAAGGACTGTTCGGTCCTAGTTACAGTGTAACTAAAACAAAAGAACTAATAGATAAAGGTCATCTATCTAAATTAAATATCAGAATACTAGTTTTAAAACATGAACCTAGAAAGTTTGAAACCTATGAAGATGAACTCCAGTATATTATCTCTCATGAAAAAAGGAATAGTTTTATAAAAGATCTTGCATTAACACTAAAAGGTAATACCTTAATTCTTTACAGTAGAGTTGAAACTCATGGAGAAATATTATATAATTCTATAAATAGTTCGGTAGATGATGTACGCAAAGTCTTTTTTGTTCATGGTGGAGTGGATACAGAAGACCGTGAAATCGTAAGAGAAATTACTGAGGAGGAAGAAAATGCTATCATTGTTGCGTCCTATGGGACTTTTAGCACTGGCATTAATATTAAGCGGTTGCATAACATCATCTTCGCAAGCCCCTCAAAGTCCAGAATACGAAACCTTCAGTCAATAGGTAGAGTACTTAGGAAAGGTAAGGGTAAAGTAAGAGCAATGCTCTATGATATAGCAGATGATATAACCTGTGACCACATTCGTAATTATACTTTAAATCACCTAGTCGAAAGAATTAAAGTATATAATGAAGAGAACTTTAATTATGAATTCAACTCAATAAGGCTGAAATAATATGGATGAAGAATTCTATGGATCAATAAAACTAGTTTCAGGCGAAGAGATCTTTGCTGAAGTACTTCCTGTTGTAGAAAATGGACGCACGGTTTTAGTTTTAAGTGATCCCGTAGAAATAGAAACTGTTGCAGTTAATGGATCAGCTGAAGGTCTAAGAATGATGCCATGGTTACGTAGCATCCCTAAAGAGGGTTTGGTAATCATTCCTATGGATAAAGTTATTACCGTAGTAGAAGCTACTGAAGATTCTGAAGTAGTTTCTTACTATACAAAATTTGTTATGGCTAATTTCACTAATGGTTCTGAAAGAATTAAGGTAACTAAAAAGATGGGTTACTTGAATTCTGTAGAGAAGGCTCGAGAACAATTAGAAAAATTATATAATAATACTCCTAATGCTCCAGAGTAATTTCCTTTGAACCCTGGCAGAGTTATTGTACTGTTGAATTTAATACTTGTCAAGTACGTCTTATTATGGTAATATATAACTAACGTTAGACGAAAGGATAATGGTATGCCCGCAGGAAAACAACGCAAAAGATCAGAACACTATGTAAATAACAAGGAGTTTCTGTACGCCATCGTTCAATACAAGAAAGATGTAAAGGATGCCGAAGAAAACGGTGATCCTAAACCACGTATCAGTAACTATCTTGGATCGTGTTTTCTCAAGATAGCCACACATTTATCATATAAACCTAACTTTGTCAATTACATGTTTAGGGAGGATATGATCTGTGATGGGATTGAGAACTGCGTTCAATACATACATAACTTCAATCCAGAAAAATCTACAAACCCTTTTGCTTACTTCACCCAGATTATACACTACGCATTTCTTCGGAGGATCCAGAAGGAGAAGAAGCAAATGGAGATCCGTACAAAAATCATTGAGAAGTCAGGCTACGATGAGGTATTTACCGTGGATGATGATTACGGCGCTCCTAGTGATTACAATTCAATAAAAGAAGCAGTACAAACTAAAATGTACCAGTGACCTATGAGAACCCAACGTAAAGAAAACTATTACTACGTTTTCTGGACAGTGGCAATGATTGCATTTATAGTGCCACAAGTCTTTACGGCTTATGCATATATGAATATTAAAGCTCTTCTTGAGGAACCTATTAAGGTTGAATATACAGAATGAAGATCACCCAAAAAATTATTGACGACCTCACCGAAGCTCTTGCTCATACCAAGAAAGATGGTACAGAGAACTGGCAAGATGGTGATGAGATTGATGTATGTCTTGCAGGTACGTTCGCAGCAGATAAATTCATTACTCTTATAAACAGGTCTAAAGAGAAGAAATGAAGATTGCAATTATAACTGACACACACTTCGGTGGTAGGAGAGGTAGTAAGGCTTTTCATGACTTCTTTCAAAAGTTCTATGATAATGTATTCTTCCCTGAGTTGGAGAAGAGAGGAATAGAGTATTGCATCCATATGGGAGATGCTTTTGACAATAGAAAGAATATTGATTACTGGTCACTTGACTGGGCAAAAGAACATGTATATAATAAGTTCAAAAATCTGGGCGTGAAAGTCTGGCAACTTGTAGGTAATCACGATGTTTATTATAAGAATACCAATAAGATTAATTCTGTTGATGCTCTTCTACGTAGCTACGATAACATTGTCCCTATATCTAAGCCTGGAGAATATGATATTAACGGATTCAAAGCCTTCATGCTCCCTTGGATCTGCGAAGACAATTTTAACGAAACTCAATCTGGTATTGAGGCCACGAACGCTAAGGTCGCTTTTGGTCACCTAGAGTTACATGGATTTGAATTATATCCAGGCTGTGTTCAACAGAAAGGTATTGATAAAGGAATCATAGAAAAGTTTGATGTAGTATTCTCAGGACATTATCATACCAGAAGTAATGATGGTCATACATTTTACTTAGGTAATCCCTATGAGATGTACTGGAATGATTGTGGAGATAAGAGAGGGTTTAATATATTAGATACAGATGATATGACTATGGAGTTTGTAGAGAATCCATATCACATATTTGAGAAGATATATTATGAGGATACTCCTGCTGCAGCCTTCCCTGCACACAGGTATAAGGATAAGATTGTTAAATTATTTGTCAGAAAGAAGACCAGTCAGTTGCAATATCAGAAGTTTGTTGATAGACTACTTGATTCTGGGGTACAAGACCTCAAGATAATCGAGAACATGGAGGTCAATGATGAGGAGGTAGAGTTTGATGGTGAAAAGGTTGAGGATACCTTAACACTTTTAAATAAATATATCGAAGACTCTGACTTTGAATTAAAAAAAGAAAGAGTTAAAGAACTCTTAAAAGAGGTCTACATGGAAGCTTGCGAAATGGTTTGATAGATGTATATACTTTCACTCTCTGGACAAGAAGGAGCTGGTGCTTACGCTTGTAAAGACGATCAAGGTAATCAGGCCTTGTATCTGTTCCAAAAAGAGGATGATGCAACAAGGTATATGGGTCTTCTAGAAGCAGATGATTCTGCACCATTATCAGTAGTAGAAATTGATGACCAACTTGCTTTTGAAACTTGTAAAAAACACAACTATAGATATGTTATCATTACACCAGATGATATTGTGATACCACCAACAGATTATGATTACATTCAAGACGATACGGTGGCGTAACTTCCTATCCACAGGTAATAACTGGATAGAAATTGACTTAACTAAGTATGTTACAAATTTAATAGTAGGTGCTAATGGTGCAGGGAAGAGTACCATTCTAGATGCATTATGTTTTGTATTATTCAATAAACCCTTTAGGAAGATATCAAAGGGTCAGTTGGTTAATACAGTTAATGAAAAGGAATGTGAGGTACAGGTATCTTTTAGTATAGGTTCTAGGGATTATCAGATAGTTAGAGGAATAAAACCAGGCTTATTTGAGATCTATATTGATGGTAAGGTTCAAGATCAGTTTTCTTCTGCGGTAGATCAACAGAAACATCTTGAAGATAATATATTAAAACTCAATTTTAAATCATTCACACAGACAGTTATATTAGGTTCTGCAACTTTTGTTCCATTCATGCAATTGAAATCCTCACACAGGAGAGAAATTGTTGAGGATCTTTTGGATATTAAAATTTTCTCTGGTATGGCTACCATACTTAGAGATAAGTTGCGTGTGGTAAATGAATCTATAAAGGATCTTTCTATTAAGAGAGATATGGCAGAAGAAAAGATTCAGATGCAGAAGAGTTTTATTACAGATCTTGACAAAAAGAGTAAAGATACTATTAAGAATAGAGAGAAGAGATTAATTGACTTAGAAAATCATATAAAAGAGCTGTTACAAGAAAATAAACAGTGTCTAAGTAAGTCAAATTCCTTTCAGGAAGAGATGCAAAAGTTGTCTTCATCAAAGGCTTCTCTTAAGAAGATGAACACAATTAAAGCAAAACTGGAACAACGGATACAAAGTATAACATCAGAACATAAATTCTTTAATGAAAACGTATCATGCCCTACATGTTACCAGAAAATTGAGGAGGACTTTAGGCTAAATAAGGTGGGAGAAATCGAGGAGAAAGTAAAGGAGATTGACTCCGCTTACAAGGATCTTCAAAAGTCTATAACCAAAGAACAAGAAAAGGATCAAAGGTTCATAGATGTTTCCCAGCAGGTAACGGCACTAACTAATGACATTTCAACAAACAATTTTAAAATTTCTGAGTACCAACGACAAACTAGAGAATTTGAACGAGAAGTTCAAGACATTACCGATCAGATTGAGAACAGAAATACTGAAAGAGCCACACTTAAAAAACTGCAAACAGAATTAAAAGAAACTGAAAGTAATAAATCCACCCAAACTGAAGACCAATCCTACTTAGAGTTTGCAAGCTCTTTGATGAGGGATGGTGGAGTCAAGTCTAAAATTATTAAGAGATATCTTCCTATAATGAATAAGCAGATTAATCACTATCTGCAATTGATGGATTTCTATATTAATTTTACTCTTGACGACGAGTTTAATGAAATAATAAAGTCTCCTATCCATGAGAAATTCAGCTACGAGTCCTTCTCTGAAGGTGAAAAAATGCGAATTGATCTTGCTCTTCTCTTTACTTGGAGAGATATTGCTAAGATGAAGAACTCTTCTGCTACTAATCTATTGATACTTGATGAGATCTTTGACAGTTCATTGGATAATGGTGGTACAGATGAGTTTGTAAAGATAATTAGATATGTAATTAAGGATGCTCACATCTTCTTGATAACTCACAAATCAGAGGATTTGAATGATAGGTTTGATCAACTAATTACATTTGAAAAATTAAATGGGTTTAGTAGGATGACATAGACAGTTAGAAAAGCTGCACACTATTGTCCCATTGACCTCTTAATGCTGTTATTATAAGTGCATACAAGAGGAACAAATGAGTTATTACAATAGAAAGGAGATCAAGTCCCCAGTAAATTATGAAGTAAAGGGACAACTTGCAAAACTCCTTGCTACTGAAGATATTATAATAGAGAATAGAAAGGTTCCTACAGCGTCCTTTGATGTACAGAGAAGGATTCTTACCCTACCCTTATGGGAGAAGGCCTCTGAGGTCGTATATGACCTTCTGGTAGGACATGAGGTTGGCCACGCACTTTATACACCCGAAGATAACTGGAAGAAAGATTATCCAAAGGTTCCAATGTCATTCGTTAATATTTTAGAAGATGTTAGAATAGAAAAATTGATGAGGCGTAAGTATCCAGGCCTCATAAAAACATTCCGTAATGGATATTCTCAACTAGCTGATCAAGATTTCTTTGAGATTGAAGAAGTTGAACTTGATACATTAGGTCTTCCTGATAGAATCAACTTACACTATAAGGTTGGTAGTTTCAACGAGATTCCATTCACTGTTGCTGAGTCTATATTTGTTAGAAGGGCATCTGAAACTTCAAGTTTTCAAGATGTTCTAGATCTTGCAAAGGATCTTACAGAATACCTTTCATCTGAAGATGATAAGAAGACAAGAACACAGGTAAATGTAAATGGTGATCAAGAATCTGAATCAGAAATAGAAAAGCAAGATGTTCCTTTTGATAGTTCTGAATCTACTGATGCAGAACCAGAAATAGAAGGTGAGTCTGAACGTCCTGATCTAGGTGAAGATAAAACTGAGTATGAGGATGAAAACCTTCCATCTAATGATATGGGTGATTATGGTGGAGATCTTGATACTGTTACTGATAAGACCTTGCAAGATAATATTGATAACTTGACAGATACTTCCAGTGAAGGAGATGAACCATCATATGTTGAATATCCTGAGTTGGATGTTAAGAGACTTGTTGCATCATCTGAAGAAGTAAATGAATATCTAGATGGTTGGTTCAAACTTTGTGAAAAGACTTTTCAAGAAAATAAAGGATCCTACATTACTTTGAAAGGTCCTTTCCAGAATGTTGATGAAGATTACACTAAGTTTAAAAGAAATGCACAGAAAGAAGTTAATTATCTTGTAAAAGAATTTGAGTGTAGAAAATCTGCAAGTGCATATGCTCGTGCTGCTACATCTCGTACTGGAGTTCTGGACACTACTAAGTTAAACACTTACAAATTCAATGAAGATCTTTTTAAAAAGGTAACTACTCTTCCTGATGGTAAGAATCATGGATTGATATTTGTTCTTGACTGGTCTGGATCAATGTCAGATGTTCTTTTAGATACAGTAAAACAACTTTATAACTTAATATGGTTCTGTAAGAAAGTTCAGATTCCTTTTGAAGTATATGCTTTTACTAATGAGTGGAATAGACATTGGGATGGTATAGGTGAAATTCCTCTCAAAGAACATCATGAGGAAAAAGAGTTTTGTATGAAGATTGAAAAAGATTTCTCTATGGTTAATTTCTTAAGTAGTAGTACAAAAAATTCTCAACTTGAGAAACAGATGTTGAATATCTTCAGACTTGCTACTTCAATGGATCATGTGGGAAGACAAAATTATTATGGATATCCTTACCAGTATCCAACTAGACTTTCTTTGTCTGGTACTCCATTGAATGAGGCTTTAGTTTCTCTTAATTCTATTATTCCAGATTTCAAAAAGAGAACTAAGGTTGAGAAGATTCAATGTATTACTCTTACAGATGGTGATGCACATCCTCTTAGATACAGTGCAATGGTTAAGACCAGATATTGGGAAGAAGATGGTGGTACTTATCTAGGAGGAAGATGTTGTTCTAATGGAAAAACTTTCATTCGTGATAGAAAGACTGGTAAGACTTATTTTTGTAAGAGTGATTATCATCAATTCACTGCTGCTGTATTAAATCAACTTAGAGATAGGTTCCCTTCTACAAATTTCATTGGTATTAGAGTACTTCCACCAAGAGATGCAAGTCATTTTATTAGAAGACATTGTGATTATGATTTCAATAAGACACAAGAAATGGTGAATTCTTGGAAGAAGCATAGATCTTTTGGTATCCCTAATGCAGGGTATCACACTTACTTTGGATTAGCTTCAAACAGTCTTAGTAATGATACTGAATTTGAAGTTAAAGAAGACGCTACTAAGGCACAGATCAAACGTGCTTTTGGTAAGAGTCTTAAAGGTAAGAAAATGAACAAGAGAGTTCTTGGTGAGTTTATTAGTTTAATCGCATAAACCACTTTAATAAGTGTCACAATCTACCCAGACAATGACACTTTTATCCTTTATAATGAATACATACAAACGAAATACAACATGACATTTGAAACTAAAGTGGATCCAAACACAGTTATTGACAACTTAAGAGATCTCTTTGGGGACAGTCTCACAGCGGCGGATGTACGTGGGTACTGTGCCTCGAACGGAATTAGTAGTTACCAATACTTTTGCACCAGATACTTGAATGAATTTAAGATTGGTCGTGGTAAGTGGAACTTGAAAACACGAAAGAAAGCAGTTGAACTAGAACAAACTTTCTCTGCTCCTTCTGCTGAGCCTGCACCAGTTGAAAAACAGAAGTTGATCCCAGATAAGGATCCTACTTATGTTAAGTTTGGAAATTTCTCTGATGTTAAGAAGATTATCCAATCGAAACAATTTTACCCTGCATTTATTACAGGACTTTCTGGTAATGGTAAGACCTTTAGTGTTGAACAGGCCTGTGCTCAATTGGGTAGGGAATTGATTCGTGTTAATATTACAATAGAAACAGATGAAGACGATCTTATTGGTGGGTTCCGCCTTGTTAATGGCGAGACGGTCTGGCATAATGGCCCAGTCGTTGAAGCACTCGAAAGGGGATGCATCTTACTTCTGGATGAAGTGGACCTTGCATCTAATAAGATACTTTGTCTTCAATCCATCCTCGAAGGAAAAGGTGTCTTCCTAAAGAAAACTGGTAGATTTGTATCACCTTCTAAGGGATTCAATATCATTGCTACTGCAAACACAAAGGGTAAAGGATCAGAGGACGGTAGATTTATTGGTACTAATGTACTGAATGAAGCTTTCCTTGAGAGATTCCCTGTTACTTTTGAACAACAGTATCCTTCAGTTTCTATAGAGAAGAAGATTCTTCAACAGTTATCTGATGATGATCAGTTCTGTCAGAAACTAGTTGATTGGGCAGACATCATTCGTAAGACATTCTATGATGGTGGAGTAGAGGAAATTGTTAGTACTCGTAGGTTGGTACATATTGTACGTGCTTATTCCATCTGGAAGAATAAGGAAAAGGCAATTGAAGTTTGTGTAAATCGTTTCGATGATGAAACAAAACAGGCTTTTCTTGACTTATATGATAAAGTAGATGCAGATGTAAATTTTGGAACGGAGGAATCCAATGAACCCAAAGGACTTGTGGAAGAATTACAAATCCCTTCTGTTTGAAACATTTCCAGACTTAGAAGTAAAGTCCCAATGGGCTGATTGGGAAAGTAAAGGGACTAACCTTACGGCCAAGATCTATACTAACCCATACTTCATTAAGTCTAGAGAGGTTGATATTTGGAGTAAGAGATCCAGTATCTATAATAATATAATCTATCCAAAGACAGGGAGTAATCTTCCCTGTTTTGGTATGGATCTTATGGGATTCTTTGAGAAGAAAGTTATTATTGTTTTTGACTTTCAACATCCTACAGAGAACTTCCTTTTTGGTGTAGAAGGATTACCCAAACAGACTGGTAACATAAGGTTCTTTGAACCTGGCAATCATTTCTCTGAAAACATTTACGTTGTTAAATGTACCTTTGATGAGGTTGATGAACATCTTGATATGTTTAAGAAATACTTGACTGCCTATAAAACTATGATAGAATGTAGTATGCCAACTGAAGAAGATACAACGGTTTATAAAGATTTCGATAAGTACATGACGAAGCTTGATCCTGTTGGCGGTTATCTTACTGGTATATTCGGTACAGATAAAGCAGAGTCACTTGTACATGACTTTTTATTCTGCTATGGTTAATGCATGGGCACTAGCTGCTTCAATATTAGATGGAACATTTGATGAGGATTATCCTATTATGACTGATGACAAGAACAGAGTAACGCCACAAGAGAGTGATGAATATGATCCACCAAAAACAAAAACAGATTCCAGTCAGGATTTCTGGATCGACGATGGTATTAGTATAACTGGAAATCCAAATCCATCACCAGATACTATCCATATTGATACCAGTGGTCTTACTGGTTCAACTGTAACTCTTGGTAGTGATACTGTTATTGGTGCTGCGGATACAGTTGCATTTGATTATGGTGCTTTGGGATATGGTGGTACTGATCAATTAAGTTTCAGTACTGCTGAAGAAGGAGAAGAGTGGGTCAAAGCTCATGGTGGGTATGAATGGACTCCTGGCACTGCATGGCCACCTAATGATGAACCTGCTCCTTTTCCTGATGATCCTTTATCGGATAATGATGATCAAATTGCACATCATATTCCTACCGCTCCAGAAGTTTTTGGTAACCAATATACAATGGAACAGTTGGAAAAGGATAAGAAATATCAGGATGCAATGATGCCTGGTGTTGAAGAAGAAAAACGTAAGTGGATCTATGAGTCACCTGATAAAGGTAAGACAGTTTATAGATATGAACTTGGAACTGATCCTCTAAAGAGAGAACTAGTTCCACAAAAGGATACTCAAGCAGGTGTTAGGGCTCACTCTTTACCTGATGATAATAGTATTCATTTTAAGTATAATGAAGATGTAACTTTGAAAGAAGTTGAAGAGTATGTGAAGAGTACATACCAGTCTCATTATGCTAATGATAATAAGACTCAGACTCTTGATCTTATTAATTCAATTGGCGATGCTGAATCCTTCAGTAAAGCAAACGCCATTAAATATCTTTCTCGTTTTGGCAAGAAAGATGGAAAGTCAAAGTTTGACATTCTGAAGGCAATACACTACTGTATATTACTATACCACTTCTCTGGTTTACATAATGACGACTAAAACCCCAATGAAATTATCTGATAGAACTGTAAATTTACTTCGTAATTTTTCGACTATTAATCAATCTATTCTGTTTAAACAGGGTACTAAACTTCGCACCATTAGTGTGATGAAAAATATTCTTGCAGAAGCGAATGTTGATGAAGATTTTCCACAGGACTTTGGGGTTTATGATCTTGGTCAGTTTCTCAATTCATTGAGTCTCTTTCAAGAACCAGAGTTGAATTTTACTGGAGAGAGTTTTCTTACAGTAAAGGAAGGTAAACAGAGATCCAAATACTTCTTTGCAGATCCTAGTGTTATAGTTTCCCCACCAGATAAGAAGTTATCTCTTCCTACAGTTGATGTTGAGTTTTCATTAAAGAGTGCTCAATTGGATAGACTACTTAAGGCTGCAGCTGTTTATCATCTTACTGATCTATCAGTGGTTGGAAATGGTAAAGAGATTAAGTTGAAGGTTCATGATCGTAAGAATGATACTTCTAATGATTTCTCTATCATTGTTGGTGTTACTGATAAGAAGTTTGAGTTACATTTCAAGGTTGAGAACATTAAGATTGTGCCTGGCACATATGAAGTTAAGATTTCTAAGAAACTTCTTGCGGAATTCAAAGCATCTGAATATGATTTGACTTATTATATTGCTCTTGAACCTGATCTTACTTGGGAAGACTAATGTGGTATGTTATAGGATGGACAATAGTTACAATGTGGCTATTGTCTAAGTTGGGAGTATTCAAGAAAAAATGATCGAACTTTTTATTATACTTGGTGGTGCATATGCACTCTACACAGTAGGAATTGCCATTGCTACTGAACTCGATTACCGAGAGGTTAATAAAAGAAGTGATTAAACTATGGAGGACATGGAAATATGCCTTGGGAAGTTTCTCGGATACTAAAACTGCAAAGTATGATAATACAATATGTATCGTTCGCAGTTTTATTTTTATCAGTTATCTCACTACTAATTGTTTCATTGTTGCTGGTGTAATTAGACACTGGAATCCACCTAATCAAATAAAAAATTATGTCCAAGAAAACGAGAGAGGAATTAATTAGAGAGTTTGCGGAATTTACCGCAGAACGAATGTCAGAGGATACTTTAAAACGTATCGCTGTGATTACTTTACTTGCTAATATTGATCCTGCAAGTACTCGTGAGGATTGGGAAGATTATGTTGCAAGGATGGATCCTTTAATGAAAAGTGAAGATCTTTTGCAGATGATCCAACCTCATGTTATAATGACTAAACCAGTAAAGGCTAGAAGTGCTGAGGCATCCGAATCTTAAAGATCATATTTTTGATTATCCTCTTTTATCTGAACATGAATGTGATCAGATAGTATCCACATTGGATGAGGCGGATGACTGGGATACATTTGTATGGTATAATAGTGATCATGAACATGTGGATGTTGATAAACAATCACAGTTAAAATCAACTATAAACCATACAGTAACAGATGTAATTCAACCACATATTAATGATGAATTGTTTAACGCATTTCATTCTAAGTATCATGACCCCGATATTACTACTGGGGAATCATTCTGGGAGAATTGTTCTGGGATAAAGTTCAACAAATATTCTGTTGGAGATTATCTCAGTCCTCATCATGATCACATTCGTGATTTTTTCCAAGGACAGTTCAGGGGTATTCCTGTTACTAGTGTTGTTGGAGTCTTGAATGATGATTTTGAAGGAGGTGAATTTGTGTTCTGGAGAGAACATAGTGTGAAGATAAAGAAGGGTCATGTTCTTGCATTTCCTGCCTTGTATCTTTTTCCTCATGAAGTTACACCAGTAACAAGTGGGGTTCGTTATTCATGGATTACTTGGATTGTATAATGAGAGATGAATTTCTTTGGGTTGAAAAATATAGACCCAAGACAATTGATGATTGTATTCTTCCTGAGAGTACAAAGAAAAGTTTCAAGGATTTCCTCGAAGCGGGTGAGATACCAAATCTATTATTGTCAGGTCCGCCAGGCATAGGTAAGACCACAGTTGCGAAAGCATTGTGTGAAGAATTAGGTTGTGATTACTATGTTATTAATGGATCTGATGAGGGTAGGTTCTTAGATACTGTAAGGAATCAGGCGAAGAATTTTGCTTCTACTGTTTCTCTTATGGATGGTGATGCAAAACACAAAGTTATAATTATAGATGAGGCCGATAACACAACTCATGACGTACAACTACTCCTCAGAGCCAACATCGAATCCTTCTACAAAAATTGTAGATTCATCTTTACCTGCAACTTCAAAAACAGAATCATTGAACCCCTCCATAGCAGATGCTCAGTCATCGAGTTTGGAATCTCAAGGAAAGATAAACCAGCAATCGCAGGAGGATTCTTCAACAGACTTATATCCATCTTGGACAAAGAGCGGGTTGAAGCTGATAAGAAAGTCCTTGCCGAACTTATCAATAAGCACTTCCCAGACTGGAGAAGAGTCTTAAATGAATGTCAAAGACATGCAGTTGGTGGTAAAATTGATTCATCTATTCTCGCTAGTTTCTCGGATGTTAATATAAATGATCTCATTAAAAATCTCAAAGAAAAGAAGTTTGCGGAAGTACGTAAATGGTGTGTCAATAATTTGGACAATGATCCTTCTGTACTTTTGCGTCGTCTTTACGATGCTCTTATTGTATCCCTTGAAGGCCCTAGCATTGCTGCTGCTGTTCTCATTATTGCTAAGTATCAGTATCAAATTGCGTTCGTGGCGGATCAGGAGATCAACCTCCTCGCATGTCTCACGGAAATAATGGTGGAGTGTGAGTTTAAATGATTGAGAAGTATATCATACTCTCATTACTCTACCTTGAATGGTTCACACAGAAGCTTCTGTGCTTACCTTACAAACTCTATATGAAGTTTGACTACTGGAACTTTAATAGGAAATTACCAAAATGAAAGTTATGAAAAAGAAACAACGTCATCAAGTTAAATCTCGATGGTATTATATTTTCTGGGGAACCTGTACCGTGGCAGTTTGTGCTGGTCAGGTTCTTGTAGGAAATGGATTCCGTAGAATGGCAGAAAGTTTTGATAAAGTATTAGATGCTCCTATAATTATTGATTTTGGAATTCCTCGTACAGGCAGACCTCATCTTATGCCAGTACCAGATGTGTGGGAAGAAGATGGTATGTGGCATCCTACTGATCCACCAAAGAGGATTTATTGATGCAACTGTCTCCATCTGATGCCACTTATGCAGCAGATAAATTTATTGATTACTTCTCTAATACAGGAAGGATAGATGAATATTTGCGTACCGTCAAACTAGATCGTATAGCTGATCAACCCATGTCACTGCCTGGGTTTGGACCAGAAGATGATTTGTTTGACGATTTTAATATGCATCCAGAAGATATGGATATTAAAATCTATAATGCAGGGGATAAGGGTGGATTTAGTAATGAGTATTTCAATGAGAGATTGCAGATTACTATGTCTCATGCCTTTGAGAGTTCTATTCCTGGCAAATCATTGAAGTGGATAGTAAAAGAAGGTAATACAGATAAGACCATTGGGTTTATAAGGTTCGGTTCTCCCACCATCAATTCCAAACCACGGAATGAATGGTTGGGTAACACGCCAGAGTTGGGTCGGTTTAACCGCCATGCTATTATGGGATTTATTATTGTCCCTACTCAACCGTTCGGTTTTAACTACCTTGGTGGAAAATTACTAGCAATGTTGTGTTGTTCTCATGACGCAAGGGAACAATTGAATAAGAAATATAACGCAGATATATGTTTGTTTGAGACTACATCATTATATGGATCAACTAAGTCATCCTCTCAATATGATGGACTAAAACCTTATATGAGATACAAAGGATTAACGGAAAGTGACTTCACACCGTTACTCCATGACAGGATTTTCCATGATTTAAACAAGTGGTTTATAGCAAGGAATAATGATAAATTATTGGTAAAAGAAGATGCTTCCAGTAGGAAGTTGAAGACTCAATCTAAGATGATATCCATCATTAAGAAGTCTCTCACTTCTGATTCCAAACTAACTGATTTTGTTACTGCTATCAAGGATGCAAAGAATCTAACAGAACAAAAACGTTTTTATATGTCTACCTATGGTTTCAAAAATTCTAGAGAAGTTATACTTGGACAGCAAGAGACTCTTGAGAAGGCTGAAAACTACGATAGATTCTCTGTTGATTCGATTGTTGATTGGTGGAGAAGGAAAGCTTCTAGAAGGTTCGAGAACCTTAGAGAGGAAGGAAGACTAAGAACTAAGTTAGAAACTTGGAATACTAACCCAGATGAAATTGACATTATAAGATGAACTATAAAGATTCAGGTGTAGATATAGAGGCAGGTAATGCCTTTGTAGAAAGACTAAAAGAAAAGATACCATTCATTGGTGGATTCAATGGTATGATGAAGGTTCCTTCTGGATATGAGGAACCTGTTTTAGTATCTGGTGCTGATGGTGTTGGTACTAAAATTAATATGGCTTCTATCTCTGGTGACTGGACAACCATAGGTATTGATCTTGTTGCCATGTGTGTTAATGATGTTATCACTTGTGGTGCTAAACCATTATATTTTTTAGATTATATTTCTACTAAGAAGATAGATGGTAGATTGGATAAGATAATGGATGGTATTATGAAAGGATGCCATATATCGGGAATAGAATTAATAGGTGGAGAGACTGCTGAACATGGTAGGTTTTCTAATGATATTGATCTAGCAGGATTTTGTACAGGTATAGTAGAAAAGGGTGAAATATTAGATGGTAGGATGATTAAGCCTGGAGATAAGATTATAGGGTTTGCTAGTAGTGGATTGCACAGTAATGGATATAGTTTGATTAATGATATGTTATGGAGACATAAGATTTTCTATGCTGATTATCCTGAGTTACTTACTCCAACTACGATCTACTCTCCTATGATTCAACATCTTTTGGATGAGGTTCCTATATTGGGAATGTCACATATTACTGGTGGTGGATTAGTTGAGAATGTACCAAGATGTTTGCCCGAAGGATTAACCGCACATATTGATTATAATTCTTGGCCATTACCAAAGATCTTCAGTGACATTATGATTGCAGGTGAAATACCAGAGGAGGAGATGAAGAGAGTATTTAATCTTGGTATTGGGTTTTGTATAATAGTCCCACCAGAAATTGATATACATACTACAATTCCTTCATGGGTCATCGGAGAAGTCTATGAGTAAAATTGATACACAAGGAATGGGAGGCCCAGTTGATCCAAATTATAAACCAAGTGGGAAACCTGAAAAACATAAACCTGCAACTGTTAAACCACGTAGGTTATTCACTGACACCTATGCTAAAGAGATGAAAATTCTCATCAATGAAGTATTAGATGAGAGAGAAGGTAAGAAAGGTATCTCTTACTTTGATACTGAACATTTTAAACACACTGTAGAGGAAGAAGAACCACCCTATGAGGCTTGGTCATGAGTGAAAAACAATACGACTCAGAAGGTAATGAGTTAGATAAGCATGGATTTAAAGTTCAGACTTATCCTAATGGTTTGGAATCTGTTCGTAAATCAGTTGAGAATTGTGAAGTGATGTGTGGTTTAGATAAGAAGATAATGGCAGAATTACTTAAAGGAGAGTGGTCTGAATATAGTACATTAAATTCTGTAGGTAGATCTTCTAAGAAAATTGTTATTGAATATGAGATAAAACATAAGGAGGAAAAATGAGATTAGGTGTTATGTGTTCTGGTAACGGAACCAACTTCGAGAACATAGTTACCAATCCTAATTGTAATAAACATGAAGTTGTGTTGATGATACACAATACTAAACAATGTGGTGCTGTTATAAGAGCAGCTAAATGGGGTATCCCTCATGTAAGAGTTCCCCATAAAGATGAAGATCAAATGATAGAACTCTTTAAAGCATGGAGAGTAGATCTTATAATTCTTGCTGGATATATGAGGGTATTAAAGAACCCTGATGCGTTCCCTTGTCCTATTATTAATGTTCATCCATCATTACTTCCAAAGTATAAAGGATTACACGCTGTAGAACAGGCGTTAAATAGTGGTGATGATGTTACAGGATGTACCGTACATTATGTGACAAAAGAGTTAGACTCTGGTAGAATAATAATACAACAAGAAGTTCCGATTCAACCTGAAGATGACATCAACTCTCTTACAAAGGCTATCCAAAGAGCCGAATATTCAATCTTACCTGAGGCAATTAGACATGTTAAGCACCAAATACAGACTCCAGCTCACTGATATATGTTGTCGTATGATAACTACAGATGGAGTTCCAGTCACCTTAGATGAAAGAATCTGGATGAATAAGTTATGTGATAAGAATCCATCTGCTAAGAGTATTGTAGAGTCCTTATTATGTCCTGATTATATCCCACATGATTATGAAACGTGAAGAATTTATTCAGAAGATTCCTAATTGGGAGTCTGAGTATTTCTCTATGAATAAGAATCTTACTGATAGAGAGAAAGAAATCCTTAAGGGTGATCCAATAAGGTCGCACGAAGGTATGATGTATGGTAGAATGTATGCTGACTGGAAGGTTAAAATAGGTTATGAGAATGAATGATCAAACCAAATTAGTTTTTGCTCTGGAACATGTAGCTCATATACATGATCTAATCAAAGATAATGAATGGGAAGAATATTTGAAAGGTAACTTAGTTACTATAGAATACGAACTTGAAAGACAATTAAGCAACCTCCAATACAATCGTAAAAATGCCAGAACTAAAAGATTATCTAGACTCGATATACTTGACTAAGAAGGATCTTTCAGAAGAAGATCCTGACGCTTGCAAGAAGTATCCTGCCTTTATTATCAACAAATGTTGTTCAGCACATATTGATTGTATTATGTTCGCCAATGAGATGAACCTCCATCATCACTTGGATAAGGACATGCAATATTCGTTTTATCTAAATACGCTTAGGAAAAAGAAGCGTTTCTCGCCCTGGCTCCGAAAAGATAAGATCAAGAATCTTGATGTTGTCAAATCATACTATGGTTATAGTAATGAAAAAGCAATGCAGGCTTTGAAAATCTTAGATAAATCTCAATTGGATTACATTAAAAATAAACTTGACGTTGGAGGTACAAGATGACTGCTGCAGAGCCTGAGGTGAATTGGTCAGCCGACCAGATGATAGAAGTCACTCTGAATGAACCAGATGATTTTCTTAAGGTAAGAGAAACCTTAACAAGAATTGGGGTAGCATCCCGTAAAGAGAAGAAGATATATCAATCATGTCATATCTTGCATAAGCAAGGAAGATATTTTATTGTACATTTCAAAGAGTTGTTTGCTTTAGATGGTAAGCACGCAAATTTAACTTTGAATGATATCCAGAGAAGGAATAGAATTATTAATTTACTATCCGACTGGGGATTGATTACAATTATTAAACCAGAATCTATATCTGATGTCGCTCCATTGAATCAGATTAAGGTTCTATCATATAAAGATAAAGGTGATTGGACTCTTGAGACCAAATATAATATAGGTAAGAAGAAAAAAGTTGTACAAACCGCATAAATTCTGGGGGTTTATACGACCCCCTTTTTTAATGGTTTATGTTTAAATAGTAGTGTCGCCGTAAGGGACATCAAAACAAAAACTCGCTTAACAAGGAGCTACTATCATGAACAGCCTAACAAGGTATCATGCTGCTGATTTGCCACAGTTGATGGATCAAATCACAAAGAACAGCATTGGACTGGATAATTACTTTGAAAATTTCTTCAATGGTACAACACAAAATTATCCACCATACAACATTGTTAATATTAACAATGTAGAATCACGATTAGAGATTGCCCTCGCTGGATTTAAAAAATCCGAAGTGAAAGTCTATACAGAATATGGCAAACTAGTTGTTGAAGGTAAAAAAGAAGACAAAGAAGAAACTGACTATGCCCATAGAGGTGTGGCTCAAAGAAACTTTACTAGATCATGGGCTTTATCAGATGACACAGAAGTCAGGGCGGTTGCCTTTGAGGATGGACTTCTACAGGTTGATCTAGGTAAAGTGGTTCCAGATCACCATGCTCGTAAAGACTTCCTCTAGAGTTGCAACTTAGAGGATAGTATGTTATAATAAGGGGGTCTTTAGGGATCCCCTTTTTATTATGTTTCCATCCATCCTTTCCGAGGTGGTAGAGTATCTCAATACTCTTACGATTCAAGTTAGTGAGTCTCATGAGGATGGTAGGGTCAATAGTATTGATGATGAAGACACTATTATTGACCTCCTCATTCAGAAGTACGGTGAAGAGAATATAGAGAAACCTCCTGCCAGATGTTGGTGGGATGTTAAAATTTTTGGCCACCCCATTAATATTAAGTCTTCTAAGTTTGGAAGTGCAGCAGATAATTTTTCTTCTAAAGCAGCGATACTATATGCTTTGACTTCTATTCCAGAAGATGAAGTTACATGTAGTTCATGGAAAAGTTTTCAAGAGAAGTTAAGATATAATTCTTCACAACAGGAACCAAGAGATTATTACATTCTTGTTTTGAATAAGGTAACTGGAGTTGTTTATCTTCAGGGTCTTAAGTCATTAAACAAATTAACATCTAATGGAAACAATCTTCCTTTCCAGATTAAATGGAAAGATAATGTATTTCCAGTTGAAAGAACTTGGAATGAAGCATATGATTTCTTGATAGAATCATATAAAGATTCAGTAACTAAAAAGATCTCAGCACATAATGGATACGAAAATTTATAAAGGTGACTGTCTGGAACTCATGAAAGAGATTCCAGATGAGTCTATTGATTTCATTTGTTGTGATCCTCCTTATGGAACTACATCAATTAAATGGGATTCTGTTCTAGATTTTAATAAGATGTGGGATCAGTATGATCGTATTATTAAACCCAAGGGTGTAATGTGTTTGTTTGGTTCTCAACCATTTTCTGCACAACTTATATGTTCTAAATTAGAATGGTTTAGATATGAGTTAGTGTGGAATAAGAATAAGTGTGGTAGCCCTGGCTTGGCAAAGAAGAGACCAATGAAAACACATGAGAATATATTAATCTTTTATAAGAACGCAGGTGGAACATATAATCCACAGATGACTGAAGGGAAACCTTTTAAACGTAAGAGTAAAAATAAAGAAGGGTATGTTGGTAAGAAAAATGATCACGGTTATGGATTGAAACCTCGTAAAGAATTTGAGAATAAAGGAACACGTTATCCAAAATCTATTCTTAATATTTCTAGGAATTTTTCTGCTCAACAACAAATACATCCTACTCAGAAACCTGTACCTTTAATGGAATGGTTGATCAAAACATATTCTAATGAAGGAGAAGTAGTTCTTGATAACTGTATGGGTTCTGGATCTACTGGTGTTGCTGCTGTTAGACTTAATAGGAAGTTTATTGGTATGGAATATGATGATCAGTATTTCGAGATATGTCAAGAAAGAATACCTATTGACATTTATTCTGTTTAGTGCCATAATATAAATGTTGAATCGACGGATTTGACAAGGGAGTGACTGAATAAACTTTCTGGCATATAGCTGGTTAAGGTGATGAGACACAGGTGGTGCTGCTCCGAGAGGAGAATCGACTTACCAGTCGGGTCTTAGACAAGGATGTAAAATTTACTACTGTAGTAATGCCCGTCCTTTGTTGGTAATACAGAAATCCAACCTCCCACCCCACTCAAGCGGGTATCGTATATAAGTATTACAACTGGTTTCCAACCAGTAGAAGGTGGGGCAGTACCATCTATCCGCTTTAATCATATATAACTTATGACTGTAAAACTTGTTCTACTAAAATCTAACGAAGAAGTTATTGCAGATGTGCAAGAACTTGTTGATGAGGATCAGAAAGTAATGTTCATGGTTCTTACCAATGCATATTGTTGTAAGTTAATTGAAGCACCTCAAATGCTAACAGAAGGTAAGGAAGAACAGGAAGCTCAATATAGTGTTCAGTATTATCCTTGGATGCCTTTATCGGCAGAGAAAAGAATTTCAATAGATCCTAGTTGGGTTGTTGCAGTAGTAGAACCATGTGACATGGTTAAAACATCTTACCTAGACAGGATGAAACAGGAAAATGGAACAGGAAATTAAAGTAATTGTATTGCAAAAAGGAGATGTATTGATCTCCCAGATAGAAGAAGTTGCTGCTCTTGATATTGGACAGCCTGATTGTAAGTTAATTTCTCCTTACTCTTTAGGACAAGATTTAGAATTGACTCCTTGGTTAGGAAATATTACAGATGATAATGTGATTATGATTTCATCTGATAAAATAGTAACTATAGTTGAGCCTCATAGAGAACTCATAGACAAGTACCTCAAATTAGCCACCACGGAATGAGATTCTACACCAACGTATATCAGATAGGTAATAGTATTCTGGTAAGGGGTTATGAAAATGGTAAGAGTTTTAGTGATAGGGAAGAGTTTAGACCTACTTTCTATGTCCCTACTAAAAAGAGATCTAAGTGGAGAACTCTTGATGGTCAGAAGGTAGAACCAGTCCAGCCTGGAACAATTAGAGATTGTAGAGAGTTCTTGGATAAGTATTCAACTGTCCAAGGATTTTATGTTCATGGGTATGAAAGATATGTACATCAATATATCTCAGAGAAGTATCCAGAACCAGAAATTAAGTTTGATATTGAGAAGATTAAATTAGTAACAATTGACATTGAGGTTGCTGCTGAGGGTGGTTTCCCTGATGTTTTTAATTGTGCAGAACAATTACTTCTTATTACAATTCAAGATTATAATACTAAGGAAATTATAACTTGGGGTACTAAACCATATACTACAAACAATAAGAAGAATCACCGTTATATTGACTGCCATAACGAGGAAGGATTGATACATGAATTCCTAACTTGGTGGCAAAATAATACGCCTGAGGTCATTACAGGATGGAACTGCGAACTATATGATATTCCATATCTTCTTGGTAGGGTAGATCGCCTTATGGGTGAGAAAATGGCCAAGAAATTCTCACCTTGGGGTATCATTAGGAAGAAAGAAATTACGATTCAAGGTAGAGATAATATCTCATATGATATTGCTGGTATATCAGTAATTGATTATCTTGATCTCTATAGGAAATCTCCTGCAACTTCCAACCAAGAGAGTTATCGGTTGGATCATATTGCTATGATGGAACTGGGTCAAAACAAATTAGATCACAGTGAGTTTGATACTTTCCGAGAATTCTATACTAAGAATTGGCAGAAGTTTGTAGATTACAACATCGTCGACGTTGAACTGGTAGATAGACTTGAGGATAAGTTGAAGCTTATTGACTTGACATTTACTCGTGCTTTTGATGCGAAGATTAATTTTACTGATGTTGCCTTTCAGGTTCGTTGTTGGGATGCAATTATATACAATTATTTGAAGAAGAATAATATTGTTGTACCACAGAAGGAACGTAATCAAAAGGATGAGAAGTATGCTGGTGCGTATGTCAAGGAACCTAAGCCTGGTAAGTATGATTGGGTAGTATCCTTTGACCTTAACTCACTGTATCCTCATCTGATTATGCAGTATAATATCTCACCAGAAACACTATTGGATACAAAACATCCTAGTGCCACGGTAGAGAAATTATTGAATCAAGAAATCACTATTGATGGAGACTATGCAGTCTGTGCTAATGGTGCTCAATTCAAAAGGGATAAGAAGGGATTCTTGCCTGAGTTGATGGAAAAGATGTATAATGAAAGAGTCATCTTCAAGAAGAGGATGATTAAAGCAAAGAAAGCCTATGAGAAAACACCCACCAAGGATCTTGAGAAAGAGATCGCAAGGTGTAACAATGTCCAGATGTCAAAGAAGATTGCTCTCAACTCTGCTTATGGTGCTATCGGGAATCAGTATTTCCGTTATTACAAACTTGCCAACGCAGAAGCAATTACTTTATCTGGTCAAGTTTCTATCCGTTGGATAGAAAATAAAATGAACGACAAGATGAATAAGATCTTGAAAACTGATGGAGAAGATTATGTTATTGCTTCTGATACCGATAGTATTTACTTGCATATGGGTCCTCTGGTTGAAGCTGTATACGAGGGGAGAGAGAAAACTACTGAGGGCATTGTTGGGTTCCTTAACAAGGTCTGTGAAGTGGAACTTGAGCCGTATATTGAAAGTTCTTACCAAGAATTGGCCGACTACGTCAACGCCTACGACCAAAAAATGATCATGAAGAGGGAGAACATTGCCGATAGAGGTATATGGACTGCCAAGAAAAGATATATTTTGAATGTATGGGATAGTGAAGGTGTTCGTTATGAGAAAGCCAAACTTAAAATCATGGGTATTGAAGCAATTAAAACTTCAACCCCTGCACCATGTCGTAAGTATCTGAAGGATGCTTTTAGTCTATTGATGACAGGTACAGAAGATGAGGTTATTAATTATATTGAGGAATGTAGAGAGAAGTTTAAGTCTCTACCACCAGAGGAGGTTGCTTTCCCTAGGTCAGTTAGTCAAATAGATAAGTGGAAGTCTTCTTCGGACATGTATAATAAGGGATGTCCTATTCACGTTAGGGGTGCGATTTTATATAACCATTGGACTAGGAAGAAGAAATTAAATAATAAGTATGCCTCTATACAGAGTGGAGAGAAGATCAAGTTCTGTTATTTGAAGACACCTAACTGGATGCATGAGAATGTTATATCTTTTATTCAGGACTTTCCAACAGAATTGGAACTTAATAAACATGTAGATTATGAGTTACAATTTAATAAGTCTTTCATGGAACCTATTAAAGTTATACTAGACTGTATTGGTTGGCAGACAGAACGTACAAATACCTTAGATTCATTCTTTGCATGAGTAAGTTTATCGTTATGTGGAGTGAGACTGGCATCTACTCCGAAAAAAATATGAAAATATTTGAGTCACGAGATCCTGCTCAATGGTTTGCAAAAGATATACAAAGGGTGTATAATTATGTTAAAATATATGTAGCACGACAAGGGGACTTTGATGAGTAAGAAAAGAATAGTTACCTTAGTTACTGGAGGATTTGATCCACTTCATAGTGGTCACATTGCTTTGTTTGAAAAAGCAAGAGAATTAACAAATTATCTGGTAGTTGGAATTAATACTGAGGAATGGCTAACACGTAAGAAAGGTCAATACTTCCTACCTTGGAAGGAACGTGCCGAGATTATTAGACATCTTGATATTGTTGATGCTGTAATCACAGTGGAAGATACTCCAGATGAAGATGGATCTGCTTGTCTTGCCATTGAAAGATGTTTAGAGATTGCTGACACAGTTGTGTTCTGTAATGGTGGTGATAGAACCAGTGGTAACATACCAGAACTAGAAAGATTTAAGGATGATCCACGAGTAGAATTTGAATTTGGTATTGGTGGTTCAGATAAGATGAACAGCAGTTCATGGTTGTTGCATAACTACTTTGAGAGGCAACGTAAGATAGTAGGAATCTAATGAATTGTTGGCATTGTAATACAGAATTAATCTGGGGTGCAGACTTTAGTGGAGAGGATTATGGTTGTGAAGATGTTTATTCTATCGTCACCAATCTTTCATGTCCCAAGTGTGAATCCTTTGTAGAAGTTTATTATCCGAAAGATGTCTGAAGAAGTAGAATGGGGAGAATTAGCATTACCAAATACTCCTTTATTCAGAACAACTTTACCAAAACATATTATTGATTATGTTTGGGAACGTGTAGAGGAAGCAAAGATTAATAATATAGATCATAAACATTCTCTTGCAGGTAATATCTCTAAGAGTTTAGAGATGTATGATCCTGAAAATTATTTCTGGAATGAAGTAATGTTTCCACTTACTTCTCATATTGTTGATAATGTTCCTGGCATATGGTTACCAAATATTGACCATAGTGTTAAAGTTACTCCTTTCTTAAGATGGTGGGTTAATTTTTCAAAACAAACTGAATTTAATCCTCTTCATGCTCACGGTGGTTGTTTATCTTTTGTAATATGGTTGAAGATTCCTACTCATTGGAAGGATCAACATGAACTTCCTATATCCAAGACGGCTAATATACCTGCCGCCTCTGATTTTACTTTTACATATTCAAATATTCTAGGACAACATTGTGAATATCCTATTCACATGAGTCCAGAAATGGAAAATCAGATGGTAGTTTTTCCTGCATCTCTCAGACATCAGGTCTATCCTTTTTATGAATGTGATCAGGAGAGAATTTCTGTTGCTGGTAATATATTGTGGAATATTAAATTGACAGACTAACCATTTTATCCTATACTATTACTATGGATTTACCTCTAAATAAAACTGAGTTTGATTACATTGTTACTACCTTGTGGAAGTGTCGTGGTAGTGAGAAACAATGTACAGACTTGTATCAGAAATTGAACTTAGTAAAGGAGGTCATGGATGAGAATCCAAATGGTCCTTATAAAAAGATACTTCGTGAAAAATATGGAATGACTATATGATTTTGCCAGGATCAACAGTTATTGTTAAAAATCCTACTTCCATTTACAATGGATATGAAGGATGTGTTCAGAGAATAAGTGAAGAAAAGGTTGCTGTTCTTATGGATGGACATACACCTTGGGATAAGATGATTACCTTTCAAATGAAAGAGTTGGAAGAAAAGACTACTGGTACTTTATATTATAAAAAGTAATGGATTTTTTAAAAGAGATAGTAAAAGAAATAGGGGATGACTACACCAAGCTCGCCTCAGAAATCGACGGATCAGAACGATTCGTCGACACAGGTTCGTACATCTTTAATGGATTGGTTAGCGGTTCCCTTTTTGGCGGCGTATCTGCTAATAAGATTACTGCCATTGCTGGTGAGTCTAGTACTGGCAAAACTTTTTTCTCGCTCGCTGTGGTTAAAAACTTCCTCGATACTAATCCTGATGCTTATTGTTTGTATTTCGATACTGAAGCCGCAGTTAATAAGCCATTATTGGAGTCTCGTGGAATCGATCTTAAAAGATTAGTTGTAATTAATGTAGTAACTATTGAGGAATTTCGCAGTAAGGCACTTAAAGCAGTTGATATATACTTAAAGAAGAGTGAAGAAGAACGCAAACCTTGTATGTTTGTGTTAGACTCACTTGGGATGCTCTCAACGGAAAAGGAAATAACTGATGCGTTGAATGATAAACAGGTTAGGGACATGACCAAATCCCAACTTGTTAAGGGTGCATTTAGAATGCTCACACTCAAACTTGGTCAAGCAAACATTCCACTAATAGTTACAAATCACACCTACGATGTTATCGGCAGTTATGTCCCTACTAAAGAAATGGGAGGCGGCAGTGGCCTCAAGTATGCCGCAAGTACGATCATTTATCTCAGCAAAAAAAAGGAAAAGGATCAGGGGGAGGTTGTTGGAAACCTTATCAAAGCTAAGACGGCTAAATCAAGACTCTCAAAAGAAAATCAAGAAGTAACTATTCGTTTATATTTTGATGAACGTGGGTTGGATAGATACTATGGTCTCCTTGAACTAGGTGAGATTGGAGGACTCTGGCAAAACAAAGCGGGTCGATACGAAATCAATGGAAAAAAAGTCTTCGCAAAACAAATCTTGGCGGCCCCAGAGGAATACTTTACGGACGATATTATGGCAAGGTTGGAAGAGACAGCAAGAACAACCTTTAGCTATGGATAGATTCATCAAAACTTCAGAAGTCTTTGATGAGAATACCTGTAAAAGTTTAATAGGAATTTATGAGGGATCCGCACATAAGATGCGGATAGAAAATACTGGAGTACCAACCTTTACGCAGGTTAATGTAAATGCCGAAGGTAAGTATGGTAAGTTTGTTCAGGTACTTTGTTATAAGTTTTTAGAAGTAGTAAAAGAATATAAGAAAGAATTACCAGAATTTACAGAGTGGTTTCCTGATAGAGTATTCTTTGAGGAGATGCGTATTAAAAAGTATGAACCATCTTCTGATGATAGGTTTGATATCCATGTGGATGTTCAAGATCATATGTCAGCAAAGAGGTATCTTGCTTTTTTAACTTATCTTAATGACGATTTCTTTGGAGGAGAGACGGACTTTCCTTACAATAAATTGACAGTGAGACCAAAAACTGGTACAGTATTAGTATTCCCACCGACATGGCAGTATCCTCATAGAGGATTACCTGTTAAAGAGGGGGAACCAAAATATATTATGAGTACATACTTGCACTATAGTTGATGGAATCAGTTGAGAATACGGTACTCAGGAACCTCATTCTTAATGAGGAGTACAATAGAAAAGTATTACCGTTTATTAAGCCTGAGTATTTTGAGAATCAACATGAGAAAGTAATATTTGAAGAGACTGCTAAGTTCATTGTTGAGTATGATAGGTGTCCTACACAGGAGATTATATCGATTGAGTGTGAAAAGAGGAAGGACATTAATGATGAAACATTCAAGACTATTACAACTTATCTTAATGACTTAGATACTTCTCCTACTTCAGATGATTGGTTGGTTGATACTACTGAGAAGTGGTGTAAGGAACGTGCCATATATCTGGCACTAGTTGAAAGTATTTCTATTGCTGATGGACATGATATAAAGAAAGGTGTTGATGCCATTCCTTCTATCCTGTCAGATGCATTAGCTGTAGGATTTGATAATCACGTTGGTCATGATTACCTTGAAGACTATTCGGAAAGATATGATTTCTATCACACCAAAGAAGATAGAATCGAGTTTGATTTGGAATTCTTCAACAAGATTACGAAGGGTGGCATTCCGAACAAGACACTTAACATTGCTTTGGCTGGCACTGGTGTTGGTAAATCTTTGTTTATGTGTCATGTCGCAAGTTCAGTTCTTCTACAAGGAAAGAACGTATTATACATTACCCTTGAGATGGCTGAGGAGAAGATTGCGGAGAGAGTGGATGCTAATCTATTGAACGTTCCTGTTCAACAATTGACAGATCTTCCTCGTATAATGTTTGAGAATAAAGTTAGTTCTCTTGCCAAGAAAACACAAGGACAATTAATTATTAAAGAATATCCAACTGCATCTGCACACGTTGGACACTTTAGGGCTTTATTGAATGAACTTGCATTAAAGAAATCATTTACACCAGATATTATCTTTGTAGATTACTTAAATATATGTGCATCTAGTAGGTACAGAGCTAACAGTAATGTCAATTCGTATTCCTATATTAAAGCGATTGCAGAAGAACTCCGTGGTCTTGCGTGTGAAGCGAAGGTTCCAATTGTTTCCGCTACTCAAACCACTCGTTCTGGTTTTGGTAACAGCGATGTTGATCTCACAGATACCAGTGAGTCTTTTGGGCTTCCAGCTACCGCTGATCTTATGTTTGCTCTTATTAGTACTGAAGAGTTGGAGGGGTTAAATCAAATTATGGTTAAACAATTAAAGAATAGGTATAATGATCCTACTGTTAATAAGAGATTTGTCATTGGTATTGATCGTGCAAAGATGAAACTATATGACTGTGATCAAAATGCACAAGATGATATTGTTGACAGTGGTCAAGAAGAAGAGTATAATAATGAGAAGGAAACTAATAAAAGTAAATTTGCTGGATTAAAGTTCTAATTATGACTGTAGATTTTGAACAGTATGAGAAGTTTGTAGATGCTGTCACATCCGATAGTTCTAAAGACTTTGTAGCTCTTGCTGACCGACTGGTTGAGCTTGATCGAGAAGGTGCCAACATTGAACGTCTGACCACTGCTGGTGTTGGACTTGCTGCTGAGTCTGGTGAGTTCCTTGAGATTGTTAAGAAGATGGTCTTTCAAGGCAAACCTTGGAACGATGCAAACCGAGAACATCTTATTATTGAGTTGGGTGATATTATGTGGTATATTGCACAAGCTACTCAATCATTAGGAGTATCATTTGAAGATGTGATTGCAACCAACGTTAAAAAATTAGAGAAGAGATATCCCTCTGGTAGTTTTGATATATTTTATTCGGAGAATAGACAAGAAGGAGATCTGTGAAGAATATATGTATCCTTGGTGGTGGAACTGCTGGGTTTTGTACCGCAGCAGTTCTTTCACGTTGGGTTAAGAATAATAATTTAGATATTGAAATCACATGTGTTTATTCATCTGCTATTGGAAATATTGGTGTAGGTGAATCAACTCAACTTGCTATTAATGATATATTTCAGTTCCTTAGACTAAGAGATAAGGACTGGATGCCTCAATGTAATGCAACTTATAAGAGTAACATTAGATTTGAGGGATGGTCTGATGAAGTATTCTATTATCCTTTCGGAGATCTTTCTGGTGATGATGTAACTGATTTCTTTGTTCTTTCATCTCTATTTCCTGAAGAAGTACCTCTATCTTCTTTCTCAAGATTTGATAGATATCATTCTCGTTTTGCAGAACTGAATAGATTTACTGATGAGGGATGGGACTTTAATCAATTAACTGCATATCATTTTGACACAAGTGGATTATCAAAAATCTTCTATAAAGTTTGTGAAGAGAATGGTGTAAAGTTTGTTGATGATCAGTTCTATGGAACAGAACAGGATAAGTATGGTTGGGTGGAATCTATAGTATGTGAGAACAGTGTTCATTATGCTGATTTCTTTATTGATTGTACTGGGTTCAATTCTAAATTGATTGGAAGGACAATGCATGTTCCTTACAAGTCTTATTCAGATACTCTTATAAACGATAGAGCTGTTATTGCTAAGATACCTTATACAAATAAGGAACAACAATTAACCAGTTATACTAATAACGTAACCATGAATAATGGTTGGTGTTGGGAGATTCCTTTATGGGATGGTATCTCTGTTGGGTATGTTCATAGTTTAAAATTTGCAACAGAAAAAGATATAGAAGAAGAATTTGTTAATAGATATGGTGTTGAACCAGATAGATCTGTTAAGTTTCAGACAGGAAGATATGAAAAGGCATGGGTTAAGAATGTTGCTTCTGTAGGACTTTCCTTTGGATTCATTGAACCATTGGAAGCAACTGGTCTAGCCTCTATTGTTACTAATGTCTTTAGGTTATTAGAAGTTCTTTCTACCAATCTATCACCAAATTCATTCGACAGAGAGATATTTAATAATGCATGTATTAATGAATTAGATAATTCTAAAACATTTATTGATATGCATTATGCTGCTTCTCACAAATCAGATACACCTTACTGGAAATATGTTACTCAGGTTATTGAATATCCTTGGGATCAACATAGTTGTGGAAGATCTATTCAACTAAAGACTGGTGATAGAAATTTCTCAAACAAGGAGTTGAATGGTGGTCTATCATTCATACTTTCTGGTAATGGATATGGTCCGTATTCACCTGCTTTTGTTTCTGCAATGGGTGATAAGAATTTCTATCATTCAAGAAAGGAAGAATGGTTGCAGAAAGATAGGGAATTAACTGAAAAGGTATTGTCTTATCCTACACCTACACAATTTTTAAAGGAGAACATTTATGATGATGTATGATAAACCAATTAGTATGGAAGAACTAACAGATGCTGCTGATGCTTTCTTCCCTAAGTATGATTTTATCAGATCTAGATTACCTAAGAACTCTACTGCTGCTGATGTTATAAAGGTTTTAGAACTTGTAAGTATTCAGGCTTATAAGAAGAGGATGAGAATTAATAATGCTAAGATGAGTGTAATTAAAGGTGGGAAAAATAAATAACTCCTATAGAGGGAGTTATTTTTATGTCCAAGTTAAACGAAGGTGATGTAATGGAGGGTATCTTCTCCATTGGATTGGCAGATATCTTTGCGAATAACAGGGCATCTAAATCACATATTAATTCAGTTAGGAGTAAGATTGATACGAATTTATTTCGTACTGAATCTTTCAAACATCAGTTTAAGAAGTTTAAGGATGGAAAAGATCCTGATGATGTAACTGTTAATATTACAATGAGGTTAAAGCATGGATCAACACAAGATGCTTATGGTCCTAATTGGGAATTGCAGTATGAGAGAAGTGGTGATATTGGAAACTTAGATCAGAAGATACAACAGATAGTTACTACTCTTAATACAAACTATGCAAGGAAAATTAGAAATGTAAAGGATAGATGGTTACAGAATAATCAAGTTGATACGGTTGTAGTTGATATAACCGCAGATGGTATTGCTGGAGAGTCTAGTGGTGGACTTATAAAGGGGGATATTATGGTTAATGCTACCATGAATGGGGATCAAGTTTTGAATGAACCCATGAGTTTCTCAATGAAATCAGGTAGTTCTACTCTTGCAAACCTTAGTCCTTACAATGGAATGCTTGATGTTATTGCTAGGTTTGGTGCTACCTTACCCAATGCAGAAAGGTATAGAACTACTCTTGGTGATACGTTAAAGAGTGCGAGGACACAGTATCAAAAGAGAGAGAAGGCAAGATTGATTGAGTCTTTGTATCAAGAGACAATGGAATCTTTGGATAGAGCTGCAGCTGCTAATGCACAACTCTTTAAGAGAGCGACATTCCAACTCTTTAGGGACGTTGCTTTTGGTACTGACCTTGCAGATATTATTGATGTTGATAAGACTAAGATTAAAGAATCCACTCCAGAATATATTAATGAGTTGGAACAGAGATGTACTTCTATTGATCTTCGCAATGCTGGTGAGAATAGAAAGTTCTTTATGAATGGTACTGGTCTTAGGAAAGAATTATTTGGATTTAGATTTAAGAAAAGAACAAGTGAGATTAATGGTGAGTTTAAAATTAAAGAATTAAAGTTCTATGTAATTGGTGGTCTTGGATCCTATTTGCCTCGTGATAACTAAATAGAAATGATAAAAGCTTAGTATCTGTGAAGTCTTTTGCTCAATTCTTAGGTGAAGCTGTAAAGACAGCTGCTTCCACTCAGGCCAAACAACGAGGTTTGGTCGGTGATGGTCATGGAGGATGGTACGATGCAAAAGGTAATTTTGTTGCTAAGACTGTTAATAAGAAATTAAAATTTACTGGTAGTAGAGGTGCAGGTGAAGAGGAAGAAGCCCCACAACAGGGAGGAC
>VTLG01003944.1_pt1 | contig 109101 bp, 79 predicted proteins | sample 4694571 | NCBI WGS metagenome assembly VTLG01 (sample SAMN12604809, study PRJNA352737) | marine metagenome | biome: ENVO:00000447; feature: ENVO:00000209|ENVO:00000569|ENVO:01000036; material: ENVO:00002151; isolation source: viral sequences binned using virsorter ... | reverse complement strand
TTATTCAAACAAAGTTTTATATTGCTTATCGTTTATAAGTCTAGTGGTGACAGTTAGGTATGTATCTAGATTAAAAGTGACTATGCTGACACTGTTACCACGAACAACAAGGAAGGATGACAAATGACAAATATTTTATATGGATTGAATACAGAAACTAAAGTTATATTTAATGTCTGTACAGAAGATATTTGCAAGGCAATCAATTCTGGAGATGGATTCTCTGATCATTATTTTGTATATACAGAAGAAAAAGATAGAGATGAACATTATAGGGAGATTGTAAATGCATAAAGCACAAAAAGGCAAATGGACTCTGACAGCTGAACAGCAGAAAGAGTTGAAGGGAGTAGATTGGGAGGTAATCCCAAACGCTAGATTCTTAGACCTATACCACGATGACTTTCAAGACGGTGTATGGGACGAAGTATGCCAAGTGTTTGACAAAGAAAAGGTGGCTGACAAACTGACGCTGTTGGTGGTGGGAGTGAAGACTAATGAGTAAAGAATATAAATATATTGTAGAAGAATGCTCCTGTGATACAAGACGATATACAGTTACATCTGATAGAAAACTAACTTATGATGAGATACAAACTACCTATGCAAATCACACTTCTGGAGAGGACAGAAAAGGCTATACAGAACAATTTAGAGAAGTATCAAATACATTTTCTGGAGAGGTTACTAGAAAAGCCAATGGTACAGTTACTTATGAGGGTATATCTGATTTTGGCGATAGTGATGATATGGTTGTCATAGAAGGAAGGGAGCATTTAAAAGATGAGTAATCCCAACATAGAATATACAGGAGAAAATGAACCATTGACAAAAAAGACTTTGGATATGTTTGATGATGTGTTATGTAGATTAGCAAGTTTAGATAAAAAAATATTATCTGATGCAAGTTACAGACAAGTAGAAGATGTTTATCAATCATTGAAATGGAGGTTTGAGAATGAGTAAACTTACCTGTACAGAAATACAGCAACGGATTGATACTATCGAAAGCAGATACTACAAAGGTTGGAAACAAAGCGAGGAGTGGTGGAGGATCACAGGAGATGTACTTGCTACGGACAGAAGGCTGTGGACTTATTATCATAATTTATTAAACAAGAGAAAATGACTGTACAGAAAAAGAAATATGTTGTTTACGCAAGAGAAGTATCGTACTATAAGCGAGTTGCTGAAGGTACAAGCGAGGAAGATGTGAAGAAGAAGATGGAACGCTTACTGACAAAGTCTACATTTGATTTTGTACATAGCGAATTTTTTATTGCAGATATTTTAGAGGAGGAAAACAAATGAATGTAAAAAAGATTATACAGGATAAAAAGATTGATCCGAAGGATTTTGCTAGAGAGGTAGATGTATCTATCACGCATGTATACAACATGATGGAGGGTAAGTCTAATCCTAGTTTGAAGTTGATGAAGAGAATTAGACAGGTTTACAACATGCCATTGGGGAGTGTATGATGTCAGATAAATTTGCACAGCGATATCATCATGTAAACGGTTTACTTACTGTGTACAGCCAAGACAGAATAGATACTGCACAGAAAGATATTGATGAATATTTAAGATTAAAAGAAAAGGTAAAGCAATACGGAGGTGTGAAAATGGGAAAGTATAAACAGCATATACAGGAACAAGATGATAAGACATGGCGTGACATACAAACCATGTGTCTAGAAAATGAGTCTGTAGAGGAAGTATTGAAGATATGCGATCAGCAGATGATAAGTGGTAAGATGTATTTACCATTAGGTTATTGTTGGAATGAGTTTGAAGAGGAAGTAAGAGAACTCTGGCAAGAGGTGTGGTATGACAAACAACAGGAGGCAAGGAATGAGTACGAACAAGAACAAGATAACAATTAATTTTGATGAGTCTTTTTACGAACAGCGATTGATTGAGATACTTGGTGATACAAAGCTGACACCGTTTCAGTTTAATCTGATTAAAAGTTATTACAAAATTGCATACAGGCAAGGTGAGAATAAAGGCACTGACGTTATGTTGAGGAGATTTGGTTATGTTGACCAGAAGACATCAAAACCGTAGGTTTAATAGATTATCCTATATGGCAAATGACGGTAAGGCGAAGGCTGTACTGAAGAAGTATCTAATCAGCAGAGACCATAAGGTTACAAGCGATACAGAAAATTATTTATGGGACTTGTCAACTATAGCAGATTCTGGCTGTGTAAGTTTCTGGGAGGTAGAAGTGAAGAATCAATGGGGCAAGGTGTGGAATGACAATTGGAAAGAGGTACGAATACCACAGCGTAAGCAAAGATTGATTGACAAATTTTACCACGAGACGAACAATGCAAAAGAGTTTGCACAGGATAATAACTTGGAAGAGTTTATCAAACCGTATCAGCTGACATTTGTCGTGTTGAATAGACATTTGGATCAAGGGTGGTTTATCCCACATGATGTACTAGAGAAAAGTCCTGTACAGACTATACAGAACTCACGGCATGTTGACGCACCACATTTAAAAGAACCATTTTTTCATGTGGATGTGAAAAATGAGGATATTTATAAATTAGAATTGGACAGGATGGATGGATAAAGTAATTAAAGCATTAAGAGAGGCTAGTGTGTCAGTAGCCTGTGGTTTAGATGACGGAGTGCTGTACAGAAAAGATATAGAACACATACAGAAACAGATTACTATTATAGAGAATTTTTTAGATCCGTTTACTGTAGAGGAACTTAGAGAGATGTGTAAAAAATGAAATGTTACAACTGTCAGACAGAATTAATTTGGGGTGGTGACCACGATTGTGAGGATGATGAGGATCATGAGATAGTGACAAATCTATCCTGTCCTAAATGTGACGCATTCCATTTAGTATATTGGGGCGGTAAGAAAAACGAAGAAGAATGGACAGAAGGCTATAAAAAATGGACAGAGGAAAAGGATGAAACTTAGACAGACGCTGTCTATACAGCAAAGAATATTACAAAAGATAGCAGAGGTAGAGGATTGTTTAGAGGAAATGCAAAGTCCTAATTATCCTAAACAGAATTTACAAGAAAGTTTGAAAGAATTAAAAGAAGTTGTAAAAAGTTTAAGGAATATAGTAGAGGATGAGCAAGGCTAGAGAGAGACGATTAAGAGTTACAGGTAAGTGGTTTGCTAAACAGCAACGAGGTAGGCTGTGGTTAAATCACATTTTTCCTGTACTGTTAGTTATCAGTTTGATATTGCTATTGGTGAATATATGAAGGATAAAGGAGTAAACATAAATGGTTACATTGATGCTATGGCTATACAGGAAGGTACTACAATGCGTAGTGACTGTCCTGTTTGCGGTCATAAGAATAGTTTTAGTGTTACAAATATGGGTAACAGCATTGTTTATAATTGTTTTTATGCTGATTGCGGAGTTAGTGGTAAAATTAGGCACGGTCTTTTGTCGTATGGTAGGTTGCGAAAAGAGAAAAGAAGATTAAACCTTAGTATGTACAGCCAATATTTCGTGCCTGTATCTCGGTCACAGAAAGCTGTACAGTATATAAATGACAATAATATTAAACATGCTTACGACAATAAGTATGCACGAATAGAGCTAGACATCAGAGAAAATAGAGTGGTGTTTACTATATTTGATGACGCACATCTGATGACAGATGCTGTAGGAAGATCACTGACAAATAAAAAACCAAAGTGGAAGCGATATTGTTCAAGTCGTGTGCCTTTTATTACAAGCAACAGGAGTGACACTTGTGTGATAGTTGAGGATTGTGCATCTGCCTGTGCAGTAACACAAGCTGATGTGGTTGGTGTGGCATTAATGGGGACAAACTTGGTTGACAATTATATAAGTTACATTAAGAAATTCAAGACAGCAGTTGTTTGCCTTGACAAAGATGCAAGTCAAAAGTCACTGACAATTGCCAAAGAATTGTTTGCACATATGTCTGTACATAATATTTTTATAGAGACTGATATTAAAACATGGCATGTTGACAAAATTAACGAGAAATTCAGAGTGTATAGTTCATGACTATAGAGAAACAATTACTTGCACACTGTTTAAAGCGAAACTTCTATCAGGAAGTGAATGACATTATAGGAAAGGAGATGTTTGCCAATGGAGTGGGTACTATATTCGATACTATTGCTTATGCTCATGTGAAATATGACAGCGATTTAACTGTAGAGGAACTTGTTAATCTACATAGAGACAAGTTCCCTGCAATGCCAGATAGTAGCCGTGATATGATAGAAGAAGTTATTAGAGATTTAAAAAACTATACAGGCAATTCAGAATTAGCAAAAGACTTGGTGATAAATTTCTGGAGAAGAAACCAAGCACACGAGATAGGATCAAAGGCGACTGACATTTGGTTAGGTCACAATGGTGACTACGCTGGATTGCAAAACTTGGTTGACAAATTAATTGACAAACAGCCTACGGATGACAGTAATTTTGTAAAGGTAGATGACAATGTATCTGAATATTTGGAAAACTGTGACAAAGGGTTTGATTTTCAGTTTCAACTAGCACCATTGCGTGACAAAATTAACGGTGTTGGCAGAGGTAATTTAGGTATTATTTTTGCCAGACCAGAAACAGGCAAGACAACTTTTTGTACTTATTTAGTTTCTGAATATATTAAACAAGGGTACAAAGTGGCGTATTTTGCCAATGAAGAACCGGGAAGAATGGTTAAGGGTAGAATATTTTGTTCCTATTTAGACAAAACAGTCAGTGAGTTACGAGAGGATGTTAAGAGTGCAGATGAGGTGTACAGCAACGAAATTAAACCGAAGCTGTCTCTGTTGGAGGGTAGGCAGATATCTATAATGGAGATTGACAAGTTTGTTGAGTCTCATAAACCTGACATTATTTTTGTAGATCAGCTTGACAAAGTAAGCATTAATGATACTTACACACGAGTGGATGAAAAATTAAGAGCTATCTATGAAACATCCAGAGCAATTGCAAAGAGAAGAGACTGCATGGTGTGGGCTGTATCACAAGCTAGTTATGAAGCACATAACAGACAGGAAATAGATTTTGGCATGTTAGAAAATTCCCGTACAGGCAAAGCCGCAGAGGCTGACATTATAATAGGGATAGGTAAGAATTTTGGAGAAGAAGAAGATTACATACGACATTTGTGTGTGAGCAAAAATAAACTGACAGGATGGCACGGGGTAGTCACTTGCAGAATTGATATTAGGAAAGCGAGGTATATCCCATGATTACAGTATTAGATGTAGAAACAACTTTTAAAGTGTCAGTAGATAACAAATTAGATTCTGATCCGCATACAGGAAATATGTTGGTTAGTGTTGGATATGATCACAGAAGTGCTGTGCAGTATGATGGCAAGGAAGGAAAAGGTTATTTATGTTTTTATCACCAAGATAGACCACCAACAGATAATGGCAAACAAATTTTGCAGGCTGTTCTTGATAAAACTACAGTATTAGTAGGACATAATATAAAATTTGATTTGAGATGGTTGCGTGCTTGTGGTTTTGTATATACAGGCAAAGTGCATGACACTATGATCTGTGAATATTTAATAAACGGTGGTAGTAAAGTGCCTTTGTCATTAAAGAAGTGTTGTGAGAGGTACGCTTTATCACCTAAAAAAACAGACCTGACAGAAAAGTATTTACAGGATAAAATATCTTTTGAGAAGATGCCATGGCCTATTGTACAGGAATACGGTGAAGCAGATGTGCAAGTAACAAAAGAACTGTATGAGGCACAGCTTGACAATATGCCTGACAGACTAAAAGCTACTTTGGAATTATCAAATGAATTATGTGATTTATTGACGGATATGGAGCTTGAGGGTATTCAAATTAGCAGAGAAAATCTAATGAATATTAAAGAAGAGTATACAAAAGAAATACGCACATTAGAATCATTCTTAACTGGCGAAATCAAACGAGTGATGGGCGATACAGAAATTAATCTGGACAGCAGTGAAGATAGATCACGAGTGATATTTTCACGAGAGGTGCTAGATAAAAAAAGATGGGCTATGACATTTAATCTTGGTTATGAAGATAGAGGTAATGCAAGAAGAAAGAAAAGACCGAAGAGAATGACTCCAGCTGTGCTGTCACAAAATGTAGCGAGACAAACACGATTGCTGTACAAGACTAAAGTGGAATCTTGTAACAAGTGTGGTGGTTCTGGACATTTCTATGCTATGAAAAAGGATGGCACTATTGGTAAACAGAGAAGAATATGTAAAGCCTGTAGAGGAAAAGGTGTCGTGTACATCAGACAGAAAGAGATCGCTGGATTTAAAATGAATATTAATAGTGTGGATGATATTACAGTGCATGGTTTTAAGACTGATAAGGGCATGATAGACAAACTGGTTTCATCCGCAAATTCTCAACAAAAAATTTTTGTGGAATCCTACAGTCGGTATAATGCCATCAAAACATACTTGAAAACTTTCATTGAGGGAATTGAAAAAGGATTAGATAGTAAAGATAAGATACACCCACAGTTTATGCAGTGTGTCACATCAACTGGTAGACTATCTTCTAGAAATCCAAACTTTCAAAATATGCCTAGAGGTGGTACATTTCCTGTTCGTAAAGTAGTAGTGAGTAAATGGCAAGGTGGATATATCTTGGAAGGTGATTACTCACAGCTTGAGTTTCGTGTAGCTGGGTTTCTAGCCGAGGATGAGAAAGTGTATGAGGATGTAAAAAATAATGTAGATGTGCATGCCTATACAGCATCTATACTTGGAGTGTCTAGACAGGATGCGAAGGCAGATACATTCAAGCCTTTGTATGGAGGGTTGATGGGTACACCAAAACAAGTTCAGTACTATAAAGCATTCAAAGATAAATACAAAGGAGTAACCAGATGGCACGAAGACTTGTGCAACGAGGCTGTAACTGAACAGCATATTACTCTGCCTAACGGTAGACATTTTGCATTTGAAAATACATATAGACTGCGACATGGTGGTGTTACAAACGCTACTTCAATAAAAAATTATCCTGTGCAAGGCTTTGCTACAGCGGATTTGCTACCTATAGCATTAATTTATTTAAAAAAGTTGTTGACAGATAATAATATGAAGAGTAAAATTTGCAATACAGTACATGATTCCATCGTACTTGATGTCTATCCCTCCGAAAAGGAGTTAGCGATAGATTTATTAAAGACAGCAATGCTATCACTAAAGTCTGAATGTATACGAAGGTATGGATTTGAGTATGATATGCCTATTGGAATCGAACTTAAAATTGGTTATAACTGGCTAGACCAGAAAGGAGTGTTACAAATATGACCGAAACTACAGCAACGATGCAGACCAACTTGCCTGAAAAGATATCAACAGCTTCTATCGAGGACATGATGAAACTGACTGGACAGGCAGCAGACATGCCAGCCTCTAATAAAGGATTGGCTAGACTATCAATAAACCATGCGTCAGAAGATGAGGAAGGCAATGCTTTACCTCGTGGACATTTTAGTCTGACTACTGATGATGGTATATTTTACGGTGAGAAAGCAACGATCAGACCTTTTATGAGAACATATTCATATTCAGTATGGGATAATGAAGAAGGTCAATTCTCATCTATGACTGTACAGGCACCGTCTTTCAACAGTGAGTTTTATGACACTGATGGAGGATTAAAATGTGGTAGATTAGATACAAAAGAACTGGAGTCTTTACCTAAAGACAGCCCTGAATGGGTGTTGCAGAAGAGTGTCAAGTGTAATCAAAATATTTATGGATTGATTACTCTTGAAGGAGCTAAAGATAAAAAAGGTAAGGCTGTAGATAAAAAAGAAATTCCCTGCGTGTGGTACGCAAAGGGTGCAAACTTCGTTCCGGCAAGTGACTGCCTTAAAAGCCTGCATAAGCAAAAGCAACCTATGTGGTTGACAACTATCGGGCTGTCTTCTGTAAGAAAAAAGAAGGGTGGTAACATCTATTTTCAAGCAGAGCTAACGCCTCGTGGGCAGATAGCAGACTGGACTGAAGGGGATGATAAATTGATGCATGAATTTATGGAAACTGTGAAGGGCTACAACGAGTCAATCATGAAAAAACATGAAGAAGCTCGTGGTGATAAAGAAAGCTACGACACAGTGGTAAATGAATAGTGCAATCATCCAAAAAGTACAGGGTTTTCTTAGCAAAGTCTCGAAAGAGGGCGTTAAGTTAGATCCTAAATTAGTAGACGAGTTTAAAGAGGCGTGTGTAGCTTCCATTCATAAGCAATTCAATCCTTCCTCTGATGAATGGAGGCCTCGCATGTCCTCTTTAGGCCGTCCACTTTGCCAACAGAAAATGGAAAGAGATGGTGTCGAAAAAGACATTGAGTATAATGCTATTCTTAGATTTATATTCGGTGATCTTGTCGAGGCTATCTCTATTCTAATTTTAAAGTCTGCAGGTGTGAATGTAGAGGATGAACAGAAACGTGTGAAGCTCAAGTTAGGCAAGAACGAAGTGAATGGCACGTTGGATATTATCATAGACGATAAGGTGTGGGACATCAAGTCAGCAAGTCCGTATGCTTTTGATCATAAGTTTGGTGAGATGGGAGGATATAAGAAAATTAAAAGTGATGATGCTTTTGGTTATATCACACAAGGTTATCTGTACAGCGAATCTGTAGGCAAGGAGTTTGGTGGGTGGATAGTTATAAACAAAGCAAGTGGTGAGTGGGTAGTTTGTGAAGCACCGATTGTACAGGATGAAGATAGGAAAGAGTTTCTACAGCTTGCACGTAAGAATTTAAATGCTCTGGTAAATGGTGAAAAGTTCAAACGCTGTTTTTCAGATACAGCAGAGACATACAAAGATGAGTACAAACAGGAGAAGAAAACAGGTAATAGATTATTACCTAGCTTATGTGGTTTCTGTGATTTTAAAAGAAAGTGCTGGCCTGATGCTATTATGCATAAGAAAGTAGGCTCTACAGCAAAGTATCCAAAGACTGTTTGGTATAGTAAACTTACAAGAAGGGAAATATAATGGCTTTGTATTTTCAAACTAATGTTAATCGTAGTGATATATTTATGAACGATAGGGTATACTTTGCCTATCCAGAAGCAGAAGATGAATTATCAGGCCCTGAAATGATTATGGAAATACGAAATAACAGCAGAAAGATACCTATTCGTGTGAGAAAATCATACATAGTGGTTGATGAAAAGTATGGAAGCATGTATACAGGTTTTTGGCCTGACGTGCAGTTTGAAGATAAAATGACTGTGTTTAGAAAAGATTTAGCAGTTATGAAATCTTATTTAGACAAAGGTGCTCTAGTTTGTTTTTTTATAGGACAGTGGACAGATGTATTGAATGACATGGAAAGAAAATCACCGAATACCATGCGAGCCATACGAGATGAGATGGCAGAGATATTTGATATGTATCCACCAAAGGATATACGAACACTATGAGTATGAAGTCACATGGGTTCAGATCAAATTTTGAGTTGGCTGTAGCACAACAGTTAGTTAAGAAGAAAATAAAATATGAATATGAAAAATGTTCTGTGTCCTACATTAGAGAATGTGTGTATACACCAGACTTTTTTTTAAAAGATTATGGATTCTTTATAGAAGTAAAGGGTCAATTTACATCAACAGATAGAGGTAAGCATTTGATAATTAGAAAACAGCAACCGGAATTAGACATTCGATTTCTGTTTCTCAATGCTAATTCAAAGCTGTATAAAGGTTCTAAAACAACGTATGGTGGTTGGTGTGACAGGTATGATATTAAGTGGTGTAATAAATTTTTACCAAAGGAGTGGTTAGATGAAAGATAATAAAGAAGTATTTAAAGAGTTTGGGAAGAAGATACCAAAAGAATCCTATGTGATTATCATAAGAGATCAACCAAATGGTGCGACAGATTTTATGTGCTATGATAGTACAACTAAGAAAAAATTAACAGATGGCTATACAGTCATGAGGGGAATTACAGCAACTATTTTAAACGATCCAGAATATTTATTAGAGAGAGGTCAACTTGCAATATATAGAGACACAAAAATTAGTAAACCAGATGTGGAACAGCCATTCACTCTTAAACAGGATGATAAAGAAGACGATAATGTTATTCAGTTTGAGTTCCAACCAGAAAAAGGAGACGATTAATATGGGTCTGATGGATGATGCAATTAGGGATACTGTAAGAGATAAGGAATTTAAAAAAACAGACATGAAAAAACTAGCTGCTCGAAATAAACAGGTGGGTGGTAATCACTATAAGGATTGTAAGATACAGCCTATTGATTATATTATGGAGAACAACTTGACTTTCTGTGAAGGTAATGCTTTGAAGTATATTACTAGACATAGGAGAAAAGGTGATGGTGCGAAAGATATACATAAGGCTATACATTATTTAGAGATGATTTTGGAGATTGAATATGGCGAAAAGTAATTTTTTACCTACAGAGTATCAGTCATTTATACACATGTCTCGATACTCAAGGTGGAAATCTGATGAAGGTAGAAGGGAGACGTGGACGGAGACTGTACAGAGATTAATTGATTTCTTTGCAGATCATGTAGATAGAAACATCGGTGTAAAATTTGAGAATAGCACATGGGACAGGATAGAAAATGCTGTGCTTACAACATCTGTCATGCCTTCTATGAGAGCTATGATGACTGCTGGAGAAGCATTACGCAGAGAAAACATAGCCGGATACAACTGTTCGTATGTACCTATAGACAGCCCTCGTTCTTTTGATGAAGTGCTGTACATACTAATGAACGGTACCGGTGTAGGTTTTTCTGTCGAGAGACAGTACGTAGATAAGTTACCTACTATACCAGATAGAGAGTTTGAACATACAGAAGATGTTATTTCTGTGGCTGATTCTAAAGAGGGATGGGCTAGAGGATTTAGAGATTTAATATCGTACCTGTATACAAATAGAATACCTAAAGTGAATGTAAACAGAATACGACCTGCCGGACAGCGATTGAAAACATTCGGTGGCAGAGCCAGTGGCCCTCAACCGTTAGTAAACTTGTTTGACTTTACTATAGAAAAGTTTAGAGGTGCTAAAGGCAGAAAATTAAATGCTATGGAGTGTCATGATATAGTCTGTAAAACGGGTGAGGTCGTGGTTGTTGGGGGTGTTCGTAGGTCAGCCTTGATATCTTTATCTAACTTGTCGGATCAAAGATTAAGAATGGCAAAGTCTGGTGCATGGTGGGATACCAATCCAGAGAGAGCACTTGCCAACAACTCTGTAGCCTACACAGAAAAACCTGACGCTGGCATCTTTATGAAAGAGTGGCTGTCCTTGTATGAAAGCAAGTCTGGAGAACGTGGCATTTTCAACAGAGTGTCTGCACAGGAGAAAGCTAGACAGAATGGTAGGCGTATTGCAGATTGGGACTTTGGTACGAACCCTTGTTCAGAGATTATACTCAGACCTAATCAGTTTTGTAACTTGACGGAAGTCGTGTGTAGACCTACAGACAGCATGGCTACGTTGTTAGATAAGGTAGAGCATGCTACTATACTTGGTACTATACAGGCAACACTTACAAACTTTGGTTACTTGCGTAAGAGATGGCAGGATAATACAGAAGAAGAGAGGTTGCTTGGTGTATCGCTTACAGGTATTATGGATAGCACCTTGCTAAATAAGAATGATTCTAAACTGGTAGATAGATTGAATAAGTTAAGAGAGAAGGCTGTCGTGGTGAACAAAGAGTGGTCAAGCACACTTGGTATACCACAGTCTACAGCAATTACCTGTGTCAAACCTTCCGGTACAGTCAGTCAATTAGTGGATAGTGCTAGTGGCATTCATGCTAGACATAATCCTTATTACATAAGAACAGTCAGGGGCGATAACAAAGACCCACTTACAGAATTTATGAAATCACAAGGCGTACCGAATGAGCCTGACGTGATGAAGCCCGAACATACTACGGTGTTCTCCTTCCCAATGAAGACAGCGAAGGATGCTGTGTTTAGAACCAGCATGTCTGCAATCGAACAGTTAGAGATGTGGAAAACCTACGCTGTTCATTGGTGTGAACATAAGCCGTCTGTTACCATATCCGTTAAAGAACAGGAATGGGTAAACGTAGGCAACTGGTGTTGGGATAATTTTGATTACTTATCAGGAGTATCCTTCCTGCCATTTTCAGACCATACTTATAAACAGGCACCATATCAGGATATAGATAAGGAACAGTATCAGAAGTTACAAAGTGAGATGCCTACTGATATAGATTGGAATAAATTACAAGATTTTGAGAAGGAAGATAATACGAAAGGATCACAGGAACTAGCCTGTACAGCTGGTGTCTGTGAGCTGGTGGATATATGATGCAAAAAGATGCACTATTACAACTGATGGTAATTACTATGGAAGAATGTGGGGAGTTGATTCAAGCATGTAGTAAGGCTATCAGGAAAGATAACCATAGAGATAATCAATTGCTTAAAGAAGAGATAGGGGATGTTTACGCTATGATACAACTGTTAGTGAAGTTTGACATTGTCAGTTGGGACGAGCTCGATGAGAGAGTGAAGGTGAAAAACAAGAAACTATCGAAGTGGAGTGAATTGATAGAAGATGAGCAAGAATAAAGAAGCGTTGCTGTTTAAATTTTCTGTCTTGTTAGATGCAGATGGAAAAGTAGTTATAGAAGAGAGTAACATAGACCCTGAACTATTTGAAGAAGCTATGGACAATTGGAATCCGGAATACCCAAATACAGCAATGATCGTAAGTATGATCAGAATGCTGTTGGAAGCTGCCAAGGAATTACAAAGAGATATTAATAAGACTATCCATTAATATCTAACTTTACGAACCCCTCCTCCGTGTGCGTATTTTTTCACGTACCCACCACCGTACAGATTCTGGTCTTCGGATGATCGTACTTTCATCTCTTTAGGATTTTGAACCATGGGTTTCATCTCTATAGCATCCTTTGTAGGTGTAGGCACTTTGGCACTCATGTCTGCTCTGCCTAACTGATTTTGTTTGTTTCTATCTGGTATTTTAGTCATTTTTATTCTCCTCTTAATATGTTAAACATTTGTTCGTCTATATTTATCATGTAATCGTTTTCAAAACCTTTTTCAGTAAAACTTCCTCTTGGCTTATAGTCTTTACGTTCTATACTATCGGGAACAATTGAGGTTACTCCCGGAACAAAATCAACGTAGCTACTTAAATCTACTTGTGAATTTGCCATTATTTCTGGTAAGTTTTTAATAATCCAATCAGAGTTTTGCTTAGATAAATTTCCGTTTTCTATTACTTTTAACATAGCCTGTATAGAATTTAACGCTTTTTTATCACCGTCTCCTTTCAAAGCAACTCCAGTAGATAGCATAGTTCTATATAATCCTGCGTTACTAGCTCTAGCTTCTCTAAAAGCAAATTCTGATCCTACCCATCTCCATCCTATTACTCCACGAGTTAAACCCCAACCTCTAGATAAATAACTATCTGTAGTGTATCTACGAACAGCATCTAACATTCCCCACTTAGTTCCTTCAGCAGTAGTAGTTTTGAGTGCCGCCCTTTTACCAGATTGTATCTGTGCTATTTTAATTTTAGCTTCTAACCATTCCGGATCGACATATTCATTTAATATAGAACCATATTTATTTTGAGCTGCTGTAATAGCGTCTAAATCAGGATATCTATTTTGAACTTTAGTCAATTCTCCTGTAAGAGCATCTGGAGCTACTCTGTAATCGTCTTTCATAGGTATAAATATGTCATTGTTAAATTTATAATCTATAAGATTTGCTATGTAAAGTCTTGCTGATTTATTTCTTTGTCTTTTTAATTTGTCAGCTTCTTTGCTTTTCTTTACTTTACCTACTAATTCACTGTTTACAACATATCTTCTTCTTCCAGAGCTATCTTTATAAATTGCATTGGTTAAAATTCTTTCAAATTCTTTTACTCTATCCACACCGCCTTCTACTAAATATTCACCAGCTTTATCTATATTATTAAATACTTGTTTTGCAGTAGCTCCCTGTGTCAATCCTGCAGAATTTTTTACAAAAGTTATCATAGCTTCGTGATTTCTTTTTAGAGCTTCTTCTTTATTTGTACCTTCTTTTTTAAGCCACCTTTGCCACCTGTTTTTTTGTCTTAGAAAATCCGTATATGCCTCTCTAGCTTTGCTGTTTCTTTCTACTATCGATTTTATTCTGTTTTGTCCATAGACATTAAAAGCATCTTCATAATCATACATTCTTTTTCCTGTCATGGTATTAAGAGTTTTTACGGTCTTTCCCATATCGTCTACAGAGTAAGCAAAATTGCTAGGATCATCCATTTTGAAACTACCATTAGGATTAAATTCTCCTGTCCATATTTTAAAATCTTTAGGTAATGTAGAACGAGATTGGAAAGTTTCTATAGCGTTACGTATTTTACCTCCGTGAGCAAGATCCATAAACATATTATTTACTTGTTTATACAAATCATCATCTACTATTTCGTCTAGGTTTATATTTGTGCCATATTTTTTTACTAACGCACTTATACCTGCTTCCATTGTAGAATCTATATATGCATCAATAGCATCGTTCATCATGACAGCAACAGCAGCTTTGTCATCTGCTTGCACAATTGCCCATGTGATATATTTTTCACCGTTTGCATCAGTTATTTCTATCGGTTTACCAAATTTTCTAGATATGTAATCCCATGCATTGTTAGGGTCTTCTATAATATCTTTACCTATTTCTCTTAAAGTTTCCTGATAAGACTTTTTGTAATCTATATTTGTTGTTCGATAATTTATAACATCTCCGTCTTGGTCTTTAAACTCTTTATTAATTCTATTTATCTGTTCAAACCTTCTATTAAAAGCCCCCCATCTAGCAGGAGCAATATGTGTAGCATATATATTAGATGATTTAAGATATCTATCAAAAGCAACTGCTCCTCCTTTAGTAAGTATAAGATTTTGTAAACTACCTGTTTGCGAACCATCTCCTCTGCCTCGCATAGCCAAGTATTTATCTAATTTATCAGATAGTTTATTTTTAATATTTTGATCTGTTTCAACTTTTAATTTATTTTTTATTTCAGATATGACACCGTTGAGTTCTTGATCTACTCTAACAATATCTTTAGATTTAAGACCCATCTGTACGTTTTTACCAAACTTTGAAAATTCATTATCTGTTTTAACTAAATAGTATAAATCTAAATCGTTTTTGAGAGCACCATCCATTTCTAACAAATCGTCTATTCTTGCTGTCCACGAAAGCATATCTTCGCCTTCCTCCATAGGGAACCGTCTCATAATATTTTCTCTAATTTGTCTAGCAGGATTTTTTACACTATCTTGAAACATTAAGTAAGCACCGTGAGCATGTCTACTATCTATTCCTGCCCCGGAGAATATAGAAGTAAAATCATGTCTATCTTCTTTTAATTTATCTATAGTGTTAATAAAAAAAGCATCTACATCATTGCCTGCAACATCTTCATTCATAGCTTTTTGAAAAGGAGCATAAGTAGCGTCTGAATCAATTTTTATTCTTTTATTTTTTAAATCTACTAATTTATAAAAAGCTCGTTCTCTTTCTACGGAATCTGTATCCCATAGTTTTTTATTACCTTGAATGTGATTTGAAATTTTTTTAACTCTGTTTCTTAAAATAACCGTTGCTCTTCTAAGCTCTTTAACTCTTTCTTCTGGGCTTTTTAAAGCTGAATTTAATATATTTGCAGATATTAAATCTATAGGAATATTATTAATATCTGCTCTGCTTGCATAAGGTTTAAATATATTTCCTCCCAGAGCTGCTTCATATACATATTCAATTTGTTTTAAATAAGTAGTCATTCCTGTACTTAACGCCTGTTCATTTTCTATAAACAATCCAAGATTTTTTACAATAGGCCCGAACTCTTCTTGTAAATTATTCTTATTAATAAAACCCATTGCATCGTCTAAAAATTGACCTAGTCTGTCTGCAGTATCTTTTCTTTCTAAAAATATTTGATCAACTTCTCCTATTTTTAATTTACCCATAACACTTAAAGTACTTTGAGCAGCTTCTTGTTCCATCAATGCTCTTGTTGACATCAGAGGTAATGCTTCATAAAAAGCACCGCTTAGTTTTACAAGAGGGTGGTCTTTTGGGTCTACTCCTGCCATTGGATATTTAGCAGCGTATTCATGTAGTTTATTTTGCATGTCTAAAAAATATTTTAATTGATTAGCTAAAGTTTCTCTAGAACGAGGGTCTGTTATTTTATTTAAATTTTTAGCTACTTCCTCAACTATTGTATGTTCTTTAGATCCTCGTACAGCCAGCTGCTCAACACCATTTTTATCTATATAATTAAATTCTGGTAGCACAAATTGTGAGCCGGGACTGACCATACCACTGTCCAAATAAACAGCATCCATCAATTCGTTTGGTTTGTTTTTTAAATGAGGATACTTTTTTAGTACAGCCTGCGTTGCAGCTCTAAGTTTTCTGTCTGTAAGAGGAGTGTTTCCTTTGCCTGTTACGTTCCAAAAGGTAGCATATATAGCATCTATAGCAGAGCCAGCCCTTAATTCTACGGCTGCAGTTGCAAGACCTAACACCCCTGCTGTTCCCTTTTTAATAGGTTTAGAAATCCAGCTTATAGGGCCTCCTACAAAACGAGCATTTCTGCCTCTATTTAAAAGAGCAGAGTTAAATAAATTAGGATTTGTAACAGCTGCAGGCAATGCTCCTAATAGATAATACTCATCTCCAAATAGTGTTTGTGCTAAAGTTCCTCCTACAGCAGATGCTCCGTCAGCAAATCTTGTCTTTTGTAAGTAGGCAGGTATACTTGCACCGGCTTCAAACCTGTTTTGATATACTAAATATTTTAATTGTTTAAACCATCCTCCGTCTTTTTGAAGTTTTAAATCTACGTACCTAGCAGCAGACCTATTTAAGTAAGAACTTTTTTCTGCAGGATGCATTTTATTCCATTGTTCTTCTAATGTTTCTTTTTTCTTTCCTTTTCTCTTATCTGTACTCTTACGTCTTGCTATCTTTTTTTGTTCCTCTATGAACAGGTCTTTTCCACTCTTCCAACTTTTTCCATTTTCTTTCGCCCAAGATAATACTTTCTGCATATTTTCTGTAGGGACACGATCTCCTCTGACTGCGTCTACTAATTGTTTAGCTTTTTTAGGGCCGAGATTAAATATAGGCAATACAACATTATCAAGAAGTTTTGTAGTACCTCTTGCTATAACAATGTCAGGTATTAATTTTTCCAACCAACCAACATCTCCCGTTGAAAAAAAATGAAACCAATCATCTGCAGTAAATGCGTAGTATCCTTGCTGTTCTTCTTTAAGAGTTGTTGCCACCCATTTTTCTAACTTCTCACCTATCAGTTGACTTGGCTTATATTTTAATGCTGTAGTAATATCTTTTGATAGATTAACACCGCCCAGACCAAATATAGTACCAAAAGTTATCTGTACAGCAGTTTCTAAATTGTCTGATATACTTTCTTTCATACGGCTATTCATAGTAGTTATTTGACGATTATACTCTAAAAACTTTTCATTATTCCAGTAGTTTCCTTTTAGGTCTGGTCTTCTTGCTTCTGCGTATGTCATATCATCCCACGCAGCAATTCTAGATGTAACTGCACCTACAACACTAAAAGGGTCTCCGGGTCTTGTTATGGTAATATCCTTTGAAGACAATGCTCTTAATATATTATTACCGTGTACTGCTAATTTTTCAACGGCCCATACAGGACTTTGAAGAGCTGCAGCAGAAAGACTAACTACATCATGTGCTGTATCTGCAAATTTAGCTCCCATTCTAATAGCTGCACCTAGACGAGGATTTAATTTATATTTGGCTCTAGTATTGTTTTTATTTGGTACTATCTCCATCATCAAACCGGGATTTACAATAGTAACTGGTTCTTCTGGAGTGCTTACAATAGGTAAGTGAGGGTATGTATAAAAATTTCTATCTTCATAACCTTGCTTCAACTCAGATACGAACTCATTTATTTCCGAAAGTGTTTTGTTTTCTATGTTTACATATAAGTCTAATCCTTGAGCAGTAAACACTTCTCTTTCTTGCGGTTCAAAACTACCAATAGCAACGGTGTATGCAGCTTCGTCTAAATTCATAGGAATTTTTTGTTTTTTATAGTTTACATTTGGTATGTGTACTCGTATAACACCAGAATGCTCTATGTCGTCTTCAAACGCATCGCTTGCTGTATAGGCAGATGTCTCTTGATTTTCTCGCATTCTTAATTGTTGAGCTTTTAAAACATAATCTTTATGTATCTCAGTATTTGTTCGCATATCCAGCCTATCCCAGCCTACAACTGTGCCTGAAATATCTGAAAGATTTCGGGTATCTGGCATGTTAACGTGTTGTCGATAGAGATCATCTTGAGAATACCAATTATCCACCTGATCTTTTAAAGATTTTCCTCCGACAGTGTTTGGTTGTACAGTACCTAATACTTTAGAACGAGGCTGTACAGTATTTTCAATATTTTTATATAAATTTATATCAGCCATGTTTATACATCCTTTTCAAATGATAACTTAAATCCAGTCCAATTGTTAATTCCATAATTTTCTGCTATCTGCTTTGTTAGCGGTTGTCCTTTCCAATTTTCAAAAAGAGTAGGATATTGTTGCATTAACAAATTAAATACTTGTTTATTACGGTCATCTGCTCTTTTAAGTGATAGCTGTGCCGCAGTAGTCATAACTGAATTAAAATTTTCTTCAGTCATAGCGTTTCTAATTTCTTGTCCATAGTACGTAAAAGTTTGAAAAGGTGTTAAGGCCCTAATGTCATTAGTACCAGCTAAGTAGCTACTAGACTCCTGTTCTTCTATTGAATTTTCTGGAACTGAATTTCCCTTGCCCAACCAATAAGTGCCTTGATTAAAAGTTATTTCATTTTTGTCAATTGCTTCTTGAATATTTCCTGCGTATGCTTGTTGTACAAAATCAGGAACTCGTTGTAAATCTAAAGCAGACAATGTATTCATTCCAAAATATTTATTATAATGTAAACCAACGTACATGAGTCTTGGGTCTCCAGATGTTATCAATTCATTAATTGCTGTTGTTTTACCTACTATTTTCATCATGCCCATAATAGCTGCCTTCCTCTGTGCAATGTTAGTAAAAGTTTTGTAACCCAAGGCCCACTCTACAAACTTTCTATCACCATCTGAAATAGCTTTACCCCCTTCTCCTTGGAACGCAGCAGCTGTGTAGAATACAAGAGCAGCATGGAGCATCTTTCTAGTAGCAACATTTTGAATTTGTGCGTTACTATATTGTCCTGCGTCTAAACCCTTTACAAAATCTGCATGATCAGATACTAACTTAAGCATCATCTTTTTGTTTTTTTCAAGATTTCTTATTTTTGTAGGGTCTACTTCTGTAGCTATTTGTGTGTCTATACTTTTAAGCATACCAGTAACGTCTTCCGTTAAAGCAGCTGTTAATTGTTCGTTGTTTATACCGCCTCTTGTTAAAATATCACTATCGCCTATGTTAGTATTTAAAAAACTAAATAGTTTAGACTCTCCTCCGAGTCCTAAAATATTAGTAACATCTTGAATACTAGATTTAATACCATCTACAGCCATGGCAAGATTTGCTCCCAGAGGAGTTCGTATCATTGCTGTTCCAAAATCTAATTGTTCACCTCGATTAATTGCTATTCTATCTACTAAATCAAAGTTTTCTAATAACAGATTACTAACTTGTAAAGAATTTTGTCCCATTCTTTTTGCGTTGTTAAGTTCTTTGATGTCAGCAAACATGTTTTCTTTAATAACTTTATTTAAATTTTCACCACGCAAAACATAATCTTTATTTTTTCTTTGTAAATCTATTTGAAAAGGAGGGTCTGTGTCAGGTACTTTTGTTCCTGTTATTTTTTCAAATGCTACTTTTTTATTTATACCGTAAGCTAAAAGTTCTCCTTTGCGAATATGAAATGCATAGGAATTTACTTGTAAACCATGCTCCTGATCTACGTTTGTAACAGGGCCATGAGTAAGTGCTAATGCTGTTGTGTTACGTCTAAATTTTTTCATGGCTACAGGATCGTTTGCAGCTATATCATCTGATATCTCAGTGTAATTATACCCTTCCATGCTGTTATTTCTAACATATAGAATATTTTTAGAAACAGCAACGGCTTGAGTATTCAGTACGTTACCTTGATCTATAATAGACACTACCTGCTCCGGTGATTTGTTCATAACTGCACTTGCTAAAGCAACGTCTTTCTGTATTCTAACTCTATTTGCTTCTTTATCTTTTAAATTTTCTTCATCTTCATAGACATAAACTCTTTCTATTGAGCTATTAGACGGTAAACCATTAGAACTTATTTCTGATATAGTTATTTTTCCATCTGGTGTTCCGTCTACATCGTTGGTGTTACTCATTACCACTTGCGTTTGTTTATTTGAATTACTTTTACTGTTTTTAACATCGGTAAGCTGTTTACCTGTGATGTTTTCTATAGCTGTATTCAACCAATCTGGATGATTTTCGCTTAACAATCCTAATTTTTTAAAATCAATGGCTGTCTTTAAATAGTCGTTTGGGGTAAGTTTATCTTTACCAAATAACATATCCAAAGATTGACCCGTAGCTTGTAAAACTAATTGACTAACTTGAAGATTTAAAGCAGTTTTATTCTGTGTAAATGTTTTATGATTGTACACCTCATCTGGTATGTTTATTAACTGCTGCATAGCAAAAGATATATCTTCAGGCTTAGTAATGTTTTTTAATTGATAGTAATTAAAAATAGGATTTATTTTCATAAATTTACCTTCTGCTTTATTTGCTACAGTATTATGTATTTTAAGAGCTTCCGGATGTAAACGTAGTAATTTAGTATTTCCTGCAGTATGAGATTCTACAGCTCTAAGTATTTTTCCAAGATTGTTTCTAATTAATGGATTTTCTTCTAATTGTTGTCTACTTAAATCTTGTTGTACTAAAGAGTTTTGAGGAAACATATCTCTAGCTGCGAATAGATTACCATCAGACAAATCTTGATATGCTTGCATTTTTGTGTTATGCTTGTCTATTTCTGCTTGCTCTCTTTCCAAAAGTTTCAATTGTTTATGATGTTCTAACTCAAGTGCTTTTTTGTCTTTTGCTTCCTGTTCTAAAAACCCTTCTAATCTAACTAACAATTGTTCATTGGTTCCTTTAAAATTTAGACCATTCTCTGCTAACTTTTGTTTCACTGCATACATTAAATCATTTTCAGCAATTGCATCTGTATAGCCCAGTTTTTTCTTAGCATTAAAATTTGCCACTAAATTCATAGCTTCTTGTGTACCTTGAGCTTGAGCTTGAAATTGTCCGTAAGTCATTGTTCTCATTTTACCATCAAGCCCCATGAATTTTTTATCTTCACCGTGTTCGTCTTGTATTTTTGTACCTAAACCTTTGAATTTATAATATTCTGCCATCATTTCATTATTTACCTTCAGCGGCATAACAGAACCTTCAACCAGTGCATCACTCTGTGCATTGCCTATTTTTAAATCAATAGGAACTTTACTCTCTCCCACTGCCTTTAACGTAGGCAAATTGAGAGCTTCCCATTCTTTTTTCTCTCTCCATTTCTTCATCTCTGCTGCTGATGTAGCAGCTTCTGCAGCAAGTCTTTTATTATCCTCTCTTGTATTTTTAAGTACTGTCCCAGCAGCCCCTAAAATAGTTATTATTGCATCAGACATTCTCATCTCCCTCTACTGTTATCATATTTTCTTCCATTGCTGGTTCTTCCATAGGCATTGGTAATTGCTGTTCCATAGCTGGTTCTTCCATAGGCATTGGTAATTGCTGTTCAATAATAGGTTCCTGTGCAGGCATTTCTTCAGCCATAAAATCCTCTGGCCCTACGACTAAAAAACTATCTTTTAAACTCTGTCTTTTTAAATCTGCTACAACTCTACTTTTTACAGAGTTATTTATTGCTTGCTCTATACTTGCAAATGCTTCAGGATTGTTTTCTTTCATAGCACCTAAAAATTCTACCTCATCTAATTCATCTAATGAAGAATGTGCGGCAGATTTAGTATTATTAAATGCAACATATGGTAATTCTTTTTCATCAGCGTAGGACAGCATCAATGCCATGACAGGTGGTTTTAGCAATTCAGCAACATCTGCACTCCATAAACCTTCTATAAACCCACCAAATGTTATTGTGTTTGTAATACTTTCAATAGGCATTCCTAAAGAAATTATTTTATCATAGTTTTTTTGCAAAGCAGGATTATTTTGTATTTTATCAGTTATAAAAAAAAGTGCTTCATCTACTCCACTCATTGCCGGAGGGCTTTCCCATGCCATATCTTTTGGTGAAGATGTCAATGATTGCCCCGGAATAGGTACATCAAAAGGATCTGTAGACATTCCTTCTATTTGTCTATTTACATTTTGTGCGTTTGGATTTAAAAACATTTATTTTACCTTTATATTTTTGGTGTTAATCTAGTGTTTATTGAAGAAGTTATAGTGTCAAGATTAATAGTACGTTTTCCTTTACCTATTTCTGCTAACAGTCTTTCTCTTATTCTTTCATTGTAAGCAACTTCATTTATTAATTTTGATGAGTGTGGATTGCCTGCATAATTAGATGAGAAATTACCTACATTTCTTGAAAAACCAAAACCCGGCCCCCCTCTTACTCCAGACATATCAACTCCGCCCAGACGAAATCTTTTTTTTGCACCGGCTAAAAAACTTCTTATAGCACTTTCCTGACTTTTACCGTACTCTTTTTGTAACGCTAATTCTTTTTGTTTTAGAGGAATACCTAAAGCACCTTTTATAAAACCTTCCCCTGCTCTTTTAGCCCAGTCTGGTGTTTTATCATATAAATTACCTACAAATTTTTTAGTATTTTCCCAAGCATTAAATCCTCTAAGTTTTACTTGTGCTGGAGTAGCAGGTTCTTGGTAGTAGCCTTGTTGATAAGAATAATAATCTGTGTGTGTAACTGGTCTGCCTGCTCTTATAGATTTATCACTCCCATAAGAATAGCCCCCTTTAGTGTCACCGTATGCAGATAAAGATGTAGTTTCATCTTTACCAGTAGGTTTAGGATATGTTGGCGGGCCAACATCGTCTCCAGTTAAAAAACTATCTGCTTTTGCAGTAAAATCTTTATATAAATTAACACCCCCATCCCATACATTAGTACCAAACTCAGCTATTGATTTCCAAATATTTGCACCAGAATATGAATTAGCCATTTATAACCTCCTTTATTTTAAATATTTTTAATAGCACCAAGAATACCTTCAAAAGTTGTTTCAGCTAACATGCTTAATATTAAATCTTTTTTCTCTTTATCGTATTGTTCTGTATTGTAAGTATTTTGCTGTCCTAACAACGCTACTTTATGTGCTCTGTCTTTTATATTTTCAGTAGAATTAACTATCCATTGAGCTTCGTCTCTGTATCTTTGCCACAATTGATTCTGTGCATTTGTACTCAGCCCTAAAAGATTTGCTGCATTCATACGATTTTCTTCATTTGTTAATTCTGTATTAGTAGTATTAATCTGTCTCCTCCATTGTGCGTTTGCTTGATTAATTTGAGCAGACATCTGCGAATTAAATTTATCTCTAGAATCTTCCATTTGTGAATTAAATTTAGCAATAGCATTTTCTTCACTAGAATTAAATTGTTTCATAGCTGCTTCTCTTGTTTTATTAGCGTTTTCTATCTGACTTCCAAGTTCAGCAAAAAACTCCATAACTTGATTTTGATTTTTAGCATTAAATTGTTGAGAAGCGTTTTCAGCTGCTTGATCTGCTAATAAATCTTGCATCTTACCTTGAAAATTAATAGTAGCTACTTTATTTTCTTCAGTCAAATTGGTTAAATCCATTTGTAAAAATGCTTTAGAATTATTTACAGCAGCTGTCATACGTGCATCTAAATTTGCCTTGTCCATCGCTGCATACACCGTTGCATTTTGCAGTACAGCTTTCTGTCTATTATCTAAATTTACCAAATCCATCTGTGCATATTTTTTAGCATCATCCATGGCTATTGGAAGAGCTGCTTCATAAATAGAATTAACCACAGCTGCTGCTGCCATTGAAGAAGCTCCTAAACCTCTTTCATTCATAATAGCATTTACTTTACGTACAGCAGGAGCAGCCCATGAAGGTAAGTCAGCACCCGGTGTATTTAATTGTTCTAATAAATTTCCTAATTGCCCTTGCACAGTAGATAAACTATTTACAGTTCCTTGTGCAGCCTGTGCTTGTGAGCCTGTAGACACTCCTTGTTCCAATGCTGTAGCATTTGCTAACATAGACGGTTCACCTACTAATGACCTAGAATCTAATGACCCTTTTGCAGCAGTAGCAATTGGAGTATTTAAAGAAGTATACGCAGAATATGTATTTGTTTGTTGTGTGGCAGGAATAGCAACATTTAAATTTTCAGAAGCAGCAGGTGTCGCTGTAGCTGCAGGCGTAGTTCCTAATTGTCCTAAAGATGGATCATAAATTTCATCTGGTTTTTCAGTTAGAGGAGTAGATTTTACTTTTTCCTCTTCAGTTAAAGTTGTTTTTTGTACAGGCACTGTTCCTACATAAGGACTTTCAACAACATTAGTCTGTTCCGCTTCACCGCCCTCTTGCATACGTTTCCTGTTTCTTGCTGGTATCATAGCCATATCTAACTCCTATTCCTCTCTATAAACCTATCTATTTTATCTTCTAATCTCTGCAGATGTGAAATAACTTCCTTTACTTCTAGCTGTACATCACTTCTCTTCGCATATTCTTCTCTAGTTAAATTAAGTAAAATCTGCAGTCGTTTTACTTCTTGAAACATCTTAGAGAATGCCCAAGCAAAAGGTGCTACGATTAACGTCAGCACGAGATTCCATATCATAGTAGGGTCTAATTCCATTAACTCTTCCTTTTTATTATTCAAATATAAATTCTTGTTTACCACCCATAAGCCCGCAGGTGATTTTATCTGTTCCTGTTATCATGATTAACCAATCACCTTTTTGTTTATTTGTATATAATTCTATTAAACTATTATTAGAAGTTACTGAAAAAGCTGTTCTAGTAAGATTTAATCTATTATTTAAATCACTAACTGCAAAATTTCTATCTGAACAAGTATAATTCATTGTAAATGTTCTTGTTATAATTTCATTTGCAACTGCACAGTATGTCAATGATAAAAACAGCATGTGAAGTATAACTGAATATAAGATATACTTTTTCATATTTTATTTACCTTTTATAAGTTTGTACATTAGAATCATCAGGCCAGTTGTTAACCGTAGCAACTGCTGTAAGATTTCCGCTACCATCATATGTATCATTATGTAATGCCTCGAAAGCAGCCATATTAGCACTATTGTCAATGGCATTGCAAATAGTAGTGCAACTATTTCTAACATTTGTAGCGTAAGTGGATACTGCACTAGGAATTGTTTTACTGTTGTCATATACATATCTTTCTACTAACCAACTATATTGATTTATTAAATTAGTCGCTTTTGTTTTTGCTTCGTTTTTAGCTTTTGTTTTTAATCCATAAGTAGTTACTCCATCTGTTGTGCTATCAGCTAATGGTAATTCTGATTTACTGTAAGTTGGGGTTATATTTTTTGCTGAACTATTAAATGTATAACTTACACTATCTATTACATAAAACCTTGTATTTGGTTTATTACTTGATTCAACATATTGATATATACCTATTGCATTTAGTTCAGTCCAAGACCAAACTTTAAATATATCTTTTGGGTGTTTTATATTATTTATAATAACTGTTTTTGGATATTTAAAAACTTCTATTACAGAATTATTGCTTGTATTTATTATTCCCCACATAAATTGTTTTCCTTTCTTTAACTGCTATTTGTTGGAGGTAAATTATTCGTTTCTTGATGATTTGTTCCCATACTAGCCCTTCTGCTTTTTTTAACTTATCATCCTAAGCTGTATACCAGTTTTTGGGCGACATATATCCATCAGAGTTTCTAAAACCTTTATTGATATTTACTGCTTTTCCATCATATTTCCATATCATATTCTTTTCCTTTTTATTATGCTGGATTAGTCGGTGTATCTGTAATTCTATGGTCTGTACCCATATTATTGGCAGTCCAATCATTATTATTGCCAGATACATCATTTCCTAAATCATCATTTATGGCAAAATCAAGCCAAAAACCATTGTTGCCAAATGTCAAATCAGATGGGTCTATGGGTAGCCAACTTCCAGTATCATCATTTGCAAACGAAGTAGGAGCTAAAGACGAACCATCAATAAATATCCAATCTGCAAAAACAAAATCTGCACCTTCTACAGCATGACCAATACCACTTTTATTACCAATATACATATTGCTAGCATTCCAGTATGGGTGGTCTTCTCCACTTCCAAAATTACTAGTACTACCAAGTGTTATTTGAGTGCCATTTATATATATTCGCAGCCTATTTGCTTGTGTTCCCTGTGAAGAATCATATCTGTAAACCATGTGATACCAAACAGAAGTATCACTAAAAGTTTCATCAGAAGCTCCAAATGCAATTCCAGTCATTTCACTACCATTTATTTTATGGTTAGTGTCTAACTCTAAAAAAGCATATGCAGAACCACTAGTTCCAGAAGTCAAAAATACATGCTTGTTTCCAGATGCACCAGCAGTTCCCCCTATTTTAAACCAAAAACTCATTGTCATTACATCTCTACTAGTTGCTGTACTAGGAGAAAAATTCAAATACGAATTACTATCAAAATCTAATCGTGCAGAATACGCAATTTCATAAGCACCAGCCGAAGGGTTATTCCATAATTCATTGTTTAACATATTTTTACCTTAAGCAAATGCAAGTTGTGGTGCTCCTAATTGAATTGACCCGGATGCCTTAACAAAATATGGTATAACATCAACGGCACTCGCAGCTGTTGAGATTGTAAGACCTGATCCGCCAGCAGTTTCATAATCTGTTCCTAATGATAGTGTTCTACTTCCAGTGCCATCCTGAATTAAAACTATAATACCAGATTGTCCTACAGATTCTGTAGAAGGGTTGGCTAATGTTATATTTCCTGTTGCTGTAAGTACAAAGTTTTGATAGGTATCAAAATCTAGTGTAATACTACCAGAATTAGATGTATCTGTCAACGTGCTTCCTACAGCACCGGCACCCAACAGCAATTTACCAGCTGCAGACATATCCATGGTCAGAGGAGTTACAGCACTACCACCGTCATCTCCTTTGAATATAATATCTTTGTCCTGTACGCTGGCAGTAATCACAGCATCACTTGAGCTGTTACTAAAATCTAATATTGATGTACCAGCAGATTTAAATGTCACGTTGTTACCTGCAGCGTCAAGTACTATATCTGCTCCAGAATCTAATGTTACAGTAGTACCAGCAAGTTCAGCAGTACCATCTGCTGTTATCTGTATGTTTGCAGCTGCAGCAGCAGTGTCTGTTGTTTCTACTGTCAGTGTACCATTTGTACCTACAGTAAATACAGCAGTATCATCTGTTGAACCTGTCATGGTCATTACTTTACCATTGATGGCTACGTCATCTACAGTCAATGCTGTAAGTGTACCTAAACTTGTAATGTTTGCCTGTGCAGCAGTAGAAAGTGTACCTGCTATTGAACCACCAGATACGTTGATACCAGCACTGAACACTGGTATTTGATTCATGGTTACTACACCATCTGAAGCGATTGCTATAGCATCTGCATCAGAAGCTGATCCTATATTACCACCATCAGCTATAGAAATACCTGCATTAAATATAGCTTTACCAGCATCAGACATATCAAGTGTCAATGCTGTAATATCAGAAGTATTGTCAGTTCCTTTGAAGATAATATCACTATCACCAGCCTGTGCATCTATAGTTATATTACCAGAAGATGTTGCAATAGTTACAGCACCGTCTCCTGTACCTATATCATCAGCTGCTGTTCCCGCTGCAGAAGCCCAAGATATGTCTGTCCCATCAGATTTTAATATCTGCCCGTTTGAACCTAAAGCAAGAGCAGCTGGATTACCGCTTGCATCTCCGTAGATAATCTTTCCTCTTGCAAGTCCTGCCATTTTAGCAAGAGATACAGCATCGTCAGCAATTGTTAAAGCACCGTTTGTTGCTATAGTGGCATCTCCAGAAATTACAACAGGATTAAAATTTGTTCCGTCAGCAATTAAAGCAGCACCACTTGTATTGGTACCCATAGTAATGTCGTCACCGGTAACTGTTAAATCTCCTCCTACAGTAGCATTACCTGTTGTTGTAACTGTATCAACATAAGCATCTTTCCATCTTACACTTGAAGAACCTAAATCAACGTCACTATCTGTTTGCGGGCCAAATATATTATCACCAAGATAAACCTGCTCAACATTAGCTGCATAAAAATGTATTTCATCAGCTGTTTCAAAATCTATTTTTGTCTGGTCGTCTTCACCAATTTTAATATCTGTTGCTAATAGAGAAGTAATACCAGTTTGTGCTGCATCAATCGCAAAATCAATATTATCATTTGTTGTGTCATAAGTAACTGTAATACCACTTTCAGTATTACTAGAAAGCATATTAGTTCCAACCGTATCTCTAATGTATGTAGCTAAAGCTGTGCCATCTACAGTTATAGCATCTGCTTCTAATGTGCCATCTATATCAGCATCTCCAGATATGTCTAAAGTTGCAGCATCTAATTCACCTGTTAAAGTTACATTTCTAAAACTGGCTGCATCTTTATTTGCATCAACAACAACAGCTTTACTTGCAGCAACTGTACCTGCAGTAATTCCGTCTAGCATTTCTAATTCGGCTTCTGCTAGTTCTGCACCTGAACCTAAAGTTAAAGTTCCTGTAACAGTAAGATTATCATTAATAGTTACTTCAGAAGTAGAATGTCCGATTGAAATAGGTACACCAGATGTTGCAGTACCTATAGTAATACCATTTGAGGTATTAGAATTATCTATGTTTAATGATGTTGTTGCATCTAATGAAATAGTTGTACCATCAACAGCAAGTGTACCGTCTATATCTGTATTATCTAAATTAGCTGTACCGTCAACATCTATATCACCAGCAAGATCAATACCTGCTGCACCTGCTAAAACTAGATCATCTGTTGAAGCATCCCACAACATATAAGCACTTGCTGTATCTCCAAAAAACTTTACATCATGTCCTGCATCATCAACTCCTACAGTTAACGATCCAATTTGCACAACCCCGTCTGCAGATTCATCCCATAACCAATACCTACCAGAAGTAGCACCAAAAAATTTTACATCATGTCCAGTGTCATCAACTCCAACATTTATTGCATCTGAAAATCTAAAATAATCTTCATCTTCCATCCATGTAATAACACCATCATTTGTCTCTCCGTCAAATGTCATTACGATGTCTGTACCTGCTGTTCCTACGCCAAAAGTAGGTGCTAAAAATGCTGAAGCTAACTGATCAAATTCATTATTTAAATCAGATGCCTCAATAACACCACCATCAACGATACCAGCTGAACTTTGTCTTGTATAAGTCGCCATTTTATGCCCTTCCTCCCGGTGTAAATTCTAATTGAAATCCTTTTATTGAAAAAGGAATGTTACTGCTTGTATCTGTAATTTTAACAGCTACAGCAAATCCTGATCCTTCTACTGTCTGTCTTGTTATAGGTAAGTCACCTTGTCCAAATGCTGCCGTACCAAATACACCTACACCATATGATGCACCACTTCCAGAAGTACTCAATGTAAATACATTTGGTTGTGGAGTGCTAACATCATCGTAGTTATACTTAACGTACATATTTGCACTTACTGCACCTTCCGGTTTCCAGTTTAAGTTCACTCTCTGCATTGTTTTTCTAATGCCCGGATCTCCCATTGTTATATCTGGTGAACGGTACGTAGCATCTATATTTGTAGTACCACCAGACCTAGTCCAAACATTTCCTGAATCCTGTTTGTAGATATACCCATCGTATCCTCCACTAATTGTAGTCTCTACATTACTTATTAATTCTGAATCACAACAAGCTGCTTTCAATCCTTTAATATCAGAATATTCATAACCCATTTGATTAGTATTAGGATTTATTTTAATTACAGCAATCAATCCTTTTTGACTTGCTTCTAAACCTCCTGTTACTGGATAGAATAACCTATACTGTGATTTATTTCTTATAACTGTAGCAGTTACATTATCATATTTAATCTCATTAATTCTGTCTTGTACTTGTTTAGAAACAGTACCCAATTCCACGTCACCAATTCTTGCTGTACCAGCAATTGTACGAATACCATCCGCAGCTAAGAAAATAATATCTCCACCGATTTCCTGAATGGAATGATGTGCAAGTGTACCAACATTCTTCGCCACCTCGGCAAGTGCAAAATTACTAGAACTTGTTCCTGCAAGTTTATAAATACTAGATTCTCCAAAGATAAATAATTCATCACGGAATACTTTCATTCCTGTAACTTCTGTACCTATTTTAAAAGAACCTGCTCCGTTGCCAGAAGTAAAATCATCTTCAGCAAAAGGTGCACTGAATATAACTTCAGCTTTGCTGTTACTCATGCCTCCGTAGAACATATGGTTAGCAAAGGATTTTACAAACCTAGGATTAGTAGGTGCTGTTCCTCCACCAGTAGCATTAATTATATCTTCAGTGTAGCTTGTATCTAAAGTAAATGCAGCCGCAGCTCCAGTAGCTATAATTATTTTGTCAGTGCCGGCATAGTTAAACTTATCAAAATCATAGGTGTATGTAGTTCCCTTACTTGTAGCTCTACTTGTCCAACTACCACTTGTAGTTCCTGTATAGACAGTTCCACCTCGTCCTGCTACTACTATGTCATTAAAAATAGCACAGAACATAACTCTTTCTGATGCTCCAGATACTTGAGGTACAATGTTTGAATTAAATTTAGTAGTACCGTTTAGTCTTCTATATCCACCAGTTATATCAGGTTCAAAATTAGAAAGCTGTAGTGCTTCTCCGGGGTGCATGGCAAACACATCTTTGTTAAGTGTCAAACCTCCGGAACAGCTTGCTTTAAATGGTGATATAGCACTGGTATCAGGCATTTACATGAATCCTTGTATCTGTCATATAAGACTTTGTATTAATATATTCAGACCTCATCTGCTGTAACTGATATTGATATTCAGCATGAGCCATCTGAGCAGCTTGAGCATCTGATCTAAGTATATGTGCGTAATATTTAGCTCTTGTTATAATTACGTCTTTAAATCTGTCGTCTAAATCCATAGTATCACCGTGTGCAGATAAATCCGTATGGACTTTCCAGTATTCATATTGAATGCTGTAATTACTTTTATCAGGCACAGGAGATAAACCTAATTTTTTATCCTGTGTAGGATAGACATACGTAGGTTTACCAAGAATAGAATCGTCATTTGCTAAATCTCTTTCAAGAAAGCGTTTACTCCAATCATCGTAAGTCATATATTCTAACTTATTAACGCCTATATCTTCAGAAACTCGTATGTAATCTACATCTAAATTGGTTGCTGTACTTGTGTTATTCACAGTTACAAAAGTTGTCTGTGCCGTTGCTGTAAAAGTTGTATCTAACACATTACCAGCACCAAAATCTTCAACGGTTAATGTTGTATTTAAATTTGTAGTATTTTCGGCAGAAGTACCTACTTGTACTTTCAAAGCCTGTCCTACACTTTCAGAATCAAAAACTCGTACCTGTATTCTGTATGTAGTATCTTTCACAGTAGAAAATGATTGATATGCAGCATAATCATTCAAACGTAATCTACCATTTCCTCCTGAATTATATGCAGCACTACCTGCTCCAGCTATGGTTGTCCAGCTAGATATGTCAGAAGTAAACTCTCCATTAGTAATTAATTCTTTTGGTACCAAGCGAAAAGAATCCCAATCTATTTTTCTATACGCTAAATCTCCACTTTGCGGAGACGCTGAAGAAGGCAGGCTGTAGGTACGCTGTCCTGCATTCGTAACCTGAAAAGTAGATTTATACAAATCTGGTATTTCAGATATTGAATTATACACCTCGTGCATAGCTTTCAATACAAATTTTTTAATAGCTGTCTGTATTCCTCTGCTACTTGAAAAAGTACTAGAAGTCAATTCAGCCTCATTCATTTCGTTTAGTACATTATTAACTAATGTTAAGTAAGTAGTTGCCATTTTATGCTATTTCTGTAATTGTTGATTTCTCTAATCTATCTAATTTCTTTAATATTAAATTTACACTTTGTTCTATAGTTTTAATTCGTAATTCTATTTTATCATCTAATTCATGTTCTATTGGGTTTTTATTTTTAATCGTAGCAGGATTATTTTTTTCTTCTCTTTTTGTTACTATTAATTTTTTCCACGCTGGGGAATTAATTTTATGTATTGTTGTCATATAAACCTCTAATTAAAAGGCAGAGGAGCCGAAACCCCTCTACCAAGTAGCATGTTAAGCAAAAGTTACATTTTGACTTTCACTGTCGCCATGTCCATCACAATCTGCTACGATTGCGAATACTCTTACTTTAGCTGTAGTTGTTACACCAGCTGAAGATACTATATCAATAGTGTCAGCTGCTGCATAATAACCATAGCCAACAGATGTTGTTCCAAGACTGGAATCACCTGCTCTAGCTCTAGTTACTTCCATCCCTGCAGTAGGAGTAGATGCAGAAACATATCTGTCTACATCAGCTCCATCTCCAAGAGATAATTGATTAGAATTGCCAGAACTATCTGCAGTTAAGATATCCATACCTGCATATAGAACTAATGAGTTAGCAGGCAATTCTATTACTTCTACAACGTCAGTTGCTGCTGTTGTAAATTCGCTAAAATCTACGATTTCACTGTAAATTTTAACGGTAGGTGAACTGGAGTTATGACCAGTCGACCCACCACCTGTAATTGTCCAAGTAGCCATTTTTCATTCCTCCAATTATGAGTTAAAATCTGCGACACCTGCGAACACGCCTTTATAGCCTGAACCAGATCCACGCAATACTTTACGACCAAATACATGAAGTCCACGTACTATGTCTGCAAAACTATCTGGATCACGAATTACTTCTGTTTTGGCGATACTAGATGCTGTTGCTACAGCAGACATATGACCAAACAGAACGTACATTTCACCAGAAGTTGATGAAGGCCCAAAAGTTGCAGCTCCCGCTGATCCTGCTGCACCTACTACCATAGTATTGGATTGAAATAAATCAAAACCATGTATTTTTCTGTCAGTTATTCTTCCGTTCATCAAAGCAGATTGATTACCTGTAGCTGCTGCATCCAATATTGCAGGTGCTCCAGCTGCGTCAGTTTTTGCCAATCTTATTTGTGTCCAGAATTGTGGAGGTGCCACACACCAGCGATTTTCTTCAGGTACATCATTTTCATCAAGAATTTGTTGTGCTGTACTTAGCATATTCAACGCTTCATTGACTACATTGATAGAAACCGCAGATCCTGCAGTACCTAAATTACTATCGGTAGCTGCATTATCAGCAATCGCTTTAAGAACATTGTAATCGTAGTTCTTTTTTAGTGCATATGCACCAGCTGATGTAGAAAGAGCTTCCCAGTTTACATGAGACTGTCTCTCTTCGATATCATCAACCTTAAATGCAAAATAGTTACCTTGATCTACCGTCATCTGGATTTGATCATCAGTAAGCTCTTGCGTATTTACTGTCGTACCACGACCATAAGAAGCAACAGTAATTGTTGGTTCTTTGATTATGTTGACAGTATCGCCAAAATTCTCGATTTCCCCGGAATAATCAGTATTTGTAATTGCTTCTACAACCGATGCCCTACGGAAATATTTGAGAACTTTTTGACTGTATATAGCTGGTGCCCAATTTCCTTTTGCAAGGTTATTGTAGCCTCCAGCTCTTGCCATTGTAGCCATAATTCCTCCTTAATATTTAGCTATCGTTATCAATACGACCAGACCTTGCAGCCTGATCAATTTCGGCTTCATACTTCTCAAACTCCCAAGGTTTGAGTTTTTGAATTTCAGACATCTTCCATGTCTTGCCACTCTTGCCTGTAATGTTAATGTCCCTTGCGGCAGATTTAGTTACAGCTTTCGCAGCGTCTTTAGACCTGTTAGAGGTCTGCTTCCTATTCATACCAATATCAGCTTTGTATAGATCAACAGTCCTACTTGCCCAAACAGGATCGGTATTGTTCTTGGTAATACCTTCAGAAATGCTTTGGGGCTGTTGCTCAAGCCAAGCTAAAAACTCTTGAGAAGTTTTTATCTCTTCAAAATCCGGATGATTGTTCAGAAGCTGTCTGTAGGCTGATTGAACTTTAGTCTTCTTTTCTTTTGCAGTTAATCTACCTATTTCAGCTTGAAGATCCTCTACTTGTTGAGTAGCCATCTTGTGAGAGATAGTTTCTACAACTTGGTATACATCTGGATATTGATCTTTAAATCTATCAAGTTCTTCAGGTGTCTTTGGTGGAGCATATTTAGGTCGAGGCTCCTCTATAGCTTTCTTCTGTGCTTCTAGAGTTTCCTTTTCCTGCTTCCATTCGGACAACTTCTGATCGTAATATTTTTTAAGGTCATCGTATCTTTTCTTATACCTAACTTCAGTTTCGGGGTCTCCTTGAACTCCTTCCGGCTCTTTTGGAGCTGGCTTGGAAGAATCCATAAAACCTTCTACTTCAGGAGTGGCTTCCATCACGGCCTCGATGTTAGTGTCCTCAGTTTCTTCAATTTCGTCATCTTCAGTTTTTAGTACTCTATCTTTCCCCTCGTACATATTTACACGAGGATCGCTTTCAAGTACCGATGCTTTATTGCGTGTATTGGTCTTTCCTTTTTTTGCCATTTTATTTTCCTTTCTCAGTGCCTCATAATTGAGGGTGGCTGGTTATGGTTGTAGAAACCCAGTGCCGAGGCAATTCGGGTGGCTGGGTGTTTTTTTAGTCATAATTGACCAAAACTCTTTAAGTCATCCTACCTTTAGGTGACTGAACTTGTTCAGGGGTTGGATTACTCTGAGCCAATTGCTCCTGCTCTTGTAATTCCTCTTCTGTTTTTTCTAAACCCCTATTATTCATTTTTTCTAATTTATCCATTCCTATTATGTCAGCTAATTGTTTTGAAATTCTTACTTCACCATTTGATATTTTAATAGGTACTTTTTCTACAGGCTGACCTTGTACAGGTTTAATTACTCCTCTTGCTACTAATTCTTTATATTCTGCTTTTGCATTTTCTATCATTTTATACACGTCTGTAATTCCTGCGTGTGTTACAGCAGCTGCATTTAATATAAAATCTCCTTCTTGCACATCCATTGGAATATCATCTGCTACTCCAGTATCACTTTTTCCGGGTTCTTGAATCATTCCGGATTCTCCTGCTTCTTCTAAAGTAGGTGTTGCGTTTCCTGAAAGTACTGATTCTGATTGTCCTATATCTTCTCTGCTTGGTAGTCCACCCGTTGCTACAGGAATACGAGGTTCTGATGCAGATTCTGCAACAGGAGCAGCAGGTTGTGGTGTAGGTGTTGGTGCTTCTCTCTTTACTTGTCTTGGCGGTATATCTGCTCTTTCTGGCTGCATAGGCTGTTGATTTCCAAATAATTCAGACATTACTTCTTCTTTATTGTCTACACTATACATATCACCGTATTCATCTACTGTAATTTCTTCTTCTGGAGGTATAGAACCTTCAGGCATTTCTCTTTGACCTTTTGGAAATTCTCCTGTTTTTCCTTTATAATCTAATAAAAAAAATTCTTCTACCGCTGGTACTAATTCTTCTATACGAGCTAACTCTTCAGGAGTTAAATTTTTTTCATATTCTTCTCTTAAACGGAGAGCATCTACTTCTATATTTCCTTTTCCTACAAATTCATGATCCAACTGATCCATAGATAAACCTGCTGGCTGTTCCACAGGCTGTTCTACGGGTATCTCACCGTTTGCTATCATATTTTCATTTCCTACGACCATTCGCCACTTTCCATCATATTTGCTAATATGTTTGCTCTTGTCTTTACTTGACCTGCCCACTTGCTATCTAGCATTTCCATCTTGGCTCGTTTGAAATCTCCATCTACTACAGCACCAAAGAAGTTAGGCCATTCTCTCTGATTAAATCTAGATACACCCATGTTGAATACCATGTCTATAAGCACTGTTTTTCTAACTTCATTTAGGTCTTTCATAAAAACCCAATGATCTACTTCGTTTAATACTCTGTCTACATCATTAGACAGCAACATTTTTGCTTCTTCTTCTGTAATGCCAAGACCGTCTCCTGCGATGTTTCTACCTACACCAATGGTAGGATGTCCTACAAGTGTATCTCCAGCTCTTACTTCGTTGCCATTTGCATCATCGTACACTTTCAATCGCATACCTTCGTGCAATATTAACTTTTCTATTAATTTTTCTCTTGTATCTTCATTTATCATTTTTTAAATTGTCCTATTGATTTTAAACCAAAACTAGCACCAATACTTGCAAGGATACCCCAGCTCAACCAATCAGGGCAGTCTTCTCTTAAAAACCTAAACCCATCAGATAAATATGGCTGTGCAGCAGGAACAAAGCACGCTACTATGATGGAAATAAAGCAAATTGTCCAGAGCTCGTCTTTCCAGCTATCTGCAGAAGCATCCATTGCTTTTTCTTCCCAATTCGCATCACTCTGCACTCTTTTTACTTGTGCTTCTATCTTTGCTACTGCTAACTTTTGTTTAATTTCTGCTTTCTTTTGTTTACCCTTTAGCCATGTGCCGGCTATGTTTGCTATCGGGCCTAAAAATTGTAACATTCTTTCTCCTTACGAAAATTGTTTATTTGAAAATCTTTTAACTGCTGCTTCGTATTCTTCTTGTGAAGTAAAATATTTTCTTTCCCCTGATTCAGGATCGTAGTAAGATGGATTTCCCACAAAAGCTCCAGAAGAAAGCCATCTTTCTATCATTTCTGTTCCACTTTGTGACCCATTTCTGTAAGGGCTTACATCTATCCTAGACAAATATTGCCAGTTATTTTGTCCGCTTGGAAACTTTTTAGGATCTAATTTAACGCCAAATTCTTTTGAATAATCATTTACATATTTAACTGCAACATCTGTTTGTTGTTTAGCTTGCGAAGGATTAAATCCATTGTAACTCCAAGTCGTACCGTGTTCTAGTTGACCAGTGTCTTTATTATATCTAATTTCAGAACCACCCATACCCGGTTTTGGTTTACCTTTGCTAAAACCGTGAATAAAACTTGCGGCAGTCATAGCTAAAGCTAGAGGAGCATTTCCTGTAGCTGCCGCATAAGCCGCAGCAGTATTTATTGCAGCTCCGGTGTTGTCTCCTGCTTTAAATGATTCATACGCATTATAAGCCGCCACAGCGGTTCCGGCAACTTTCATTGCTGTCCCTGCATAATTAGTCGTAGGCGTTTGAGCCGGAGCACCTTGAGCCATTGGGGTACCGGCTGTTTGATAAGATGATGTGTATGGATTGGCAACATTTGCAGTTTGATACGATTGTGAAAATTGTGCGTAATCTGTAGGTTGTGTAAAAAAAGATTCAAGAACTGTGTTATCTGTTGCTTTATCTAATTTACTACTAATATTTTTTTTATGATCAGACAACCATTTTGTTTGTGTAGAAAATTCTTTTTTTATTTCTTCTTTAAAACCTTCTGCTATAGGATCTACAATTCCCTCTCCTATATCTTTTTTTACTTTTCCTAAAGCCTGTGCTTGTAATTCTGATTTTGCAAAATCTCTTGCATAACCGTAGGTATCAAAATCAAAAATATTAGGATTAGAAAGATTATTATACCTATCAATTAAACTTTGTATGGTAAAGTCTTTTCTTCTTGATATGTCTGTTGAAGGACTAGAAGAATAAGCACTTAAATCCATATTTAATGGTTCTAATTCAAATTCAGGAACAATACTTTCTAATCCCTTTTCTGTAATATCTACAGTAGGCCGATAATCAAAAAGAGGCTCTGCCCCACCGCCTTCAGCAATTGTGGCTCGTATCTTTTCTTCTTCCTCTCTTCTTTTTTTAATTTTATCTGGATCAGTAGTCAGGCCTATAATAGAACTTAAACTTTCGTCTCCCCCATATGGGTCAGAACCTCCACCTACAGAAATTGTAGGAGATGAAGGCTCTTTTACACGAGCTACAGTATACTTAGGTTCTAATGCTTCCGGGCCTAAAAAGGCAGTAGGAACAGCCTCAGAACCAATGTCTGCAACATTTATTTCTGTGTCTAAAAAACCTGTATTTTCCGTTGCCATTATTTTTTATTATCTTCCTTTTTCATCTGATCAAAATTATTCTTCAAATTGAGGAGCATTGCCAGCAAACTGGCCCTCCCCTGCAGTCGGTACAGCTCCAGTTCCGATTGTGCCGTTACCAGTCCCTGTAAGGTCTGAAGGTTGAGCCCCTGCAGGAGTTTGTTGAGGGGTTCCCATACCTGTGGGTTGTTGACCACTGGGGCTAGTTGTTTGAGGATTTCCTGATTCTGGTTGTTGTTGTTCTGGTTGGACATTCTGCATTATTCCTTTCAGCATTTCTGCGTATATTTGAGCTTGGTTAATATCATTGACTAAACTGTCTGGATCAATATCTTGTGAGATAGCTAGTTCTTTTATAAGATTAGGAATCTTAATAAACGGAGCTAACATTGGGTTTACCACTGTCTGTAGTAACATTGTCAGTCTTTGTGAACGTACTTCTTTCTGCATTACAGAAGATACCCCTTTAGGTTTAATTTCTAAATCTCCTACAATGTCAGGCTGTTCATCGTTAAACTGCATGTTCCATTGAAATAGTGCTTCACCCAAAGGTTTCAAAAGATAATCATCTAAGTTTTTAATAACAGTTTTTATCGATAGGCCAGCTGATCCTAACAACATTGATAGGCCAGCTGCTGTTCTGCCCGTGCCAGTAACGCCTGTCTGTCCGTGCATAATACTGGGTATACCAGTTTCTTCATCAGCTAACTGTCTAGCTTTATCATACATCTGTATGTTTTCCCCTGCAGTGTTAGGAAATTTAATTCCATTCACTGCAGTTCCTGTAACGCCAGACTGTCTTCTGAATATCTTACCCGGAAATATATCATAATTCTGTCCGGGAACTAATGATGTTTCATCAACATCAAAAACCATATTACCTGCCAGAGATAAATTATCAATTGCCATACGCACATGTCCATTCATTAACATCTGTGCATCTTCCATATTCTCTGGTATTCCAATGCCCCATATTTGATAAGGGCTTATTTCATAAGGAAATATCTGATAAGGCATACGCATAGGTATAAAAGGATTTATTACTGCTCGTAAAACCTGTCCTCCAGATATCCAAATATTTGCTTGTACTTGTCCTAAATCATCTACTATAGAAGTATCCACACCAACTTGCTCTAAAAAACTAGAGTCTACACAACCCCAGTATTCTAAAACTTCATACCTATCAGCAGATCCTGTTTGTATTTGTTCTTCATCTCGTATTACACTCTCATAATACTTATCTTGATAATTGCCACCGCCTGCTAAAACTTCTCGAATAGCATCAGGATTGAACATTGGCATGTCCATTAAATTTCTAAGCTGTGATCTATTCATTTTATGTCTTTGAATTATATAATCACAGTCGTTTACGTTTGTTGCTAAAGGATCAGGATAGAGATCCCAACAAGATACAGACTCTATTTTAGGTACGTCTTTATGGTACGGAGTATATTCTTTCTCTCCCATTTCATTAGTACCCCATTTATGCACAGTTTTTGTATGTGTAAACGGGCCTTTTATAATTCCTGTACCTAATAGAGCAGATTCAAATATAGCATTTCTAAGTGTAGAAATAGCATTTGAACCCATCAATTGATCATGAATTACCTTTTCCATTCTTAAAGCCGCTTCTTGTGCAGGAGATATTTGTGGTTCTCCCACTAGAGCAGGGCCTTTAGCTATAGGAGCACCCTCATACTTATCTTTTAAACCGCCTAGATAATCTAATTCACCCCCTGTCGCTTCTACAGCACCGGGAGCTAATTTTCGTCCATCTCCTTCAAAACCATAAGGACTTGTTGGTTTATTTTGATCGAGAGGTGTCTGTAGATGAGCAAATTCTGCTATTCCTTCAGGAACAGGTGTAGATTCTACAGTGATTGGAAATTTTTTATTGGCAAATAAAATATCTACAATCTGTCCGTAGGCAGCAAGTACTTTTGTTTTGGTTATTTTTATAAATACTTTTGATTTTTCTTTTGATGTATACTGTGTAGTACTATCGTAAACACCTCTAAAATTTTTATAAGCCTTTAACCATCGTTCTTCATGTACTTGCCTACCGTCTTCAGCTTCTCGTTGTTTCTCTTTAATGTACCCTATTAATCCGGGTGCATCTTCAAGAGACATGTCTTCTGATACGTCTTGAGGATCACTCATTTTTTATCCTAACTTATTTTACTCTTTTTGATTGACCCATGATGTAACCGGCTTGTTGCGTATGAGCACTACCAGAAGCAGATTTAGAATCTTCAGTCTGCTTAAATGCTCCGCTGTTTTCGCCCATTACTTTCGGATCCAGTTTTTCTCTGTATAGTTTTTCACCAACTTCACTCATTTCGCCTTGTTTCTTCATCTGGCTCATGATGTAGTTTGATTTATATGCTTTTGGATTACCGTATGGCATGTTTACCTCCTTTTTTGGTTGTTAAAAATTAAAATAATATTTCACTCATTTCATCTTGTATTTTTTTATCCTGAATTTGTTTTTGTTTATCCTGCCAAGAATCAGGATCATAATCTCCCAAAGTACTAACATCTTCTAACTTATCTTTATCAAGAGCATGTTCAAAATCTAATAGATCCATAGATGCTGCAGCTCTTTTTTCTGCTTCTTTATTTTTCATATGTTCTTTATATTCAGGAGTTTTTTTATACATTTCCCACGCTCTTTCTTGATTTGCTGCAGTTAATTCCCATTTTCCTTCAGCCACTGAACCCGGTTTTATAACATTTTTCCATAAAAATTTAGCCGTTTTTACATATGGGTTTTTTGTAGCAAGGTTTTTTGGAGTAAAATTTCTTGGATCAATCAGACTTATAGCAACTCCTGCTGCTGCTGACGCAAGTTTCCTTAAATTTTCAGGGTCTGTAGCACGAGCTCCTAGCTCTGTTAATAATTCTTTGTTGTACCATTCCTTTTCTTGAGTAAGTAATTCCCAAGTTGTTTTATCTTTAAGATCATCAGCTCTAAACTCCTGACTTTCAGGTTTTACGTTTGTTCCACCAACTTCCTGAAGCATTTCTTTTTCTTTTGCCATTTTATGTATTTCTCTATAGGTTTTACCTTCTATTTCATCTTCTGTTAAAGTAACTCCGTACTGCTCTGCAATGTCTTCTAATATTAATTTAGCATTTCTGTTTGCATTACGGTTACCATCTATTTTAGGTTTTTTTTGTTTTCCTTTTCTTTCTTTTTTAAGTCCTAAATATTCCCTAGCATCAGCCTCTGTTTTACCGGGGTTTTCTTCTAAATATTTATTAATCCTATCTCTAATATAATCGGTATCTTCAATTGTTTTTTTTTGTAGTCTTGCTGCCTCACTTTGATCGTATGTCTTGGAATCAACATCAGAAACATCTACATCGCTAGGCACTTCGCTTCTCATAATAGTCTGAGTTGGTTCTACTGTAATTGTTTTACCTGATTTAAAATTTTTTACTTTTTTAATTTCAGTATCATACGATTGCAAATTTATCTTTTTTTTAAATTCTGCGTAGTTTTTAGTTTTAAGAATTTTTGCTATGTTTTGTTCCATAGCCGTTGTAAATTCTCTCATTTTCGGTATGTCTGTTTTATTTTCTGCAGGTATGTAATACTTGTCAGTAACAGACTGAGTTATTTGAGCATCTGTAGTATGTGTCAATAATTCAGCAGCTAATTTTCTATCTCCTATACTTGCAGCAGCCCAAGACAACATCATTCTTCTTAAATCAACAAAACCACCTACTCCATCTTTTGATCTGCCCAAAAACCTTAATTCTTCTTTATTCAGAACACTTTTACCTTCTCTATTAAACAAATATTTGTTTATAACTTCAGATAAGTCTATTTTTTCTGCATTTTGAAATACAGACCTTTCATCAATTTTACCGTTATCTGTTGCTAAATCCCACTGTAAATCCATCATATCTTTTAACAAAGGGCCAAAAGGAACTGCATCAGCTAATTTTTTTCTTCCTGTCTCTACATCAACACCATACATAACGCCCTGTTTTCTATCGTAGTAAGGTCTTCCTAAGTCCTCGCCCATATCTTGATCACTTGCTAATTGTTTTATTTGCTCACCCCTAGTGCCAAAAAGACCTAGCATAACTAATCTTTGTGTTTCTGGATCTTTTATATATTTAAGCCCTTCTAATATTTTACTCATCATCTCATTAGTAGGTATGTTTTTCATTATTTTTGATTTTGCTTGTTTTTTTAACTTTAAACCTTGTGATACTGTTTCAGTTGCCTTTTTAAGAGGGCTTACAAAATTTCTAGTAAAAGTGTCATCAAACATATTTGGATCATACTTTTGTCCTAAAGGATTATTTACACCTTTTTGTCTAAATTTGTTGTTTACACTAGTTATTTGATTAAGAAGACCTTCATTAGCTCTATCTGCTACAATTCTAGCTTTTGTATCTTTTTGACTAGGAAATTTTTTTGCTATTGTTTCAGCTATTTTTTTTATATTTGGGTCTTCTGTGTAATTTATAATACCTTTTGGTATTTTTACACCATTAGTATACATCTTTGCAAACCAAGCGTCTCTTAAAGTACCTTCTCCATTTCGAAATTTTGTTGTAAGGTCTTTAAGGTCAGGGATATCCTCTGGAGAGTTTATTTCCAATTCTTTTACAAAAAGTTTAAAATTATTAACTAAATTTATATACTGTCTATCTATTTCTACCATTTATTAATACCCAAATACCTGATCTTGTGGTTCATATTGCTGTGTCTGCTTCATCATCCTATGTGGAGAATGCACATTCATCAGAGTCCTACTCATTACCATATACCTCAACGCATCGTAAGCATGATCCTCAGCTTTCGTATCCACATCTTCAGGGTTAGTTTTAGATATAGGTAGTGTAGGTAGAGTCCTGATTGTATTGTTACACGTAGAAAAAAAGCGAACCCTAGGATTACCAAGGTCATCACAGGCTAATCTCCTGTGTACTTCTATTTTCCCTGCAATTCTGTTCCTGTCTGCAGGTATCCACCTGACTCCTCTCCTTATCATTGTTTCTGCTATGGAAGGCCCTAATCCAGTTTTGTTCCAGCAGGACGAGTCTAAAGTAGTCAACTGCATCTGAGGGTCTTCTTTTTCTAATTGTAGTATCATATCTGCTAATCTTTCACCTGTGAACCCTTTTACATAGAGTTCTCTATAAATCCATATGTTATTATCCCAGTCTATAGCTCCCCAGAGAATACAAGAAGGTGAAGAATACCCATAATCGCCTGATCGTATCCTTGTCCAGCCTAATGGCACTTCAAAAGGCTCTACAACATGGGTTTCACGGCTAAATTCAGTAAAAGCAGAGCCATCTGCCACGTCCCAATCCCCTTCTAACAGCCTTTTTCTCTCTATTTCAGGCAGAGACATCAACATCGCCTCATATTGACCATCTTCAAACAGATATGGGTTGTCTGTCAACCTCGCAGGCACGAATTTGCGTAAAAATAACGGCTGATCGGCCCTTGGATGGTTAATTGGGTACTTTAAAACCTTACCCGTGTCAAAATCCTTCGCCCAAAATGGGTCATCTGGTGGATTTGGGTCGATGTACATCTTTTTTACCCACCAACCACCTACTCCTCCCGGGTTTGCTGTACATCTCATGTACATTCCTAAATCTTTATCAGTAGTTCTCAGTCGAGAACGTAAGTAATTCCACACGTAAGGCGTGGGATACTGTGTAATTTCATCTATTCCTATCCAATTGAACGCTTGTCCTTGATATCTGGTAACGTCTCGGTCATCATCTACGTATGAAAACCATACTCTAGCCCCTGATGGGAAGTGCCAAGTAGCTTTTGCTTCTTTAAACACAGCTCCGGGAAAGGCTTTTGGATAGAGTTGCTTACTTTTGTCTATCAATTCGGTCAATTCAGCTAGTGTTCTTCTTAACAGCAAGCCTCTATGGTTGGGATTTGATGCATCTCTCAGAACATCTGCTAATAATGCATAGGATTTCCCGCCCCCTGCTGCTCCTCCGTACAAAACATCTCTTTCGGGTGACTCTAAGAATGTAGTTTGAGGGCCTTCATTGGGCCTGAACACTACATCATGATGCTGTAAATGCTCTCGTACAGCTAGAGGCACCTTCTTCAAGTCCTCGTTGGTAATTACACTAACGGACTTCTGTTTTCCCTTTAGAGCATTGTCTATTTTCTGGGCAGATTCTTGAGCTTCTTTTACTTTTCTTCTGGCATTCTTAGCCTGTTTAGTCAATTTCTCCGCTTTTCTACGTTTTTCTGAAAGCTGTCTTTGAGTTGCAAGTCTAGCTTTCATCTTCATAGACCAGTTATAGCTCGTTTTAGGCTCTCCTTCTTTCTTTGGAGGCCTTCCTCTTCTAGGTTTTTCTACTTCTTCAGTCATCTATCTAAATGTACACCTATTTTCATTCGTTTTGTCAAACCGGGGTTGGATATTCTTCTACCCGATGCTGTGGACAGCCATCGTGCTGCTTTTGCAGGCCCACAGTTAGTTGCGAAAGTAAACGCCTTTTCTAACAATTCTAATTCCTTCTCTACAGGAATATATTCTTTTTTATCCTCTGATAGTTCGTATCCAAATGGGATAGTGGATGTTGTTCTTTTCATTAATTTATCTAGCTGTTATTTTTCCACGACTATTAGGATCATTACTTACTGTATAAAGCCTCTTAGGTTTAGTTTTTTTATAAGGATTTTTACTCTGTACGACTCCTTTTGGTATTTTAATACTCTGTCCAATTCTAATCATATTTACATTGGCAATATTATTTGCGTTCTTTAACGCTTGAACAGTAGTATTGTTTGCTTTTGCTATTTGAGATAGAGTCATATTTTTTGTTACTTTTACTTTATTGTTTACAGCTTTCATATTAGGTGCAGCTTTTTTTTCAGTAGACTTACTAGAAACATTATTAGATTTCTTTTTAGGCCTTAGAATTGTTTCTTTTTGTAAGTTTCCTCTAATTCTATCTAAATAATTAAAGTTTTTCTTTTTACTATCTTTATTTTTTTTGTTAACTACTTTCTTTTTCTTTGTTTTATCTGCATATTGTTTATCGAGTCTGGTATCTCTCTTTTTATTTTTTTGTGCGTATGACATATACTTTCCTTTATTAATTAGTTATCGTACAAGTTAAATTCATAGGACATTGGTATCTAGGGCCGGGTGTTACAAACATAAAGCTGTCCTCGTTTGGATATTTATATTTACACGTCATGCCTACTACCTTATCTTCTCTATCTAAAATAGGTTTATGTCCTACAAACCTACAATTAATAAATCTCTCCTTCCTAGGAAGATTTCCTTTGAATGTCTGTGCACGAGCCATGTCGTACCCTTCGTTCACACAGATCATATATCCTCTCTTGAAGTTGTCACAGAGTTCGTCTGCTTTTACCTTACTTGCTACTGCAGAAGCAATCCAGATCATCAGGGCTGCTGCTACTAATGCTACTACTGCTAGTGAAGATATTTCTATTATCTTTCTCTGCCTTTCCTGCTGTGCATAAATTAACTCCTGTCTTTGCTTTCGGATTTTTCCTTGCATTTGCAAAAGTTCATTCCATGCATTCGGGCCATGTGCGAGGTTAATGAAATTCCTAAGTTCATTCTCCATCGCCTGAGCTTTTTTCTTAGCTGCGAAAGCATTTAACGCTTCCTCCTCAACAGATGAACCTGCAAATACCTTTTTAAATAGCGGAGGTTTTTGCGACATCTTTTGAGCTTGGCTGATATCGGAGCAAGCACCCATCCATCGACCCACATCTCCATACATGCTTTCGATATCCTTACCCACTGAAAAGCCTTTCTTAATGACGTTAAAGGCTGCCGTTGCCGTAGCCAGTGCCGTAACTGGATCAACCATTTATTCATATCCTTCCTCTGTTTCTTAAATACTGTTCTAATAGTTATACGTCACCTTCGAATTTCGTTTCTTTTTAAAATATTCTTCTTCAGGTTTTTTATTAATAGGCTCTTCTTGTAGTTGCCTATTTTTTCTATATTGATAACCCTCATTTGCTGCTTGAGAAGTTGTTCTACGCATCCCTCTTTTTGTTAATGCCATTAATATAACCTTTTTTTTATTTTCCTTTATTTGTTTTAAACAACAGTACAATGTTTGACTGTCCATAACACACCTCCTAATTAAAGTTAGTGCGTTTCTTCGGTCTTCCCTACTTCCGACTCTTTCGAGTTAAACGGTTGCTGTTCTTTTTTTCTTCTTCTCTCTTCTTCTATCTTTCTCAATTCATCAATTGTGTAATACTTCCTAGTTACGAAATCTAATACCAAACAGGCAGAGTCAAGACTGGGAAAGCTCATTATGGTTGTGGCGGATAATAATGTTTATATTTTTTTCTTTTTTCGCCTTCGTGTTCTATATCAGCCATTCTTACTTGTTGTGTGTAGGCTTTATCCTTTGCTACATATCTTTTAACTTTATCTATACCTTGCTTTACTTTACTTTTTACTTTTTTTACTACTTTTTTACCTTGTTGTTTCATCCATATCTTACGAGCCCTATCCATCTGTACGCCATTAGGAGCATGATAATATTTTAATTCCTCAGCTGTTAAATCTTCAGGATTTTTGCCACCGTAAGTAGTTTCTTCTCTAGCTATTTCATTAGCTATTTCTTGTACTGATTTACCCATTATTAATCCTCTCTCTCTGTTCTATAATTTCCTGCTGCTGTTTAAAAATCTGTTCACGTTGCTCCAAGATTTCTTCCCTGCTTACAGCGTCCTCTTCTTTTGTTATTTTATCTTTGGGGAATGTAATTATGTTATTAATCATTTTAAACTTTTACATTTCTTGGCAAGTTGGTGTATGCCTTACCGCCTCTTGCATATTTACTTACTGTTTTCTTTTTTATTCTTCCACCAAATGCATTCTTCTCCGAAGAACTACGTATAGCTTTTTTTACTAGCTCACTTATACTTTGATTAAAAGGAATATCAGCATCTTCATTCATTATAATTGCTTTTTTTAACTGGATCATTACTTTTTCACCGTCAACTGTGCCAGTGTCTAGTGTCTTCATGTAGTTTGTTATTTGTTCTTTAGTGATGTCAGCCATTTTAAGTTCTTACTTTCCTTGGCCCTTGGTTACTGTACACTTTTCCACCAGTTGCATATTTATTTACTACTTTCTTCTTCTTCTTCTTTTTTACTCTACCGCCTACGTTCATTCCTGATTCTAATTCTTTATAAGCATCTTCTGCTGATTGATCCATATTCATTTCTTCTCTCATTGCCTCTACTTCTTTATCATGATCTCTTCTCATTGCATCTACTTCTTTATCATGAAGAGCTTTATTATCTCGAATGACTTTTTGTGTTTTTTTATCTTTTATATTACCTTTACTATCTAATTCTTTTTTGAATATAACTCTAATTGGATTTTCTTTATCGCTAGTATTCCAAATAATAAAACCTATTTGATCTCTTGGTATTTTATTTTTTTTAACATAGTTTAATACAGCTTTATTTCGTTGTTCTTTTTCAAAACGTGCAGGACTGTTAGGGTCTACAGGTTTTTCATATATTGCTAATGCATCTGTCATCTAATCCTCCATGTTTACAACTGGCATCTCCTTCTTGGCAGGCATCAATACCACACCGTGAAGTAACTTACCTTCAACTTCCATTTTTTCTTGCTTGCCCAGACCGACCCTGTCGAGGAGTGTCTGTGCAGCCTTCAATCGCAACTCTGCTCTAGGGTGTTCACCTACATCATTCATACCCTCGACTACACGATTGATTGCTGTAACCGAGTGTGCTGCAAGTTCTACCTTTGCCTGTTCAATTATTTCATCCTTGAGAGACTGTAATACGTGCTGTCTAGAAGATGGCTTATAGCCAGCCTTCTCTAATGCTACGTTGATGTTTCCGCCACACTTGAACAGTTCGCTTAAGAACGATTGCTGTTTCTTGGTGAGCTCTCTGGATCTTTCTTTCAGTAATCCCTGATTCATACCTGTTGCTGTGCTAGTTGGAAAGAGAAGCATAAACGGTTGCTGTCCCCTGATTCATCCCTGTGTATAATTGGCGAGACCTGAACGAAGTTTATGCCTTATTATATTATTATACAGCTGTATAGCATAGTTGTCAAGTGTTTTATATATTTTTATTTTTTACTTGACAGATGTTCATATGGGGTGTATAATAAAAGGTAAGCCTTTGGGGGTGCATATATATAGGTACTACTTATAGACAGCCACGGGTCTACTTAAGTACAGCCACGGATCGCACCTAGGTACAGCAACTGGTTTAATCCTCCATTTTTCCAAATTTATTATCGTCATTGCATATACAAGTACTAGTACCCCCCATGTCCCACGCATAGGGAAACCCAGAAAATTTATATTTTTTCTTATTAAAAACTTCTATATACTATAATAGCAATTCAACCAGATTATAACCTAGTAATTACTGTAAAAAGGTTCTTTATACACACACACGCACACGCAAAGTATAGACTGACAAAATTTCTGGTTTAAATCTTTTATAATTACTTATATACAAGCATTGGGGCGTAACATTCAACCCAGATGTAATCTAATAATATCAATTAGTTAGGAATTAAGTGCGTATTTAAGGAAGGCATAAAAAAACCCGTTGGTATAACCTACATACAGCAACGGGTTTTTCTAGTTTAGTTTAAAGAATATCAGCAAGAAAAAGAATAATAACTCCAGATAATGATGCAATAATGAACCATAAAACAGCAACCGTTTTATAATATTCAGCGTATCCCTTATAAGTCTTACCTTTATCCAATACCAACTTTTTAAAGTCTTGATTGAATTTATTAAGCATTTTCTTTTGTTTTAGTTCCTTGTCTATCTGCATTTGTAAATCTTTTAATTGTGTGTTCAATTTATCTCTCCTATATAATCATTAATATTATTAAAATAACAGCACAAGCAATTAAAAACAAGAAAGTTTTATAAATTATACTTACAATAAACTCAAGCATCTATACAATCTCCATAAATTTATGTTCTTTAGTCTTTTTGTTAAACTGTGATCTCTTAATTAATTTACCATCCACATAGAACCTAAACTCTGATATATCGTTGTTTAGTTCCCTTCTGGTAGTCTTATGCTGTACAAAGTCAAATGAATTGGTTGCACTCGTCCCAACCTTTACATTAACAACACCATCCTTCTTAACTCCATAAGATTTGTTATCATTCTTATAGATACACGCTTGGATCTGATTCCAAATTGGGTACGATCTACTCATTTTTCACCTTCCTTTTCTGTTATAACTTGATAACAATATTCACATAAAGAATAATATTTTTTAGGTATTTTTATATCTAATTCCGTCCAGATTGCAACTTCATCTGAATAGTTTTTCTCATTGGGTAGTTCATTTTGTATAGTACATTTTTGGCAATTACTCATTTTCTTCTATCTCCTCTATTCTATAACCCAGATTAATTAATAATTGTAAAATGTTAAATAATCCACCTTTTGCAACTAGCTCATCATCCTCATTGTATATTTTATATTTTAAATAAGGCATTAGTTCAATCTCCTTTTTACTTCTTTACTCATTCTATTAAATGATTCATTTATTTTTTGTAAAACGTCAGTTTCTGGTAAATCCTCAAAGTCTTCCCAAGTAAAATCCATATTCAACTCAAAATGTGTTTTTTTATATTTAGGGAATTTCTTCCTCAATTCCTTACTAATTGGAAATTCTATTCTAGTTCTAATATAATCATCGTGTGGCATTGAAAACACAATAGGAAAATATGTATTTGGTAAATACTTAAATAATGCTGGATTTAATGATTGATTAAATTTCAAATCCCAAGCAAGATTATTGCAAATCTCTAATTGTTTTTTACTTATAAATTTAGGCATTTTTTTTTCTCCTTCCTTGTGTGTCAACTGTCATTAATTTATTATTATGTTTTAAAGCATCGGCAATATAACAATTAACTTGCCATAGATTAGATTGCATTAGGGATTGCTCTTTTAATAGATTATCTCTTAATGCTTTCAAGTCGTCTATTAATAACAGCAACTGCTCATCCAGATTATCTTGCCCTGTCATTCCTGCCGTTGTGTGTATTGGATTGCTCTTGTTATCTCCTTTTATTTTTTGAGCGTTTAATATCAGTTGAGATAGTTCTCTTATTTGATTTCTTAAATACATAGTCATTTTTTTTTATCCTTCCGTTATTATTAAAATTACTATTGTTTAAAATATTAATATAAATGTGGTAAGAAATCAAACTTAAAATTAAAAAAGATATTAAGAGCATCCCAAGTACAGCAACGGTAGTACTAGCATCTGCACTAACTATAAGTACGGTTGCTAGTACCATCCAAAAGTGAAAGAATAATGCAATTAGCATAGTTTATTGCTGACAATTTTACCGACAAATTTTGAACCTCTATAAGTCATAATTTGTACAGTGCCATTTTTATATTCTTTTATAACATGTCCCATAAGTTTTTCACCTACATTAAAATATTTAGTTTTTTTAGTTAAACTTATGGTTGTGTAATTGACAAATTTCATTTACTTAATTCCTTCCTCTTATTTTTCAAAATGGTTTCTTGTCTCTCAAAATTGTCTAATTTATTGATATGCTCAACGACTAATTCTTTAAAAAACTCCTCAAGTCTTTCCATGCATAGATCCTCAAATGGCATGATCTTTTTCCACTTTCCCTTCCACTCAAACATATTGTGAAATTCTCTTTTGCTGATCGTATCTGGATCGACAACATAGTCATAATCAAATGCATAGACAAAAGGTCGTTCTGTCTTTTTACCATAGTAATAGTACAGATCGTGAATCCTTCTATTCTGTGTACTTTCTAATTTATGTTTTTTACCCATTTAAGCCACCATCTGCAATTCATTCCAATGGTCAGAGTCCAAGCAAGAACGAACCTTGTTCTCTCTCTCAATTTGTACAGATCCTACATTAGAACCATTTCTGGAAGTAAATGCCGTAACAGTTTCGCCTTTGGAATTGGTTCTTTCCCATTGACTATCTGTGTGTGTACTCCAATGTGTTAAAGCATTGTATACAGCGTACAGCGTCCCACCAAGTGACTCTTTTTCTTTACCATATTGATGCATTAGAAAGTCATTCAGTTTAACATTGATTAACTGTTTTAGTTCTACGCCCTCTTCCTTCAGTGCCTCTTTAATAACTGTAGTAGACTCTGACTTTCTTTTTGCAATGGTATTTGCAAACAGCATTGCCACTTGCTCGTCAGTTACTTTGGTATCCCTCCAATTGCATAACTTGTCATAGTCCCTATTGTACAAGTCTACTGAATTAGCAATTTTAGAAACAGCACTAGCATAGTTAATATTTGAAGTATGCTTTTGTTTACTGTGATAAAACTTCTCTCCTCCAAATACCAAAGTGTTTAAACATAAAGCTCTATACATTCCAGAAAATACCTGAAATGCAAATGAACCATCTAGGCTGTTAAAAGTATCAGAACGCATAGTTACAACATCTTTTTCTGATACTCTTTTGGTATGATTTAAAAAATGAATAGTACGCCTTGCCTTTGCACCTTTATCCCAAAGCTGATCTATAATCTCAATCTGCTCTGGATCATAAGCACTGCTGTTCTTTATGGATTCAGCGTGTCTTTTATAGACATCAATATGTGGTACAATCTTATAAGTTCTGCCGTGTACTCCCAAGCACTCATTAGTGTCTGATCTGACAACAGCGTGTTTACCATCTATTTGAGTCATAATGTTAGCGTGAAATTCATCTGGATAGATATGCACAGAAGTATCTTTTTCTGTACTCTCAAAAAACAATGGTCTCTTTTCAACTTTGAAATCAAAAAAAGATAGATCGTCTATATTGTTATGAGTATTAGTAATAGGATTGATAACACCCATTACATCATTAGTAGTAGTTGTAGTTGTCATAATTATTTCCTTCCTAAAATAATTTGGTTAATAACAACTAATGTTATACAGCATGAATATAGATGCTGTCAAGATAATTTATTACTGTACAGCCAACTTTTCTTTTTCTTCTTCTTTATCTCTCTCAATTTTCCAATGCTTAAAACACAACCATTTATCCCATTGATAGATCACAGCGTTAGCTGTACAGTAATGACAAATTTTAGCTGACAATTTAGCTGACAATTTCGTCTGACAAATTGCTGACAAATCTGTGCCGATTCTTACGAAAATATGACATTTCGTTGACAATTTGTACTATTTCCCTGACTGACAAATTATATTTTTTTGCTATACAGTCTGTTGACAATTTATTCTCTTCAAAATCATCCATGACAGCTGACAATTGTTTAATGTTGATATCAGCCAATGAACACATCTTTACACCTCAATCTGTAAATAGTTTCCAAAGCGACATTTCTATACGCATTCTTCTGCATATCAAATACAGTCAGATACTTGCTAGGATCGTTGACACTTTTTCCACCTGACAAATATTTCTGTACACCCAAACGACAAATCATAGTTCTTTCAGTGCCGTCCTTCTTTATAAAAGATACAGAGAATATCTTCCCTTGTACCTTCTCTTGTATATACTGACTCTTCTCCTCATTGGTAAGAGAAGCGACATTCACATCATTGCCCTTCATTCTTCCTCACTCTCTGTAAATAAGTTTCTATATCTTGCTGTCCAGAATCATTTTCTGTATATTCTGTGGCAGTCACCCTATTCTCTGGTAACAGCAACCGTAGTGCTATCATCTCCTTCTTAATCTTATCAAGTTGCTCTGTAAGTTCCTTGATTCTATTATATGCTGTATATAAAGATTCTTGTAAGTCTTGTACAGCCTTTTTATACATCTCTTCCGTCATCCCACTAAACCTCCTTGTGAATAAAATCTAATTATCCCATACAGCAATATCGTAGAACATACTGTATTGAGAACTATTAATGAACGGTCATGCCATAGGTAGCCAACATAACCCCATAAGATCGTCCCTATTAAAGACAGCATCAGATCATAAGGCATCAAGTACCAAGCACTTCTAAGCATCATACCACCAACTATAAATACCGTTGCTACCCATTTTACATACCAAGATAAATCACCTTTTGGTGTGATCTTCATTCTTCCCCCCACAAAGTTACTTCACCGTTTTGCTCATAACCAGAATCACCTTTGTTATGTACAAATATGCTGTGTAGCCAATAATTAGGATAGTCATCATCTTCATCATCTTTAGGCACAGCTAATCTAATAGGTAATTTCTTATCTGGTATCTGCTGTAATACTTCTATTAAAGTTTCTGCATTCATACTAGTGATCCTTTCCTAAATAAGCTAAATCTTCTTCCACTACAGCAATTCTTTCTTTTGCCGTAGCTATTTCAATAATGTGTTTATCTAATTCCTTCACAAAATCACTATGCTCTGGTATAGCTGTTGGATTAACCATCAATACATCTATATTAGTTTTAGCCTCTGTAATCTTTGCTGTATAGATACTAATTAAGTTCTTTACTATTTGTTTTTGCATAATCCTTTCCTTTCTGTATAGGATATATATGTAAACCCCCCAACCAAATTTGGACGGTGATATCTAAGTATCAAATCTATTGATGCTAGTCAATATGAAAAAGATACTGTACAGCGTTTATTATTCTTGACTGACAACAATCGTTACTGTACTTAACACAATATGATTTATTCAAACAAAGTTTTATATTGCTTATCGTTTATAAGTCTAGTGGTGACAGTTAGGTATGTATCTAGATTAAAAGTGACTATGCTGACACTGTTACCACGAACAACAAGGAAGGATGACAAATGACAAATATTTTATATGGATTGAATACAGAAACTAAAGTTATATTTAATGTCTGTACAGAAGATATTTGCAAGGCAATCAATTCTGGAGATGGATTCTCTGATCATTATTTTGTATATACAGAAGAAAAAGATAGAGATGAACATTATAGGGAGATTGTAAATGCATAAAGCACAAAAAGGCAAATGGACTCTGACAGCTGAACAGCAGAAAGAGTTGAAGGGAGTAGATTGGGAGGTAATCCCAAACGCTAGATTCTTAGACCTATACCACGATGACTTTCAAGACGGTGTATGGGACGAAGTATGCCAAGTGTTTGACAAAGAAAAGGTGGCTGACAAACTGACGCTGTTGGTGGTGGGAGTGAAGACTAATGAGTAAAGAATATAAATATATTGTAGAAGAATGCTCCTGTGATACAAGACGATATACAGTTACATCTGATAGAAAACTAACTTATGATGAGATACAAACTACCTATGCAAATCACACTTCTGGAGAGGACAGAAAAGGCTATACAGAACAATTTAGAGAAGTATCAAATACATTTTCTGGAGAGGTTACTAGAAAAGCCAATGGTACAGTTACTTATGAGGGTATATCTGATTTTGGCGATAGTGATGATATGGTTGTCATAGAAGGAAGGGAGCATTTAAAAGATGAGTAATCCCAACATAGAATATACAGGAGAAAATGAACCATTGACAAAAAAGACTTTGGATATGTTTGATGATGTGTTATGTAGATTAGCAAGTTTAGATAAAAAAATATTATCTGATGCAAGTTACAGACAAGTAGAAGATGTTTATCAATCATTGAAATGGAGGTTTGAGAATGAGTAAACTTACCTGTACAGAAATACAGCAACGGATTGATACTATCGAAAGCAGATACTACAAAGGTTGGAAACAAAGCGAGGAGTGGTGGAGGATCACAGGAGATGTACTTGCTACGGACAGAAGGCTGTGGACTTATTATCATAATTTATTAAACAAGAGAAAATGACTGTACAGAAAAAGAAATATGTTGTTTACGCAAGAGAAGTATCGTACTATAAGCGAGTTGCTGAAGGTACAAGCGAGGAAGATGTGAAGAAGAAGATGGAACGCTTACTGACAAAGTCTACATTTGATTTTGTACATAGCGAATTTTTTATTGCAGATATTTTAGAGGAGGAAAACAAATGAATGTAAAAAAGATTATACAGGATAAAAAGATTGATCCGAAGGATTTTGCTAGAGAGGTAGATGTATCTATCACGCATGTATACAACATGATGGAGGGTAAGTCTAATCCTAGTTTGAAGTTGATGAAGAGAATTAGACAGGTTTACAACATGCCATTGGGGAGTGTATGATGTCAGATAAATTTGCACAGCGATATCATCATGTAAACGGTTTACTTACTGTGTACAGCCAAGACAGAATAGATACTGCACAGAAAGATATTGATGAATATTTAAGATTAAAAGAAAAGGTAAAGCAATACGGAGGTGTGAAAATGGGAAAGTATAAACAGCATATACAGGAACAAGATGATAAGACATGGCGTGACATACAAACCATGTGTCTAGAAAATGAGTCTGTAGAGGAAGTATTGAAGATATGCGATCAGCAGATGATAAGTGGTAAGATGTATTTACCATTAGGTTATTGTTGGAATGAGTTTGAAGAGGAAGTAAGAGAACTCTGGCAAGAGGTGTGGTATGACAAACAACAGGAGGCAAGGAATGAGTACGAACAAGAACAAGATAACAATTAATTTTGATGAGTCTTTTTACGAACAGCGATTGATTGAGATACTTGGTGATACAAAGCTGACACCGTTTCAGTTTAATCTGATTAAAAGTTATTACAAAATTGCATACAGGCAAGGTGAGAATAAAGGCACTGACGTTATGTTGAGGAGATTTGGTTATGTTGACCAGAAGACATCAAAACCGTAGGTTTAATAGATTATCCTATATGGCAAATGACGGTAAGGCGAAGGCTGTACTGAAGAAGTATCTAATCAGCAGAGACCATAAGGTTACAAGCGATACAGAAAATTATTTATGGGACTTGTCAACTATAGCAGATTCTGGCTGTGTAAGTTTCTGGGAGGTAGAAGTGAAGAATCAATGGGGCAAGGTGTGGAATGACAATTGGAAAGAGGTACGAATACCACAGCGTAAGCAAAGATTGATTGACAAATTTTACCACGAGACGAACAATGCAAAAGAGTTTGCACAGGATAATAACTTGGAAGAGTTTATCAAACCGTATCAGCTGACATTTGTCGTGTTGAATAGACATTTGGATCAAGGGTGGTTTATCCCACATGATGTACTAGAGAAAAGTCCTGTACAGACTATACAGAACTCACGGCATGTTGACGCACCACATTTAAAAGAACCATTTTTTCATGTGGATGTGAAAAATGAGGATATTTATAAATTAGAATTGGACAGGATGGATGGATAAAGTAATTAAAGCATTAAGAGAGGCTAGTGTGTCAGTAGCCTGTGGTTTAGATGACGGAGTGCTGTACAGAAAAGATATAGAACACATACAGAAACAGATTACTATTATAGAGAATTTTTTAGATCCGTTTACTGTAGAGGAACTTAGAGAGATGTGTAAAAAATGAAATGTTACAACTGTCAGACAGAATTAATTTGGGGTGGTGACCACGATTGTGAGGATGATGAGGATCATGAGATAGTGACAAATCTATCCTGTCCTAAATGTGACGCATTCCATTTAGTATATTGGGGCGGTAAGAAAAACGAAGAAGAATGGACAGAAGGCTATAAAAAATGGACAGAGGAAAAGGATGAAACTTAGACAGACGCTGTCTATACAGCAAAGAATATTACAAAAGATAGCAGAGGTAGAGGATTGTTTAGAGGAAATGCAAAGTCCTAATTATCCTAAACAGAATTTACAAGAAAGTTTGAAAGAATTAAAAGAAGTTGTAAAAAGTTTAAGGAATATAGTAGAGGATGAGCAAGGCTAGAGAGAGACGATTAAGAGTTACAGGTAAGTGGTTTGCTAAACAGCAACGAGGTAGGCTGTGGTTAAATCACATTTTTCCTGTACTGTTAGTTATCAGTTTGATATTGCTATTGGTGAATATATGAAGGATAAAGGAGTAAACATAAATGGTTACATTGATGCTATGGCTATACAGGAAGGTACTACAATGCGTAGTGACTGTCCTGTTTGCGGTCATAAGAATAGTTTTAGTGTTACAAATATGGGTAACAGCATTGTTTATAATTGTTTTTATGCTGATTGCGGAGTTAGTGGTAAAATTAGGCACGGTCTTTTGTCGTATGGTAGGTTGCGAAAAGAGAAAAGAAGATTAAACCTTAGTATGTACAGCCAATATTTCGTGCCTGTATCTCGGTCACAGAAAGCTGTACAGTATATAAATGACAATAATATTAAACATGCTTACGACAATAAGTATGCACGAATAGAGCTAGACATCAGAGAAAATAGAGTGGTGTTTACTATATTTGATGACGCACATCTGATGACAGATGCTGTAGGAAGATCACTGACAAATAAAAAACCAAAGTGGAAGCGATATTGTTCAAGTCGTGTGCCTTTTATTACAAGCAACAGGAGTGACACTTGTGTGATAGTTGAGGATTGTGCATCTGCCTGTGCAGTAACACAAGCTGATGTGGTTGGTGTGGCATTAATGGGGACAAACTTGGTTGACAATTATATAAGTTACATTAAGAAATTCAAGACAGCAGTTGTTTGCCTTGACAAAGATGCAAGTCAAAAGTCACTGACAATTGCCAAAGAATTGTTTGCACATATGTCTGTACATAATATTTTTATAGAGACTGATATTAAAACATGGCATGTTGACAAAATTAACGAGAAATTCAGAGTGTATAGTTCATGACTATAGAGAAACAATTACTTGCACACTGTTTAAAGCGAAACTTCTATCAGGAAGTGAATGACATTATAGGAAAGGAGATGTTTGCCAATGGAGTGGGTACTATATTCGATACTATTGCTTATGCTCATGTGAAATATGACAGCGATTTAACTGTAGAGGAACTTGTTAATCTACATAGAGACAAGTTCCCTGCAATGCCAGATAGTAGCCGTGATATGATAGAAGAAGTTATTAGAGATTTAAAAAACTATACAGGCAATTCAGAATTAGCAAAAGACTTGGTGATAAATTTCTGGAGAAGAAACCAAGCACACGAGATAGGATCAAAGGCGACTGACATTTGGTTAGGTCACAATGGTGACTACGCTGGATTGCAAAACTTGGTTGACAAATTAATTGACAAACAGCCTACGGATGACAGTAATTTTGTAAAGGTAGATGACAATGTATCTGAATATTTGGAAAACTGTGACAAAGGGTTTGATTTTCAGTTTCAACTAGCACCATTGCGTGACAAAATTAACGGTGTTGGCAGAGGTAATTTAGGTATTATTTTTGCCAGACCAGAAACAGGCAAGACAACTTTTTGTACTTATTTAGTTTCTGAATATATTAAACAAGGGTACAAAGTGGCGTATTTTGCCAATGAAGAACCGGGAAGAATGGTTAAGGGTAGAATATTTTGTTCCTATTTAGACAAAACAGTCAGTGAGTTACGAGAGGATGTTAAGAGTGCAGATGAGGTGTACAGCAACGAAATTAAACCGAAGCTGTCTCTGTTGGAGGGTAGGCAGATATCTATAATGGAGATTGACAAGTTTGTTGAGTCTCATAAACCTGACATTATTTTTGTAGATCAGCTTGACAAAGTAAGCATTAATGATACTTACACACGAGTGGATGAAAAATTAAGAGCTATCTATGAAACATCCAGAGCAATTGCAAAGAGAAGAGACTGCATGGTGTGGGCTGTATCACAAGCTAGTTATGAAGCACATAACAGACAGGAAATAGATTTTGGCATGTTAGAAAATTCCCGTACAGGCAAAGCCGCAGAGGCTGACATTATAATAGGGATAGGTAAGAATTTTGGAGAAGAAGAAGATTACATACGACATTTGTGTGTGAGCAAAAATAAACTGACAGGATGGCACGGGGTAGTCACTTGCAGAATTGATATTAGGAAAGCGAGGTATATCCCATGATTACAGTATTAGATGTAGAAACAACTTTTAAAGTGTCAGTAGATAACAAATTAGATTCTGATCCGCATACAGGAAATATGTTGGTTAGTGTTGGATATGATCACAGAAGTGCTGTGCAGTATGATGGCAAGGAAGGAAAAGGTTATTTATGTTTTTATCACCAAGATAGACCACCAACAGATAATGGCAAACAAATTTTGCAGGCTGTTCTTGATAAAACTACAGTATTAGTAGGACATAATATAAAATTTGATTTGAGATGGTTGCGTGCTTGTGGTTTTGTATATACAGGCAAAGTGCATGACACTATGATCTGTGAATATTTAATAAACGGTGGTAGTAAAGTGCCTTTGTCATTAAAGAAGTGTTGTGAGAGGTACGCTTTATCACCTAAAAAAACAGACCTGACAGAAAAGTATTTACAGGATAAAATATCTTTTGAGAAGATGCCATGGCCTATTGTACAGGAATACGGTGAAGCAGATGTGCAAGTAACAAAAGAACTGTATGAGGCACAGCTTGACAATATGCCTGACAGACTAAAAGCTACTTTGGAATTATCAAATGAATTATGTGATTTATTGACGGATATGGAGCTTGAGGGTATTCAAATTAGCAGAGAAAATCTAATGAATATTAAAGAAGAGTATACAAAAGAAATACGCACATTAGAATCATTCTTAACTGGCGAAATCAAACGAGTGATGGGCGATACAGAAATTAATCTGGACAGCAGTGAAGATAGATCACGAGTGATATTTTCACGAGAGGTGCTAGATAAAAAAAGATGGGCTATGACATTTAATCTTGGTTATGAAGATAGAGGTAATGCAAGAAGAAAGAAAAGACCGAAGAGAATGACTCCAGCTGTGCTGTCACAAAATGTAGCGAGACAAACACGATTGCTGTACAAGACTAAAGTGGAATCTTGTAACAAGTGTGGTGGTTCTGGACATTTCTATGCTATGAAAAAGGATGGCACTATTGGTAAACAGAGAAGAATATGTAAAGCCTGTAGAGGAAAAGGTGTCGTGTACATCAGACAGAAAGAGATCGCTGGATTTAAAATGAATATTAATAGTGTGGATGATATTACAGTGCATGGTTTTAAGACTGATAAGGGCATGATAGACAAACTGGTTTCATCCGCAAATTCTCAACAAAAAATTTTTGTGGAATCCTACAGTCGGTATAATGCCATCAAAACATACTTGAAAACTTTCATTGAGGGAATTGAAAAAGGATTAGATAGTAAAGATAAGATACACCCACAGTTTATGCAGTGTGTCACATCAACTGGTAGACTATCTTCTAGAAATCCAAACTTTCAAAATATGCCTAGAGGTGGTACATTTCCTGTTCGTAAAGTAGTAGTGAGTAAATGGCAAGGTGGATATATCTTGGAAGGTGATTACTCACAGCTTGAGTTTCGTGTAGCTGGGTTTCTAGCCGAGGATGAGAAAGTGTATGAGGATGTAAAAAATAATGTAGATGTGCATGCCTATACAGCATCTATACTTGGAGTGTCTAGACAGGATGCGAAGGCAGATACATTCAAGCCTTTGTATGGAGGGTTGATGGGTACACCAAAACAAGTTCAGTACTATAAAGCATTCAAAGATAAATACAAAGGAGTAACCAGATGGCACGAAGACTTGTGCAACGAGGCTGTAACTGAACAGCATATTACTCTGCCTAACGGTAGACATTTTGCATTTGAAAATACATATAGACTGCGACATGGTGGTGTTACAAACGCTACTTCAATAAAAAATTATCCTGTGCAAGGCTTTGCTACAGCGGATTTGCTACCTATAGCATTAATTTATTTAAAAAAGTTGTTGACAGATAATAATATGAAGAGTAAAATTTGCAATACAGTACATGATTCCATCGTACTTGATGTCTATCCCTCCGAAAAGGAGTTAGCGATAGATTTATTAAAGACAGCAATGCTATCACTAAAGTCTGAATGTATACGAAGGTATGGATTTGAGTATGATATGCCTATTGGAATCGAACTTAAAATTGGTTATAACTGGCTAGACCAGAAAGGAGTGTTACAAATATGACCGAAACTACAGCAACGATGCAGACCAACTTGCCTGAAAAGATATCAACAGCTTCTATCGAGGACATGATGAAACTGACTGGACAGGCAGCAGACATGCCAGCCTCTAATAAAGGATTGGCTAGACTATCAATAAACCATGCGTCAGAAGATGAGGAAGGCAATGCTTTACCTCGTGGACATTTTAGTCTGACTACTGATGATGGTATATTTTACGGTGAGAAAGCAACGATCAGACCTTTTATGAGAACATATTCATATTCAGTATGGGATAATGAAGAAGGTCAATTCTCATCTATGACTGTACAGGCACCGTCTTTCAACAGTGAGTTTTATGACACTGATGGAGGATTAAAATGTGGTAGATTAGATACAAAAGAACTGGAGTCTTTACCTAAAGACAGCCCTGAATGGGTGTTGCAGAAGAGTGTCAAGTGTAATCAAAATATTTATGGATTGATTACTCTTGAAGGAGCTAAAGATAAAAAAGGTAAGGCTGTAGATAAAAAAGAAATTCCCTGCGTGTGGTACGCAAAGGGTGCAAACTTCGTTCCGGCAAGTGACTGCCTTAAAAGCCTGCATAAGCAAAAGCAACCTATGTGGTTGACAACTATCGGGCTGTCTTCTGTAAGAAAAAAGAAGGGTGGTAACATCTATTTTCAAGCAGAGCTAACGCCTCGTGGGCAGATAGCAGACTGGACTGAAGGGGATGATAAATTGATGCATGAATTTATGGAAACTGTGAAGGGCTACAACGAGTCAATCATGAAAAAACATGAAGAAGCTCGTGGTGATAAAGAAAGCTACGACACAGTGGTAAATGAATAGTGCAATCATCCAAAAAGTACAGGGTTTTCTTAGCAAAGTCTCGAAAGAGGGCGTTAAGTTAGATCCTAAATTAGTAGACGAGTTTAAAGAGGCGTGTGTAGCTTCCATTCATAAGCAATTCAATCCTTCCTCTGATGAATGGAGGCCTCGCATGTCCTCTTTAGGCCGTCCACTTTGCCAACAGAAAATGGAAAGAGATGGTGTCGAAAAAGACATTGAGTATAATGCTATTCTTAGATTTATATTCGGTGATCTTGTCGAGGCTATCTCTATTCTAATTTTAAAGTCTGCAGGTGTGAATGTAGAGGATGAACAGAAACGTGTGAAGCTCAAGTTAGGCAAGAACGAAGTGAATGGCACGTTGGATATTATCATAGACGATAAGGTGTGGGACATCAAGTCAGCAAGTCCGTATGCTTTTGATCATAAGTTTGGTGAGATGGGAGGATATAAGAAAATTAAAAGTGATGATGCTTTTGGTTATATCACACAAGGTTATCTGTACAGCGAATCTGTAGGCAAGGAGTTTGGTGGGTGGATAGTTATAAACAAAGCAAGTGGTGAGTGGGTAGTTTGTGAAGCACCGATTGTACAGGATGAAGATAGGAAAGAGTTTCTACAGCTTGCACGTAAGAATTTAAATGCTCTGGTAAATGGTGAAAAGTTCAAACGCTGTTTTTCAGATACAGCAGAGACATACAAAGATGAGTACAAACAGGAGAAGAAAACAGGTAATAGATTATTACCTAGCTTATGTGGTTTCTGTGATTTTAAAAGAAAGTGCTGGCCTGATGCTATTATGCATAAGAAAGTAGGCTCTACAGCAAAGTATCCAAAGACTGTTTGGTATAGTAAACTTACAAGAAGGGAAATATAATGGCTTTGTATTTTCAAACTAATGTTAATCGTAGTGATATATTTATGAACGATAGGGTATACTTTGCCTATCCAGAAGCAGAAGATGAATTATCAGGCCCTGAAATGATTATGGAAATACGAAATAACAGCAGAAAGATACCTATTCGTGTGAGAAAATCATACATAGTGGTTGATGAAAAGTATGGAAGCATGTATACAGGTTTTTGGCCTGACGTGCAGTTTGAAGATAAAATGACTGTGTTTAGAAAAGATTTAGCAGTTATGAAATCTTATTTAGACAAAGGTGCTCTAGTTTGTTTTTTTATAGGACAGTGGACAGATGTATTGAATGACATGGAAAGAAAATCACCGAATACCATGCGAGCCATACGAGATGAGATGGCAGAGATATTTGATATGTATCCACCAAAGGATATACGAACACTATGAGTATGAAGTCACATGGGTTCAGATCAAATTTTGAGTTGGCTGTAGCACAACAGTTAGTTAAGAAGAAAATAAAATATGAATATGAAAAATGTTCTGTGTCCTACATTAGAGAATGTGTGTATACACCAGACTTTTTTTTAAAAGATTATGGATTCTTTATAGAAGTAAAGGGTCAATTTACATCAACAGATAGAGGTAAGCATTTGATAATTAGAAAACAGCAACCGGAATTAGACATTCGATTTCTGTTTCTCAATGCTAATTCAAAGCTGTATAAAGGTTCTAAAACAACGTATGGTGGTTGGTGTGACAGGTATGATATTAAGTGGTGTAATAAATTTTTACCAAAGGAGTGGTTAGATGAAAGATAATAAAGAAGTATTTAAAGAGTTTGGGAAGAAGATACCAAAAGAATCCTATGTGATTATCATAAGAGATCAACCAAATGGTGCGACAGATTTTATGTGCTATGATAGTACAACTAAGAAAAAATTAACAGATGGCTATACAGTCATGAGGGGAATTACAGCAACTATTTTAAACGATCCAGAATATTTATTAGAGAGAGGTCAACTTGCAATATATAGAGACACAAAAATTAGTAAACCAGATGTGGAACAGCCATTCACTCTTAAACAGGATGATAAAGAAGACGATAATGTTATTCAGTTTGAGTTCCAACCAGAAAAAGGAGACGATTAATATGGGTCTGATGGATGATGCAATTAGGGATACTGTAAGAGATAAGGAATTTAAAAAAACAGACATGAAAAAACTAGCTGCTCGAAATAAACAGGTGGGTGGTAATCACTATAAGGATTGTAAGATACAGCCTATTGATTATATTATGGAGAACAACTTGACTTTCTGTGAAGGTAATGCTTTGAAGTATATTACTAGACATAGGAGAAAAGGTGATGGTGCGAAAGATATACATAAGGCTATACATTATTTAGAGATGATTTTGGAGATTGAATATGGCGAAAAGTAATTTTTTACCTACAGAGTATCAGTCATTTATACACATGTCTCGATACTCAAGGTGGAAATCTGATGAAGGTAGAAGGGAGACGTGGACGGAGACTGTACAGAGATTAATTGATTTCTTTGCAGATCATGTAGATAGAAACATCGGTGTAAAATTTGAGAATAGCACATGGGACAGGATAGAAAATGCTGTGCTTACAACATCTGTCATGCCTTCTATGAGAGCTATGATGACTGCTGGAGAAGCATTACGCAGAGAAAACATAGCCGGATACAACTGTTCGTATGTACCTATAGACAGCCCTCGTTCTTTTGATGAAGTGCTGTACATACTAATGAACGGTACCGGTGTAGGTTTTTCTGTCGAGAGACAGTACGTAGATAAGTTACCTACTATACCAGATAGAGAGTTTGAACATACAGAAGATGTTATTTCTGTGGCTGATTCTAAAGAGGGATGGGCTAGAGGATTTAGAGATTTAATATCGTACCTGTATACAAATAGAATACCTAAAGTGAATGTAAACAGAATACGACCTGCCGGACAGCGATTGAAAACATTCGGTGGCAGAGCCAGTGGCCCTCAACCGTTAGTAAACTTGTTTGACTTTACTATAGAAAAGTTTAGAGGTGCTAAAGGCAGAAAATTAAATGCTATGGAGTGTCATGATATAGTCTGTAAAACGGGTGAGGTCGTGGTTGTTGGGGGTGTTCGTAGGTCAGCCTTGATATCTTTATCTAACTTGTCGGATCAAAGATTAAGAATGGCAAAGTCTGGTGCATGGTGGGATACCAATCCAGAGAGAGCACTTGCCAACAACTCTGTAGCCTACACAGAAAAACCTGACGCTGGCATCTTTATGAAAGAGTGGCTGTCCTTGTATGAAAGCAAGTCTGGAGAACGTGGCATTTTCAACAGAGTGTCTGCACAGGAGAAAGCTAGACAGAATGGTAGGCGTATTGCAGATTGGGACTTTGGTACGAACCCTTGTTCAGAGATTATACTCAGACCTAATCAGTTTTGTAACTTGACGGAAGTCGTGTGTAGACCTACAGACAGCATGGCTACGTTGTTAGATAAGGTAGAGCATGCTACTATACTTGGTACTATACAGGCAACACTTACAAACTTTGGTTACTTGCGTAAGAGATGGCAGGATAATACAGAAGAAGAGAGGTTGCTTGGTGTATCGCTTACAGGTATTATGGATAGCACCTTGCTAAATAAGAATGATTCTAAACTGGTAGATAGATTGAATAAGTTAAGAGAGAAGGCTGTCGTGGTGAACAAAGAGTGGTCAAGCACACTTGGTATACCACAGTCTACAGCAATTACCTGTGTCAAACCTTCCGGTACAGTCAGTCAATTAGTGGATAGTGCTAGTGGCATTCATGCTAGACATAATCCTTATTACATAAGAACAGTCAGGGGCGATAACAAAGACCCACTTACAGAATTTATGAAATCACAAGGCGTACCGAATGAGCCTGACGTGATGAAGCCCGAACATACTACGGTGTTCTCCTTCCCAATGAAGACAGCGAAGGATGCTGTGTTTAGAACCAGCATGTCTGCAATCGAACAGTTAGAGATGTGGAAAACCTACGCTGTTCATTGGTGTGAACATAAGCCGTCTGTTACCATATCCGTTAAAGAACAGGAATGGGTAAACGTAGGCAACTGGTGTTGGGATAATTTTGATTACTTATCAGGAGTATCCTTCCTGCCATTTTCAGACCATACTTATAAACAGGCACCATATCAGGATATAGATAAGGAACAGTATCAGAAGTTACAAAGTGAGATGCCTACTGATATAGATTGGAATAAATTACAAGATTTTGAGAAGGAAGATAATACGAAAGGATCACAGGAACTAGCCTGTACAGCTGGTGTCTGTGAGCTGGTGGATATATGATGCAAAAAGATGCACTATTACAACTGATGGTAATTACTATGGAAGAATGTGGGGAGTTGATTCAAGCATGTAGTAAGGCTATCAGGAAAGATAACCATAGAGATAATCAATTGCTTAAAGAAGAGATAGGGGATGTTTACGCTATGATACAACTGTTAGTGAAGTTTGACATTGTCAGTTGGGACGAGCTCGATGAGAGAGTGAAGGTGAAAAACAAGAAACTATCGAAGTGGAGTGAATTGATAGAAGATGAGCAAGAATAAAGAAGCGTTGCTGTTTAAATTTTCTGTCTTGTTAGATGCAGATGGAAAAGTAGTTATAGAAGAGAGTAACATAGACCCTGAACTATTTGAAGAAGCTATGGACAATTGGAATCCGGAATACCCAAATACAGCAATGATCGTAAGTATGATCAGAATGCTGTTGGAAGCTGCCAAGGAATTACAAAGAGATATTAATAAGACTATCCATTAATATCTAACTTTACGAACCCCTCCTCCGTGTGCGTATTTTTTCACGTACCCACCACCGTACAGATTCTGGTCTTCGGATGATCGTACTTTCATCTCTTTAGGATTTTGAACCATGGGTTTCATCTCTATAGCATCCTTTGTAGGTGTAGGCACTTTGGCACTCATGTCTGCTCTGCCTAACTGATTTTGTTTGTTTCTATCTGGTATTTTAGTCATTTTTATTCTCCTCTTAATATGTTAAACATTTGTTCGTCTATATTTATCATGTAATCGTTTTCAAAACCTTTTTCAGTAAAACTTCCTCTTGGCTTATAGTCTTTACGTTCTATACTATCGGGAACAATTGAGGTTACTCCCGGAACAAAATCAACGTAGCTACTTAAATCTACTTGTGAATTTGCCATTATTTCTGGTAAGTTTTTAATAATCCAATCAGAGTTTTGCTTAGATAAATTTCCGTTTTCTATTACTTTTAACATAGCCTGTATAGAATTTAACGCTTTTTTATCACCGTCTCCTTTCAAAGCAACTCCAGTAGATAGCATAGTTCTATATAATCCTGCGTTACTAGCTCTAGCTTCTCTAAAAGCAAATTCTGATCCTACCCATCTCCATCCTATTACTCCACGAGTTAAACCCCAACCTCTAGATAAATAACTATCTGTAGTGTATCTACGAACAGCATCTAACATTCCCCACTTAGTTCCTTCAGCAGTAGTAGTTTTGAGTGCCGCCCTTTTACCAGATTGTATCTGTGCTATTTTAATTTTAGCTTCTAACCATTCCGGATCGACATATTCATTTAATATAGAACCATATTTATTTTGAGCTGCTGTAATAGCGTCTAAATCAGGATATCTATTTTGAACTTTAGTCAATTCTCCTGTAAGAGCATCTGGAGCTACTCTGTAATCGTCTTTCATAGGTATAAATATGTCATTGTTAAATTTATAATCTATAAGATTTGCTATGTAAAGTCTTGCTGATTTATTTCTTTGTCTTTTTAATTTGTCAGCTTCTTTGCTTTTCTTTACTTTACCTACTAATTCACTGTTTACAACATATCTTCTTCTTCCAGAGCTATCTTTATAAATTGCATTGGTTAAAATTCTTTCAAATTCTTTTACTCTATCCACACCGCCTTCTACTAAATATTCACCAGCTTTATCTATATTATTAAATACTTGTTTTGCAGTAGCTCCCTGTGTCAATCCTGCAGAATTTTTTACAAAAGTTATCATAGCTTCGTGATTTCTTTTTAGAGCTTCTTCTTTATTTGTACCTTCTTTTTTAAGCCACCTTTGCCACCTGTTTTTTTGTCTTAGAAAATCCGTATATGCCTCTCTAGCTTTGCTGTTTCTTTCTACTATCGATTTTATTCTGTTTTGTCCATAGACATTAAAAGCATCTTCATAATCATACATTCTTTTTCCTGTCATGGTATTAAGAGTTTTTACGGTCTTTCCCATATCGTCTACAGAGTAAGCAAAATTGCTAGGATCATCCATTTTGAAACTACCATTAGGATTAAATTCTCCTGTCCATATTTTAAAATCTTTAGGTAATGTAGAACGAGATTGGAAAGTTTCTATAGCGTTACGTATTTTACCTCCGTGAGCAAGATCCATAAACATATTATTTACTTGTTTATACAAATCATCATCTACTATTTCGTCTAGGTTTATATTTGTGCCATATTTTTTTACTAACGCACTTATACCTGCTTCCATTGTAGAATCTATATATGCATCAATAGCATCGTTCATCATGACAGCAACAGCAGCTTTGTCATCTGCTTGCACAATTGCCCATGTGATATATTTTTCACCGTTTGCATCAGTTATTTCTATCGGTTTACCAAATTTTCTAGATATGTAATCCCATGCATTGTTAGGGTCTTCTATAATATCTTTACCTATTTCTCTTAAAGTTTCCTGATAAGACTTTTTGTAATCTATATTTGTTGTTCGATAATTTATAACATCTCCGTCTTGGTCTTTAAACTCTTTATTAATTCTATTTATCTGTTCAAACCTTCTATTAAAAGCCCCCCATCTAGCAGGAGCAATATGTGTAGCATATATATTAGATGATTTAAGATATCTATCAAAAGCAACTGCTCCTCCTTTAGTAAGTATAAGATTTTGTAAACTACCTGTTTGCGAACCATCTCCTCTGCCTCGCATAGCCAAGTATTTATCTAATTTATCAGATAGTTTATTTTTAATATTTTGATCTGTTTCAACTTTTAATTTATTTTTTATTTCAGATATGACACCGTTGAGTTCTTGATCTACTCTAACAATATCTTTAGATTTAAGACCCATCTGTACGTTTTTACCAAACTTTGAAAATTCATTATCTGTTTTAACTAAATAGTATAAATCTAAATCGTTTTTGAGAGCACCATCCATTTCTAACAAATCGTCTATTCTTGCTGTCCACGAAAGCATATCTTCGCCTTCCTCCATAGGGAACCGTCTCATAATATTTTCTCTAATTTGTCTAGCAGGATTTTTTACACTATCTTGAAACATTAAGTAAGCACCGTGAGCATGTCTACTATCTATTCCTGCCCCGGAGAATATAGAAGTAAAATCATGTCTATCTTCTTTTAATTTATCTATAGTGTTAATAAAAAAAGCATCTACATCATTGCCTGCAACATCTTCATTCATAGCTTTTTGAAAAGGAGCATAAGTAGCGTCTGAATCAATTTTTATTCTTTTATTTTTTAAATCTACTAATTTATAAAAAGCTCGTTCTCTTTCTACGGAATCTGTATCCCATAGTTTTTTATTACCTTGAATGTGATTTGAAATTTTTTTAACTCTGTTTCTTAAAATAACCGTTGCTCTTCTAAGCTCTTTAACTCTTTCTTCTGGGCTTTTTAAAGCTGAATTTAATATATTTGCAGATATTAAATCTATAGGAATATTATTAATATCTGCTCTGCTTGCATAAGGTTTAAATATATTTCCTCCCAGAGCTGCTTCATATACATATTCAATTTGTTTTAAATAAGTAGTCATTCCTGTACTTAACGCCTGTTCATTTTCTATAAACAATCCAAGATTTTTTACAATAGGCCCGAACTCTTCTTGTAAATTATTCTTATTAATAAAACCCATTGCATCGTCTAAAAATTGACCTAGTCTGTCTGCAGTATCTTTTCTTTCTAAAAATATTTGATCAACTTCTCCTATTTTTAATTTACCCATAACACTTAAAGTACTTTGAGCAGCTTCTTGTTCCATCAATGCTCTTGTTGACATCAGAGGTAATGCTTCATAAAAAGCACCGCTTAGTTTTACAAGAGGGTGGTCTTTTGGGTCTACTCCTGCCATTGGATATTTAGCAGCGTATTCATGTAGTTTATTTTGCATGTCTAAAAAATATTTTAATTGATTAGCTAAAGTTTCTCTAGAACGAGGGTCTGTTATTTTATTTAAATTTTTAGCTACTTCCTCAACTATTGTATGTTCTTTAGATCCTCGTACAGCCAGCTGCTCAACACCATTTTTATCTATATAATTAAATTCTGGTAGCACAAATTGTGAGCCGGGACTGACCATACCACTGTCCAAATAAACAGCATCCATCAATTCGTTTGGTTTGTTTTTTAAATGAGGATACTTTTTTAGTACAGCCTGCGTTGCAGCTCTAAGTTTTCTGTCTGTAAGAGGAGTGTTTCCTTTGCCTGTTACGTTCCAAAAGGTAGCATATATAGCATCTATAGCAGAGCCAGCCCTTAATTCTACGGCTGCAGTTGCAAGACCTAACACCCCTGCTGTTCCCTTTTTAATAGGTTTAGAAATCCAGCTTATAGGGCCTCCTACAAAACGAGCATTTCTGCCTCTATTTAAAAGAGCAGAGTTAAATAAATTAGGATTTGTAACAGCTGCAGGCAATGCTCCTAATAGATAATACTCATCTCCAAATAGTGTTTGTGCTAAAGTTCCTCCTACAGCAGATGCTCCGTCAGCAAATCTTGTCTTTTGTAAGTAGGCAGGTATACTTGCACCGGCTTCAAACCTGTTTTGATATACTAAATATTTTAATTGTTTAAACCATCCTCCGTCTTTTTGAAGTTTTAAATCTACGTACCTAGCAGCAGACCTATTTAAGTAAGAACTTTTTTCTGCAGGATGCATTTTATTCCATTGTTCTTCTAATGTTTCTTTTTTCTTTCCTTTTCTCTTATCTGTACTCTTACGTCTTGCTATCTTTTTTTGTTCCTCTATGAACAGGTCTTTTCCACTCTTCCAACTTTTTCCATTTTCTTTCGCCCAAGATAATACTTTCTGCATATTTTCTGTAGGGACACGATCTCCTCTGACTGCGTCTACTAATTGTTTAGCTTTTTTAGGGCCGAGATTAAATATAGGCAATACAACATTATCAAGAAGTTTTGTAGTACCTCTTGCTATAACAATGTCAGGTATTAATTTTTCCAACCAACCAACATCTCCCGTTGAAAAAAAATGAAACCAATCATCTGCAGTAAATGCGTAGTATCCTTGCTGTTCTTCTTTAAGAGTTGTTGCCACCCATTTTTCTAACTTCTCACCTATCAGTTGACTTGGCTTATATTTTAATGCTGTAGTAATATCTTTTGATAGATTAACACCGCCCAGACCAAATATAGTACCAAAAGTTATCTGTACAGCAGTTTCTAAATTGTCTGATATACTTTCTTTCATACGGCTATTCATAGTAGTTATTTGACGATTATACTCTAAAAACTTTTCATTATTCCAGTAGTTTCCTTTTAGGTCTGGTCTTCTTGCTTCTGCGTATGTCATATCATCCCACGCAGCAATTCTAGATGTAACTGCACCTACAACACTAAAAGGGTCTCCGGGTCTTGTTATGGTAATATCCTTTGAAGACAATGCTCTTAATATATTATTACCGTGTACTGCTAATTTTTCAACGGCCCATACAGGACTTTGAAGAGCTGCAGCAGAAAGACTAACTACATCATGTGCTGTATCTGCAAATTTAGCTCCCATTCTAATAGCTGCACCTAGACGAGGATTTAATTTATATTTGGCTCTAGTATTGTTTTTATTTGGTACTATCTCCATCATCAAACCGGGATTTACAATAGTAACTGGTTCTTCTGGAGTGCTTACAATAGGTAAGTGAGGGTATGTATAAAAATTTCTATCTTCATAACCTTGCTTCAACTCAGATACGAACTCATTTATTTCCGAAAGTGTTTTGTTTTCTATGTTTACATATAAGTCTAATCCTTGAGCAGTAAACACTTCTCTTTCTTGCGGTTCAAAACTACCAATAGCAACGGTGTATGCAGCTTCGTCTAAATTCATAGGAATTTTTTGTTTTTTATAGTTTACATTTGGTATGTGTACTCGTATAACACCAGAATGCTCTATGTCGTCTTCAAACGCATCGCTTGCTGTATAGGCAGATGTCTCTTGATTTTCTCGCATTCTTAATTGTTGAGCTTTTAAAACATAATCTTTATGTATCTCAGTATTTGTTCGCATATCCAGCCTATCCCAGCCTACAACTGTGCCTGAAATATCTGAAAGATTTCGGGTATCTGGCATGTTAACGTGTTGTCGATAGAGATCATCTTGAGAATACCAATTATCCACCTGATCTTTTAAAGATTTTCCTCCGACAGTGTTTGGTTGTACAGTACCTAATACTTTAGAACGAGGCTGTACAGTATTTTCAATATTTTTATATAAATTTATATCAGCCATGTTTATACATCCTTTTCAAATGATAACTTAAATCCAGTCCAATTGTTAATTCCATAATTTTCTGCTATCTGCTTTGTTAGCGGTTGTCCTTTCCAATTTTCAAAAAGAGTAGGATATTGTTGCATTAACAAATTAAATACTTGTTTATTACGGTCATCTGCTCTTTTAAGTGATAGCTGTGCCGCAGTAGTCATAACTGAATTAAAATTTTCTTCAGTCATAGCGTTTCTAATTTCTTGTCCATAGTACGTAAAAGTTTGAAAAGGTGTTAAGGCCCTAATGTCATTAGTACCAGCTAAGTAGCTACTAGACTCCTGTTCTTCTATTGAATTTTCTGGAACTGAATTTCCCTTGCCCAACCAATAAGTGCCTTGATTAAAAGTTATTTCATTTTTGTCAATTGCTTCTTGAATATTTCCTGCGTATGCTTGTTGTACAAAATCAGGAACTCGTTGTAAATCTAAAGCAGACAATGTATTCATTCCAAAATATTTATTATAATGTAAACCAACGTACATGAGTCTTGGGTCTCCAGATGTTATCAATTCATTAATTGCTGTTGTTTTACCTACTATTTTCATCATGCCCATAATAGCTGCCTTCCTCTGTGCAATGTTAGTAAAAGTTTTGTAACCCAAGGCCCACTCTACAAACTTTCTATCACCATCTGAAATAGCTTTACCCCCTTCTCCTTGGAACGCAGCAGCTGTGTAGAATACAAGAGCAGCATGGAGCATCTTTCTAGTAGCAACATTTTGAATTTGTGCGTTACTATATTGTCCTGCGTCTAAACCCTTTACAAAATCTGCATGATCAGATACTAACTTAAGCATCATCTTTTTGTTTTTTTCAAGATTTCTTATTTTTGTAGGGTCTACTTCTGTAGCTATTTGTGTGTCTATACTTTTAAGCATACCAGTAACGTCTTCCGTTAAAGCAGCTGTTAATTGTTCGTTGTTTATACCGCCTCTTGTTAAAATATCACTATCGCCTATGTTAGTATTTAAAAAACTAAATAGTTTAGACTCTCCTCCGAGTCCTAAAATATTAGTAACATCTTGAATACTAGATTTAATACCATCTACAGCCATGGCAAGATTTGCTCCCAGAGGAGTTCGTATCATTGCTGTTCCAAAATCTAATTGTTCACCTCGATTAATTGCTATTCTATCTACTAAATCAAAGTTTTCTAATAACAGATTACTAACTTGTAAAGAATTTTGTCCCATTCTTTTTGCGTTGTTAAGTTCTTTGATGTCAGCAAACATGTTTTCTTTAATAACTTTATTTAAATTTTCACCACGCAAAACATAATCTTTATTTTTTCTTTGTAAATCTATTTGAAAAGGAGGGTCTGTGTCAGGTACTTTTGTTCCTGTTATTTTTTCAAATGCTACTTTTTTATTTATACCGTAAGCTAAAAGTTCTCCTTTGCGAATATGAAATGCATAGGAATTTACTTGTAAACCATGCTCCTGATCTACGTTTGTAACAGGGCCATGAGTAAGTGCTAATGCTGTTGTGTTACGTCTAAATTTTTTCATGGCTACAGGATCGTTTGCAGCTATATCATCTGATATCTCAGTGTAATTATACCCTTCCATGCTGTTATTTCTAACATATAGAATATTTTTAGAAACAGCAACGGCTTGAGTATTCAGTACGTTACCTTGATCTATAATAGACACTACCTGCTCCGGTGATTTGTTCATAACTGCACTTGCTAAAGCAACGTCTTTCTGTATTCTAACTCTATTTGCTTCTTTATCTTTTAAATTTTCTTCATCTTCATAGACATAAACTCTTTCTATTGAGCTATTAGACGGTAAACCATTAGAACTTATTTCTGATATAGTTATTTTTCCATCTGGTGTTCCGTCTACATCGTTGGTGTTACTCATTACCACTTGCGTTTGTTTATTTGAATTACTTTTACTGTTTTTAACATCGGTAAGCTGTTTACCTGTGATGTTTTCTATAGCTGTATTCAACCAATCTGGATGATTTTCGCTTAACAATCCTAATTTTTTAAAATCAATGGCTGTCTTTAAATAGTCGTTTGGGGTAAGTTTATCTTTACCAAATAACATATCCAAAGATTGACCCGTAGCTTGTAAAACTAATTGACTAACTTGAAGATTTAAAGCAGTTTTATTCTGTGTAAATGTTTTATGATTGTACACCTCATCTGGTATGTTTATTAACTGCTGCATAGCAAAAGATATATCTTCAGGCTTAGTAATGTTTTTTAATTGATAGTAATTAAAAATAGGATTTATTTTCATAAATTTACCTTCTGCTTTATTTGCTACAGTATTATGTATTTTAAGAGCTTCCGGATGTAAACGTAGTAATTTAGTATTTCCTGCAGTATGAGATTCTACAGCTCTAAGTATTTTTCCAAGATTGTTTCTAATTAATGGATTTTCTTCTAATTGTTGTCTACTTAAATCTTGTTGTACTAAAGAGTTTTGAGGAAACATATCTCTAGCTGCGAATAGATTACCATCAGACAAATCTTGATATGCTTGCATTTTTGTGTTATGCTTGTCTATTTCTGCTTGCTCTCTTTCCAAAAGTTTCAATTGTTTATGATGTTCTAACTCAAGTGCTTTTTTGTCTTTTGCTTCCTGTTCTAAAAACCCTTCTAATCTAACTAACAATTGTTCATTGGTTCCTTTAAAATTTAGACCATTCTCTGCTAACTTTTGTTTCACTGCATACATTAAATCATTTTCAGCAATTGCATCTGTATAGCCCAGTTTTTTCTTAGCATTAAAATTTGCCACTAAATTCATAGCTTCTTGTGTACCTTGAGCTTGAGCTTGAAATTGTCCGTAAGTCATTGTTCTCATTTTACCATCAAGCCCCATGAATTTTTTATCTTCACCGTGTTCGTCTTGTATTTTTGTACCTAAACCTTTGAATTTATAATATTCTGCCATCATTTCATTATTTACCTTCAGCGGCATAACAGAACCTTCAACCAGTGCATCACTCTGTGCATTGCCTATTTTTAAATCAATAGGAACTTTACTCTCTCCCACTGCCTTTAACGTAGGCAAATTGAGAGCTTCCCATTCTTTTTTCTCTCTCCATTTCTTCATCTCTGCTGCTGATGTAGCAGCTTCTGCAGCAAGTCTTTTATTATCCTCTCTTGTATTTTTAAGTACTGTCCCAGCAGCCCCTAAAATAGTTATTATTGCATCAGACATTCTCATCTCCCTCTACTGTTATCATATTTTCTTCCATTGCTGGTTCTTCCATAGGCATTGGTAATTGCTGTTCCATAGCTGGTTCTTCCATAGGCATTGGTAATTGCTGTTCAATAATAGGTTCCTGTGCAGGCATTTCTTCAGCCATAAAATCCTCTGGCCCTACGACTAAAAAACTATCTTTTAAACTCTGTCTTTTTAAATCTGCTACAACTCTACTTTTTACAGAGTTATTTATTGCTTGCTCTATACTTGCAAATGCTTCAGGATTGTTTTCTTTCATAGCACCTAAAAATTCTACCTCATCTAATTCATCTAATGAAGAATGTGCGGCAGATTTAGTATTATTAAATGCAACATATGGTAATTCTTTTTCATCAGCGTAGGACAGCATCAATGCCATGACAGGTGGTTTTAGCAATTCAGCAACATCTGCACTCCATAAACCTTCTATAAACCCACCAAATGTTATTGTGTTTGTAATACTTTCAATAGGCATTCCTAAAGAAATTATTTTATCATAGTTTTTTTGCAAAGCAGGATTATTTTGTATTTTATCAGTTATAAAAAAAAGTGCTTCATCTACTCCACTCATTGCCGGAGGGCTTTCCCATGCCATATCTTTTGGTGAAGATGTCAATGATTGCCCCGGAATAGGTACATCAAAAGGATCTGTAGACATTCCTTCTATTTGTCTATTTACATTTTGTGCGTTTGGATTTAAAAACATTTATTTTACCTTTATATTTTTGGTGTTAATCTAGTGTTTATTGAAGAAGTTATAGTGTCAAGATTAATAGTACGTTTTCCTTTACCTATTTCTGCTAACAGTCTTTCTCTTATTCTTTCATTGTAAGCAACTTCATTTATTAATTTTGATGAGTGTGGATTGCCTGCATAATTAGATGAGAAATTACCTACATTTCTTGAAAAACCAAAACCCGGCCCCCCTCTTACTCCAGACATATCAACTCCGCCCAGACGAAATCTTTTTTTTGCACCGGCTAAAAAACTTCTTATAGCACTTTCCTGACTTTTACCGTACTCTTTTTGTAACGCTAATTCTTTTTGTTTTAGAGGAATACCTAAAGCACCTTTTATAAAACCTTCCCCTGCTCTTTTAGCCCAGTCTGGTGTTTTATCATATAAATTACCTACAAATTTTTTAGTATTTTCCCAAGCATTAAATCCTCTAAGTTTTACTTGTGCTGGAGTAGCAGGTTCTTGGTAGTAGCCTTGTTGATAAGAATAATAATCTGTGTGTGTAACTGGTCTGCCTGCTCTTATAGATTTATCACTCCCATAAGAATAGCCCCCTTTAGTGTCACCGTATGCAGATAAAGATGTAGTTTCATCTTTACCAGTAGGTTTAGGATATGTTGGCGGGCCAACATCGTCTCCAGTTAAAAAACTATCTGCTTTTGCAGTAAAATCTTTATATAAATTAACACCCCCATCCCATACATTAGTACCAAACTCAGCTATTGATTTCCAAATATTTGCACCAGAATATGAATTAGCCATTTATAACCTCCTTTATTTTAAATATTTTTAATAGCACCAAGAATACCTTCAAAAGTTGTTTCAGCTAACATGCTTAATATTAAATCTTTTTTCTCTTTATCGTATTGTTCTGTATTGTAAGTATTTTGCTGTCCTAACAACGCTACTTTATGTGCTCTGTCTTTTATATTTTCAGTAGAATTAACTATCCATTGAGCTTCGTCTCTGTATCTTTGCCACAATTGATTCTGTGCATTTGTACTCAGCCCTAAAAGATTTGCTGCATTCATACGATTTTCTTCATTTGTTAATTCTGTATTAGTAGTATTAATCTGTCTCCTCCATTGTGCGTTTGCTTGATTAATTTGAGCAGACATCTGCGAATTAAATTTATCTCTAGAATCTTCCATTTGTGAATTAAATTTAGCAATAGCATTTTCTTCACTAGAATTAAATTGTTTCATAGCTGCTTCTCTTGTTTTATTAGCGTTTTCTATCTGACTTCCAAGTTCAGCAAAAAACTCCATAACTTGATTTTGATTTTTAGCATTAAATTGTTGAGAAGCGTTTTCAGCTGCTTGATCTGCTAATAAATCTTGCATCTTACCTTGAAAATTAATAGTAGCTACTTTATTTTCTTCAGTCAAATTGGTTAAATCCATTTGTAAAAATGCTTTAGAATTATTTACAGCAGCTGTCATACGTGCATCTAAATTTGCCTTGTCCATCGCTGCATACACCGTTGCATTTTGCAGTACAGCTTTCTGTCTATTATCTAAATTTACCAAATCCATCTGTGCATATTTTTTAGCATCATCCATGGCTATTGGAAGAGCTGCTTCATAAATAGAATTAACCACAGCTGCTGCTGCCATTGAAGAAGCTCCTAAACCTCTTTCATTCATAATAGCATTTACTTTACGTACAGCAGGAGCAGCCCATGAAGGTAAGTCAGCACCCGGTGTATTTAATTGTTCTAATAAATTTCCTAATTGCCCTTGCACAGTAGATAAACTATTTACAGTTCCTTGTGCAGCCTGTGCTTGTGAGCCTGTAGACACTCCTTGTTCCAATGCTGTAGCATTTGCTAACATAGACGGTTCACCTACTAATGACCTAGAATCTAATGACCCTTTTGCAGCAGTAGCAATTGGAGTATTTAAAGAAGTATACGCAGAATATGTATTTGTTTGTTGTGTGGCAGGAATAGCAACATTTAAATTTTCAGAAGCAGCAGGTGTCGCTGTAGCTGCAGGCGTAGTTCCTAATTGTCCTAAAGATGGATCATAAATTTCATCTGGTTTTTCAGTTAGAGGAGTAGATTTTACTTTTTCCTCTTCAGTTAAAGTTGTTTTTTGTACAGGCACTGTTCCTACATAAGGACTTTCAACAACATTAGTCTGTTCCGCTTCACCGCCCTCTTGCATACGTTTCCTGTTTCTTGCTGGTATCATAGCCATATCTAACTCCTATTCCTCTCTATAAACCTATCTATTTTATCTTCTAATCTCTGCAGATGTGAAATAACTTCCTTTACTTCTAGCTGTACATCACTTCTCTTCGCATATTCTTCTCTAGTTAAATTAAGTAAAATCTGCAGTCGTTTTACTTCTTGAAACATCTTAGAGAATGCCCAAGCAAAAGGTGCTACGATTAACGTCAGCACGAGATTCCATATCATAGTAGGGTCTAATTCCATTAACTCTTCCTTTTTATTATTCAAATATAAATTCTTGTTTACCACCCATAAGCCCGCAGGTGATTTTATCTGTTCCTGTTATCATGATTAACCAATCACCTTTTTGTTTATTTGTATATAATTCTATTAAACTATTATTAGAAGTTACTGAAAAAGCTGTTCTAGTAAGATTTAATCTATTATTTAAATCACTAACTGCAAAATTTCTATCTGAACAAGTATAATTCATTGTAAATGTTCTTGTTATAATTTCATTTGCAACTGCACAGTATGTCAATGATAAAAACAGCATGTGAAGTATAACTGAATATAAGATATACTTTTTCATATTTTATTTACCTTTTATAAGTTTGTACATTAGAATCATCAGGCCAGTTGTTAACCGTAGCAACTGCTGTAAGATTTCCGCTACCATCATATGTATCATTATGTAATGCCTCGAAAGCAGCCATATTAGCACTATTGTCAATGGCATTGCAAATAGTAGTGCAACTATTTCTAACATTTGTAGCGTAAGTGGATACTGCACTAGGAATTGTTTTACTGTTGTCATATACATATCTTTCTACTAACCAACTATATTGATTTATTAAATTAGTCGCTTTTGTTTTTGCTTCGTTTTTAGCTTTTGTTTTTAATCCATAAGTAGTTACTCCATCTGTTGTGCTATCAGCTAATGGTAATTCTGATTTACTGTAAGTTGGGGTTATATTTTTTGCTGAACTATTAAATGTATAACTTACACTATCTATTACATAAAACCTTGTATTTGGTTTATTACTTGATTCAACATATTGATATATACCTATTGCATTTAGTTCAGTCCAAGACCAAACTTTAAATATATCTTTTGGGTGTTTTATATTATTTATAATAACTGTTTTTGGATATTTAAAAACTTCTATTACAGAATTATTGCTTGTATTTATTATTCCCCACATAAATTGTTTTCCTTTCTTTAACTGCTATTTGTTGGAGGTAAATTATTCGTTTCTTGATGATTTGTTCCCATACTAGCCCTTCTGCTTTTTTTAACTTATCATCCTAAGCTGTATACCAGTTTTTGGGCGACATATATCCATCAGAGTTTCTAAAACCTTTATTGATATTTACTGCTTTTCCATCATATTTCCATATCATATTCTTTTCCTTTTTATTATGCTGGATTAGTCGGTGTATCTGTAATTCTATGGTCTGTACCCATATTATTGGCAGTCCAATCATTATTATTGCCAGATACATCATTTCCTAAATCATCATTTATGGCAAAATCAAGCCAAAAACCATTGTTGCCAAATGTCAAATCAGATGGGTCTATGGGTAGCCAACTTCCAGTATCATCATTTGCAAACGAAGTAGGAGCTAAAGACGAACCATCAATAAATATCCAATCTGCAAAAACAAAATCTGCACCTTCTACAGCATGACCAATACCACTTTTATTACCAATATACATATTGCTAGCATTCCAGTATGGGTGGTCTTCTCCACTTCCAAAATTACTAGTACTACCAAGTGTTATTTGAGTGCCATTTATATATATTCGCAGCCTATTTGCTTGTGTTCCCTGTGAAGAATCATATCTGTAAACCATGTGATACCAAACAGAAGTATCACTAAAAGTTTCATCAGAAGCTCCAAATGCAATTCCAGTCATTTCACTACCATTTATTTTATGGTTAGTGTCTAACTCTAAAAAAGCATATGCAGAACCACTAGTTCCAGAAGTCAAAAATACATGCTTGTTTCCAGATGCACCAGCAGTTCCCCCTATTTTAAACCAAAAACTCATTGTCATTACATCTCTACTAGTTGCTGTACTAGGAGAAAAATTCAAATACGAATTACTATCAAAATCTAATCGTGCAGAATACGCAATTTCATAAGCACCAGCCGAAGGGTTATTCCATAATTCATTGTTTAACATATTTTTACCTTAAGCAAATGCAAGTTGTGGTGCTCCTAATTGAATTGACCCGGATGCCTTAACAAAATATGGTATAACATCAACGGCACTCGCAGCTGTTGAGATTGTAAGACCTGATCCGCCAGCAGTTTCATAATCTGTTCCTAATGATAGTGTTCTACTTCCAGTGCCATCCTGAATTAAAACTATAATACCAGATTGTCCTACAGATTCTGTAGAAGGGTTGGCTAATGTTATATTTCCTGTTGCTGTAAGTACAAAGTTTTGATAGGTATCAAAATCTAGTGTAATACTACCAGAATTAGATGTATCTGTCAACGTGCTTCCTACAGCACCGGCACCCAACAGCAATTTACCAGCTGCAGACATATCCATGGTCAGAGGAGTTACAGCACTACCACCGTCATCTCCTTTGAATATAATATCTTTGTCCTGTACGCTGGCAGTAATCACAGCATCACTTGAGCTGTTACTAAAATCTAATATTGATGTACCAGCAGATTTAAATGTCACGTTGTTACCTGCAGCGTCAAGTACTATATCTGCTCCAGAATCTAATGTTACAGTAGTACCAGCAAGTTCAGCAGTACCATCTGCTGTTATCTGTATGTTTGCAGCTGCAGCAGCAGTGTCTGTTGTTTCTACTGTCAGTGTACCATTTGTACCTACAGTAAATACAGCAGTATCATCTGTTGAACCTGTCATGGTCATTACTTTACCATTGATGGCTACGTCATCTACAGTCAATGCTGTAAGTGTACCTAAACTTGTAATGTTTGCCTGTGCAGCAGTAGAAAGTGTACCTGCTATTGAACCACCAGATACGTTGATACCAGCACTGAACACTGGTATTTGATTCATGGTTACTACACCATCTGAAGCGATTGCTATAGCATCTGCATCAGAAGCTGATCCTATATTACCACCATCAGCTATAGAAATACCTGCATTAAATATAGCTTTACCAGCATCAGACATATCAAGTGTCAATGCTGTAATATCAGAAGTATTGTCAGTTCCTTTGAAGATAATATCACTATCACCAGCCTGTGCATCTATAGTTATATTACCAGAAGATGTTGCAATAGTTACAGCACCGTCTCCTGTACCTATATCATCAGCTGCTGTTCCCGCTGCAGAAGCCCAAGATATGTCTGTCCCATCAGATTTTAATATCTGCCCGTTTGAACCTAAAGCAAGAGCAGCTGGATTACCGCTTGCATCTCCGTAGATAATCTTTCCTCTTGCAAGTCCTGCCATTTTAGCAAGAGATACAGCATCGTCAGCAATTGTTAAAGCACCGTTTGTTGCTATAGTGGCATCTCCAGAAATTACAACAGGATTAAAATTTGTTCCGTCAGCAATTAAAGCAGCACCACTTGTATTGGTACCCATAGTAATGTCGTCACCGGTAACTGTTAAATCTCCTCCTACAGTAGCATTACCTGTTGTTGTAACTGTATCAACATAAGCATCTTTCCATCTTACACTTGAAGAACCTAAATCAACGTCACTATCTGTTTGCGGGCCAAATATATTATCACCAAGATAAACCTGCTCAACATTAGCTGCATAAAAATGTATTTCATCAGCTGTTTCAAAATCTATTTTTGTCTGGTCGTCTTCACCAATTTTAATATCTGTTGCTAATAGAGAAGTAATACCAGTTTGTGCTGCATCAATCGCAAAATCAATATTATCATTTGTTGTGTCATAAGTAACTGTAATACCACTTTCAGTATTACTAGAAAGCATATTAGTTCCAACCGTATCTCTAATGTATGTAGCTAAAGCTGTGCCATCTACAGTTATAGCATCTGCTTCTAATGTGCCATCTATATCAGCATCTCCAGATATGTCTAAAGTTGCAGCATCTAATTCACCTGTTAAAGTTACATTTCTAAAACTGGCTGCATCTTTATTTGCATCAACAACAACAGCTTTACTTGCAGCAACTGTACCTGCAGTAATTCCGTCTAGCATTTCTAATTCGGCTTCTGCTAGTTCTGCACCTGAACCTAAAGTTAAAGTTCCTGTAACAGTAAGATTATCATTAATAGTTACTTCAGAAGTAGAATGTCCGATTGAAATAGGTACACCAGATGTTGCAGTACCTATAGTAATACCATTTGAGGTATTAGAATTATCTATGTTTAATGATGTTGTTGCATCTAATGAAATAGTTGTACCATCAACAGCAAGTGTACCGTCTATATCTGTATTATCTAAATTAGCTGTACCGTCAACATCTATATCACCAGCAAGATCAATACCTGCTGCACCTGCTAAAACTAGATCATCTGTTGAAGCATCCCACAACATATAAGCACTTGCTGTATCTCCAAAAAACTTTACATCATGTCCTGCATCATCAACTCCTACAGTTAACGATCCAATTTGCACAACCCCGTCTGCAGATTCATCCCATAACCAATACCTACCAGAAGTAGCACCAAAAAATTTTACATCATGTCCAGTGTCATCAACTCCAACATTTATTGCATCTGAAAATCTAAAATAATCTTCATCTTCCATCCATGTAATAACACCATCATTTGTCTCTCCGTCAAATGTCATTACGATGTCTGTACCTGCTGTTCCTACGCCAAAAGTAGGTGCTAAAAATGCTGAAGCTAACTGATCAAATTCATTATTTAAATCAGATGCCTCAATAACACCACCATCAACGATACCAGCTGAACTTTGTCTTGTATAAGTCGCCATTTTATGCCCTTCCTCCCGGTGTAAATTCTAATTGAAATCCTTTTATTGAAAAAGGAATGTTACTGCTTGTATCTGTAATTTTAACAGCTACAGCAAATCCTGATCCTTCTACTGTCTGTCTTGTTATAGGTAAGTCACCTTGTCCAAATGCTGCCGTACCAAATACACCTACACCATATGATGCACCACTTCCAGAAGTACTCAATGTAAATACATTTGGTTGTGGAGTGCTAACATCATCGTAGTTATACTTAACGTACATATTTGCACTTACTGCACCTTCCGGTTTCCAGTTTAAGTTCACTCTCTGCATTGTTTTTCTAATGCCCGGATCTCCCATTGTTATATCTGGTGAACGGTACGTAGCATCTATATTTGTAGTACCACCAGACCTAGTCCAAACATTTCCTGAATCCTGTTTGTAGATATACCCATCGTATCCTCCACTAATTGTAGTCTCTACATTACTTATTAATTCTGAATCACAACAAGCTGCTTTCAATCCTTTAATATCAGAATATTCATAACCCATTTGATTAGTATTAGGATTTATTTTAATTACAGCAATCAATCCTTTTTGACTTGCTTCTAAACCTCCTGTTACTGGATAGAATAACCTATACTGTGATTTATTTCTTATAACTGTAGCAGTTACATTATCATATTTAATCTCATTAATTCTGTCTTGTACTTGTTTAGAAACAGTACCCAATTCCACGTCACCAATTCTTGCTGTACCAGCAATTGTACGAATACCATCCGCAGCTAAGAAAATAATATCTCCACCGATTTCCTGAATGGAATGATGTGCAAGTGTACCAACATTCTTCGCCACCTCGGCAAGTGCAAAATTACTAGAACTTGTTCCTGCAAGTTTATAAATACTAGATTCTCCAAAGATAAATAATTCATCACGGAATACTTTCATTCCTGTAACTTCTGTACCTATTTTAAAAGAACCTGCTCCGTTGCCAGAAGTAAAATCATCTTCAGCAAAAGGTGCACTGAATATAACTTCAGCTTTGCTGTTACTCATGCCTCCGTAGAACATATGGTTAGCAAAGGATTTTACAAACCTAGGATTAGTAGGTGCTGTTCCTCCACCAGTAGCATTAATTATATCTTCAGTGTAGCTTGTATCTAAAGTAAATGCAGCCGCAGCTCCAGTAGCTATAATTATTTTGTCAGTGCCGGCATAGTTAAACTTATCAAAATCATAGGTGTATGTAGTTCCCTTACTTGTAGCTCTACTTGTCCAACTACCACTTGTAGTTCCTGTATAGACAGTTCCACCTCGTCCTGCTACTACTATGTCATTAAAAATAGCACAGAACATAACTCTTTCTGATGCTCCAGATACTTGAGGTACAATGTTTGAATTAAATTTAGTAGTACCGTTTAGTCTTCTATATCCACCAGTTATATCAGGTTCAAAATTAGAAAGCTGTAGTGCTTCTCCGGGGTGCATGGCAAACACATCTTTGTTAAGTGTCAAACCTCCGGAACAGCTTGCTTTAAATGGTGATATAGCACTGGTATCAGGCATTTACATGAATCCTTGTATCTGTCATATAAGACTTTGTATTAATATATTCAGACCTCATCTGCTGTAACTGATATTGATATTCAGCATGAGCCATCTGAGCAGCTTGAGCATCTGATCTAAGTATATGTGCGTAATATTTAGCTCTTGTTATAATTACGTCTTTAAATCTGTCGTCTAAATCCATAGTATCACCGTGTGCAGATAAATCCGTATGGACTTTCCAGTATTCATATTGAATGCTGTAATTACTTTTATCAGGCACAGGAGATAAACCTAATTTTTTATCCTGTGTAGGATAGACATACGTAGGTTTACCAAGAATAGAATCGTCATTTGCTAAATCTCTTTCAAGAAAGCGTTTACTCCAATCATCGTAAGTCATATATTCTAACTTATTAACGCCTATATCTTCAGAAACTCGTATGTAATCTACATCTAAATTGGTTGCTGTACTTGTGTTATTCACAGTTACAAAAGTTGTCTGTGCCGTTGCTGTAAAAGTTGTATCTAACACATTACCAGCACCAAAATCTTCAACGGTTAATGTTGTATTTAAATTTGTAGTATTTTCGGCAGAAGTACCTACTTGTACTTTCAAAGCCTGTCCTACACTTTCAGAATCAAAAACTCGTACCTGTATTCTGTATGTAGTATCTTTCACAGTAGAAAATGATTGATATGCAGCATAATCATTCAAACGTAATCTACCATTTCCTCCTGAATTATATGCAGCACTACCTGCTCCAGCTATGGTTGTCCAGCTAGATATGTCAGAAGTAAACTCTCCATTAGTAATTAATTCTTTTGGTACCAAGCGAAAAGAATCCCAATCTATTTTTCTATACGCTAAATCTCCACTTTGCGGAGACGCTGAAGAAGGCAGGCTGTAGGTACGCTGTCCTGCATTCGTAACCTGAAAAGTAGATTTATACAAATCTGGTATTTCAGATATTGAATTATACACCTCGTGCATAGCTTTCAATACAAATTTTTTAATAGCTGTCTGTATTCCTCTGCTACTTGAAAAAGTACTAGAAGTCAATTCAGCCTCATTCATTTCGTTTAGTACATTATTAACTAATGTTAAGTAAGTAGTTGCCATTTTATGCTATTTCTGTAATTGTTGATTTCTCTAATCTATCTAATTTCTTTAATATTAAATTTACACTTTGTTCTATAGTTTTAATTCGTAATTCTATTTTATCATCTAATTCATGTTCTATTGGGTTTTTATTTTTAATCGTAGCAGGATTATTTTTTTCTTCTCTTTTTGTTACTATTAATTTTTTCCACGCTGGGGAATTAATTTTATGTATTGTTGTCATATAAACCTCTAATTAAAAGGCAGAGGAGCCGAAACCCCTCTACCAAGTAGCATGTTAAGCAAAAGTTACATTTTGACTTTCACTGTCGCCATGTCCATCACAATCTGCTACGATTGCGAATACTCTTACTTTAGCTGTAGTTGTTACACCAGCTGAAGATACTATATCAATAGTGTCAGCTGCTGCATAATAACCATAGCCAACAGATGTTGTTCCAAGACTGGAATCACCTGCTCTAGCTCTAGTTACTTCCATCCCTGCAGTAGGAGTAGATGCAGAAACATATCTGTCTACATCAGCTCCATCTCCAAGAGATAATTGATTAGAATTGCCAGAACTATCTGCAGTTAAGATATCCATACCTGCATATAGAACTAATGAGTTAGCAGGCAATTCTATTACTTCTACAACGTCAGTTGCTGCTGTTGTAAATTCGCTAAAATCTACGATTTCACTGTAAATTTTAACGGTAGGTGAACTGGAGTTATGACCAGTCGACCCACCACCTGTAATTGTCCAAGTAGCCATTTTTCATTCCTCCAATTATGAGTTAAAATCTGCGACACCTGCGAACACGCCTTTATAGCCTGAACCAGATCCACGCAATACTTTACGACCAAATACATGAAGTCCACGTACTATGTCTGCAAAACTATCTGGATCACGAATTACTTCTGTTTTGGCGATACTAGATGCTGTTGCTACAGCAGACATATGACCAAACAGAACGTACATTTCACCAGAAGTTGATGAAGGCCCAAAAGTTGCAGCTCCCGCTGATCCTGCTGCACCTACTACCATAGTATTGGATTGAAATAAATCAAAACCATGTATTTTTCTGTCAGTTATTCTTCCGTTCATCAAAGCAGATTGATTACCTGTAGCTGCTGCATCCAATATTGCAGGTGCTCCAGCTGCGTCAGTTTTTGCCAATCTTATTTGTGTCCAGAATTGTGGAGGTGCCACACACCAGCGATTTTCTTCAGGTACATCATTTTCATCAAGAATTTGTTGTGCTGTACTTAGCATATTCAACGCTTCATTGACTACATTGATAGAAACCGCAGATCCTGCAGTACCTAAATTACTATCGGTAGCTGCATTATCAGCAATCGCTTTAAGAACATTGTAATCGTAGTTCTTTTTTAGTGCATATGCACCAGCTGATGTAGAAAGAGCTTCCCAGTTTACATGAGACTGTCTCTCTTCGATATCATCAACCTTAAATGCAAAATAGTTACCTTGATCTACCGTCATCTGGATTTGATCATCAGTAAGCTCTTGCGTATTTACTGTCGTACCACGACCATAAGAAGCAACAGTAATTGTTGGTTCTTTGATTATGTTGACAGTATCGCCAAAATTCTCGATTTCCCCGGAATAATCAGTATTTGTAATTGCTTCTACAACCGATGCCCTACGGAAATATTTGAGAACTTTTTGACTGTATATAGCTGGTGCCCAATTTCCTTTTGCAAGGTTATTGTAGCCTCCAGCTCTTGCCATTGTAGCCATAATTCCTCCTTAATATTTAGCTATCGTTATCAATACGACCAGACCTTGCAGCCTGATCAATTTCGGCTTCATACTTCTCAAACTCCCAAGGTTTGAGTTTTTGAATTTCAGACATCTTCCATGTCTTGCCACTCTTGCCTGTAATGTTAATGTCCCTTGCGGCAGATTTAGTTACAGCTTTCGCAGCGTCTTTAGACCTGTTAGAGGTCTGCTTCCTATTCATACCAATATCAGCTTTGTATAGATCAACAGTCCTACTTGCCCAAACAGGATCGGTATTGTTCTTGGTAATACCTTCAGAAATGCTTTGGGGCTGTTGCTCAAGCCAAGCTAAAAACTCTTGAGAAGTTTTTATCTCTTCAAAATCCGGATGATTGTTCAGAAGCTGTCTGTAGGCTGATTGAACTTTAGTCTTCTTTTCTTTTGCAGTTAATCTACCTATTTCAGCTTGAAGATCCTCTACTTGTTGAGTAGCCATCTTGTGAGAGATAGTTTCTACAACTTGGTATACATCTGGATATTGATCTTTAAATCTATCAAGTTCTTCAGGTGTCTTTGGTGGAGCATATTTAGGTCGAGGCTCCTCTATAGCTTTCTTCTGTGCTTCTAGAGTTTCCTTTTCCTGCTTCCATTCGGACAACTTCTGATCGTAATATTTTTTAAGGTCATCGTATCTTTTCTTATACCTAACTTCAGTTTCGGGGTCTCCTTGAACTCCTTCCGGCTCTTTTGGAGCTGGCTTGGAAGAATCCATAAAACCTTCTACTTCAGGAGTGGCTTCCATCACGGCCTCGATGTTAGTGTCCTCAGTTTCTTCAATTTCGTCATCTTCAGTTTTTAGTACTCTATCTTTCCCCTCGTACATATTTACACGAGGATCGCTTTCAAGTACCGATGCTTTATTGCGTGTATTGGTCTTTCCTTTTTTTGCCATTTTATTTTCCTTTCTCAGTGCCTCATAATTGAGGGTGGCTGGTTATGGTTGTAGAAACCCAGTGCCGAGGCAATTCGGGTGGCTGGGTGTTTTTTTAGTCATAATTGACCAAAACTCTTTAAGTCATCCTACCTTTAGGTGACTGAACTTGTTCAGGGGTTGGATTACTCTGAGCCAATTGCTCCTGCTCTTGTAATTCCTCTTCTGTTTTTTCTAAACCCCTATTATTCATTTTTTCTAATTTATCCATTCCTATTATGTCAGCTAATTGTTTTGAAATTCTTACTTCACCATTTGATATTTTAATAGGTACTTTTTCTACAGGCTGACCTTGTACAGGTTTAATTACTCCTCTTGCTACTAATTCTTTATATTCTGCTTTTGCATTTTCTATCATTTTATACACGTCTGTAATTCCTGCGTGTGTTACAGCAGCTGCATTTAATATAAAATCTCCTTCTTGCACATCCATTGGAATATCATCTGCTACTCCAGTATCACTTTTTCCGGGTTCTTGAATCATTCCGGATTCTCCTGCTTCTTCTAAAGTAGGTGTTGCGTTTCCTGAAAGTACTGATTCTGATTGTCCTATATCTTCTCTGCTTGGTAGTCCACCCGTTGCTACAGGAATACGAGGTTCTGATGCAGATTCTGCAACAGGAGCAGCAGGTTGTGGTGTAGGTGTTGGTGCTTCTCTCTTTACTTGTCTTGGCGGTATATCTGCTCTTTCTGGCTGCATAGGCTGTTGATTTCCAAATAATTCAGACATTACTTCTTCTTTATTGTCTACACTATACATATCACCGTATTCATCTACTGTAATTTCTTCTTCTGGAGGTATAGAACCTTCAGGCATTTCTCTTTGACCTTTTGGAAATTCTCCTGTTTTTCCTTTATAATCTAATAAAAAAAATTCTTCTACCGCTGGTACTAATTCTTCTATACGAGCTAACTCTTCAGGAGTTAAATTTTTTTCATATTCTTCTCTTAAACGGAGAGCATCTACTTCTATATTTCCTTTTCCTACAAATTCATGATCCAACTGATCCATAGATAAACCTGCTGGCTGTTCCACAGGCTGTTCTACGGGTATCTCACCGTTTGCTATCATATTTTCATTTCCTACGACCATTCGCCACTTTCCATCATATTTGCTAATATGTTTGCTCTTGTCTTTACTTGACCTGCCCACTTGCTATCTAGCATTTCCATCTTGGCTCGTTTGAAATCTCCATCTACTACAGCACCAAAGAAGTTAGGCCATTCTCTCTGATTAAATCTAGATACACCCATGTTGAATACCATGTCTATAAGCACTGTTTTTCTAACTTCATTTAGGTCTTTCATAAAAACCCAATGATCTACTTCGTTTAATACTCTGTCTACATCATTAGACAGCAACATTTTTGCTTCTTCTTCTGTAATGCCAAGACCGTCTCCTGCGATGTTTCTACCTACACCAATGGTAGGATGTCCTACAAGTGTATCTCCAGCTCTTACTTCGTTGCCATTTGCATCATCGTACACTTTCAATCGCATACCTTCGTGCAATATTAACTTTTCTATTAATTTTTCTCTTGTATCTTCATTTATCATTTTTTAAATTGTCCTATTGATTTTAAACCAAAACTAGCACCAATACTTGCAAGGATACCCCAGCTCAACCAATCAGGGCAGTCTTCTCTTAAAAACCTAAACCCATCAGATAAATATGGCTGTGCAGCAGGAACAAAGCACGCTACTATGATGGAAATAAAGCAAATTGTCCAGAGCTCGTCTTTCCAGCTATCTGCAGAAGCATCCATTGCTTTTTCTTCCCAATTCGCATCACTCTGCACTCTTTTTACTTGTGCTTCTATCTTTGCTACTGCTAACTTTTGTTTAATTTCTGCTTTCTTTTGTTTACCCTTTAGCCATGTGCCGGCTATGTTTGCTATCGGGCCTAAAAATTGTAACATTCTTTCTCCTTACGAAAATTGTTTATTTGAAAATCTTTTAACTGCTGCTTCGTATTCTTCTTGTGAAGTAAAATATTTTCTTTCCCCTGATTCAGGATCGTAGTAAGATGGATTTCCCACAAAAGCTCCAGAAGAAAGCCATCTTTCTATCATTTCTGTTCCACTTTGTGACCCATTTCTGTAAGGGCTTACATCTATCCTAGACAAATATTGCCAGTTATTTTGTCCGCTTGGAAACTTTTTAGGATCTAATTTAACGCCAAATTCTTTTGAATAATCATTTACATATTTAACTGCAACATCTGTTTGTTGTTTAGCTTGCGAAGGATTAAATCCATTGTAACTCCAAGTCGTACCGTGTTCTAGTTGACCAGTGTCTTTATTATATCTAATTTCAGAACCACCCATACCCGGTTTTGGTTTACCTTTGCTAAAACCGTGAATAAAACTTGCGGCAGTCATAGCTAAAGCTAGAGGAGCATTTCCTGTAGCTGCCGCATAAGCCGCAGCAGTATTTATTGCAGCTCCGGTGTTGTCTCCTGCTTTAAATGATTCATACGCATTATAAGCCGCCACAGCGGTTCCGGCAACTTTCATTGCTGTCCCTGCATAATTAGTCGTAGGCGTTTGAGCCGGAGCACCTTGAGCCATTGGGGTACCGGCTGTTTGATAAGATGATGTGTATGGATTGGCAACATTTGCAGTTTGATACGATTGTGAAAATTGTGCGTAATCTGTAGGTTGTGTAAAAAAAGATTCAAGAACTGTGTTATCTGTTGCTTTATCTAATTTACTACTAATATTTTTTTTATGATCAGACAACCATTTTGTTTGTGTAGAAAATTCTTTTTTTATTTCTTCTTTAAAACCTTCTGCTATAGGATCTACAATTCCCTCTCCTATATCTTTTTTTACTTTTCCTAAAGCCTGTGCTTGTAATTCTGATTTTGCAAAATCTCTTGCATAACCGTAGGTATCAAAATCAAAAATATTAGGATTAGAAAGATTATTATACCTATCAATTAAACTTTGTATGGTAAAGTCTTTTCTTCTTGATATGTCTGTTGAAGGACTAGAAGAATAAGCACTTAAATCCATATTTAATGGTTCTAATTCAAATTCAGGAACAATACTTTCTAATCCCTTTTCTGTAATATCTACAGTAGGCCGATAATCAAAAAGAGGCTCTGCCCCACCGCCTTCAGCAATTGTGGCTCGTATCTTTTCTTCTTCCTCTCTTCTTTTTTTAATTTTATCTGGATCAGTAGTCAGGCCTATAATAGAACTTAAACTTTCGTCTCCCCCATATGGGTCAGAACCTCCACCTACAGAAATTGTAGGAGATGAAGGCTCTTTTACACGAGCTACAGTATACTTAGGTTCTAATGCTTCCGGGCCTAAAAAGGCAGTAGGAACAGCCTCAGAACCAATGTCTGCAACATTTATTTCTGTGTCTAAAAAACCTGTATTTTCCGTTGCCATTATTTTTTATTATCTTCCTTTTTCATCTGATCAAAATTATTCTTCAAATTGAGGAGCATTGCCAGCAAACTGGCCCTCCCCTGCAGTCGGTACAGCTCCAGTTCCGATTGTGCCGTTACCAGTCCCTGTAAGGTCTGAAGGTTGAGCCCCTGCAGGAGTTTGTTGAGGGGTTCCCATACCTGTGGGTTGTTGACCACTGGGGCTAGTTGTTTGAGGATTTCCTGATTCTGGTTGTTGTTGTTCTGGTTGGACATTCTGCATTATTCCTTTCAGCATTTCTGCGTATATTTGAGCTTGGTTAATATCATTGACTAAACTGTCTGGATCAATATCTTGTGAGATAGCTAGTTCTTTTATAAGATTAGGAATCTTAATAAACGGAGCTAACATTGGGTTTACCACTGTCTGTAGTAACATTGTCAGTCTTTGTGAACGTACTTCTTTCTGCATTACAGAAGATACCCCTTTAGGTTTAATTTCTAAATCTCCTACAATGTCAGGCTGTTCATCGTTAAACTGCATGTTCCATTGAAATAGTGCTTCACCCAAAGGTTTCAAAAGATAATCATCTAAGTTTTTAATAACAGTTTTTATCGATAGGCCAGCTGATCCTAACAACATTGATAGGCCAGCTGCTGTTCTGCCCGTGCCAGTAACGCCTGTCTGTCCGTGCATAATACTGGGTATACCAGTTTCTTCATCAGCTAACTGTCTAGCTTTATCATACATCTGTATGTTTTCCCCTGCAGTGTTAGGAAATTTAATTCCATTCACTGCAGTTCCTGTAACGCCAGACTGTCTTCTGAATATCTTACCCGGAAATATATCATAATTCTGTCCGGGAACTAATGATGTTTCATCAACATCAAAAACCATATTACCTGCCAGAGATAAATTATCAATTGCCATACGCACATGTCCATTCATTAACATCTGTGCATCTTCCATATTCTCTGGTATTCCAATGCCCCATATTTGATAAGGGCTTATTTCATAAGGAAATATCTGATAAGGCATACGCATAGGTATAAAAGGATTTATTACTGCTCGTAAAACCTGTCCTCCAGATATCCAAATATTTGCTTGTACTTGTCCTAAATCATCTACTATAGAAGTATCCACACCAACTTGCTCTAAAAAACTAGAGTCTACACAACCCCAGTATTCTAAAACTTCATACCTATCAGCAGATCCTGTTTGTATTTGTTCTTCATCTCGTATTACACTCTCATAATACTTATCTTGATAATTGCCACCGCCTGCTAAAACTTCTCGAATAGCATCAGGATTGAACATTGGCATGTCCATTAAATTTCTAAGCTGTGATCTATTCATTTTATGTCTTTGAATTATATAATCACAGTCGTTTACGTTTGTTGCTAAAGGATCAGGATAGAGATCCCAACAAGATACAGACTCTATTTTAGGTACGTCTTTATGGTACGGAGTATATTCTTTCTCTCCCATTTCATTAGTACCCCATTTATGCACAGTTTTTGTATGTGTAAACGGGCCTTTTATAATTCCTGTACCTAATAGAGCAGATTCAAATATAGCATTTCTAAGTGTAGAAATAGCATTTGAACCCATCAATTGATCATGAATTACCTTTTCCATTCTTAAAGCCGCTTCTTGTGCAGGAGATATTTGTGGTTCTCCCACTAGAGCAGGGCCTTTAGCTATAGGAGCACCCTCATACTTATCTTTTAAACCGCCTAGATAATCTAATTCACCCCCTGTCGCTTCTACAGCACCGGGAGCTAATTTTCGTCCATCTCCTTCAAAACCATAAGGACTTGTTGGTTTATTTTGATCGAGAGGTGTCTGTAGATGAGCAAATTCTGCTATTCCTTCAGGAACAGGTGTAGATTCTACAGTGATTGGAAATTTTTTATTGGCAAATAAAATATCTACAATCTGTCCGTAGGCAGCAAGTACTTTTGTTTTGGTTATTTTTATAAATACTTTTGATTTTTCTTTTGATGTATACTGTGTAGTACTATCGTAAACACCTCTAAAATTTTTATAAGCCTTTAACCATCGTTCTTCATGTACTTGCCTACCGTCTTCAGCTTCTCGTTGTTTCTCTTTAATGTACCCTATTAATCCGGGTGCATCTTCAAGAGACATGTCTTCTGATACGTCTTGAGGATCACTCATTTTTTATCCTAACTTATTTTACTCTTTTTGATTGACCCATGATGTAACCGGCTTGTTGCGTATGAGCACTACCAGAAGCAGATTTAGAATCTTCAGTCTGCTTAAATGCTCCGCTGTTTTCGCCCATTACTTTCGGATCCAGTTTTTCTCTGTATAGTTTTTCACCAACTTCACTCATTTCGCCTTGTTTCTTCATCTGGCTCATGATGTAGTTTGATTTATATGCTTTTGGATTACCGTATGGCATGTTTACCTCCTTTTTTGGTTGTTAAAAATTAAAATAATATTTCACTCATTTCATCTTGTATTTTTTTATCCTGAATTTGTTTTTGTTTATCCTGCCAAGAATCAGGATCATAATCTCCCAAAGTACTAACATCTTCTAACTTATCTTTATCAAGAGCATGTTCAAAATCTAATAGATCCATAGATGCTGCAGCTCTTTTTTCTGCTTCTTTATTTTTCATATGTTCTTTATATTCAGGAGTTTTTTTATACATTTCCCACGCTCTTTCTTGATTTGCTGCAGTTAATTCCCATTTTCCTTCAGCCACTGAACCCGGTTTTATAACATTTTTCCATAAAAATTTAGCCGTTTTTACATATGGGTTTTTTGTAGCAAGGTTTTTTGGAGTAAAATTTCTTGGATCAATCAGACTTATAGCAACTCCTGCTGCTGCTGACGCAAGTTTCCTTAAATTTTCAGGGTCTGTAGCACGAGCTCCTAGCTCTGTTAATAATTCTTTGTTGTACCATTCCTTTTCTTGAGTAAGTAATTCCCAAGTTGTTTTATCTTTAAGATCATCAGCTCTAAACTCCTGACTTTCAGGTTTTACGTTTGTTCCACCAACTTCCTGAAGCATTTCTTTTTCTTTTGCCATTTTATGTATTTCTCTATAGGTTTTACCTTCTATTTCATCTTCTGTTAAAGTAACTCCGTACTGCTCTGCAATGTCTTCTAATATTAATTTAGCATTTCTGTTTGCATTACGGTTACCATCTATTTTAGGTTTTTTTTGTTTTCCTTTTCTTTCTTTTTTAAGTCCTAAATATTCCCTAGCATCAGCCTCTGTTTTACCGGGGTTTTCTTCTAAATATTTATTAATCCTATCTCTAATATAATCGGTATCTTCAATTGTTTTTTTTTGTAGTCTTGCTGCCTCACTTTGATCGTATGTCTTGGAATCAACATCAGAAACATCTACATCGCTAGGCACTTCGCTTCTCATAATAGTCTGAGTTGGTTCTACTGTAATTGTTTTACCTGATTTAAAATTTTTTACTTTTTTAATTTCAGTATCATACGATTGCAAATTTATCTTTTTTTTAAATTCTGCGTAGTTTTTAGTTTTAAGAATTTTTGCTATGTTTTGTTCCATAGCCGTTGTAAATTCTCTCATTTTCGGTATGTCTGTTTTATTTTCTGCAGGTATGTAATACTTGTCAGTAACAGACTGAGTTATTTGAGCATCTGTAGTATGTGTCAATAATTCAGCAGCTAATTTTCTATCTCCTATACTTGCAGCAGCCCAAGACAACATCATTCTTCTTAAATCAACAAAACCACCTACTCCATCTTTTGATCTGCCCAAAAACCTTAATTCTTCTTTATTCAGAACACTTTTACCTTCTCTATTAAACAAATATTTGTTTATAACTTCAGATAAGTCTATTTTTTCTGCATTTTGAAATACAGACCTTTCATCAATTTTACCGTTATCTGTTGCTAAATCCCACTGTAAATCCATCATATCTTTTAACAAAGGGCCAAAAGGAACTGCATCAGCTAATTTTTTTCTTCCTGTCTCTACATCAACACCATACATAACGCCCTGTTTTCTATCGTAGTAAGGTCTTCCTAAGTCCTCGCCCATATCTTGATCACTTGCTAATTGTTTTATTTGCTCACCCCTAGTGCCAAAAAGACCTAGCATAACTAATCTTTGTGTTTCTGGATCTTTTATATATTTAAGCCCTTCTAATATTTTACTCATCATCTCATTAGTAGGTATGTTTTTCATTATTTTTGATTTTGCTTGTTTTTTTAACTTTAAACCTTGTGATACTGTTTCAGTTGCCTTTTTAAGAGGGCTTACAAAATTTCTAGTAAAAGTGTCATCAAACATATTTGGATCATACTTTTGTCCTAAAGGATTATTTACACCTTTTTGTCTAAATTTGTTGTTTACACTAGTTATTTGATTAAGAAGACCTTCATTAGCTCTATCTGCTACAATTCTAGCTTTTGTATCTTTTTGACTAGGAAATTTTTTTGCTATTGTTTCAGCTATTTTTTTTATATTTGGGTCTTCTGTGTAATTTATAATACCTTTTGGTATTTTTACACCATTAGTATACATCTTTGCAAACCAAGCGTCTCTTAAAGTACCTTCTCCATTTCGAAATTTTGTTGTAAGGTCTTTAAGGTCAGGGATATCCTCTGGAGAGTTTATTTCCAATTCTTTTACAAAAAGTTTAAAATTATTAACTAAATTTATATACTGTCTATCTATTTCTACCATTTATTAATACCCAAATACCTGATCTTGTGGTTCATATTGCTGTGTCTGCTTCATCATCCTATGTGGAGAATGCACATTCATCAGAGTCCTACTCATTACCATATACCTCAACGCATCGTAAGCATGATCCTCAGCTTTCGTATCCACATCTTCAGGGTTAGTTTTAGATATAGGTAGTGTAGGTAGAGTCCTGATTGTATTGTTACACGTAGAAAAAAAGCGAACCCTAGGATTACCAAGGTCATCACAGGCTAATCTCCTGTGTACTTCTATTTTCCCTGCAATTCTGTTCCTGTCTGCAGGTATCCACCTGACTCCTCTCCTTATCATTGTTTCTGCTATGGAAGGCCCTAATCCAGTTTTGTTCCAGCAGGACGAGTCTAAAGTAGTCAACTGCATCTGAGGGTCTTCTTTTTCTAATTGTAGTATCATATCTGCTAATCTTTCACCTGTGAACCCTTTTACATAGAGTTCTCTATAAATCCATATGTTATTATCCCAGTCTATAGCTCCCCAGAGAATACAAGAAGGTGAAGAATACCCATAATCGCCTGATCGTATCCTTGTCCAGCCTAATGGCACTTCAAAAGGCTCTACAACATGGGTTTCACGGCTAAATTCAGTAAAAGCAGAGCCATCTGCCACGTCCCAATCCCCTTCTAACAGCCTTTTTCTCTCTATTTCAGGCAGAGACATCAACATCGCCTCATATTGACCATCTTCAAACAGATATGGGTTGTCTGTCAACCTCGCAGGCACGAATTTGCGTAAAAATAACGGCTGATCGGCCCTTGGATGGTTAATTGGGTACTTTAAAACCTTACCCGTGTCAAAATCCTTCGCCCAAAATGGGTCATCTGGTGGATTTGGGTCGATGTACATCTTTTTTACCCACCAACCACCTACTCCTCCCGGGTTTGCTGTACATCTCATGTACATTCCTAAATCTTTATCAGTAGTTCTCAGTCGAGAACGTAAGTAATTCCACACGTAAGGCGTGGGATACTGTGTAATTTCATCTATTCCTATCCAATTGAACGCTTGTCCTTGATATCTGGTAACGTCTCGGTCATCATCTACGTATGAAAACCATACTCTAGCCCCTGATGGGAAGTGCCAAGTAGCTTTTGCTTCTTTAAACACAGCTCCGGGAAAGGCTTTTGGATAGAGTTGCTTACTTTTGTCTATCAATTCGGTCAATTCAGCTAGTGTTCTTCTTAACAGCAAGCCTCTATGGTTGGGATTTGATGCATCTCTCAGAACATCTGCTAATAATGCATAGGATTTCCCGCCCCCTGCTGCTCCTCCGTACAAAACATCTCTTTCGGGTGACTCTAAGAATGTAGTTTGAGGGCCTTCATTGGGCCTGAACACTACATCATGATGCTGTAAATGCTCTCGTACAGCTAGAGGCACCTTCTTCAAGTCCTCGTTGGTAATTACACTAACGGACTTCTGTTTTCCCTTTAGAGCATTGTCTATTTTCTGGGCAGATTCTTGAGCTTCTTTTACTTTTCTTCTGGCATTCTTAGCCTGTTTAGTCAATTTCTCCGCTTTTCTACGTTTTTCTGAAAGCTGTCTTTGAGTTGCAAGTCTAGCTTTCATCTTCATAGACCAGTTATAGCTCGTTTTAGGCTCTCCTTCTTTCTTTGGAGGCCTTCCTCTTCTAGGTTTTTCTACTTCTTCAGTCATCTATCTAAATGTACACCTATTTTCATTCGTTTTGTCAAACCGGGGTTGGATATTCTTCTACCCGATGCTGTGGACAGCCATCGTGCTGCTTTTGCAGGCCCACAGTTAGTTGCGAAAGTAAACGCCTTTTCTAACAATTCTAATTCCTTCTCTACAGGAATATATTCTTTTTTATCCTCTGATAGTTCGTATCCAAATGGGATAGTGGATGTTGTTCTTTTCATTAATTTATCTAGCTGTTATTTTTCCACGACTATTAGGATCATTACTTACTGTATAAAGCCTCTTAGGTTTAGTTTTTTTATAAGGATTTTTACTCTGTACGACTCCTTTTGGTATTTTAATACTCTGTCCAATTCTAATCATATTTACATTGGCAATATTATTTGCGTTCTTTAACGCTTGAACAGTAGTATTGTTTGCTTTTGCTATTTGAGATAGAGTCATATTTTTTGTTACTTTTACTTTATTGTTTACAGCTTTCATATTAGGTGCAGCTTTTTTTTCAGTAGACTTACTAGAAACATTATTAGATTTCTTTTTAGGCCTTAGAATTGTTTCTTTTTGTAAGTTTCCTCTAATTCTATCTAAATAATTAAAGTTTTTCTTTTTACTATCTTTATTTTTTTTGTTAACTACTTTCTTTTTCTTTGTTTTATCTGCATATTGTTTATCGAGTCTGGTATCTCTCTTTTTATTTTTTTGTGCGTATGACATATACTTTCCTTTATTAATTAGTTATCGTACAAGTTAAATTCATAGGACATTGGTATCTAGGGCCGGGTGTTACAAACATAAAGCTGTCCTCGTTTGGATATTTATATTTACACGTCATGCCTACTACCTTATCTTCTCTATCTAAAATAGGTTTATGTCCTACAAACCTACAATTAATAAATCTCTCCTTCCTAGGAAGATTTCCTTTGAATGTCTGTGCACGAGCCATGTCGTACCCTTCGTTCACACAGATCATATATCCTCTCTTGAAGTTGTCACAGAGTTCGTCTGCTTTTACCTTACTTGCTACTGCAGAAGCAATCCAGATCATCAGGGCTGCTGCTACTAATGCTACTACTGCTAGTGAAGATATTTCTATTATCTTTCTCTGCCTTTCCTGCTGTGCATAAATTAACTCCTGTCTTTGCTTTCGGATTTTTCCTTGCATTTGCAAAAGTTCATTCCATGCATTCGGGCCATGTGCGAGGTTAATGAAATTCCTAAGTTCATTCTCCATCGCCTGAGCTTTTTTCTTAGCTGCGAAAGCATTTAACGCTTCCTCCTCAACAGATGAACCTGCAAATACCTTTTTAAATAGCGGAGGTTTTTGCGACATCTTTTGAGCTTGGCTGATATCGGAGCAAGCACCCATCCATCGACCCACATCTCCATACATGCTTTCGATATCCTTACCCACTGAAAAGCCTTTCTTAATGACGTTAAAGGCTGCCGTTGCCGTAGCCAGTGCCGTAACTGGATCAACCATTTATTCATATCCTTCCTCTGTTTCTTAAATACTGTTCTAATAGTTATACGTCACCTTCGAATTTCGTTTCTTTTTAAAATATTCTTCTTCAGGTTTTTTATTAATAGGCTCTTCTTGTAGTTGCCTATTTTTTCTATATTGATAACCCTCATTTGCTGCTTGAGAAGTTGTTCTACGCATCCCTCTTTTTGTTAATGCCATTAATATAACCTTTTTTTTATTTTCCTTTATTTGTTTTAAACAACAGTACAATGTTTGACTGTCCATAACACACCTCCTAATTAAAGTTAGTGCGTTTCTTCGGTCTTCCCTACTTCCGACTCTTTCGAGTTAAACGGTTGCTGTTCTTTTTTTCTTCTTCTCTCTTCTTCTATCTTTCTCAATTCATCAATTGTGTAATACTTCCTAGTTACGAAATCTAATACCAAACAGGCAGAGTCAAGACTGGGAAAGCTCATTATGGTTGTGGCGGATAATAATGTTTATATTTTTTTCTTTTTTCGCCTTCGTGTTCTATATCAGCCATTCTTACTTGTTGTGTGTAGGCTTTATCCTTTGCTACATATCTTTTAACTTTATCTATACCTTGCTTTACTTTACTTTTTACTTTTTTTACTACTTTTTTACCTTGTTGTTTCATCCATATCTTACGAGCCCTATCCATCTGTACGCCATTAGGAGCATGATAATATTTTAATTCCTCAGCTGTTAAATCTTCAGGATTTTTGCCACCGTAAGTAGTTTCTTCTCTAGCTATTTCATTAGCTATTTCTTGTACTGATTTACCCATTATTAATCCTCTCTCTCTGTTCTATAATTTCCTGCTGCTGTTTAAAAATCTGTTCACGTTGCTCCAAGATTTCTTCCCTGCTTACAGCGTCCTCTTCTTTTGTTATTTTATCTTTGGGGAATGTAATTATGTTATTAATCATTTTAAACTTTTACATTTCTTGGCAAGTTGGTGTATGCCTTACCGCCTCTTGCATATTTACTTACTGTTTTCTTTTTTATTCTTCCACCAAATGCATTCTTCTCCGAAGAACTACGTATAGCTTTTTTTACTAGCTCACTTATACTTTGATTAAAAGGAATATCAGCATCTTCATTCATTATAATTGCTTTTTTTAACTGGATCATTACTTTTTCACCGTCAACTGTGCCAGTGTCTAGTGTCTTCATGTAGTTTGTTATTTGTTCTTTAGTGATGTCAGCCATTTTAAGTTCTTACTTTCCTTGGCCCTTGGTTACTGTACACTTTTCCACCAGTTGCATATTTATTTACTACTTTCTTCTTCTTCTTCTTTTTTACTCTACCGCCTACGTTCATTCCTGATTCTAATTCTTTATAAGCATCTTCTGCTGATTGATCCATATTCATTTCTTCTCTCATTGCCTCTACTTCTTTATCATGATCTCTTCTCATTGCATCTACTTCTTTATCATGAAGAGCTTTATTATCTCGAATGACTTTTTGTGTTTTTTTATCTTTTATATTACCTTTACTATCTAATTCTTTTTTGAATATAACTCTAATTGGATTTTCTTTATCGCTAGTATTCCAAATAATAAAACCTATTTGATCTCTTGGTATTTTATTTTTTTTAACATAGTTTAATACAGCTTTATTTCGTTGTTCTTTTTCAAAACGTGCAGGACTGTTAGGGTCTACAGGTTTTTCATATATTGCTAATGCATCTGTCATCTAATCCTCCATGTTTACAACTGGCATCTCCTTCTTGGCAGGCATCAATACCACACCGTGAAGTAACTTACCTTCAACTTCCATTTTTTCTTGCTTGCCCAGACCGACCCTGTCGAGGAGTGTCTGTGCAGCCTTCAATCGCAACTCTGCTCTAGGGTGTTCACCTACATCATTCATACCCTCGACTACACGATTGATTGCTGTAACCGAGTGTGCTGCAAGTTCTACCTTTGCCTGTTCAATTATTTCATCCTTGAGAGACTGTAATACGTGCTGTCTAGAAGATGGCTTATAGCCAGCCTTCTCTAATGCTACGTTGATGTTTCCGCCACACTTGAACAGTTCGCTTAAGAACGATTGCTGTTTCTTGGTGAGCTCTCTGGATCTTTCTTTCAGTAATCCCTGATTCATACCTGTTGCTGTGCTAGTTGGAAAGAGAAGCATAAACGGTTGCTGTCCCCTGATTCATCCCTGTGTATAATTGGCGAGACCTGAACGAAGTTTATGCCTTATTATATTATTATACAGCTGTATAGCATAGTTGTCAAGTGTTTTATATATTTTTATTTTTTACTTGACAGATGTTCATATGGGGTGTATAATAAAAGGTAAGCCTTTGGGGGTGCATATATATAGGTACTACTTATAGACAGCCACGGGTCTACTTAAGTACAGCCACGGATCGCACCTAGGTACAGCAACTGGTTTAATCCTCCATTTTTCCAAATTTATTATCGTCATTGCATATACAAGTACTAGTACCCCCCATGTCCCACGCATAGGGAAACCCAGAAAATTTATATTTTTTCTTATTAAAAACTTCTATATACTATAATAGCAATTCAACCAGATTATAACCTAGTAATTACTGTAAAAAGGTTCTTTATACACACACACGCACACGCAAAGTATAGACTGACAAAATTTCTGGTTTAAATCTTTTATAATTACTTATATACAAGCATTGGGGCGTAACATTCAACCCAGATGTAATCTAATAATATCAATTAGTTAGGAATTAAGTGCGTATTTAAGGAAGGCATAAAAAAACCCGTTGGTATAACCTACATACAGCAACGGGTTTTTCTAGTTTAGTTTAAAGAATATCAGCAAGAAAAAGAATAATAACTCCAGATAATGATGCAATAATGAACCATAAAACAGCAACCGTTTTATAATATTCAGCGTATCCCTTATAAGTCTTACCTTTATCCAATACCAACTTTTTAAAGTCTTGATTGAATTTATTAAGCATTTTCTTTTGTTTTAGTTCCTTGTCTATCTGCATTTGTAAATCTTTTAATTGTGTGTTCAATTTATCTCTCCTATATAATCATTAATATTATTAAAATAACAGCACAAGCAATTAAAAACAAGAAAGTTTTATAAATTATACTTACAATAAACTCAAGCATCTATACAATCTCCATAAATTTATGTTCTTTAGTCTTTTTGTTAAACTGTGATCTCTTAATTAATTTACCATCCACATAGAACCTAAACTCTGATATATCGTTGTTTAGTTCCCTTCTGGTAGTCTTATGCTGTACAAAGTCAAATGAATTGGTTGCACTCGTCCCAACCTTTACATTAACAACACCATCCTTCTTAACTCCATAAGATTTGTTATCATTCTTATAGATACACGCTTGGATCTGATTCCAAATTGGGTACGATCTACTCATTTTTCACCTTCCTTTTCTGTTATAACTTGATAACAATATTCACATAAAGAATAATATTTTTTAGGTATTTTTATATCTAATTCCGTCCAGATTGCAACTTCATCTGAATAGTTTTTCTCATTGGGTAGTTCATTTTGTATAGTACATTTTTGGCAATTACTCATTTTCTTCTATCTCCTCTATTCTATAACCCAGATTAATTAATAATTGTAAAATGTTAAATAATCCACCTTTTGCAACTAGCTCATCATCCTCATTGTATATTTTATATTTTAAATAAGGCATTAGTTCAATCTCCTTTTTACTTCTTTACTCATTCTATTAAATGATTCATTTATTTTTTGTAAAACGTCAGTTTCTGGTAAATCCTCAAAGTCTTCCCAAGTAAAATCCATATTCAACTCAAAATGTGTTTTTTTATATTTAGGGAATTTCTTCCTCAATTCCTTACTAATTGGAAATTCTATTCTAGTTCTAATATAATCATCGTGTGGCATTGAAAACACAATAGGAAAATATGTATTTGGTAAATACTTAAATAATGCTGGATTTAATGATTGATTAAATTTCAAATCCCAAGCAAGATTATTGCAAATCTCTAATTGTTTTTTACTTATAAATTTAGGCATTTTTTTTTCTCCTTCCTTGTGTGTCAACTGTCATTAATTTATTATTATGTTTTAAAGCATCGGCAATATAACAATTAACTTGCCATAGATTAGATTGCATTAGGGATTGCTCTTTTAATAGATTATCTCTTAATGCTTTCAAGTCGTCTATTAATAACAGCAACTGCTCATCCAGATTATCTTGCCCTGTCATTCCTGCCGTTGTGTGTATTGGATTGCTCTTGTTATCTCCTTTTATTTTTTGAGCGTTTAATATCAGTTGAGATAGTTCTCTTATTTGATTTCTTAAATACATAGTCATTTTTTTTTATCCTTCCGTTATTATTAAAATTACTATTGTTTAAAATATTAATATAAATGTGGTAAGAAATCAAACTTAAAATTAAAAAAGATATTAAGAGCATCCCAAGTACAGCAACGGTAGTACTAGCATCTGCACTAACTATAAGTACGGTTGCTAGTACCATCCAAAAGTGAAAGAATAATGCAATTAGCATAGTTTATTGCTGACAATTTTACCGACAAATTTTGAACCTCTATAAGTCATAATTTGTACAGTGCCATTTTTATATTCTTTTATAACATGTCCCATAAGTTTTTCACCTACATTAAAATATTTAGTTTTTTTAGTTAAACTTATGGTTGTGTAATTGACAAATTTCATTTACTTAATTCCTTCCTCTTATTTTTCAAAATGGTTTCTTGTCTCTCAAAATTGTCTAATTTATTGATATGCTCAACGACTAATTCTTTAAAAAACTCCTCAAGTCTTTCCATGCATAGATCCTCAAATGGCATGATCTTTTTCCACTTTCCCTTCCACTCAAACATATTGTGAAATTCTCTTTTGCTGATCGTATCTGGATCGACAACATAGTCATAATCAAATGCATAGACAAAAGGTCGTTCTGTCTTTTTACCATAGTAATAGTACAGATCGTGAATCCTTCTATTCTGTGTACTTTCTAATTTATGTTTTTTACCCATTTAAGCCACCATCTGCAATTCATTCCAATGGTCAGAGTCCAAGCAAGAACGAACCTTGTTCTCTCTCTCAATTTGTACAGATCCTACATTAGAACCATTTCTGGAAGTAAATGCCGTAACAGTTTCGCCTTTGGAATTGGTTCTTTCCCATTGACTATCTGTGTGTGTACTCCAATGTGTTAAAGCATTGTATACAGCGTACAGCGTCCCACCAAGTGACTCTTTTTCTTTACCATATTGATGCATTAGAAAGTCATTCAGTTTAACATTGATTAACTGTTTTAGTTCTACGCCCTCTTCCTTCAGTGCCTCTTTAATAACTGTAGTAGACTCTGACTTTCTTTTTGCAATGGTATTTGCAAACAGCATTGCCACTTGCTCGTCAGTTACTTTGGTATCCCTCCAATTGCATAACTTGTCATAGTCCCTATTGTACAAGTCTACTGAATTAGCAATTTTAGAAACAGCACTAGCATAGTTAATATTTGAAGTATGCTTTTGTTTACTGTGATAAAACTTCTCTCCTCCAAATACCAAAGTGTTTAAACATAAAGCTCTATACATTCCAGAAAATACCTGAAATGCAAATGAACCATCTAGGCTGTTAAAAGTATCAGAACGCATAGTTACAACATCTTTTTCTGATACTCTTTTGGTATGATTTAAAAAATGAATAGTACGCCTTGCCTTTGCACCTTTATCCCAAAGCTGATCTATAATCTCAATCTGCTCTGGATCATAAGCACTGCTGTTCTTTATGGATTCAGCGTGTCTTTTATAGACATCAATATGTGGTACAATCTTATAAGTTCTGCCGTGTACTCCCAAGCACTCATTAGTGTCTGATCTGACAACAGCGTGTTTACCATCTATTTGAGTCATAATGTTAGCGTGAAATTCATCTGGATAGATATGCACAGAAGTATCTTTTTCTGTACTCTCAAAAAACAATGGTCTCTTTTCAACTTTGAAATCAAAAAAAGATAGATCGTCTATATTGTTATGAGTATTAGTAATAGGATTGATAACACCCATTACATCATTAGTAGTAGTTGTAGTTGTCATAATTATTTCCTTCCTAAAATAATTTGGTTAATAACAACTAATGTTATACAGCATGAATATAGATGCTGTCAAGATAATTTATTACTGTACAGCCAACTTTTCTTTTTCTTCTTCTTTATCTCTCTCAATTTTCCAATGCTTAAAACACAACCATTTATCCCATTGATAGATCACAGCGTTAGCTGTACAGTAATGACAAATTTTAGCTGACAATTTAGCTGACAATTTCGTCTGACAAATTGCTGACAAATCTGTGCCGATTCTTACGAAAATATGACATTTCGTTGACAATTTGTACTATTTCCCTGACTGACAAATTATATTTTTTTGCTATACAGTCTGTTGACAATTTATTCTCTTCAAAATCATCCATGACAGCTGACAATTGTTTAATGTTGATATCAGCCAATGAACACATCTTTACACCTCAATCTGTAAATAGTTTCCAAAGCGACATTTCTATACGCATTCTTCTGCATATCAAATACAGTCAGATACTTGCTAGGATCGTTGACACTTTTTCCACCTGACAAATATTTCTGTACACCCAAACGACAAATCATAGTTCTTTCAGTGCCGTCCTTCTTTATAAAAGATACAGAGAATATCTTCCCTTGTACCTTCTCTTGTATATACTGACTCTTCTCCTCATTGGTAAGAGAAGCGACATTCACATCATTGCCCTTCATTCTTCCTCACTCTCTGTAAATAAGTTTCTATATCTTGCTGTCCAGAATCATTTTCTGTATATTCTGTGGCAGTCACCCTATTCTCTGGTAACAGCAACCGTAGTGCTATCATCTCCTTCTTAATCTTATCAAGTTGCTCTGTAAGTTCCTTGATTCTATTATATGCTGTATATAAAGTTTCTTGTAAGTCTTGTACAGCCTTTTTATACATCTCTTCCGTCATCCCACTAAACCTCCTTGTGAATAAAATCTAATTATCCCATACAGCAATATCGTAGAACATACTGTATTGAGTACTATTAATGAACGGTCATGCCATAGGTAGCCAACATAACCCCATAAGATCGTCCCTACTAAAGACAGCATCAGATCATAAGGCATCAAGTACCAAGCACTTCTAAGCATCATACCACCGACTATGAATACCGTTGCTACCCATTTTACATACCAAGATAAATCACCTTTTGGTGTGATCTTCATCAGTGATCCCTTCCTAAATAGGCTAAATCTTCTTCCAATACAGCAATTCTTTCTTTTGCTGTAGCTATTTCTATAATATGCTTATCTAACTCCTTCACAAAATCACTATGCTCTGGTATAGCTGTTGGATTGACCATCAGTACGTCTATATTAGTTTTAGCCTCTGTAATTTTTGCTGTATAGATACTAATTAAGTTCTTTACTATTTGTTTTTGCATAATCCTTTCCTTTCTGTATAGGATATATATGTAAACCCCCCCAACCAAATTTGGACGGTGATACATAAGTATCAAATCGACTGACCTTAGTCAATATGAAAAAGATACTGTACAGCGTTTATTATTCTTGACCGTGTCTGAGTCTTAGTATATTTAGCTGTACATGACTTATTCAAACAAAGTTTTATATTGCTTATCGTTTATAAGTCTAGTGGTGACAATTAAGTATGTATCTAGATTAAAAGTAACTATGCTGACATTGTTGCCACGAATAAACAGACTGTACAGCTTGTTAGGTGGGACAAGATGCACCGTTGACAAAATCAATGATGGGAATCCTATTAACCAAAGCTCTTGTGTGCAGTGTAACTTTGGGACTGTACAGTCTAATAACAAGGAAGGATGACAAATGCATAAAGCACAAAAAGGCAAATGGACTCTGACAGCTGAACAGCAGAAGGAGTTAAAGGGAGTTGATTGGGAGGTAATCCCAAACGCTAGATTTTTAGACCTATACCACGATGACTTTCAAGACGGTGCATGGGACGAAGTATGCCAAGTGTTTGACAAAGAAAAAGTGGCTGACAAACTGACGCTGTTGGTTGTGGGAGTTAAGACTAATGAGTAAACTCACCTGTACAGAAATACAGCAACGAATTGATGCTATTGAGGGCAGATATTACAAAGGTTGGAAACAAAGCGAGGAGTGGTGGAGGATCACAGGAGATGTACTTGCTACGGACAGAAGGCTGTGGACTTATTATCATAATTTATTAAATGAGAGAAAATGACTGTACAGAAAAAGAAATATGTTGTTTACGCAAGAGAAGTATCGTACTATAAGCGAATTGCTGAAGGTACAAGCGAAGAAGATGTGAAGAAGAAGATGGAACGCTTACTGACAAAATCTACATTTGATTTTGTACATAGCGAATTTTTTATTGCAGATATTTTAGAGGAGGAAAACAAATGAAACCAAAAATTGCTGATATGTTGTTAAATAATTTCAACAAACCAGATGAGAAACTTATAGAAACTTTTAACTATTTATTAAATAGATTAGCGTTATTAGATGATAAGTTTTTAAGTGATAGGGACTATAGGTATATTGAAGATATAAATTATAAACTTAATAATAGTGGGGAGGAAAACAAATGAATGTAAAAAAGATTATACAGGAAAAAAATATTGATCCTAAGGATTTTGCTAGAGAGGTAGATGTATCTGTCACTCATGTATATAACATGATGGAGGGTAAGTCTAATCCTAGTTTGAAGTTGATGAAGAGAATTAGACAGGTTTACAACATGCCATTGGGGAGTGTATGATGTCAGATAAATTTGCACAGCGAT